>Ga0075428_100008696_pt1 | contig 11264 bp, 7 predicted proteins | sample RhiMetdeltSRZDD2_FD_75291 | JGI IMG/M metagenome (GOLD analysis project Ga0075428, IMG submission 75291) | Populus rhizosphere microbial communities from Tennessee, USA - Rhizosphere MetaG P. deltoides SRZDD2 | ecosystem: Host-associated > Plants > Roots > Rhizosphere > Soil | place: USA... | reverse complement strand
ACCCGCGACGACAGCACTTCGAACGTGTACTTCCCGTACGACTCGTCGTCCGGAATATACCCGGAGCGCGCCGAGCCATTGGTGAGCGTGGCCATCAACGTGGCGGTCGCTGACGATTCGCGTTTGAGCCGCGTGGCGATCGGGTTGAACACCTCGGCGTTCACTGCGCCAATCATCACCTCGCCCACTCGCAGGAGACCGAGGCGGAGCTCCACCGGTGCGGCGTCCTTGTAGGTCCCTTCGAAGCCGGCGCGCCCGTCGTTGGTGCGCTCGCGGCCGGGACAGCTGATCGTCTTCTGGCTGCCGAAGAGCGTCGCCGTCGGCGAAAGCCGTTCAGTGTTGCGCATCACGCGCAATACTTCTTCTCCGAGCATCTGGCCCATGGCGAGGTTGATCTGCTTCTGCTGATTCATCAGCCGCGCGACGACCGGATCAGCCCGGTTCAGCCCTTCCCCGCCAGGCGGCATGGCATTGCTGATGTCGACGCCGCGTTTCGCATAGTCCTTGATGCGGATCTCACGAAGATCGTAGGTTTGCTGGAAATAGATCGGATTCTGATCACCGGCGGCGCCGAGCGACCAGACGGCGACGAGCCTGTCGCCAAAGGACTCTTCCACGTAGCGCGACGTGGATCCCGGGATATCGCCGCTGATCATGTCGAGTTGCCCGGTGATCACGCCGTGCACGGCGTAATTGTAGTAAACCGCAATCGGCTCTCCGGTCGGACGCACGAACGTGAGGACCGCGACGGTCTTATCCGACGGACCTTCGTAGTTCGCGCCTTCCCACCACCTGCCTGTCTTCGGATCGATGATCTGGCGGTTGACGTTGATGAACGACACGCCGGTTCCGTATCCCACGCGCGCCGGTTCGAGCGCCTTCTGCGCCGCACGCACCGATTCGACGATCTTCGCGACGTAATCGGCGCTTTGGCCACCCGCGCTGTGCGTGTGCGTTGCTGTAAGCAGAACGTTCGTCACCGGAATACCGAACTCCTTCTCGACCTGCCGAGTGACCACCTGCCACGTGGAGTCCGGAATGGAGCCCGCGTCCACCGTAATGAGAGCAGCGCGCGCCGCGCCGTTGTCGAGCACGATCGATCGCGCATACAAACGGTCCAGCACGCCGGTGTAGTTACGCGGCAGTTGCGCCGGGGTGACATCCACTCGTGCAGCGCCCGCTCGGAGCGCGCCAGGGGGCAGCACACTCTGCGCGATGACGTGCCGGGACGGCGCTGCTGACACGGCGACGACGGCAACGGCCAGTGCTGCGCACGCCCTCATCTCAGTGCTCCTTTGGATCGTGCCCTGGTGGGCGCGATCCGCTGATGCGACACGTCACTCCGCGCTCATGCCTCGCCGGCACGGACGCAGGAGCCGTACTCGTCGCGCGGAAAACGTGTCAATATCGCCGCCGAGTCGGGTTGACCAGATTGAGTATCAGGATAGCCGTTCTCGTGCAGGCGGTTATTGTGCAGTCGCGGGTAGGATGCAGAATCGGCCGCAGCTGATCGCGTACGCCGATCGTTTCGGCCGCGGCGGCTTCCGGGAGCTGCAGCATCTGCTCGCCGGACCGCTCTACGGGGTGTTCGGCGGCGTGCACGTCTTGCCGTTCTTCCATCCGATCGATGGCGCCGATGCCGGCTTCGATCCGATCGATCACACCGCAGTCGACCCCCGGGTCGGCACCTGGGACGACGTCGCTGCACTCGCCGCGGACACCCAGGTTATGGCCGACATGATCGTCAATCATATCGCGCGCCGCTCGCCGCAATTCCTGGACTACCACCATCACGGAAGCGCGTCGCGATACGCAGGCATGTTCCTGACGTTTCCACGCGTCTTCGCGAACGGCGCCCGCGCGTCGGAGCTGACGGCGCTGAGGGGCCCCCGCCCCACGCTACCTTTCACCCTTCATCGCAACGCTCGCGGCGAAGACCTGCTGCTCTGGACCACCTTCACGAGCGAACAAATCGACATCGACGTTTACGATGCCGAGGGACAGCGCTATCTCTCAGAGATCCTGGCGCGGCTGCACGCGGCCGGCGTGCGCGCCATCCGCCTCGACGCCGTGGGGTATGCAATCAAGAAGGCGGGGACCAGCTGTTTCATGATCCCGGAGACCTTCGCGTTCATCGCCGATCTGACCACGCAGGCGCATGCCCTCGGACTGGACGTACTCGTCGAGGTTCACGGCCCTTACCAGGCACAGATCGAAGTCGCGCGTCAGGTGGACTGGGTCTATGACTTCGCTCTTCCTCCGCTCATTCTGCACACGCTGTACACCCATGATCATGCCGCGCTACGGCAGTGGCTCGAGACTCGACCGCACAACGCCGTCACCGTCCTCGACACGCATGACGGGATCGGGGTGAGCGACGTCGCCGGCGATCCTGATCGCCACATGCCTGGTTTGCTCTCGCCGGACGCGATCGACGCGGTGGTGCAGGGTATTCACGAGCGCAGCCGCGGTGAGAGCCGCTACGCCAGCGGCGCTGCGGCACAGAACGTCGACAGCTCGCAGATCAACTGCACGTTCTACGACGCGCTGGGCCAGAGAGACGATGAGTACCTCGTGGCGCGTGCCATTCAATGCTTCGTGCCTGGGATCCCGCAGATCTATTACGTCGGGCTGCTGGCGGGGACGAATGACATCGAACTGTTGCGACGCACCGGCGTCGGCCGCGATGTCAATCGCCGTTATTACAGTCGTACGGAGGTTGACGATGCATTGCACGCACCAGTCGTGCAGTCGTTGCTCGCGCTCCTTCGCCTGCGCAATGGCCATCCAGCCTTCAACGGCAGATTTAGCTTCGACATGTCTGCGATGGACGAGTTCTCGCTCGCGTGGGAAACGGCCAGTTCGTTCGCGCGTCTCCACGTCGACCTGTCAGCGATGCGCGCGTTGGTCACCTGCTCCCCGGATTTCCCGCTGGCCTTGATCGGTCCGGGTTCGAGCAACGCGGTATGGCACTCGACTCCGGGCTTGTCGTGAAGACCGGAGAGCGTACGGCGTCCGCAGTATCCTTCCGACTCCACACACCTCGGTTGCGGCTCTCCGCATGTCGCCGATGACACAGTCCACCGCCGACGACCGCCGCAACCTTACCGTCGTAAAGACGCTCATCTACGCGATGTTCGCGATGTTCGCAATGACGACTGACTCGGTCGGCGTCATCATTCCCGAGGTGATCCGGACGTTCCAGCTGTCGCTCACCGCTGGCGGCAGCTTTCAGTACGCGACGATGGGCGGAATCGCGCTCTCCGCGCTGCTCCTCGGACACCTCGCGGACCGATGGGGGCGCCGGGCCACGATCCTCGTCGGTCTCACTCTGTTCGCGAGCGCCTGTTTCCTCTTTGCCGTGGGCCGCTCATTCCTGTTCTTCGCCGCCCTGTTGGTGCTGTCGGGAATGGCTATTGGCATCTTCAAGACCGGCGCGCTGGCGCTCATCGGCGATCTGTCATCGTCGACACGCCAGCACACGTCGATCATGAACATGCTCGAAGGCTTCTTCGGCGTGGGCGCCATCATCGGTCCTGCGCTCGTTGCCCGACTGCTGGTGACCGGCTTGTCGTGGATCTGGCTCTACGTGCTCGCCGGATCGCTCTGCGCGGTCTTGATCGTCATCGCCTCCGTCGTGCGCTATCCCGACGGGCGTGGGGATCCTTCTCATCGGCCGACGGGGACGATGGGCGCGATGAAGAACCCGTATGTACTCGGATTTTCGATGGGTGCATTCCTCTACGTCGGCGTGGAGGCCGCCGTGTACGTGTGGATGCCGACGCTGCTGGCCGGCTACAACGGGCGCGCCACGCTCCTGGCCATGTACGCAGTCTCTGCGTTCTTCGTGTTGCGTGCCGCAGGTCGGTTTCTCGGCGTCTGGATGCTGGCCCGATTCAGGTGGCAGCCGGTGCTTGCCACGTTCAGCGGCAGCATCCTGCTCTGCTTTCTGCTCGCCGTTGCTGGAGGCGTGAGCTGGGCCGTCTACACCCTGCCGCTCTCGGGCATTTTCATGTCAGTGATGTATCCGACGATCAACTCGAAGGGCATCAGCTGTCTGCCGAAAGCGAGGCACGGTGCCGGCGCCGGCGTCATTCTGTTCTTCACCTGCGTGTCGGCCGTACTGGCGCCGCTCGCCATTGGTGCAATCAGCGACGCGATGGGGCACATCGTGTACGGCTTCTGGCTGGCGACCCTGTTGGCGGCACTGCTCTTCATCGGCATGCTGGCCAACTGGCTGGTGAATCCGACGCGTGCCGTCCTCGACCAACACGACCGGTCGGAGTACGCGGAGCTCCCCTCGTAAGCATCCGATGGATACAGGCAGACACTGCGATGTGGCCACCGTTTCGGTCGCGACCGGACTCGTCAGATAGCGCGCGAGCGAATGAGGCGCCTCCCGGAATCCACAGTGTGCACAGTCGGCTCCAGAGTATGCGCGGGGGTGGCCGCCCGACCGGTCCCGCAACTTCAATCGCGACGGTTGATCCAGAACGGGTTGGAGGCGATCCGAGCGGGGGCCGACGTTATCGAGACTCGACGCTGCCTGAGAAGTCGATCGAGGCGAGGCTGGCTACAAATGGCTCGTTGAAGGCCATGACCGCCAGGTGCGCGGCATGCGATTGGTAGGCGCGGAGCACCGCTACTGATTCGAACCTCATGATCAGCACAAGGTCCCAGCTGCGCGAATCGTGCAATTCGTCGAGCCCGATCTCGAGGTGCCGGATCCCGGGTATCGCCGCGCGCAATGCGAGCATACGCTCGCAGAAGGTCTGCACGTGCGCTCCGCTCGTCCCGTCGCGGTACTTCAGGAAGACATAGTGCTGCAGCATGCCGAGACGTCCTGACCGACCCGCGCTCCAGACGGGATGATCGGGGGTGCGGTGTTCAGCCGTTCCATGGCGAAGCCTGCTGCCGTCTTGTATCGCTCCATGAACGCCTCCCGCTCCGCCGGTGGGATCACCGCGTCGATGTCGTCGAACACACCGCCGCAACGCTCGTCGAGCAGGTTCAGGAGCCCGAACGGGCCGGCGCCGCGGTTGCGCAGGACGACGGCAGAGACGTCTTCGCGCAGTTGCGCGTCGTACGCCTGCAACGCGCGGGGGGTCGCGCCGTGCTCGATGAGGGCAGCACCGAGGACGCGTGCGTCGATCACCGCCTGCGTCGCGCCGTTGGATCCGGTCGGATACATGACATGGGCCGCGTCGCCCATCAGCGCCACGGGGCCATCCACCCACTTCGGCACCGGGTCACGATCGATCATCGGATACTCGAATACCTCGCGAGCGCCGCGCAGCAACGCCGGCACGTCGAGCCAGTCGTAGTTCCAATCCTGAAAGTGCCGGACGACATCCTCCACATCTACCCGTCTGTTCCAGTCGCCGCTGCGCCAGCCGCCTGTCGCTTCCACCGTGATCTCGGCGATCCAGTTGATGGTGGCGTGTCCGGTCACGCCGTCGGGGCCGGAGATCGGATAGAAGACGACGCGTTGGCGGTGGGTGCCGAGCCCGACGAACGATGCACCGGTGCGAATCGGGCGCTCCTGCGTGGTGCCGCGCCACATGATCGCGCCGCCCCAATGAATCGGCGGCTGGTCGGGATGCATCTGGGCGCGGATGGCGGAGTGGAGGCCGTCCGCTCCAATCAGTAGGCAGCCATCGATGTCCAGCTGCCGGCCGTCGGCGGTTGTCGCCAGCGCAGTGACGTGCCCGCGGTGATGGCGATACCCGGTCACCTGCAGGCCGGTGCGGATCGCGTCGGCGCCGAGCCGTTCCAGGGCGGTTCGATACAGAAGCATCTGCAGATCGCCGCGGTGCACTGAATACTGCGGCCACCGATACCCCGCGAGCAGCCCGCGCGGCTCACTGTACACATCGTTGCCGTTTAGACCGACGAGCGCCCACTCTTTGGTCTGAACGCCGATTGTGTCCAATGCCGCCGGTCCGATGCCGAGCTCCTCGAGCTCCCGCACGGCATTGGGCTGGAGGTTGATGCCGACGCCGAGCGGCCGGAGATCGGCCACGGCCTCCAGGACGATGCACGGCACGCCGATCTGGTGCAGGGTAAGGGCAACACTGAGTCCTCCGATGCCGCCGCCGGCAACGAGGACGGGCAATCTGTCCATTGAATGGGTCCACATCCTACCTCCCGGCCCGGTCCGAGTGCCAGGCGAACCTCTCGCATGTGGGCCTCGGCTTCAGACCCGTACCACCAGAGTCCAGACTGGCGCGCGAGATCAGGTACCAATCCGCATCGGTGACCAGCAGCTCGAGGTTCGATCCGGCCGCCAAGTTCGCCGCTCCTGTTGTGCCGTGGGGTCAATGGCGGCAAAATCCTCCGCGGCGATGGCGTGCTCGCTCAGCAGGGTCGCCCGCCGCTCTTGCGCCACGCGTAGAGTAGGATGTTTCGTCTGAGAGGAGCCTGATGTTCAAGTCACTCGTCATGGCCGCCGCGATGGCGCTGATGGCCGTTCCCGCGCAGGCGCAGACCTGCACGCGCGACAACCTGAGGACGTTCATCGCCAACTACTTCAAGGCGGTGGAGACGCACGACCCGTCGGCGCTGCCGACGGGGCCGAACTTGCGCATCACGGAGAACGGCGTCGAGACCAAGCCCGGCGAGGGGTTCATGAAGACCGGCGGCAAGGCCACCCTGCTGCGCAGCCTCATCGATACCGAGCAGTGCGGCACGGTGACGCAGGCGCTGGTCGACGAAACGATCAACGGCGCCACCGAGCCGACCATCGTCGCCGTCAGGTTGAAGGTGGTGGGTGGCAGGGTCAGCGAGATCGAAACGCTGCTCGGACGCAAGGGCGCGTCGAAGATGGCCGGTTTCGACTTCTACGATCCGAAGGCGCTGCTGGCGACCAAGGATCACGACTGGGAAGTGCCGTTGCCAGCCGGTCAGCGGCCGACGCGCGCCTACATGAACGAGCACGCGAACAGGTACTTCAGCAGCTTCGCCACCGATCCAAAAGAACCCGATGCCAATTACGCGTCGCCCTGCCATCGCTGGGAGGGCGGGCTGCAGACGACCGTCAAGAACCCGAGTTGTTCGCCCAGGGGCCTGGGTCTGATCATGACGCACACGCATCGCCGCTTCCCGGTGACAGACACCGAGACCGGAGCCACCGCCGGCTTCATCCTGTTCGGCGGTGGGCTGCCAGACGTGCACATGTTCAAGTTCGACAAGGACGGCAGGATCTATTCAATCCAGGCAGTGTTCGCCGGCCGCGTCAATCCGGGCACGCAAATCTGGCCGGACGAGAAATAGGTGACTAATCTCTTCACCCGCCGTGAAGCGCTCGCGATGATGGCGGCAGCGTCGGCCGCGTTGTCCGCGCAAGGGTCGTCGCAGTTGCCGCTCAGGACCTCCGGTCTGGAGCACATCGGGTTTACCGTGCCCGACCCGCAGAAGTCTGCGGCCTTCTACGGCCGGATCTTCGATCCGCAGATCTTCCAGGAAATGATGCCGCCGCTGCGCTACTACTGTCGGCTGGGCATCGGCTACGTCGCATTTGGACCGAATGCAAACGCTCAGGCCCGGATCGATCACTTCTGCGCGACCGTCGAGGACTACCGCCTCGATGACATGCGTGCGGAACTCAAGAATCATGGCCTCAATCTGACGGGCTCGGCCGGCTTCAACGCCGTGACGGATCCCGACGGCATTCGCATGCAGTTCATGGCCACGCCCGGAGGACTGCTGCAGACGATCATCCCTTCCACGCGCGTGACACAGGACGATGCGATCTGCGAAGCGGTCGGCCTCGATCACGTCGTGCTGCAGGTGCCGGATATAGACAAGTCGGCAGGCTTCTACCGCAAGTTTTTCGGGATGGAGACCTCCCGAGACCGGACGCCCGAGCGTATCTGGTTCACTGCTGCGCGCACACGCCTCGGGCTGGAGAAGATGGTCGAGGGTCAGATGCCGCACATCGATCGCTTCGGCATCCGTGTGGCGGCATTCGACCGCCAGGCCGTCACCCGCAGACTGGGCGCGATTGGGGTCACGGTGCTGCCGTCCACCGGTGAGCATGTGCGTTTCCGCGACGCCGACGGGATCGCGGTAGACCTTCGGGGCGTCTAGAAGCAGAAGTCTTCGAAGTATTTGTCATTCTTTCGGGTGGCTCCCTAGCCGCCGAGCTCTTCTCGGTCCCGGAACTCCGCGATATCATGCGCCGTCATGGCGCGAAGGCGTCTCATCGCCGGCATCGCGTTCGCGGGATTGGCTTGGGGCCTGTTCATAGCCCATTCCCAGGGTTTTTCGCAGAACACTCCCAACGTTCGCGTCGAGACGCCCGCTGCCGTTGCAGAGAACTCGGCGGACGCCCGCATAGAAACGCAGGCGGCCGTCGCGAAGTACTGCACGACCTGCCACAGCGAGCGATTGAAGACCGCCGGTCTCGTGCTCGATCCGGCGGGCCTCACGCGTCCCGGCGATCAGTCCGAGACGTGGGAAAAGGTCCTGCGTCAGTTGCGCGCCGGGACGATGCCCCCTTCGGGCGCCCCTCGCCCGCCGCAGGCGTTCTACGCCCGCGCCGCGGGCTACCTGGCGCGCGAACTCGAAGCCAGCGCCGCTGCGCACCCCAATCCTGGCTCACTGCCGCTGGCTCACCGCCTGACGCGAACCGAATACGCCCACGTGGTCCGCGACCTCCTCGCACTGCCGGATCTGCCGAAGGAGCTCGACTACGCCACGCTGTTGCCGGCCGACAACGCGAGCAGCGGCTTCGACAACCTGGCGGACACGCTATTTGTCTCGCCGGCCGCGATGGAGCGCTATCTGGCAGCGGCGCTCAAGATCAGTCGCGTGGCCGTCGGCGACCCCGACATGGGCGCGCTGGTGAACACCCACATTACGCCGGTGCGCCAGACGCAGGACGGCCGCAACGAGGCACTGCCCTTCGGTACACGCGGCGGGCTGCAGATTGACGGCTATTTCCCGCTCGACGCTGAATACGAGTTCAAGGTCGAAACGGCCGGCGCCGGGGCCGATGTCCATCAGCTGGAGATCAGCATCGACGGCGCGCGCAAGGCCATCACGAACATTTCGAGAAGATCGGGCGTTCCGGCAGGAACTGATGCACCGAACAACCAGGGCGGCTTCCGCTTCGCGGTCCCCGCAGGCCCGCGCAATGTCGGCGTCGCCTTTGTGGAACGGAGCGAGGCGCTGTCGGAGGCTCCGCTGAGGCCGCCGGGCCGGAATCGTGGCGCCCTGCCTTCGGTCGTGTCGGTGACCATCACCGGCCCGTTCAACACGACCGGGCCCGGCGACACGCCCAGCCGCCGGCGGCTGTTCGTATGCCGTCCAGCCCGCGCCGATCAGGAATCGGCGTGCGCGGATCGCATCCTGACGACACTGCTGCGGCGCGCCTACCGTCGCAACGTCACCGCCGAAGATCTGCGCCGCGTGCGACACTTCTACGAAGCCGGCCGCGCCGAGCGCGATTTCGACCTCGGCATACAGCGAGCGTTGGAACGGGTGCTGGTCAGCCCGCAGTTCCTGTTCCGCATCGAACAGGAACCGGCCGTTGCCGCGCCGGGATCGATCCATCGCGTCAGCGATTTCGAGCTGGCTTCACGCCTCTCGTTCTTTCTCTGGTCCAGCACTCCAGACGACGATCTGCTGGACGCCGCTGCCGCGGGAACGCTCCGGCAACCCGACGTGCTGCGCCGTCAGGTGACACGCATGCTCGCCGATCCGCGCAGCCGCTCGCTGGTGACCAACTTCGCCGCACAGTGGCTGTTCCTGCGCGACGTCGAAACCAAGGAACCGGACTTATACCTGTTTCGTGATTTCGACGAGGGCTTGCGCGCCGCGTTCGTCCGTGAAACCGAGTTGTTCCTCGACAGCATCCTGCGCACTTCGACTGACGCTCACCCCTCGGCTTCGCTCGGGGTGACCGTGAGCACGTCGAAGGGTCAAGGCGGCCCGAGTACGGTCGACGGGCGTGAGAACCGCAGTGTGCTCGAGCTCCTGACCGCGGACTATACGTTCCTGAACGAACCGTTGGCCAAGCATTACGGCATCCCGCAGGTCACGGGCAGCCATTTCCGTCGTGTGACGCTGCCGAAGGGGAGTCCGCGCCGAGGACTGCTGGGTCAGGGAAGCATTTTGTCGATCACGTCGTACAGCACGCGCACGTCCGCCGTGTTGCGGGGCAAGTACGTGCTCGAGAATCTGTTGGCCTCACCGCCGCCTCCGCCGCCGGCCGATGTGCCGTCGCTCAACACGGAGCGGTCCGGGAAGCCGCTGTCGATGAGAGAAGCCATGCAGCTGCACCGTGCCAATCCGGCATGCGCAGGATGCCACGCCAAGATGGATCCGATCGGGTTTGCGTTGGAGAACTTCGACGCGCTCGGGCGGTATCGCGCGGAGGAGAACGGCCGACCGCTCGAGGTCACGAGCGCGCTGCCGGACGGGACGATCGTTGACGGCGTGGAGGGTGTGCGGCAGCTCGTGCTGCGCGACCCGGCGCTCTTCGTCGAGGCGCTCACCGGCAAACTGTTGATGTATGCACTGTCGCGGAATATCCAGCACTACGACCAGCCGACGATCCGTGTGATCGCCAGGGAATCGTCGCGCCAGAACTACACCTTCGCGTCGCTCGTGATGGGCGTGGTAAACAGCGTCCCGTTCCAGAGCCGAGTGGCGCAGGTCGCGCCGCAATAGAGGCAGGGAGACCGCATGACGTTCCTCACCGGAAAATCTCTGACGCGGCGGACGGTGCTGAGGGGGATGGGTGCGAGCGTCGCGCTCCCGCTGCTGGATTCCATGATGCCGGCGCTCTCGGCCCAGCAGACAGGGAGGAACGCCGTTGAGGCGATCCGGGAGACGGCGTCGAGCCAGGCGCCGATGCGCCTTGGGTTCGTCTACGCGGCGCACGGTGTCATCCATTCGGAGTGGAAGCCGCGCCAGACGGGCCGTCAGTACGAGCTGCCGCCCAACCTGCAGCCCCTTGAAGGTGTGCGCGATCACTTCAACATCTTCACGAACCTGTCGCATCTCGAAGCCGACAGCAAGGGCGACGGCAGTGGCGATCACAACCGCGCCGCCGGGGCCTGGCTCACTGGCGTGCATGCTTACGACCGCACGCGTCCGGGCGCCGAGATCCGTCTCGCTACGTCGGCCGATCAGATAGCCGCCAGGCATCTGGGCCGCGACAGCAGAGTCCCCTCGATCGAGATCACGCTCGATCCGGCGACGCAAGGGGCGTGCGATTCCGGCGACTGCTTCTACGTCAACACGGTGTCGTGGCGCAG
>Ga0075428_100008691_pt1 | contig 11267 bp, 9 predicted proteins | sample RhiMetdeltSRZDD2_FD_75291 | JGI IMG/M metagenome (GOLD analysis project Ga0075428, IMG submission 75291) | Populus rhizosphere microbial communities from Tennessee, USA - Rhizosphere MetaG P. deltoides SRZDD2 | ecosystem: Host-associated > Plants > Roots > Rhizosphere > Soil | place: USA... | reverse complement strand
GAATCGAGGTCCAGATGGTTGGTCGGCTCGTCGAGCAGCAGCGTATTCGACGGCCGCAGCAGCATGCGGGCCACGGCAAGCCGCGTCCGCTCGCCGCCCGACAGCACCGCCACCTTCTTGTAGACGTCGTCGCCCGAGAACAGGAAGCCGCCCAGAATCGTGCGGATGGCGGGAACCATGTCGTTGGGCGACCCGGCCTGCAGCGTCTCGTACACGGTGAGGGCCGGATCGAGCCGGACCGCTTCGTCCTGCGCGAAGTACTCCAGCACGACCTGGTATCCCGGTGCGCGGGTGCCCGAGTCCGGCGCTTCCTCGCCCGACAGCATGCGCATCAGCGTCGACTTGCCCGTGCCGTTCGGGCCGACCAGGGCGATGCGATCGCCCCGCTCGATGTGAAGGTTCACCCCGGTGAACACCGAGACCGGACCGTAGCTCTTGTGCACCTGCTTCAGCTCGAAGACCGTGCGCCCGCTCTTGGCGCAGGTGGGAAAGGTGAAATGAATCCGCTTGCGCTCGGGCGGCACCTCGATCGGCACGACTTTTTCCAGCTGCTTGATGCGGCTCTGGACCTGCGCTGCCTTGGTCGCCTGGTAGCGGAAGCGGTCGATGAACATCTTGACGCGCGCAACCTCCTCGTCCTGTTCTCGCTTGGCCTGCCGGAGCCGGTCGAGCATCGCGTCGCGCTGCTCGACGTACTTGCTGTAGTTGCCAACGTAGTCGGTGAGCGTGCGCAGGTTGAGGTCCGTGATGCGCGTGACAACGGCGTCCAGGAAGTAGCGGTCGTGCGAGACGAGGATCACGGCGTACGGGTAGGCGCCCAGATACTCCTCCAGCCAGTTGCGCGCCTCGAGGTCCAGGTGGTTCGTGGGCTCATCGAGCAGCAGCAGGTTCGGGCGGCCGAGGAGCAGCTTGGCGAGCGCGATACGCATCTGCCAGCCGCCGGAGAAGGTCTCGCACGGACGCTGGAAGGTGTCGGGCTCGAAGCCGAGGCCGCGGAGCACTGTGGCGATCTGGAGTTCCATGCTGTAGCCGTCGCCCAGCCGGAACCGGTCCTGGAGGTCGCTGTAGCGGACAAGGAGGCCGTCGTGCCCGGTGGCCGGCACGGACGGGTCGGCCAAGCGATGCTCGATGTCGTGCATCTCCGCCTTGATTTCGAGCAGCGGCTGAAAGGCGGTGCTCACCTCGTCGAACACCGTCCGCCCCGAGTGCGTCAGGCCGTCCTGCGGGAGGTAGCCGATCGTCAGCTGGGCCGGCGTGATGATGCGGCCGGAATCGGGCTCCTCGAGCCGCCCGAGCATCTTCAGGAGCGTCGTCTTGCCGGCGCCGTTCGGCCCGCACAACCCGACGCGGTCGCCGTCACCGATCTGCCACGTGACGGCATCGAACAGCGTGCGATCGCCGAAGGACTTGGTGAGCTCGGAAAGCTGGATCACGCGCCGATCGCCCGGGCGGCGGCGGCGAGCACTTGCGAGACCTGGAAAGGCTTCGTGAGGTAGCCGGCGACGCCAAGATTCACGGCTTCGATGGCGCTCGACTTGGTCGAAAAGCCGGTGATGATGATGATCCGCAGATCGGCGCGGATCCGCCTGGCCTGACGGATTAGCGAGAGGCCATCGACGCCTGGCATCTTCAGGTCGGCAATCATCAGGTCGTAGGGGACGGTGGTCGTGCGCAGCAGCTGGAGCGCCGACGAGGCGTCGCTCGCCGTGTCGACCTGGTACTGCGACAGCGTCCGCGACAACATCTCCCGGATGCTGGATTCGTCGTCGACGACGAGCACGCGGGCCGTCCCGGTGGGTTCAGCGGCCCGCGGGGGCGGGGCCGGCGCCACCGCGGCCGCCACCGCACGGTGGCCGTCGAGCCAGGCATCGATATCGCGCTTGCGGAAGCGCCACTGGCGCCCGACGCGGACGGCAGGTATCTTGCCGGCCTTGATCAGGCGGTAGACGGTCCTGAGGTTGACCTGAAGGTACGCCAGGACTTCCTCGGTCGTCATGAACACGTCGTCGCTCGAGAAATGCACAGGTCGGCCGTCATTGTATCGCACTCGGGTGACGATTCCAGAGCCTAAGCAGAAGCGCGCAAACCACTTACGCCGTATGATGAACGCTCCGGCCGGGTCCGTGGCGCGGGCGTCTTAAAGGGTGACTGGCCCGCCCTGCCCTAGCCGTCCGGGGCGGAGCAGGGCCGGCGTCGCGACATGACGTGGACCGATGAGGAGCTCGTCGCCCGCTCGAGGGGTGGCGACGTCGAGAGCTTCAATCAGCTCATCCTGCGATGGGAGCGGCCGATCTACGCCCTGGCGTACCGGGTCATCGGCCGGGAGGAGGACGCGCGCGACGTGTGCCAGGAAGCGTTCCTGCGCGCATTCCGCGCCCTGCCGGGGTTCAAGGGGCAGGCGAAATTCTCATCGTGGCTCTACCGGATTACGCTCAACCTCTGTCGCGACTGGATCCGGCGCCACCGGCGGGCACCGATCTCGCAGCTGCCTGACGGTGCCGATCCGCTCGAGCTCGCGGCCGAGCGCGGGGCGGTGGAATCGATCGAGGATCTGGTAGCGCGGCGGGAGCTGTCGGCGGCGGTCGAGGAGGCGATGACGGTGCTGCCGGAGGAGCAGCGCACCACGATCATCCTGAAGGAGTACCACGGCATGACCTTTCAGGAGATTGCGGACTTGCAGGGGTGTCCCCTGAGTACGGTAAAAACGCGGCTCTATCAGGGGCTGACGGTGCTGAGGCGGCAGTTGGAACGGAACGGACAAATCCAAAGGGCTGTGGTGAAGCGAGTATGACTCAGAACTTTCAGTGCGGTGATCAGGCGGCGCTCGTGGGGTATCTCTACGACGATTGCGACCCGCTCGAGCGGGATGCGATCGGTGCGCACGTGATCGGCTGTCCGGCATGCGCGGAGGAGCTCGCGATGCTCGCCGCCACGCGACGGCAGCTGGCGTCGTGGACGCCGCCAGAGGCGCGTCTGGGTTTTCGGATTACGGCGGCAGACGCTGATTCCACCGTGGTCGCGTTGCGGCCGGCCGACGACAGAGGAGCTCGCGGCGCGTGGTGGCAGCAGCCCCTGCCCGCCTGGGCGCAGCTGGCAGCTGCGGTGGTCATCTTTGCCGCGGGAGTCAGCCTGGGCGCCGCGCGCGGCCCTCTGCAGGCAGTGCCGGCTGTGGACTTGACACCGCGCTCTGCGGTGCAGGCGGAGCTCGCAGCACTCAAGCAGCGCGTGAGGACCCTGGAATCGGCACCCGCCACGGTGCTCGCCAGCCTGCCCGACGACCATCCGCTCATCGCGCGCGTGCGCCAGGAGATCCGGCACGAGGTCGACGATAGCGGGCGGAGGCTGGAGATGGGATACCGGCGGGCGCTGGCGTATCAGGCGCTGCAGCTCGCCAACGACCAGGCCGTCCGGCAGCAGATCAGCAACGACAACGTGGAGCACGTGCGCGGCGAGGTCGACTCGCTGGCGCAGTGGGTCATGGCGTCGGTTTCGCGTTGAGCGTCCGGGACCATGCGTAGCGTCGAACTGGTTCGGACAGACCATGCGAGGGGGTAGAGCCGTGTTGAAGGGGATTGGAACTGGAATCGCACTCGGGATGTTTCTCACCGCGGAGTCCGCGTTCGCCCAGGGCGCGCCGGCCAGGCAGACTGCGCCGGTCACGCAGGGTGCGCAGACGGCTCAAGGCGCTCAGATCGCCCGCGAGCGGATCGTCAGGTATCGGGTGCAGATCGCGAACATGGAGAGCGCGCTCAAAGCCGCGGTCCGCTCGGGCGCGAGCACTGGAACCAAACAGCTCGCCAACATCGGCACCGTGGAGAGCGCGAACTTCCTCGGGCAGCCCGATGCCCAGGGGTTCATCCTGCATGATGGAGTGTTCTTCTTCGTGAAGGTTCCGGCCATGAGCTCGGCCGTCGCTCTGTGGATGCCGCTCATCATCGAGCAGCAGCAGGCGCAGCGTGGGCCTCGCCGCGCGCAGGCGCAGTCGGTTTCGCAGGCGCGCGAAGTGGAGGTAGTTCCGCCGGTGTCGCCGATGGATGCCAACCTCTTGAAGAACACTTACGATGAGTATCGAAACGCCATCAAGGACGCGCTCATCGACTCGATGCTGAGGGATAGCGGTGCGCTCGAGATCGACGCAAACTCCTACCTCACCGTGGCGGCGCGCCGCGACGCACGCCCGAACCCGCTCGACCTCACCGACGAGGTCCGCACCGTGACGCTCCTCGTCAAGGGCAGCGTCCTCGATGCGTTCCATCAGAAGCGGATTACCCTGGAAGAAGCACGCAAGCTGGTCGAGATGCGAGAGGACTAGCAAGTCAGGGCGGGCGGAACCTTTCGTGGCCGTTGGTGTCTTAGCCAGCGGCCCTATGTACAATCCCCGCATGCGAACGCCCACTCGCCCGGCCGTCAGGCGTCTGACCCGTGCCCTGCTGCTGTCTGCCGCCGTCGTCGTCTCGGCGTGTGAATCGCGCAACGTTCAGACTGACCTCTCCATCGTCGAGGTGCGTACCGGTTGGTACGACCTTGGCGTCGTCGCCGAGGGCCAGACGAAGATCGTCCCGAGCATTTCACTGAAGCTGAAGAACGTCTCGGAGAAGCCGATCTCCGGCGTGCAGATCGATGCGGTCTTCCGAAGCGTCAAGGAGCCGGACAAGATCATCGACGAGCACTTCGTCCCCGGCGTGGCCTCGAACGCCTCCCTCGCGCCCGGCGACAGCACCGCGCCGATCGTGCTGCGGTCGAAATGGGGCTTCACAGGCAGCGAAACCCGAAGCCAGATGCTCCAGAACAGCCAATTCGTCGACGCACAGGTCACGATTCTCGGGCGGCATGGCCGGAACAACTGGGCGACGATGAGCGAGGTGCAGATCGACCGCCGGCTGCTGACCAACTAGTTGTCGTGATGCGTTCGAAGTCGTGAGCACTCCACAGGGCCGTATAATCGCGACCCTGTGACCACCACCACCACAACCTCGACCTCCCTGGAGCGCCGGCTCGGCCCGCTCGACGCGGCGGCGCTCATCGTTTCCAACGTCATCGGAGGCGGCATTCTCTTTACTCCTCCGCAGATTGCAGCGGCCGTTCCGGCGGCGCTGCCATTCCTGTCGACCTGGGCCGCCGGAGGGCTTCTGGCGTTCGCGGGCGCGATGGCCTACGCCGAGCTCGCCGCGCTCCGCCCTCACGCGGGCGGCGAGTACGTGTACCTTCGCGAAGCGTTCGGACGGCTGGCCGCCTTCTTGAGCGGCTGGACGTCGTTCGTCGCCGGGTTCTCCGGCGCCATCGCGACCTCCGCGGTCGTGCTGGCCTCGTACCTCGGCCGCTTCGCGCCCGCCGCGGGGAACAGCACGCCGCTGTTCTCGCTGCCGATCGTGCCGGGACTGCTGGTCCTCACCTTCTCCCCCCAGGCGATCGTGGCCGTGACCGCGATTTTCGGGATGGCGTGGATTCATCTGCGAGGCGTCGGCCCGGGACGGCTCGTGGGCAATGCGCTGGCGACGCTGAAAGTCAGCGCGCTGCTCCTCTTCATCGCGTTCGGCTTTTCCATGGGCAACGGTCAGGTCGCCAACCTCACGGCGAGCGGACCGGTGACCGGGACTGGATGGCTTCTGGCGTTGATACCCGTGATGTTCACCTACTCCGGGTGGAACGCGGCATCGTACGTCGCTGAGGAAGTTCGGGATCCCGGCCGGAACGTTCCGCGGGCGCTCGCGCTCGGCACATGCGCCGTGATCGCGCTCTATCTCGCGCTGAACGCGCTCTATATCTACGTCGTTCCCGTCGACCAGCTGGCAGCGGTCAAAGGGAGCATGCTGGATTTGATCGCCGATCGCCTGCTCGGCCAGATGGCCGGGAACATCATGGCGGTGGTTTCAATCGTCAGCCTGCTGGCGAGCATCAGCGCGATGACGTTTGCCGGCCCGCGCGTCTACTTTGCGATGGGTCGCGATCGGGTGTTCTTCAGCCAGGCCGCCTCGGTGCACCCGCGGTACAAGACCCCGGCGGTGGCCATCCTCGCGCAGGCCACCTGGAGCTCTCTGCTCGTGCTCTCGGCCGGCGCCGACGCGCTCGTCACCTACACCGGCTTCGCCATCGTGCTGTTTTCCGGTGTGGCGGTCCTTGCCCTCTTCGTCCTCCGCGCGCGCGAACCGCACGCCGAGCGGCCGTTCCGCGCCTGGGGGTACCCGGTCGCGCCTGCCATCTACGTGGTAGCGAGCGCGGCGATCCTGCTCAACGGTCTGATCGGGGATCCGACCACCACCCGCAACGGCGTGCTGGTGATTCTGGCGGGCCTTCCGCTGTTCCTGCTGTTCAGGAAGCTGTCGTGAGATAGGAAGAGCCGGCCGCTTGGACGCGGCCGGCTCACCAAGGGTTGGTTCCGCGCTGACGCCTACGGTCTGAGCACGAACATGTCGGCCCGGTAGGTGATCGTGCGGCCGCCCTGGATCCGCACGTCGAGTTGGATCGTTTCGAACCCCGGCGCCACGATCTCGACGTGATAGGTGCCTTCTTCGAGACGCAGGGCCTGAAACGTGCCGTCGAAGTCTTCGACCAGACCGGCATAGTAGCCGTCGATATAGACCTCCGCGTCTCTCGGCCGAACCTGCAGCCGGATTTCTCCGACCGGGTATCCGTTCCCGTAGCCGTAGTTGTAGCCGTTGTAGTACCACGTCGGCGCCCACACATACGGGTCGTAGTAGAAATAGCCGATCCCGAACGCCCCATAGCCGTGCGGATACCGGTGATGGGGGTAGTAGTAGTAGTTCTTCCCGACGTACGTCGGCTTGTGGTAGTAGGACGCCCGATCCCGGCCAACGACGGTGGTGTTCGAGTAGCCCGGACGCGAGACGCTGCCGGTCGAGTAGTTGTTGGTTCCGCGCGGAACCGCGGTGCGCTGTTCTTCGGCTGGGAATCGGACCGAGCCGGATCGACGCTCGGTACTGTTGCTCCGATCGACGGGTCGAATTGCCGCAGTGGCCTGAGTCGACGACGGCCTGGATTGCGGCTGACCGGGCGATGGGCTGGATTCGAGACGACGAGACTCGCCGGGATACCGGATCGCGCTGCGCGGCGCGGCGGTCGCGGACGACGCCGAAGGGGTTGAAGCAAGCGGCGTCGGCGCCGGCTCGCGCCGCATCGCCGATCGCTCAGACCGGGAGCCTCCGCCGTTATCCTGGCGCGGGGCCTCGCTTCGGGGGGCTGACGAGATGCGTGGAGCCGGGTTGCCGGCAGGCCGGCTCTCGCGAGGAACTGCCGCGCGCGCGCTCGGCGGCGCCTCGGTCCTCGGCTGGCCGCCACCCTGAGAGCCGCGGTTCACGGATCCCCCGCTCGGAGACCCTGTGCTCGGTGAGCCGCCGCTAGGTGAACCGCCGCCACCCTGGACAAACCGCTGTCGACCCTGGGCACTCGCGTCCGACGCGGCCAGAAGCGCGATCATCAGAAGCGTAAGTGGGGCACGCATACCACGCCATCGAGCAACAGTGCTGCCAGCCCTGCGGCTCCAGACCAGGCGCCATTCTGCGCGCATTTCCGTGGTTTCTCCACTCAATTCTCGCGGGCGTTGTCCCCTGTTCAGCCCAGCTGGCGACTTTTGCGGACGGTGGAACACCGAGCTGAAGCTCGGTGCTGCGTAACCAAGCCCCCCTTCGCCGCTCCGCGGCTACGGCGCGGCAAGCCCTCGCACCCTCGCACCCTCGCACCCTCGCACCCCATATACTGACTTTGTGATTCACGCGACGACGATTCTTGCGGTCCGGCACCAGGACCGCACGGTTCTGGCCAGCGACGGCCAGGTCACGTTCGGAACCACGGTGGTGAAACATGGCGCCCGGAAGATCCGGCGCCTCTACAACGACTCGATCCTCGCCGGGTTTGCCGGATCCGCTGCCGACGCGTTCGCGCTCTTCACGCGCTTCGAGACCAAGCTCGAACAGTACCGGGGCAACCTCGAGCGCTCCGCTGTGGAGCTGGCGCGCGACTGGCGATCCGACCGGCTGCTCCGGCGTCTCGAGGCGATGATGATCGTGGCCGATCGCAAGTCGACGTTTCTGCTCTCGGGGGCCGGCGATCTCATCGAGCCCGACGATGGCGTGGTGGCGGTGGGTTCGGGAGGTCCGTTTGCGATGGCCGCCGCGCGTGCGCTGACGCGCCACAGCACGCTCGACGCCCGCCAGATCGTCCAGGAGGCGATGACCATCGCCGCCAGCATCTGCATCTACACCAACGCCACGCTGACCATTGAGGAGCTGTAGCGGCCGATCCGGCCGCGACGGTCGAAAGACGTGCCAATTTCCCTTCCCGAACGCACCGCATCCGCCGTCGGCTCGCTTACCCCGCGTGAGATCGTCGCCGAGCTGAACAAGTACGTCGTCGGCCAGGCCCAGGCCAAGCGCGCTGTCGCCATCGCGATGCGCAACCGCATCCGGCGGCAGCGGCTGACGTCCGACATGGCCGAGGAGGTGACGCCGAAGAACATCCTGATGATCGGTCCGACCGGCGTCGGCAAGACCGAGATCGCCCGCCGCCTGGCGCGACTCGCGCAGTCGCCGTTCATCAAGGTCGAAGCCTCGAAGTTCACCGAGGTGGGATACGTCGGCCGCGACGTCGAGTCGATGGTGCGCGACCTCGTGGAGCTCGCCGTCGAGATGGTGCGGGCGGAGAAGGCCGACGAGATCAAGGACAAGGCGAACGCGGCGGCGGAGGAGCGCCTGCTCGATCTGCTGCTCCCTCCCGCGCGCCCGCCGCTGCCGGGCGAGGAGCCGAGCGCGGGCGAGACGCGCACGCGCGAGCGCATGCGCGAGCAGCTGCGCGGCCGCCGGCTCGATGAGCGCACCGTGGAGCTCGAGGTGCGCGACGCGGTGATGCCAGGGTTGATCACCGGCACGTCGTTCGAGGACATCAGCGCCAACCTGCGCGACATGGTCAGCGCCTTTCAGGGGCGCACCAAGACGAGGCGCATGCGGGTGCCGGAAGCGCTCGAGCACCTCCAGGCCGAGGAGCAGGCGCGTCTCGTGGACATGGAGTCGGTTGGCCGTACGGCCATTCAGCGCGTCGAGCAGGCCGGCATCATCTTCATCGACGAGATCGACAAGATCGCCAGCCGCGACAGCGGCAGCGGCGTCAGCCACGGGCCCGACGTGAGCCGCGAAGGCGTTCAGCGCGACATCCTGCCGATCGTCGAGGGGACCACCGTGAGCTCGAAGCACGGACTGGTGCGAACGGACCACATCCTCTTCATCGCCGCCGGCGCCTTTCACGTCTCGAAGCCGTCGGATCTCATCCCGGAGCTGCAGGGCCGGTTCCCGATCCGCGTGGAGCTCGAACCGCTCACGCGCGACGACTTCGTGCGCATCCTGACCGAGCCGCGCAACGCGCTCGTGGCGCAGTACACCGCGCTGCTCGGGACGGAGGACATCCAGCTGCAGTTCACGCCGGGCGCGATCGAGCGGATCGCCGACTTTGCAGCGCGGGTCAACGAGCAGACGGAGAACATCGGGGCCCGCCGGCTGCACACGGTGATGGAGCGGCTGCTGGACGAGATTTCGTTCGACGCGCCGGATCGCGCCGAGAAGGCCATCACGATCGACGAGGCTTACGTCGATCGGATGCTCGCCGACATCGTCAAGAACCAGGACCTGTCGAGGTACATCCTCTGATTGACGAATCCAGATCCGTTTGTCCTTTTCCCGGCTACAATAGCCTTGTTCGAACGGCGCCAAACACGACAAAATCGTTGTCAGCTAGCGGCGTTGTTACAATTCAGTCCAAGATTGTGGGGAGCCCCCGGGCTTCCCGGCCGCAGGCCCCAAGACGTGCAGGCGGGTGAACGTGTCCTCCCAGGTCGGCGAGGACGTGTGTTCGTGCAACGAGCCCGTTACCACCGCCGAGTAATGTAGGAGACCTGCCATGCCTGCCGCCAAGTCCGGTGCCGATGCCACCACCGCCGCGCGTGACGCGCGGCGTCTTTCGACGCTGCTGGAGATGAGCCAGGCGCTCTCCGGCACCCTCAACCTCAAGGCCGCGATGCAACGGGTGCTGGCGACGCTCATTCGCCATCACAGCGTCGTGCGCGGCATGGTCACCGTCCTGCGCGACGGCGAGCTGCAGGTCGAAGCGGCGGAAGGGTTCGAGGATCGTGCCCGGGCGCTGCGCTTCAAGGTGGGGGAGGGCATCACCGGCAAAGTCGTGGAGAGCGGGCGCCCGATCGTCGTGCCCCGCGTGAGCCGCGAGCCGGCGTTCCTGAATCTCGCGCCGCGCCGGCCGGATCATCCGAAGCAGGAGCTCAGCTTCATCTGTGTGCCGATCATGCTGAACCGATCGGCCGTCGGCTCGCTCGGCGTCGATCTGCGCTTCAAGCCCGAGCGCGACTACGACAGCAGCGTGAAGTTCTTCGGCGTGGTCAGCTCGATGATCGCCCAGGCACTCAACGTGCAGCGCCAGCTCGAAGACGAGCGCCGCCGTCTGCTCGACGAGAACACACACCTGCGCCAAGAGCTGCGCGAGCGCTACGACTTCTCGAACATCATCGGCACCAGCGGGCCCACCCGCCAGATGTACGAGCAGGTGGCGCAGGTGGCGCAGACGAACACGACCGTGCTGATTCGCGGCGAGTCCGGCACCGGCAAGGAGCTGATCGCGCACGCCATCCACTACAACTCGCTGCGCGCCAAGAAGCCGTTCGTCAAGGTCAGTTGCGCGGCGCTGCCAGACACGCTGATCGAGTCCGAGCTCTTCGGCTACGAGAAGGGCGCCTTCACCGGGGCGACCGCCCGGAAGAAGGGGCGCTTCGAGATGGCCGAGGGCGGAACGTTGTTCCTCGACGAGATTGGCGACATCAACCTCAGTACGCAGGTCAAGCTGCTGCGCGTGCTGCAGGAGCGCGAGTTCGAGCGTCTCGGCGCCACCGATTCGGTGAAGGTCAACGTGCGTATGATCGCGGCGACGAACAAGGACATGGAGAAGGCGATCGCGGACGGCACCTTCCGCGAGGATCTCTACTACCGCCTGAACGTCTTCACCATCTTCGTGCCGCCGCTGCGCGAGCGGAAGGCCGATCTGCTGCTGCTGGCCGACCACTTCCTCGAGAAGTTCTCGCGCGAGCACGGCAAGGTGATCAAGCGGATCTCGACTCCGGCGATCGACATGCTGATGGCCTATCACTGGCCCGGCAACGTTCGCGAGCTCGAGAACGCGCTCGAGCGCGCCGTGCTCGTGTGCGACGGCGCCGTGATTCACGGCCATCACCTGCCGCCGTCGCTGCAGACGGCGGA
>Ga0075428_100008689_pt1 | contig 11268 bp, 6 predicted proteins | sample RhiMetdeltSRZDD2_FD_75291 | JGI IMG/M metagenome (GOLD analysis project Ga0075428, IMG submission 75291) | Populus rhizosphere microbial communities from Tennessee, USA - Rhizosphere MetaG P. deltoides SRZDD2 | ecosystem: Host-associated > Plants > Roots > Rhizosphere > Soil | place: USA... | reverse complement strand
AGCGCCGGCGCCAAGGTCCTCTTCCCGCTGCTGGACGCGGACGGGCGCGCGACCGGGGAGGCGCTGGAGATCTTCACCACGCGCCTCGACACCATCTACGGCGCCACCTTCTGCGTCGTGGCGCCCGAGCATCCGATCCTGGCGCGGCTCCGGCCCGGCAGCGCGGAGTCGGAGCGGGTGGCCGCCTTCCGGACGCGCACGGCCAAGGCCCGCGACGCGGCGCCGGAGAATGCGGCCCTGGAGAAGGAGGGCGTCGAGACCGGACTCAAGGTCAGGAACCCGTTCAGTGGCGAGTCCCTGCCGCTGTTCGCCGGGAACTTCGTCCTGATGGGGTACGGCACGGGGGCGATCATGGCGGTGCCGGCGCACGACGAGCGCGACTTCGAGTTCGCGACGCGGTACCGGCTGCCGATCCGGGCGGTGATCGTGAAGCCGGGGGAACCCACATCGCAGGGAGCGCCCCGAGCCGCGATGACCCAGGACGGGGTGCTGGTCGGCTCCGGTTCATACTCCGCGCTGGGGTCGGCCGAGGCGCGCGAGGCGATGGGGCGCGACGGCGAAGCGGGTGGCTTCGCGCAACGGAGCGTCCAGTACCGTCTTCTCGACTGGGGGATCTCCCGGCAGCGCTACTGGGGGACGCCGATCCCGGTCATCTACTGCGATCGGTGCGGCGTCGTCCCGGTCCCGGACCGCGATCTTCCCGTCCTGCTTCCGGAGGATGTCCCGCTGACGGGCCAGGGCGGCTCCCCTCTCGCCCAGTCGGAGGCCTTCCTCCGGGTCTCCTGCCCGCGCTGCGGCGGAGAGGGCCGGCGCGAGACGGACACGATGGACACCTTCATCGACTCGTCCTGGTACTTCTATCGGTACTGCGACCCGCGCGGCGAGAAGGCGCCGTTCGACTCCGACCGGGTGGCGGCGTGGTTCCCGATCGATCTCTACATCGGCGGCATCAATCAGGCGCACCTCCACCTGATCTACTGCCGGTTCTTCACCCGGGTGATGCGGGACCTGGGGCTGGTGCGCCTCGACGAGCCGGTCGCGCGGCTGTTGTGCCAGGGGATGGTGCTGCGGGACGGTGTCGCGATGTCGAAGTCGCGCGGCAACATCGTCGATCCGGACGATCTGATCCGGCGCTATGGCGCCGACACGACGCGGCTGTTCACCCTGTTCGCCGCCCCGCCGGAGAAGGACCTGGAGTGGAACGACAAGGGAGTCGAGGGGTGCTTCCGATTCCTGGAGAAGGTCTGGCGGCTCCTGATGCCGCGGGCCGCATCGCTCCGCGCGGCGCCGCTGCCCGCGGCGCGCGACGGTGCTCTGGACGCGCGGCGCGCGGCCCTGCGCCGCAAGGTGCACCAGACGATCGACCGGGTGACGACCGACGTCGACCGCAGGCTCCACCTCAACACGCCCGTCTCCTCGGTGATGGAGCTGCTCAACGCGGCCAGCGAGTTCGTCCGGGAGGAGTGCGAGGGTGACGCTCCGTTTCTCAAGGAAGCCGGCCGCGCCATGGCGCTGCTGCTGCAGCCGTTCGCCCCGCACATCTCGGAGGAGATCTGGGAGGCCCTCGGGGGGCAGGGGAGCGTCCTGCGGGAAGCGTGGCCGGTGGCGGATCCTGCCTGGCTGCGCGAAGACCTGGTCGAGGTCGTGGTGCAGGTCAACGGCCGCCTGCGAGGGCACGTGCGCGCTCCGGTGGACGCGGACGAGGCGCAGGTGATGGCACTCGCCACGGACGACGAGCGGATCGCGTCGCACATCCATGGCAAGGAGATCCGCAAGACGATCTATCTCGCTGGTAGGCTCCTCAACGTCGTCGTCCGTTAGCGGCGCGCGTGGCGTCGCCGGGTGCCGACGGCGCGCTGCTATAATGCGGCCGATGTCGCCCCGGATCGCCCCAAACCGCAGGGCACCCCTGGCACTCCTCCTCGTGGCGCACGGACTCCTCGCGTGCGGCTATCACCTGGCCGGACGCGGGAGCACGCTCCCCGCGAGCGTCCGCTCGGTCGGCATCCCCATCTTCGACAACCGCACCAGCCGGCCCGAGCTGGAGCAGCGGGTCACGGAGCACGTGGTCGACGAGTTCACGACCCGCGGCCGGGTGCGGATCCTGCCGGGGGAGGAGGGGGCCGACGCGGTGCTGCGCGGCACGCTGTTCACCTACACGACGACTCCCGTCGTCCTGAATCCGGAGGGGCGGGCCACGCGCTACGAGATCCTGATCACGGCGCGGGTGGTCCTGAGCGAGCCGGCCACCGACAAGGTGTTCTGGGAGGACGACCACTTCCTGTTCAAGCGGCAGTACGACGTCCCCGAAGTCTCGCTCACTTTCGTGGACCAGGAGATCGTGGCCATCGACAACGTGGCGACCGATTTCGCCCGCAGCGTCGTCAGCTCGATCCTGGAGGGTTTCTAGTGGCCGCGACGCTCCGCTTCGCGCAGTTCCGGGCGGCGCTGCAGCGCGGCTCGATCGAGCCCGTCTACCTGCTCGCGGGGGAGGAGACCTTCTTCCACGAGGAGGTGGTACGCCTCCTGGGGGAGGCGGTCACGGCACCGGGCTCGGCCGGCGTCAACCGGCACGTCCTGGACGGAGAGGAGGCGGATCTCGTCGAGCTCTTGGATCTCGCCTCGACCTATCCGATGGGGCCGGGCCGCCGCTTCATCGTCGTGCGCCGCGCCTCGCGCCTGCGCGCGGAGAGCGCCGACGGCCTGAAATCCTACCTCGCGCGCCCCAATCCGAGGACCTGCCTGGTCTTCAGTGATCCCGCGTTCGACGAGCGCCGGGCGGTCTACAAGGCGCTCGCCTCGGCCGCGACCCGGATCCAGTGCGAGCCGCTCAGGGACGAGTCGCAGGTGGCCGCCTGGGTGCGCGAGCGGCTGCGGGCCAGGAGCTACGGCATCGCCGACGAGCTCGCGGAGGCGATCGCGCTGGGTCTCCTCGGAGCCGGTCTGGCGCGCCTCGATGCCGAGCTCGAGAAGCTGATGAGCGCCATCGGCGCGCCCCGTCCGGTCGCGCCGGAGGACCTCGAGATCCTGGCCGGCGTGCCCCGTGTCGGATCGGCGTTCCAGGTGGCCCTCCGTGCCCTGCAGGGGGACCGGGGGGCGGCGATCCGGGACCTGCGCGCGCTGCTCGATGGCGGCGAGCAGCCGCCGGCGATGCTGGGAGCGATCGCCTGGTACGTCCGTTCCGCCTTGAAGGCCAAAGCCGCCGCCACCCGGAGGATTCCGACGCGCGATCTCTTCCCGCTCTACGGGCTGAGCCCTTCCCGGATCGACCAGATCCGATCCGAGATCGGGTCGGCCTCGACGGGGAGGCTCCGGCGCGCCCTGAGCCTGTGCCGCGAGGCCGACCGGGAGATCAAGGGCTTCGGCTCGAAGCGGCCGGCCCACGCCCTGGAGCGGCTCGTGCACGGCATCGCCCGCGGCGTGGAGAAGGTCCGCTGATGCCCCCCTCGCAGCGCGAGAGCATCCTGGTCCTCGACTTCGGCTCGCAGTTCAGCCAGCTCATCGCCCGGCGGGTGCGGGAGCTGAACGTCTTCAGCGAGCTTGTGCCCTGCGACCTTCCGGTGGAGCGCCTGCGCGAGAAGCGGCCGCGAGGCCTCATCCTGTCGGGAGGGCCCGACTCGGTCTACGACCCGGGGGCTCCGCGCGTCGATCCGCAGATCTTCTCCCTGGGCGTGCCGGTCCTCGGCATCTGCTACGGCATGCAGCTCATGGCGCACCTGCTCGGCGGCCGGGTGGAGCGGGCGCCTGAGCGCGAGTACGGCCCGTCCGACCTGGAGGTGATCGCCGGCGCCGCGATCTTCACCACTTCGCCCAAGACGCAGCGCGTCTGGATGAGCCACGGCGATTCGATCCTGCAGCCGCCGCCCGGCTTCACCGTCGTGGCGCGCAGCACCAACGCGCCGATCGCCGCCATGGCCGACCCGGAACGACGTCTGTACGCCATCCAGTTCCATCCCGAGGTGTCGCACACGGTGCACGGCCAATCGGTGCTAAAGGCCTTCCTGCACGGCGTGTGCGGCTGCTCCGGCGCCTGGCGCATGACCTCGTTCATCGAGGAGGCCGTGGCCCGCGTCGGGGCCCTGGTGGGCGGGGGTCACGTCATCGCAGGGCTGTCCGGGGGCGTCGATTCCGCCGTCGCGGCGCTCCTGATCCACCGGGCGATCGGCGACCGGCTGACCTGCCTGTTCGTCGACAACGGCCTCCTGCGACAGGACGAGGGGGACCTGGTGGTTCGCGCCTTCCGGGACTCCTACCACCTCCCGGTGCGACGGGTCGACGCCTCGGCCGCCTTCCTCGCCGCCCTTCAGGGCGTCGTCGACCCGGAGGAGAAGCGCCGCGCCATCGGCCGCGTTTTCATCGAGGTCTTCGAGAAGGAGGCCGGGGAGTCGGGCCCCGTGGAGTTTCTGGCCCAGGGGACCCTCTACCCGGACCTCATCGAGTCGACCTCCTTCAAGGGGCCTTCGGCCGTGATCAAGACGCACCACAACGTCGGCGGGCTTCCCGAGGCGATGCGTCTGAAGCTGGTCGAGCCGCTCCGGGAGCTGTTCAAGGACGAGGTGCGGCGCGTCGGCCTCGAGCTCGGGCTCGACCGGCGGTTCGTCATGCGCCATCCGTTCCCGGGGCCCGGACTGGCGGTGCGGATCCTCGGGGAGGTGACGCGCGACCGGCTCGCGCTCCTCCGTAGGGCCGACGCCATCTTCATCGACGAGCTCGTCGCAGATGGGCTTTACGACGGCGTCGCGCAGGCGTTCGTCGTGCTGCTGCCCGTGAAGTCGGTCGGGGTGATGGGAGACGGCCGCACCTACGAGAATGTGGCGGCGATCCGGGCGGTGACGACGGACGATTTCATGACCGCCGACTGGGCGCGCCTGCCGCATGAGTTCCTGGCGCGGGTCTCGTCGCGCATCGTCAACGAGGTGCGGGGCATCAACCGGGTGGTGTACGACGTCAGCAGCAAGCCCCCGGCGACCATCGAGTGGGAGTGAGCTGATGCCGGCCGAGGGGAGCTTCGTCCACCTGCACAACCACTCGCAGTACTCCCTTCTCGACGGGGCGCAGCGCCTGGAAGAGATGGTGGAGCAGGCGGTCCGGTTCGAGATGCCGGCCCTGGCGATCACCGACCACGGCAACCTCTTCGGCGCCATCCCGTTCTTCGAGGCGGCCGCCGAGAAGGGGATCAAGCCGATTCTCGGGTGCGAGACCTACCTGGCCCCCGGACGCCGCACCGACCGCACGCCCCAGGGACCGGGCCGGAAGCCCTATTACCATCTCCTGCTGCTGGCGCGCGACAACGAGGGGTACCGGAACCTCATGCGCCTCTCGACCGCAGGCTTCCTCGAGGGGTACTACTACCGGCCGCGCATCGATCGGGAGCTCCTGGCCGCGAACGCGGCGGGCCTGATCGCCACCTCCACCTGCCTTGGAGGGGAGATCCCGCAGCTCATTCTGGGGGGCGACAAGGCGCGCGCCGAGCGGGTGGCGGCGGAGTATCGCGAGATCTTCGGAGCCGAGAACTTCTTCCTGGAGATCCAGGACCAGGGGCTCCCCGAGGAGAAGGCGCTGAACCCGGCGCTCGTCGACCTCGGCCGGCGGCTGTCCATCCCTCTCCTGGCGACGAACGACTGCCACTTCCTGCGCAAGGACGATCACTTCGCGCACGACATCCTGATCTGCATCCAGACCGGCAAAACGGTGAAAGACGCCGACCGGATGCGCTTCACGCAGGAGCACTACTTCAAGTCGCCGCAGGAGATGCGCGACCTCTTCCGGGAGCTCCCCGAGGCGGTCGAGAACACGCTCCGCGTTGCCGAGCGCTGCAGCCTGACCCTCGAGAAGGGGCGGAACCTTCTGCCGCACTTCCAGGTCCCCGAGGGCGCCACGACGGAGGGCTACTTCCGGCAGGTCACGCTCGAGGGCTTCGAGCGGCGCCTGCGGCACTGGAAGGATCTCGAGCGCCAGGGCCGGCTGAGGGTCCCGATCGAAGGCTACAGGACGCGTCTCGAGAGCGAGATCGAGATGGTGCTCCGGATGGGATTCCCGGGGTACTTCCTGATCGTCTGGGACTTCATCAAGTACGCGCGGGATCAGGGGATTCCCGTCGGACCGGGCCGCGGGTCGGCGGCCGGATCCCTGGTCGCCTACTGCCTGCAGATCACCGACGTCGATCCCCTCGAATACGACCTTCTGTTCGAGCGCTTCCTGAACCCGGAGCGGATCACCATGCCGGACATCGACATCGACTTCTGCATCCGGGGCCGCGGCCAGGTGATCGATTACGTGCGCGAGAAATACGGACGCGACAACGTCGCGCAGATCATCACCTTCGCCACCATGGGCGCCAAGGCGGTCATCCGCGACGCGGGCCGCGGGCTGGACGTTCCCTACGGGGAGTGCGATCGGATCGCGAAGATGGTGCCGGCCGAGCTCGACATGACCATCGACAAGGCGCTGCAGCAGTCGCCTCCGCTCCGGCAGCTGCACGAGAAGGACGAGCGCATCCGGCAGCTCCTGGACGTCTCGCGGCGCCTCGAGGGGCTCACGCGGCATGCCTCGGTGCACGCGGCGGGCGTGGTCATCTCGCCGCGGCCCATCGTCGAGTTCTCGCCTCTCGGGAGGACCAAGGACAACGAGATCGTCACGCAGTACGCCATGGACGAGATCGGGTCGATCGGCCTGCTGAAGATGGACTTCCTCGGGCTCAAGACGCTGACGCTGATCCAGGACTGCGTCGGGCGCGTCGGTCGGGAGACAGGCTCCGCCCCGGACATGGAGCACCTGCCGCTCGACAGCCCCGAGGCCTATGCGCTGTTCGCCGCGGCGCGCACCGATGGCGTGTTCCAGTTCGAGTCCTCTGGCATGAAGGACATCCTCCGGAAGCTGAAGCCGGACCGGTTCGAGGACCTCATCGCGCTCAACGCGCTGTTCCGTCCCGGCCCCATCGGCTCCGGCATGATCGACGACTACATCGAGCGACGCCACGGGCGCAAGCCTATCGAGTACATCGTGCCGCAGTTGGAGGACATCCTGGGGGTGACCTACGGCGTCATCGTCTATCAGGAGCAGGTCATGCAGATCGCCTCGCGGCTCGCCGGCTTCACCCTCGGCGAAGCCGACCTGCTGCGGCGGGCGATGGGCAAGAAGAAGCGCGAGGTCATGGCGGCGCAGCGCGACCGGTTCGTCTCCGGCGCGAAGGAGCGCGGCCTGGCCGAGAAGGACGCCCGGAAGATCTTCGACCTCATGGAGTACTTCGCCGGATACGGGTTCAACAAGGCTCACAGCACGGCCTACGCGCTGGTGGCCTATCAGACCGCCTGGCTCAAGGCGCACCATCCGCGGCACTTCATGGCGGCCCTCCTGACCGCGGAGAAGGAGAACACGGACAACGTCGTCAAGTACGTCAACGCCTGCCGGGCCATGGGGCTGCCGGTCCTGGCGCCGCACGTCAATCGATCCGACATCGACTTCACCGTGGAGCCGGACGGGATCCGGTTCGGTCTCGGGGCGGTGAAGAACGTTGGGGAGGGGGCCGTGCTGGCGGTCCTGGAGGCGCGCCGGGCCCTGGGAAGCATCGGATCGCTCTCCGCCCTCTGCCGGGACGTCGACTTGAGGACGGTCAACAAGCGGGTGCTCGAGTCGCTGATCAAGGCCGGCGCCTTCGACGGCCTGGGGTCGAGTCGTGCGGCGCTGGTCCAGGGCGTCGACGTCGCGATCGAGATGGCGCAGAAAGCCAAGAGCGATCGGGAGAGCGGACAAGCCGGTCTGTTCGGTGGCCCCCGGGGCGCCGCGGCCGACCCGTCGCTACCAGAGGCGGGGGAGTGGCCCAAGGCGGAGCTCCTGGCCCACGAGAAGGAGACGCTGGGGCTCTACCTCAGCGGACACCCGCTCCAGGACGAGGCTCCACGCATCCGCGGACTCGTCTCGCACACCGCGAACGGGCTCAACGAGGTCCGTCAGCCGTGCAAGGCGACCCTGGCCGGAATCGTCTCCTCTCTGAAGCGGCGCCGGACCCGGAAAGGGGACGCCATGGCGGTGTTCAACCTGGCGGACCTCGACGGGGCGGTCGAGGTGATCGTCTTCCCGGAGTCCTACGCCAAACACCGACCCACCCTGGAGGAGGACGCCCCGGTGCTGGTGACCGGGACCGTGGAGATCGACGAGGACCGGCGCCGGATCATCGCGGAGAGCATCCTCCCGCTCGAGCAGGCCGAGGAGAAGAAGGCCCGCGAGGTGGTCCTGAAGGTGCCGGACGGGGAGCTGGAGCCTCTGGTCATGGAGCAGGTCAAGGCTCTGCTCCGGGACCGCCCCGGACCCTGTCCGGTCTACGTCGAGGTCACCCGGCCGAGCGCCTTCAGGGCGACCCTCAAGGCGGCTGGCGCCCTCAAGGTGTCGCCCAGCCGGGACCTGACGCTGGCCCTCGAGGGGATCCTGGGGAAGGGCGCCGTAAGATTCCGTTGACAGGCCGCGTCACCGTCCCTTATCCTTACCGCTTCTCCTTGGTAGGTCTATCGTTACGCCCCGGCACGTCGCTGCGGTCAGGAGGGGTTCTGCATGGTGAAGGGCAGGCACCTGTTCACGTCCGAGTCGGTCACGGAAGGGCATCCGGACAAGATCGCCGATCAGATCTCGGACGCCATCCTCGATGAGGCTCTGAAGAGCGATCCGAAATCGCGCGTGGCCATCGAGACCCTCGTCACGACCGGGCTCGCCATCGTGGCCGGCGAGATGACCACGCGGGCCTATATCGACATCCCCGCGGTCGTGCGGGAGACGATCCGTCAGGTCGGCTACACGCGGGCCGACTACGGCTTCGATGCCGACACCTGCGGCGTCCTGGTGACCATCGACAGGCAGTCTCCCGACATCGCCATGGGCGTCGATACCGGAGGCGCGGGGGACCAGGGGATGATGTTCGGCTACGCCTGCCGTGAGACGCCGGAGCTCATGCCGATGCCGATCCAGCTGGCCCACCGGCTGGCGCAGCGGCTGGGGGAGGTGCGTAGGAGCGGTCAGCTCCCCTACCTGCGGCCGGACGGGAAGTCTCAGGTGACGATCGAGTATCAGGACGGCCGCCCGATGCGCGTCGAGGCGATCGTGCTGTCGACGCAGCACGCGGAGGAGGCGAAGATCGAGGACCTGCGGAGGGACCTGGAGGCCGAAGTCATCCGCCCGGTCATCGGCGAAGGGCTTCGGGACGGCAAGACGAAGGTCCACATCAATCCGACGGGCCGCTTCGTGATCGGCGGACCCCAGGGGGACACCGGGGTCACAGGTCGCAAGATCATCGTCGACACCTACGGAGGCTACGCGCCGCACGGAGGGGGCGCCTTCTCCGGCAAGGACCCCACCAAGGTCGACCGATCGGCGGCCTACATGGCGCGCTACATCGCCAAGAACGTGGTGGCGGCAGGGCTGGCCGAGCGGGTCCAGGTGCAGATCGCCTATGCCATCGGCGTGGCCGATCCCGTGTCCGTGATGGTCGACACCTTCGGCACGGCCAAGGTGGCCGACGATAAGTTGGTGGCGCTCATCCGCGATCAGTTCGGGCTGAAGCCCCGGGAGATCATCGAGTCCCTCGACCTGCTCCGCCCGGTCTATCTCAAGACCGCGGCCTACGGCCATTTCGGCCGGAGCGGGCCGGGGTTCACGTGGGAGAAGACCGACAGGGCCGAGGCGCTGCGCCGGGCGGCCGGCCTCGGCTAGGAGGGAATCGTGGCGCGACCGAAGGGATTCGAAGTCAAGGACGTGTCCTTCGCGGCGAAGGGGGGGACGCGCGTCGAGTGGGCCGATGCCCAGATGCCCGTGCTGCGGGCCATCCGGGAGCGCTTCCAGAAGGAGACGCCTCTCAAGGGCCTGCGGATCGCCGCCTGCCTGCATGTCACCTCCGAGACGGCGAACCTGGCGCGCACGCTCGCGGCGGGCGGGGCCGAGGTGCGACTCTGCGCCAGCAACCCGCTGTCGACCCAGGACGAGGTCGCGGCCGCTCTCGTCGACCTGTACGGCATCGCCACCTACGCCATCAAGGGCGAGGACAACGACACCTACTACAAGCACATCCTGTCGACGCTCGAGTCGGCCCCGCAGATGACCATGGACGACGGCGCCGACCTGGTCACGGTGCTGCACTCGAAGCGCCGGGACCTGCTGCCGGCTGTGGTGGCCGGTACGGAGGAGACGACGACCGGCGTGATCCGCCTCACCAGCATGGCGGCGGAAGGGGTCCTCCAGTATCCGATCATCGCCGTCAACGACGCCCAGACGAAGCACTTCTTCGACAATCGCTACGGCACGGGCCAGAGCACGCTCGACGGGATCATCCGCGCCACCAACCTCCTGATCGCAGGCCTCAAGGTGGTGGTCGTCGGCTACGGCTGGTGCGGCCGCGGCGTGGCGCAGCGCGCGAGCGGTCTCGGGGCGCATGTGATCGTGACCGAAATCGATCCGGTGAAGGCGATGGAGGCCGTCATGGACGGCTTCGCCGTCATGCCGATGGGGGAGGCGGCCGGACGTGGCGACATCTTCATCACCCTGACGGGAAACAAGCACGTCCTGCGGCGCGAGCACTTCGAGGCGATGAAGGACGGCGCGGTGATCGCGAATTCGGGCCACTTCAACGTCGAGATCGACATCCCGGCGCTCGAGGCGCTGGCCGCCGGACGGCGCGAGCGGCTGCGCGACTTCGTCGACCAGTACCGTCTGAAGGACGGCCGGCGCATCAACCTCCTCGGCGAGGGCCGGCTGATCAACCTCGCCGCCGCGGAGGGGCATCCGGCGGCGGTCATGGACATGTCGTTCGCCAACCAGGCCCTCTCCATCGAGTACCTGGCGCGCGAGGGAAGCCGGTTGGACAAGAAGGTCTATCCCGTTCCGGGACCGATCGACCGGGAGATCGCTCGCCTCAAGCTGGCGAGCATGGGGGTCACGATCGACGCCCTGACGGCGGACCAGACCACCTACCTGTCGAGCTGGTCCGAGGGCACCTAGGCGGACGTCCTCCGCAGCGCCGGGCGGTCCCATGCGGCTCGACGATTTCCGACGATCGAGGATCCCTCTAGGCATCGCGCTCGTCGTCGTCTCCTGCTGGCTCCTCTGCGGCGTGCGGCGCACCGCCGGCGACGATCGCGTCGCCATACTCGATTCGCGGCTGGGCCTCGTCTCACCCCGCGTCCTCGAACCAGGATGGCACCTGGCGCCGCCGGGGCTCCTCCGCATCAGCAGCTACCCCGTGCGTCCCGCGACGCTGTCGGTCGCGGCGGGCGGCGCACGCGAGCC
>Ga0075428_100008688_pt1 | contig 11268 bp, 10 predicted proteins | sample RhiMetdeltSRZDD2_FD_75291 | JGI IMG/M metagenome (GOLD analysis project Ga0075428, IMG submission 75291) | Populus rhizosphere microbial communities from Tennessee, USA - Rhizosphere MetaG P. deltoides SRZDD2 | ecosystem: Host-associated > Plants > Roots > Rhizosphere > Soil | place: USA... | reverse complement strand
GGCCTTGCACAAGAGGCCCTGCGGAGGAGGGAAGCTGCGATGAAGCGAGTGATTTTCCTGCTGATCGCACTGGGCGTGATGGCGCCGGTCGCGCACGCGGTCGACGAGTTCGCGATGCCTCGTCCCAGCCTCAACGTCAAGACCAAGTCCACCCTCGCAACGCGCGCGCAGGAGGTCTACGTGCTCCGCGCGCCGGATGTCGTGGGTCAGCCCGTGTCTTCCGCTCGCGCCATTCTCGAGAAGGGGCGGCTGCAGGTCGGTCGTGAGACCGCGCAGGTGACGTCCGAGCATCGGCCCGGCACCGTGATGAATCAGGATCCCAGGCCCGGAACCGCGATGCAGGCGGGCGCCTCCGTGAACCTCTGGGTCGCGACGCCGCCCCGAGTTGTTCCGGTCCCGGGCGGGCGCGTCCCCGGTGGTTCGGACCGTTCCGACGTTCCGACGCCGACTCCGCAGCCGCAGCTCGTGATCGTGCCGAACCTGGTCGGCCAGCCCGTGGACGTCGCGGCGGCGGTGCTCGGCAAGCCCGGCCTCGGCCTGGGCGATCGTCGCCGGCAGGAATCCGACGCGGCCGCCGGAACGGTGATCGCGCAGTCTCCCGTCGCGGGGACGCGCGTCAAGCCCGGCACCAGCGTCGACGTGACGATCGCGGCTTCGGCGCTCGTCGCAGTGCCCGACTTGACCGGCGAGACGCCGCGGGATGCTGCGCGCCTGCTGCGTCGCGCTCAGCTGGGTCTCGGTCAGGAGCGCCAGCGCGAGTCGGAGGCGCGGCCGGGCACGGTGATCCGGCAGTCGCCGACGCCCGGCACGCGCGTGCCCCGCGAGACGCTGGTGAACGTCCTCGTCGCCACGGCGCCGCCGGCCCCAGTGCTGCCGCCCGCTCCGTATACGCCGCCGACGCCGGCGAAGCCTCCAATCGTCATCGCGCCGCCGATCGTGATCACGCCGCCAGTGGTGTTCAAGCCACCCGTGGTGATCGCGCCTCCGATCGTGGTGGCGCCGCCCGTCGTGATCGAGCCTCCGGCGCCGGTCGTCGTGACGCCCTCGTCCGCGCCGGTCGCGACCGCGCCGCAAGCACCGCCGGTCGTGACGCCGCCCCCGGCGCCGCCCGCTCCGGCAGCGAGCGCGGCTCCGGTTCCCCCGGCGCCGGCCGTCGGGGCCCCAGCTCCGCTGCCGCAGCCCGTTCAGCCGGCGCGTGAGCCCGAGAAGGCTCGGTGGCCGAAGGCTGTTGCATGGGGCCTCGGCTCCCTGGCCCTGCTGGGCGCCGGCGGTACGGCGTACTACCGCGTACGGACGACGCACGGCGCCCAACCGGTGCCGACGGTGCCGACCGTGACGTTCGACGCGCACTGGGATTCGGGCACGCAGCAGATCGACGCGACCGCGCCGCTGGCCAGCAGCACCGGTCTCCGGCTCGTCTCGGGGATCGAGAGCGCCAGCACGACACTGCAAACCGATCAGCTCGTGGGCGCCGCCCACGATACGGGAGGGACCCGCTGATGAGCACCGAGAAGACCTCAACCCTGACGGTCGGCAACGTTCTCCTCGCCGGCGCGACGACGGTCTCGGATCGGCTCGGCGCGAGCCTCGCGAGTGGCCCCGAGGCCAATCAGATCAAGGCCGCCCTGGCCAAGGCCGCACCCGGGCTTCCGCTCGGCACGCTGGTCGAGGGCATCAGCAAGGCCGTGCAAGATGCGCTGGATATCCCGGTCACCGACGTCGTGATCGGGGCCTGGCAGCGGGCGCGGGATCTGCGGGCCGCCCTCGAGACGACGCGCGAGTCCCCGGAGGCGACCGCCCTCGTTCCGCTGCTCTCTCACGCGATCACCTCGGAGCACCGGCCGTACGTGGACATCGTGGTGGAGGGCGTGCCGCTGGCGCGCCTCGTGTTCCCGGTGAAGGTCGAGTTTCGTCTCGAGGGCGTGGTCGTGCGGGTCAGGCAGGGCCAGATCGCCGACATCCTGGCCGGCTCGATCAAGGTTCAGGGAACGCTGAAGTTCGGCGATTTCGTCCTGTTCGAGCGTGCGCTGGCCCCGATTTCGATCCCGGGCGTGCTCGCCGTGGCCCCCGCCCAGGCCGCCTGAGCCCGGGTGCCTGAGGGCCGCAGAGGCCGCCGGCAGCGAAATTGACTTGTCGGTGCAAGTCTGTAAGAATTCACGGCACTTTTCGAGGACCGCCCAGACCAATGGCACCGGCACGAAAGCGTTTGTTCCACACGGCCTCCGATGCCGATATCAAGGCCGGTGAGGTCTCGGACGTCTATTTCCAGCGCACCGTCGAGATCCTCGCGGCCCGGGGCGACCGCAAGCGGGTCAAGGCCGAGATCTACCTCAAGTCGCTGCCTGAAGACTGGCACTGGGGCGTGCTCGCCGGCATCGAGGAAGTGGCCGGCCTGCTGGACGGGCTGCCCGTCAACGTCGTGGCGATGGACGAGGGCACCCTGTTCGCGCCGTACCAGCCCATCTTGAGGATCGAAGGCACCTACGTCGAGTGGGCCCAGTACGAGACGGCGCTGCTCGGGTTGCTGTGCCAGGCCTCCGGCATCGCGACCAAGGCGGCCCGATGCAAGAAGGCGGCGGGCGAGCGACAGGTCATCTCGTTCGGCGCGCGCCGGATGCATCCGACCCTGGCCCCGATGATCGAGCGCAACGCCTTCATCGGCGGCTGCGACGGCGTGGCCGTGACCAAGTCGGCCGAGCTGATCGACGCCGATCCCATGGGCACGATTCCCCACTCGCTGGTCCTCATGGTCGGCGACACGGTCGAGGCGCTGAAGGCCTTTCACGAGGTGGTCGAGCCCAAGGTCCGGCGGGTCGCCCTGATCGACACGCTGCAGGACGAGAAGTTCGAGGCGCTGCGGGTGGCCGAGGCGCTCGGCAAGGAGCTGTTCGCCGTCCGGCTGGACACGCCGTCGTCGCGCCGCGGCGACCTCTTCCGGATCGTCGAGGAGGTTCGCTGGGAGCTGAACCTGCGCGGCTTCGATCACGTCAAGATCGTCGCCTCCGGCGGCATCGACGAGTACGAGATCCTGCACCTGAACCCCGTGGTGGATTCCTACGGGGTCGGCACGTCGATCGCCAACGCGCCCGTCCTCAACTTCGCGCTGGACATCATGGAGATCGAGGGCAAGCCGATGGCCAAGCGCGGCAAGTGGTCGGGCGCCAAGGACGTCCTGCGGCGTCGCGGCACCCTGGAGACCGCCGTCGTCCCACTCGGAGCGGCGGCGCCGGCCGGCGGGCCCTGGGATCCCTTGCTCAAGCCCCTGATCACCGGCGGCCGCATCGCGCGCGACCTGCCACCGCCCCGCACCATCCGCGACTTCGTCCTCGATCAGCTCGCGGGTGTGCCGATGGAGACGCTCCAGCGGCGAGGGCTGCGCCGCGATTTCTAGCGGCGGGGTGATGTCCAGCATCCTCGAACGGATCGTCGCCGACAAAACCTTGGAGGTGGCGGACCGCAAGCGCGCTGCCCCCCGGGCCGAACTGGAGCGGCGGTGCGCGGCTCTGCCGGCGCCACGCGATTTCGAAGCGGCGCTGCGACCGGCCGGGCCGGTGGCGCTGATCGCCGAAGTCAAGAAGGCCTCGCCCTCGCGCGGCGTCCTGGCCGAGGACCTCGACCCGGTGGCGCTGGCCCAGAGCTACGCCCAGCACGGCGCACACGCCATCTCGGTCCTCACCGACGAGAAGTACTTCAAGGGCCACCTCGATCTTCTCGCGGCCATCCGGGCCCGCGTCGGCGTGCCGCTGCTCCGCAAGGACTTCACAATCGACGAGTGGCAGCTGTGGGAGTCGCGGGCCGCCGGCGCCGACGCCGTGCTGCTGATCGTGTCGATTCTCGAGCCCGCGCTGCTGGGCGACCTGCTGGCCGCGTCCAAGGGCCTCGGTCTGGCCGCGCTGGTCGAGTGCCACACCGCCGCGGAAGTCGATCGCGCGCTGAGTGCGGGGAGCCGGATCATCGGGATCAACAACCGCGATCTGGCCACGTTCGACACGCGCATCGAGACGACGCTCGGCCTGCTGCCGCTGATCCCGCCCGGGCCCATCGTCATCAGCGAGAGCGGCTTCTTCACCGGCGATCAGGTTCGCCGGGTGGTCGACGCCGGCGCGCGGGCGGTGCTGGTCGGCGAGGGACTGGTGAAGGCCCAGGACGTCGGCGCCAAGGTGCGTGAGCTGACCCTGCGATGACCCATGTCAAGATCTGCGGCATCACCAATCTCGACGACGCGATGGTCGCCGTCGACGCTGGCGCCGACGCGCTCGGCTTCATCTTCGTCGAGAACACGCCGCGGTTCGTGACGCCGGCGCAGGTGGCGCCCATCGTGCGCGCGCTGCCCCCGTTCGTCACGCCGGTCGGGATCTTCTGGGACCACCCGGCCGGACACGTCAAGCAGGCGGTGGAGGCGTGCGGGCTGCGGGCGCTGCAGTTCCACGGCGACGAGAAGCCCGAGGATCTCGCGCACTACGCGCTGCCCGTCATCAAGACGATCAAGCTCCCACCGGCCAAGGCCATGGCGGGGTTTCTCCAGGGGCGGACGGACGACTTCGCCCTGGTGGCGCCCTACGTCAAGTGCGCGGCGGCGATCCTGCTGGACAGCGCCGAGCGCTGGAGCGAGGGCGGCGCGCGCCATCCGATCGAGTGGCACCTGGCCCGGCGCCTGCGCGCCGGTGGCTGCCGGCTGATCCTCTCGGGCGGGCTCACACCCGACAACGTCGCCGCCGCGGTCGAGACGGTGGGGCCGTATGCGGTGGACGTCGACTCGGGCGTGGAAGCCACGCCCGGCCGGAAGGATCACGACAAGGTGCGGCGCTTCGTCAGCGAGGCCAAGCGGGCGGTGTTCCTGTGAGCCGGCTGCCCGACGCCCAGGGCCACTTCGGCCGTTACGGCGGTCGCTTCGTCCCCGAGACGCTGATGGCGCCGCTGATCGAGCTCGAAAAAGCCTACGCGGCGGCCCAGCGCGACCGGAAGTTTCAGCGCCGGCTTCACGGGCTCCTCGCGGATTACGCCGGCCGTCCCACGCCGCTCTATTTTGCCGCGCGCCTGACCGAGCACTGCGGCGGCGCGGCGATCTGGCTCAAGCGCGAGGATCTCTGCCACACCGGCGCGCACAAGATCAACAACGTCCTCGGCCAGGCGCTGCTGGCCGCGAAGATGGGCAAGCATCGCGTGATCGCCGAGACCGGCGCCGGCCAGCACGGCGTGGCCACCGCCACCGCCGCCGCACTGCTGGGGCTCGAGTGCGAGGTCTACATGGGCGCCGAGGACGTGGAGCGCCAGGCGCTGAACGTCTTCCGCATGAAGCTGCTGGGCGCCCGCGTGATTCCGGTGGAAGCCGGCAGCCGCACGCTCAAGGACGCGATCAACGAGGCGCTGCGTGACTGGGTCACCAACGTCCGCACCACCTACTATCTGCTCGGCTCGGCGCTGGGCCCCCATCCCTATCCGATGATGGTGCGCGACTTCCACGCGGTGATCGGCCGCGAGGCGCGGCGTCAGGCGCGCCTCGCGCTGGGCCGGCTGCCCGACGTCCTGGTGGCGTGCGTGGGCGGCGGCTCCAACGCCATCGGCCTCTTCCATCCGTTCATCGGCGACCGCAAAGTCCGGATCATCGGTGTCGAGCCGGGCGGGGCGGGGATCGCGACGGGCAAGCACGGGGCCACGATGACCGCGGGCCACGTCGGCGTGCTCCACGGATGCATGAGCTACCTGCTGCAGAACGACGACGGCCAGATCGCCGTCGCGCACTCGATCTCGGCCGGGCTCGACTATCCGGGCGTCGGTCCCGAGCACGCGTACTACCGCGACACCGGCCGCTTCGAGTTCGTCGCGATCACCGACGAGGAATCGCTGGAGGGCTTCCAGGCGCTCACGCGGCTGGAGGGCATCATGCCGGCGCTGGAGTCCGCCCACGCCGTCGCCCACGCCATGCGGCTGGCCAAGACGCTGCCGCGCTCCAAGGCCATCGTGGTCGGCCTGTCAGGGCGAGGGGACAAGGACGTGCACCTGGTGGCCAAGGCGCTGGGCATGGAGCTCGGGTGAGCCGCTTCGCCGCGACCTTCGAGCGGCTGCGCGCGCGTGGCGAGCGTGCGCTGATGCCCTACATCATGGCCGGCGATCCCTCGCTGGAGGAGACGCGACGCCTGTTGCTGGAGGCCGAGAAGCGCGGCGCCGACGCCGTCGAGCTGGGCGTGCCGTTCTCCGATCCGCTCGCCGACGGCCCGGTGGTCCAGCGCGCGGGCCTGCGCGCGCTGGCCAGCGGCACGACGCTGCCCCGCGTGCTCGAGCTGGTGGCCACGCTGCGCGCGCAGGTCAGCCTGCCGATCGCGCTCATGACCTACTACAACCCGGTGTTCGTGTTCGGCCTCAAGGGCTTCGCGCGGGCGGCGGTCGACGCCGGCGTGGACGGGCTGATCGTGCCGGACCTGCCGTACGACGAGTCCGGGCCCCTGCGCGCCGAGGCGGAGCCGGGCGGGCTGGACCTGGTCCAGTTCGTCGCGCCGACCTCGACGCCCGCGCGCGTGAAGGCCATCGCGCGGCTCAGCCGGGGCTTCATCTACGTCGTGTCGCTCACCGGCGTCACCGGCGAGCGGCGGGAGCTGCCGCCCGACCTCGGGGCCCAGGTGCGGACCCTGCGGCTGGTGACCACCAAGCCCTTGTGCGTGGGCTTCGGCGTGTCCACGCCGGAGCAGGCGGCGGCGGTCGGGAAGCTGGCCGACGGGGTCCTCGTCGGCTCGGCCATCGTGCGCCTCATCGAGCGCCATGCCGGCACCCCCGAGCTCGTCCACGAGTTCGGCTCCTTCATCGAATCCCTCAAGGCGCCACTGCGGAGGTAGGCCTTGGCCTGGTTCACGCGAAAGCCGGAGGAGACGCAGGGGACCCCCAAGAAGGTCGTCATCGCCGAAGGCCTGTGGATCAAGTGCGACTCGTGCAAGGAGATCATGGCCCGCGCCGAGGTGGAGCGGGCCGGGCGCGTGTGTCCGAAGTGCCACTATCCCTTCCGCATCTCCTCGCGCGAGCGCATCACGCTCCTGGTCGACGCCGGCACCTTCGAGGAGTACCAGACCGGCATCGTCAGCGTGGATCCGCTGACCTTCAAGGACACCAAGCGCTATCGCGACCGCCTGAAGGCGGCCAAGCAGAAGACCACGATGGAGGAGGCGGTCGTCACCGGCGTGGCGCGCCTGGGCGGCCATCCCGTCGTGCTGTGCGTCTTCGAGTTTGGCTTCCTCGGCGGCAGCATGGGCTCGGTGGTCGGCGAGAAGCTCACGCGCGCCATCGAGCTGGCCATCGACAAGCACGTGCCGGTGATCATCGTGCCCGCCTCCGGCGGCGCGCGCATGCAGGAGGGCATCCTGTCGCTGATGCAGATGGCCAAGACCTCGGCCGCGCTGGCGCGGCTGGGCGAGGCCGGACTGCCGTACTTCTCGGTCCTCACCGATCCCACCACCGGCGGCGTGACCGCGAGCTTCGCCATGCTGGGCGACGTCATCCTGGCCGAGCCGCGCGCCCTCATCGGGTTCGCCGGACCGCGGGTCATCGCGGAGACCATTCGCCAGCCGCTGCCCGAGGGCTTCCAGCGCTCGGAGTTCCTGCTCGAGCACGGGCAGATCGACATGATCGTCGAGCGCCGGGAGCTCAAGGACACCCTCCGCCGTCTCCTCACCTTCTTCGCGGATCAGCCGACCCCGACCGCATGACCTACGCCGAGGCGCTGGCGCGGCTCCTCGCCCTGCGCGGCGGCGAGCACGCCGGGATGCGCCCCGGACTGGAGCGCATCGAGGCCCTGCTGGAGGCGCTGGGTCACCCCGAGCAGAGCTTCACGATCGCGCAGGTCGGCGGCACCAACGGCAAGGGCTCGGTGGCCGCCATGCTGGCCTCCATGCTCAAGGCGGACGGCCGGCGCGTGGGTCTCTACACCTCGCCCCATCTCGTCTCGTTCCGTGAGCGCATTCGCGTGAACGGCGAGGCGATCGCCGAGGATGCGGTGGTCGACGGCGTGGAGGCGCTCGGCACGCTGGTGGCGCGCCTGGACGCCAGCGTGTTCGAGGCGACCACCGCGCTGGCGCTCGACCACTTCGCCCGCGAGCGGGTGGACGTCGCGGTCCTCGAGGTCGGCCTCGGCGGCCGCTACGACGCCACCACGGTCGGGCGCCCGGCCGTGACCGTGCTCACGCCCATCGACCTCGATCACCAGGAATACCTCGGCAACACCCTGGCCGAGATTGCCGGCGACAAGGCGCACATCGTCCGAGCCGGCACCGCGATCTCCGCTGCCCAGATGCCCGAGGCGGCGGCGCCCATCGTCGAGCACGCCGCCCGCGCCAAGGTCCCGCTGCTGGTGGCGGGCCGCGACCTGACGGTGGCCCTGCGCGCGCGCAGCCTGGATGGCCAGACGGTGGACTGCGCGGGCCCCGACTTCCGGCTCGAGGGCCTCGACTTCCGTCTGCTCGGCACCTATCAGCCGGGCAACGCCCTGCTGGCCGTGACGGCCGCCCACGTGCTGGGCGGTAGCCCGCGCGCGATTCGCGAGGGGATCGCGCGGGCCCAGTGGCCGGGCCGATTCGAGGTGCGCCGGCGACCCGGCGGCTGGCTCGTCCTCGACGGGGCTCACAACCCGGCCGGCGCGCGCGCGCTGGCCGAGTCGCTCACGGCCTACTTCGGGGACACGCCGATGACGCTCGTCCTCGGCGTGTTTCGCGACAAGGATGCGGCGGGGATCCTGGCGCCGCTCCTCGGCCGCGCGCGCCGCGTGGTGCTGACGGCCCCTGCCAACCCGCGGGCGGCAAAGCCGGAGGATCTTCGACGGCTCATGCCCGCCGCGCTGCCGGTGACGGTCGCGTCCTCGGTCGCCGACGCGCTCGAGCGGGCCGCGGACCCGGCCGTTCCGCTCGTCTGTGTGGCCGGCTCGCTGTCGCTCATCGGAGATGCCTTGCGCTCGCTCGTCGGAGGCGATACACCTTGTCCGGTCGAAATCTCGGTTTGAGCACGCGACTTCGGCTGGCGATGGTCTTCCTGGCGGCCTGCCTCGGGCCGGCCGTGCTGCCGACGCTCTCCCCGGCGCAATCGGCCCAGCCGCCATCGACGACCCCGACCTCGGTCGTGGTGCCGACTCCGGGAGGCGACGTGACGATCATCGCCGACCGGCTGGAGGAAGTGGGTCCCGACCGGTTGCTGGTGGCCACCGGCAACGTCGAGATCACGCACGGCGCGGCCCGGCTGATGGCGGATCGAATCGAGTTGAACCGCGACACGGGCGATGCCGTCGCGCAGGGGCGGGTGGTGTTCTACGACGGGGAGAATCAGCTGACCGGCCGCCGGGTCGACTACAACGTCAAGACCGGCACCGGCGTCCTCTACAACGCCGAGGCCCGGGCCGCGCCCTACTACCGGATCAGCGGTGAGCGGATGGACCGGGTGGGCGAGAGCGTCTACGAGGTCTACAAGGGCGTCTTCACGACCTGCGAGGACGATTCGCCGAGCTGGTCGTTCCGCTTCGGCTCGGCCACCGCCGATCTGAACGACTACGTCTACGGCACCAACGCCTCGTTCTGGGTGAAGGACATCCCGCTGATCCCGTTCGTGCCGTACTTCGCCGCCGCCATCCGGCGCGAGCGCCAGACCGGCTTCCTCTTCCCGAAGGTCGGCAGCTCGACCAAGCTCGGCTTCTACACCGAGATCCCGTTCTTCTGGGCGATCGACGACAGCATGGATGCCACCATCGCGCCCATCATGTACAGCAAGCGGGGCTTCGGCACCAGCGGCGAGTATCGCTATGTACTGTCAGAACAGCAGCGCGGGATATTCGGCGGCTTCTTCATTCAGGAGGTCCTGAAGAACGACGCCAGCCGGGGCGAGGCCAGCCTCCGCCACGACTGGGCGATCGCCCCCGGCCTGTCCTTCAAGGTCGATGGCAACATCGTCACCGACGACAACGTGCTGAACGACTACGGTGACCGCCTGCAGCAGCGGAGCGCGCAGCGCGTCGAGTCGAACGTCTTCCTCACCAAGGCGTGGGAGTCCTGGATCTTCGTCGGCAACATGTTCGCCTACCAGGACCTCACGACGCGACGGCCGACCGAGCTGAACCGGCTGCCCGATCTCTCGCTCCAGGGCGTGCGGCAGCCCATCCCGGGGCTGCCGGGTTTCCTGTACGAGGCGGACCTCGGGTTCGTGAACTTCGTCCGCGACGTGGGCTCGAACGGTGTCCGGGCCGACATGCTGACGCGCGTGTCGCGCCCGATCCCGATCGGCGGCGGGCTGTTCACGGTGACCCCGTTCGTGGGCGGGCGGCTCACCGGCTACAACAAGGTGGTCGTGGGCAGTCACGCCTCGCCCGGTATCACGACGCCTCTGGAGCTGACCGACAACGATATCCGCGTGCGCACCCTCTTCGAGACCGGCGCCGACGTTCAGACGATCCTGTCCAAGGTCTACCAGGTGGGAGGATTCTGGGACATCGACGCCATCCTGCACACGATCGAGCCGGTGGTGCGCTACCAGTACATCACCGGCCATCACGAGACGCAGCTGCCGCAGTGGACCGACATCGATCGCATCGGCGACACGAACCTGCTCGTGTACGGGGTGACGCAGCGGATCCGCGCGCGCACGGTCGGGGGCGGCGCCACCGAGGACCCGGTCCGCTGGGAGGCGATGCGCCTGTCGCTCGGGCACAGCTACAACATCCTCACCCAGCAGTCGGGCGACGTGTTCGGCACGCTCATCCTGCAGCCGGGGGACCGGGTCCGCACCCGGACCGACATCACCTACAGCACCCAGGGCCTCGGGATCCAGAACGTGAGCAACGACGTGACCGTGCGCTACGATCCGGTGACGGTCGGGGTCGGCACCCGCTACAACGATCCCGGCAACTTCAACTTCCTGGTGACCAGCCTGGGCTTCGACATCACCCGCTTCTTGACCGTGCACAACACCAACAACTACGACATGCGCAGCGGGAGGTTCATCGAGAGCCGCGTGTCGGCGGAGCTCAAGCTGGACTGCTGGGCCCTGGCCTTCGAGTACGTCCACCGCCAGGGCAAGGACGACGAGATCCGCTTCGCGGTGAATCTGCTGGGCGTGGGCGGGCCGATCCGCACGTCGGTCGGCCTGGGCGCGCTGGACTCGACCGGCTCGCGATGATCCCGTTTCTCGATCTCACGCGTCAGCACCGGATCCTCCAGCGCGAGCTGATGGACGCGGTCGAGCGCGTGCTGGCCTCGAGCCGGTTCGTCCTGGGCCCCGAGGGTGAGGCGCTGGAGACCGAGCTGG
>Ga0075428_100008687_pt1 | contig 11269 bp, 9 predicted proteins | sample RhiMetdeltSRZDD2_FD_75291 | JGI IMG/M metagenome (GOLD analysis project Ga0075428, IMG submission 75291) | Populus rhizosphere microbial communities from Tennessee, USA - Rhizosphere MetaG P. deltoides SRZDD2 | ecosystem: Host-associated > Plants > Roots > Rhizosphere > Soil | place: USA... | reverse complement strand
CGTCGGAGCGGTGGCCGGCGTCGCGACGTTCTCGACGCTGAGCATCGACAAGAGTGGCGCGGGCTACACGCTCACTGCGACAGCCTCCGGGCTCACCGGCGCCGTCAGCGCGGCCTTCACCATCAACCCCGGTGCCGCGACTCGACTCGGCTTTACCGTACAGCCAAGCAACATGACGGCGGGGGTAACCATCAGTCCCGCGGTGCGGGTTGCGGCGCAGGACGCCTTTGGCAACACCGTGACCAATTTCAACGCGAACGTGACCGTCGCGATCGCGGCCAATCCCAGCGGCGGCACTCTGTCCGGGACGAAGACGGTCGCCACGAGCGCGGGCGTCGCGACGTTCTCCACGCTGAGCATCGACAAGAGCGGCGTTGGCTACCGGCTGGGAGCCACAGCCTCAGGCCTGGCCCCAGACACGAGCGCCGCCTTCAGTATCGCGGCGGGGGCCGCGACCCGTCTGGCCTTCACCGTCCAGCCCACCGCGACGACTGCCGGGGACGCCATCTCGCCGGCGGTGCGGGTCACCGCGCAAGACAACTTCGGCAACACGGCAGCGGGCTTCGGCGGCATGATCACGATGGCGATCGCCAACAATCCGTCGGGCGGCGTGCTCGCCGGCACTCCGGCCGTGGCGGCAACGGGCGGGGTCGCGACCTTCTCCAGCCTCAGCATCAACAAGTCGGGCAACGGCTACACCCTGCGGGCGACGTCGAGCGGGCTCACCCAGGCCACGAGCAGCGCGTTCAATATCACCGCCGGCTCGGCGACCCTGCTCGCCTTCACCGCCCAGCCGAGCAGCGAGGCCGCAGGGGCGCCGATCACGCCGGCGATCCAGGTGACCGCGCGCGATGCCTTCGGCAACACGGCGACGAGCTTCCTCAACAACGTCACCGTGGCGATCACCGGGGGCACCGGCACGCCTGGAGCCGTGCTCTCGGGCACCCGGACCGTCGGAGCGGTGGCCGGCGTCGCGACGTTCTCGACGCTGAGCATCGACAGGAGTGGCGCGGGCTACACGCTCACCGCGTCGGCCTCCGGGCTCACCGGCGCCGTCAGCGCAGCCTTCCCCATCACCGCCGCCACCGCGACTCGACTCATCTTTACCGTACAGCCCAGCACCATGACGGCGGGGGCGACCATCACCCCGGCGGTGCGGGTTACGGCGCAGGACAACTTCGGCAACACCGTGACCAACTTCACCTCGAACGTGACCGTCGCGATCGCGGCCAATCCCGGCGGCGGCACGCTGGCCGGCACGAAGACGGTCGCCGCGAGCGCGGGCGTCGCGACCTTCTCCACGCTGAGCATCGACAAAGCGGGCACCGGCTACCGGCTGGCAGCCACGGCAACAGGCCTGGCCCCGGATACGAGCTCCGCCTTCAGTATCACGGCGGGCGCCGCGACGCGCCTGGCCTTCACCGTCCAGCCGCCCCCCTCGACGATTGCCGGGGTCGCCATGACGCCGGCGGTGCGGGTCGCTGCGCAGGACAACTTCGGCAACACGGTAACGGGCTTCGGCGGCACCGTCACGATGGCGATCGCCACCAATCCCTCGGGCGGCGTGCTCTCCGGCACCATCGCGGTGGCGCCAGTGAGCGGGGTCGCGGTGTTCTCCAACTTGAGGATCGACCAACCGGGCACCGGCTACACGCTGGGGGCTACCGCGACCGGCCTCACCCAGGCCACGAGCAACGCGTTCAATATCACCCTCACCGCCTCCGCGGTGACCCCAGCCACGAGTCTCCCGAGACAGTAGGCCTGCACCATGGCGGCGGTGACCGATGGTGATGATGACCTGTGGACCCCTGAACAGGCCGCGGGGTTAAATCCCAGCACCGTCCTGGTCAGCCACATACATCAGCGGAGTCACCGATGCCCAAGCCCGTCATGCGATTTACCATCGCAATCGGCGCGATCGTCGCTGCTGCCTGCGTGTACGACGCGCCCGTCACACCCAATCGCAACACGACGACCGCAGAAACGTTCAGCAGTCCCTCGATGTCAGTCAGCGCACCCGGCAGCGAAACCCAATCCTACATCATCGACTTCACCGGCAACTCACTCCCCACGGATCTCGCGGCGCAGGTAGCCAAAGCTGGTGGTGTACTCACGACGACCATTGATCAGATCGGCGTCGCGGTGGCCGCGTCCGAGAACCCGAGCTTCGCCCGGCGTGCGTGGCAGATCAGAGGTGTGTTCAGCGTCATTCGCGACATTGATGTGCAGTGGCTGGATCCTCGAGAGACCGCCGTTGGCGAGGAACTCACTGTGGAAGAGGCGGCCCCGCCACCGGAAGCTCTGGCACACGTGGGTGCCGCCGAGACATTCCGGTTCGTCCAGTGGGCGCCGGACGCGGTCTCGGCACCGGCGGCATGGCATGCGGGCGCGACGGGCGCAGGTGTACGCGTCGCAGTTCTCGACGGCGGCATCCATAGCAGCCACATCGATATCGCGCCGAATCTCGATGTCGCGCATTCGCGCTCGTTTGTTCCTGATACGTTGACGCCGGATCTCACAGACTTCGTGCCATTCAACTTCGATCAGCGTAGGGATGCGGGGGGCTGCCGCCAGCCTGACACGTTCTGGCATGGCACACACGTCGCCGGGATCGTCGCCGCACCTGCCAACAACCTCGGCACAGTCGGGATCGCCCCGAACGCCACGCTCATCGGAGTAAAGGTCCTGCACTGCGGCAACGGCAGGTTCTCCTGGGTCATGAACGCGATCGTGTACGCGGCGACACCGATCGCACGGGGTGGCGCAGGTGCGGACGTCATCAACATGAGCCTCGGCGCCGAATTCCCGCATCAGTCGCGGGACACATTGGGACGCCTGCTCCGCGATAGCACTGGGCGCCCGATCAATACAGCGGTTGGAAACGCGCTGTTGGCGCGGGCGCTTGGCAAGGCGACGTCCTATGCGTACCAGCAGGGGGTGACCGTGATCGCCTCCATGGGGAACTCAGCCAACGATTTCGATCAGACGAACGATCTGATGTCCCTCCCAGCCATGTCGCCACATGTCATCGCGGTGTCCGCGACGGGTCCGGTCGGCTGGGCCCTCGGAGCCACCAATGTCGATCGCCCTGCCTCATATACGAACTTCGGCCAATCGGCGGTCGACTTTGCCGCCCCGGGCGGGGACTTTGTGTACGTTCCACAAAACCAGGTATGCTCCAAGCCACGCATCCCCTCTGGGACCGTCGTGCAGCTCTGCTTCGCCTTCGACTTCGTCTTCTCCACCGTGCGCGGCACGACCAACGGTTCGTACAACTGGGCGGCGGGCACTAGCATGGCGGCGCCCGCCGTCTCCGGCGTCGCCGCGCTGATTATCGGGAAGTACGGGCGCATCGGACCGGCAGCCGTCGAAGCGCGGTTGCGCGCCTCGGCCGACGACCTCGGCAAGCCGGGCAATGACGATTTCTACGGCGGAGGCCGCGTCAACGCATTGAGAGCAATTCAGTAGACTGATTCTGCTTTGAACACCGGGCCCGCACACAGCGGGCCCGTTTTTCTTTACGCCGCCAGCCTCTCCCGGCCAACCTGCCGCGCGGCGATAATCGTCCGCCCCGTGGTCGCGCCGAGGATCAGCGCGCCGCCGATCAGCGTCGCCGCCCCGGGCGTTTCCCCGTGCACTATCCAGGTCCAGATGGGGTTCAGAACCGGCTCTATAAGAAGGAAGAGGCCCACCTCGAGCGCGCGCAGCTGTGGCACGGCACGCGCCAGGAAGAGATACGGGACGCCGAGTTGGAACACGCCCAGCAGTGCGACGACAACCCAGTCGACCGGCCGGCCCGCGATGAGGGGGCCGGCCATCAGTAGCGCGGTGACGCTCGCGATCAGATTCCCCGCGACAGCGGCCGACGCGACTGACGATCCGCGCGCCGACAGCCAGCGATATCCGATCACGGTGAACGCCCACGTCACCGCGCACGCGGACGCGAGCACGTTGCCGACCGCGGGATTCGGCGCGGTCGCCGACGGCAGATCGGTGCCGAGAAAGAACAACCCAAGGCCCACCGCCATGACGGCGATTTGCACGAGATCCCGTCGATTCGCGTGCTCGCCGAGCAGCAGCGGTGCGAGCAACAAGATGAAGAGGGGACTGGTGGACTGCAGGAAAATCGCGCTGGCAGCCGTCGTGTGTTTGTTCGCCTGCACATAGAGCAGCGTCGTGGCCGCGTACGTGAACCCGACGACGATCGTTCGCCACGTCCACCCCCGTCGCGCCTCGGGCAACAGCACCAAGATCGTGGATAGCGCGAGGGCGGCGCGGAACGCTGCCAGCTGCCATGCCGGGAACGTGGTGAATTTGATGGCCGCGCCGCCGCTCGAGAACAGAATGGCAGCGCAGATGACTTTGGATCGGGGACTCATTGGCCCTCGCGAAGGAGCGAGGAATATAGACGAGAGCGGGAAACGTGGTACTTTCTTGATGATGAGGTTCCTCACGCTCGTCGCCGCGATACTGCTGGGTGCCTGTTCGAGCTCCAATGCGGAAAGAGGCACGCCGCCCACGCCCAGTACCGATTCCGACGTCATCACCGCAGACGAGCTCGCGACCACGCGTGGGTCCACGCTGTTCGATGCGGTGCGCCAGCTACGGCCCAATTGGGAGATGCGTGCCCGACCGACGGCCCTCATGCGGCAGAACCAAGCGCAGCTCATCGTGTACGTCGATGGCACTCGCTACGGTGGATTCGCGAGCTTGCGCTCGCTGAAGTGGAGCTCCGCCGCCTACGTGCGCTACTACTCAGCCGGCAATGCCGAAGCTCAGTTCGGTCCCGGACATCTCCTCGGTGCGATCGAAGTCCGGACGCTCCCCCACTAACTCACCGTGGACGTGCAAATCTTCGGCGTCCGCAAGAGCGCCGATACGCGTGCGGCGCTGCGGTTCTTCGCCGAGCGGCGGATCAAGGTCCATTTTGTCGATTTGAACGAGCGCGCCGCTGCCCTCGGTGAGCTGCGCCGCTTCGCACAGAAATTCGGCGTGGGTGCTCTCATCGATCGCGATTCCCGGCGTTTCGGGGAGCTCGGGCTGGGGGCGGCTCGGCTCAGCGATGAGCGGTGGCTCGAGAAACTCAGTCTCGAGCCGTTGTTGCTCCGCATGCCCCTCGTTCGCTACCAGCAACAACTCACCATCGGATCCGCTCAGGAGACGTGGAACGCCTGGTACGCCGCTTCCAAATCCTGACCGCCGCGACGGCGCTGACCGCGGCATGCGCGACGAGCCAGAGAGGACCTGGAGACGTGGCTGACGATCCGCGCGCGGTCGATTCGCTGTTCGCCGCGTACAGTCGACCATCAAACCCCGGCGCGAGCGTCACGGTGATACGCGCTGGAACGGTGGTGGCGCGGCGCGCCTACGGCATGGCCGATCTCGAGCGCAAGGTGACCGCCACCCCAGAGACGAATTACCGGCTCGCTTCCGTCTCGAAGCAATTCACGGCGATGTGCATCATGCTGCTGGCCAAGGACGGCAAGCTCCAGCTCGACCAGCCGGTGCGGAGCATCCTGCGGGAGCTGCCATCCGCTGCCGCACCTGTCACGATTCGGCAGCTACTCAACCACACGTCCGGGCTGGTCGATTACGAAGACCTGATTCCCGAAAGCCGTGCTACGCAGCTCGATGACAACGATGTGCTCACGATGCTCGCGTCCAAGGACTCGGTCTACTTTCCCGCCGGCACGGCCTATCGCTACAGCAACTCGGGGTATGTGCTGCTGGGCATGATCGTGGCGCGAGTGTCGGGGATGACGTTCCCCCAGTTTCTCCAGACGAGGGTCTTCGGCCCACTGGGCATGACCGCCACCGTCGCGCACGTCGAAGGAGCCGACACCATCCCGCATCGCGCGTATGGCTACTCCCCACGCGGCGGGACTTTTGAGGAGACCGATCAGAGTGTGACCAGCGCGACGCTCGGTGACGGCGGGATCTATAGCAACGTCGACGATATGGCGCGCTGGGATCGCGCGCTGACCGAGAGTACGTTGGTCGGCGCCGATTTGATGACCCTCGCGACCACGCCGCCGCAATTACCCCGCGGCGCGGCGACGGAATATGGGTTCGGATGGTTCATCGATACGTATCGCGGCGAAAAGCGCTGGCGGCACACCGGTGAGACGAGCGGCTTTCGCAACGCGATTCTGCGGTTCCCCGATCGCCGGCTCACGATCGTCATTCTGACGAATCGGTCCAGCGGCGAGCCCCAGGCGATCGCCGAGCGCATCGCGGATCGGTTGTTATTCAGGCCCTAGGCCCCAGGCCCTAGGCCCCAGGCCCCGGGGCCCTATCGTTCGATTCTGTACCCAAACGTCCGCACCGTAATTATGTGGCGCGGATGCGCCGGGTCGCGCTCCAATTTGCGGCGCAGCATCGCGACGTGCGTGTCCACGGTCCGGCTCATCACATCCTCGGCGTATCCCCAGACCTCACGCAACAGCTCGAGACGGCTTGCCACCCGTCCGCCGCGCGTGAGCAGCGCGACGAGGAGGGCGTACTCCTTCGGGCGCAGCTCCGCCACCCGGCCGGCCCGGCGAACCTGATGGGTGGCAAAGTCCACCGTGACGTCGCCGAAGCCGGTCAAGGTGGCGTCGCCCTCTCCCGCACGCCGTATCCAATCGAGGAATTCTTCCGCCCGTTTGACCGTGCCGATCACGCGCTCGTCGTCGAACGGCTTCAGCAGATAGTCAAATGCCTGAATCTCGAACGCGCGGACGGCGTGTTCGTCATATGCGGTGACGAATACGATCGCGGGAGGTCGTTCGGGCGACGCCGCGGCCGCGACCGCAAAGCCGTCGAGGTCCGGCATCTGGATGTCGAGAAACACGAGATCGGGGGCGCCGCGCTTCAGCAGCTCGACGGCGTCGCGGCCGCTCGCGCACTCGTCGATGCGCGTGACGGCCGGGATCTGCTGCAGCACGCCCCGCAGCCGCCGCCGCGCCGGCGCTTCGTCGTCAACGATGATCGCGCGCATGGTCGCTAAACGGAATGTCGATCGTCGCAACCGCCCCGCTGCCGGGCGGTGCAACGTTGACCAGATCGAAGCGGTGACTCGCACCGTACAATTCCGAGAGACGGGCTCGCGTGTTCGACAGCCCGAGACCGGCCCCGGCGCCACCGTTCCCCGTGAGACCAGGTCCGTTGTCGCGCACCTCGAGATGCAGCCGATCTCCTGAGCGCGTCGCGGCGATCTCCACCTCCGCGACCCCGCCGTGCGGCGCGGCGCCGTGCCGGATCGCGTTCTCAACCAGCGGTTGCAACAGCAGCGTCGGAACGACGGCTGAAGCCGCGCGCGGGTCCACGCGAAACGTGACCCGCAGGCGCTCACCGAAGCGGGCCTCCTGAATCGCCACGTAATGGTCCAGCAGCTCGAGCTCTTCCTCCAGTGTCACGAGCGGACCGCGATCGCGGTTGAACGACTGGCGCAGCAGCTCCGACAGTCGCGTGATCATGCGATTGGCCTGTTTGGGATCCTCGAGCACGAAAGCCGAGATCGTGTGCAGCGTATTGAAGAGGAAATGCGGCTGGAGCTGGCCGACCAGGGCGTCGAGCCGCGCCTGCACCAGCTGCATCTCGAGCCGCGACGCCCGCCACGCGTGGTACAGTCCCGCCACCATCGCGTAGACGAGCAGGTTGAAGGTCCAGTACAGCTGGACGGAGCTGGTCATACCGGTGACGAGAGTCTGCGGTGTGCGATACAGCCCGAGCGCCCACTTCACCGCCCCTTCGAACGCGGCGCACGCGACGCCGATCAACAGGGCCATGGGCAAGTGCGCGGCGATGATGGCCACGGGGCGGCGGATGCGCACCGCCCACGCGGCGAATGCGCAGACCGGTGCCGTGAACAGCGCCCAGCTCCACCATCCACTGAGCTGCCACGCGATGATCCATCCCCAGGGTCGCGGAGGGGTGGGCGTTGTACTTCCTTGCACGACCTGGTAGCGCATTTGAATCGCGAACAGCAGCGCGACCGCCGTCCACGCGCCGAACACCAGCAGAGCCCGTTTCATGAGCCTCATTGTAGCATGCTACGAAAGGCACATTGGCGGGAGCGGTCAGAAGTGTGTGAATTCACATGCCCATAACGCACCCCCTCTACGCGGGCTGAAGGATCGCAGGCAGATTGGCGCCGGGAGGATACCCATGCGAACTGTGCTTCTTGGACTCCTGCTGTTCGTCGCCAGCGCACCAGATCGCGCGGCCGATCGTCGAGCGCTGCTCGCCGCCGATAGCGCGCTTGCTCTGGATGGGGCGGCTTTTACCGACAGTGCCGTCTACCTGCATCCCGGCTCGCCACTGGTCCGTGGAGCACGCCAGATCACCACATTTCTCGCCGATGCCAAGGTCGCGCGCAGTCTCCAGCGCGAGCCTTTGTTTGCGGATGTTTCGCTCGATGGCTCGTTAGGCTACACGGTGGGATGGACGCGGTCCGAGGGTACACGCGGCAAGTATCTGGCGTGTTGGCGCAAAGAGCCGGACGGCTGGCGGCTCGCCGCGTTTGCCGGCACGATGCCGATGCCGGATTCGGTGCCGGCGCGACTGGTGGGCAAGCGCGACGAGACGGCTCCGGTGCGCGGGCGACCAAATTCGCGCGAGCTGCTCCACGCCGATTCCGCGTTCGCCGCACTGTCGGTCGCGCGCGGCGCGAAGCAGGCGTTCCTCACCTACGCCGCGGAGAACGCGATTACGTTCGGCTCCGGACCTCAAATGAACGAAGGACGCGAGGCGATCGGCGCGGCTTTCGATCGCTTCCCCGCGGGAGCAGTGCTCGAATGGCGGCCCGTGGCCGCCGACATCGCCAAGTCCGGCGACCTCGGCTGCACCGTGGGGGAAGCCACGATCCGCTCGCTCAATCAGTACAGCAAGTATTTGACGATCTGGAAGCGACAGTCGAATGGCCGATGGAAGTTCGTAGCGGATGGCGGCAACCTCAGACCCGCACCGGCGCTCGATCGCTAAACGGGAGGTGCCCTGCGCCCCGCCGCGGGGCTAGCGATATCCGGCGGCTTGCAGGCTGAACAGCTCCGCGTAAAGCCCACCCCGCGCTACGAGCTCTTCATGCGTGCCATCGTCCACGAGCTCGCCGCCCTTCAGCACGAGAATGCGATCCGCCATGCGCACGGTCGAAAACCGGTGCGAGATCAGCACGGCCATGCGCCCTTTTGTCAGCTCAGCAAACCGCAGGAACACCTCGTACTCGGCGCGCGCGTCGAGTGCAGCGGTCGGCTCGTCGAGGATCAGCACTTGCGCATCGCGCATGTACGCGCGCGCGAGTGCCACCTTCTGCCATTCTCCCCCCGACAGCTCGACCCCGTTCTCGAAGCGCCGCCCCAACATCTGGTCGAAGCCCTGCGGGACGCGTTGCGCGACCGAATCGGCCAGGCTTCGCCGCGCCGCTTCCCGAATGCGGGCATCGTCGTCCAAAGCTTCGACCTGACTCACGCCGATATTCTCCCGCAGGAGAAAATCGTAGCGCACGAAGTCCTGGAAGATGATGCCGATGTTCCTGCGGAGGCTTTCCAGATCGTACTCGCGCAGATCGACGCCATCGAGCAGGATGCGGCCTTCGTCTGGATCGTAGAGACGAGCGAGCAGCTTCACGAGGGTCGTCTTGCCCGCGCCATTCTCGCCGACTAACGCGATGCGCTCGTGCGGCTCGAACGCGAAGGTGAGGCCGCGCACTGCCCAGCGCTGCGAGCCGGGGTAGCGGAAGCCCACGTTCTCGAAACGAAAGCCCGAGGCGATCGGCTTGGGCACCGCGCGGGCGCCAGGCTTGGAAACCACCGTGGGCTGTACGTCGAAGAACGTGAACAAGTCCCGTAGATAGAGACTGTTTTCGTAAATCGATGAGAGCGCGATCAGCACGCCTTGGATCAGGCCTCTACTCGAACGGAACGAGCCGGCGAGGAACGTCAGCGTGCCGATCGTGAAGTCACCCATCACGGTCCGATAGATGATCACGGCGTACGCGCCGTAATAGCCCAGCGTTCCGACGGTCACAAGCAATGTCGAGACGATGTTGCGCCGCACCGCCAGCTTCTTGTTCTCCTCGTAGAACTTGTCAGACAACGCCGAATACCGACCGATCAGAAAGTTGGAGAGGCCAAACAGTTTCACTTCCTTGGCGGATTCGTCCGACGCCCCCATGTAGCGCAAGTAGTCGAGCAGGCGCCGCTCCGGCGTCCAATGAAACAGCAGCGAGTATCCGAGCGAAGCGAAATGCGCCTCGCCCAGGAACGCCGGCAGCACCGCGACGGTCAGGAGCAACAGCAGCCACGGCAGCTGGACGAGCAGAACGCCGGCGAGCGAGATAAGCGTGATGAGATCCTGCGCGGTGCCGAGCAGCAGCGTGAACAGGCTGATGCGTCCCACGGTTTGGCGACGCGCCCGCTCCAAATGGTCGTAGATCTCGGCGTCCTCGAACTGTGCCAGATCGAGCGTCGCCGCGTGCTCCATCAGCCGCACGCTCAGGCGGTTGCCGAACAGGTCACCGAGCAGGCTCTCCAGCAGCGAGGAGAGGCGCGCGAGCCCTTCGCCGACAATCGCAATGCCCAGCTCGATGCCCACAAGAGCGGCGAGATGCTGCCAATCAGGTGTGCGACCCGCCTGCGCCGCCGCGACGGCCGCAATTACCGCGTCGATGATGAGCTTGCCGATCCACAGGACCGCGACCGGGATGAAGGAGCGCACGACGCGCAGCGCCAAAATCGCCAGCGTGTAGCCGCGGTGCGTTTGATACACGAGCTTGACTAGCGGCGGAATGTGCTTGAGCGCCGCCAGCCGCTCGCCCCAGGTGGGCGGCGGCCCCTCATCTCGGCGACTTCTCCGGCGCGGGCGCGGCGGCATAGTCATTAACTTCGCACGATAGAACGCGTCAGCATATAGACCGATGCGCTACTTCCTTCTCCTTACCGCCGCGATCACCGCTCTGCCGCTGGCCGCGCAGGCTCCTCAGCTCACGGCGCGCGATTCGGCATTTCACGCGCTGAATCGGCTCGCCTACGGCGCCCGTCCTGGCGAAGTGGACAGCGTCGCACGCTTTGGTGTGATGCGCTGGATCGACCGGCAACTCGACCCCGATCACATCGCCGACGAAGTGCTCGAACGGCGGGAGGAAGCGTTCAAAATCCTCGCGCTCGACCGCGAGGAGTTGGCCCAGCGGTTTGTGGAAGCGCGGCGCGAGCGCCAGCGAATGCAACGGGAGCTGGGAGACTCGGTCAAACCCGCCGGTCGCCGGCCGATGCGCGAGTTCCGCGAGCTCGCC
>Ga0075428_100008685_pt1 | contig 11271 bp, 9 predicted proteins | sample RhiMetdeltSRZDD2_FD_75291 | JGI IMG/M metagenome (GOLD analysis project Ga0075428, IMG submission 75291) | Populus rhizosphere microbial communities from Tennessee, USA - Rhizosphere MetaG P. deltoides SRZDD2 | ecosystem: Host-associated > Plants > Roots > Rhizosphere > Soil | place: USA... | reverse complement strand
ATCAATTCCTGCGGCACCCCTCGCCGGAGTTTGTGATCTTGTCTTAGACTGTGCCCGATTACACCCCCCCCGTGTGACACCCCTTGCACCTTGGAGGCCCACGATGCCTAACGGCCACAGCCCTGGCGTCCGCTCGCACCGGCGCAGAGGCCCCCGCCGCCGGGTGTGGCCCTGGCTGCTGGTTCCCGTCCTGCTCGCGGGCGTGGGCGCGGGTGGCTTCTACGGCGTTCAATGGGTCGCCGCCAACACCTGCTCCGGCGACGTCAGCGCGACCATCGTCGCGCCGGCGCGCACCGCCGCGCTGCTCAAAGACCTGGCCGGCCAGTGGAAAGAGACCAAGCCCCAGGTCGACGGGGTCTGCGCCGATGTGCAGATCCGCGAGCAAGAGGCCGCGGTCACCGCGCAGGCCCTGGCCCAGAAGTGGGATCCCGCCGCCTCCGGCCCGGCGCCGGATGTGTGGGTGCCGCCGTCGAGCGCGTGGGCCCGCTTCTCCGCGGCCACCAGCGACACCGCCGACCGCCTGCTGCCCGACCGCCTGCCCAGCCTCGCCCGGACCCCGGTCGTCATCGCCATGCCCAAGCAGCTGGCCGAGAGCTACGGCTGGCCCAAGACGACGTTGGACTGGAAGGACCTGCTGGACAAGCTCGCCGCCGACGGCAACATCAAAATCGGCATGAGTGACCCGGCGACGTCGACGGCGGGCCTGCTCGCCCTCTCGGCGATGATCGACACCGATGACAACGCCGACATCGACAACACCGAGTTCAACCGGGTCTACCTGCTCGAACAGAAGATCGCCGTGTACAAGCCGACCACCGAGGACCTGCTGACCGAGTATATCAACGGCCAGGGCAAGACCCTGACCGCCTTCCCGGCGCTCGAGCAGGACGTCTTCAAGCACAATCAGGTCAACCCGAGCCTGCCGCTGGTCGCGCTCTACCCGAAGAACGCCACCACCGAGGCGGACTACCCGTACCTCAAGCTCGAGGCCGCCCCGTGGACCAACGCCGGCCGGCAGAACGCCGCCGCCAGGTTCCTCGAGTTCGTCAAGGGCGACGCCGGCCGCGCCGCGATGATGGCCCAGGGTTTCCGCGACTCCAACCGGGCGCCTGGGCCGCAGCTCACCCAGGAGCACGGCATGGTGCCCAAGCTGGCCGCGCTGCCGCGGGCCGTGCTGCTCGCCGACGCCATCAGCAAGACGGTGACGTACTGGAACGCGCTGACCCGCCCCAACAACATCCTTCTGGTGCTTGATGTTTCGGGCTCCATGCGCAAGGAGGTGCCGGGCGTCGGCACCCGGCTGGACTTGACCAAGTCGGCCGCGACCCAGGCGGTCCAGCTGCTGGACAAGGAGTCCCAGATGGGTCTGTGGATCTTCTCGTCGCAGCAGCAGGGCACCAGCCCGTACAAGGAACTGGTCAAGTCCGGCAAGCTCTCCGAGAACGACCGGCAGAAGAAGCTGGTCGAGGAGATCGGCAAGCTGGCACCGGGCGGCAATACCGGCATGTATGACACCATTTGGGCGGCGTTCCAGGCGGTGCAAGCCAACTACGTGCCCAACACGCAGAACATGGTGGTGTTGCTGACCGACGGCGCCGACGACGACCAGCTCCAGGGTCTCAAGCTCGACGATCTCAACAACAAGCTCCGCAGCGCCGACAAGTCCAAGCCGGTCAAGGTGGTCACGATCGCGCTGGGCCGCGACACCGACTCGGAGAAGCTGGCGACGATCGCGGCCGCGACCGGGGTGCGTTCCTACAGCTCCCCGCGCGCCATCGACATCTCCAAGATCCTGATCGCCGCCATCTTCGACGTCAAGGTCTGAGCCCTAATGCTCTGGGTCCCGGCGCGGCTTGGCCGCCGCCGGGCTCAAGGTCTTAGCGCGGCTCTTATGCTCTGGGTCCCGGCGCGGCTTGGCCGCCGCCGGGGCTCAAGGTCTGAGCGCGGCTCTTATGCTCTGGGTCCCGGCGCGGCTTGGCCGCCGCCGGGCTCAAGGTCTGAGCGCGGCTCTTATGCTCTGGGTCCCGGCGCGGCTTGGCCGCCGCCGGGCTCAAGGTCTTAGCGCGGCTCTTATCGGGGCGGCTTTCGCCTCGGCCTCGGCCACCTCGGAGAGGGGGTCGGAGTCGATGGTGATGCCGCCCCCGGCCCATAGGTGCACCCGTTCGCCGTCGATCGCGACGGTGCGGATGGTCAGGCCCAGATCGAGAAAGTCCGGCCCGATCCACCCGAAAGCGCCCATTGACGGCCCCCGGCCCACCGGCTCCAGCCGCGCGATCTGCGCCAGCGCCGCGAGCTTGGGCGCGCCCGTGACCGAGCCGCCCGGGCACACCGCGCGCAGCAGCTCGGCCAGGCCCACCCCGGGGCGCAGTTTGGCCTCGATGTCCGACTCGGCCTGCCACAGGTTGGACCAGCGGCGCACGGCGAACAGGCGCGGCCACCGCACCGAACCGGTCACCGCCACCCGGGCCAGGTCATTGCGCTCCAAATCGACGATCATGATATGTTCGGCGCGTTCCTTCAGCGAGGAGCGCAGATCGGCCGCCCCCTGCACCGTGGCCGGGGCGGTGCCCTTGATCGGCCGGGTGATCAGGCGGCCGTGGCGCAGCTCCAGCAGGGTCTCCGGCGAGGCGCAGGCGATGGCCCAGCCCTGCCCGTGCAGCACCCCGCCGTAGCGGGCGCCGGGCATCGCCGCGACCCGGGCCAGGGCCGCGCTCGGGTCGCCGGTGTAGGTGGCGCTCGCGTGGCCCACGATGGTCACCTGGTACACGTCCCCGCGGGCGATCGCCGCGCGCACCTCCAGTACCGCGTCCGCGTGCTCCCGCCGGGTCCAACTGGCCTGCCACGGCCCCAGCATCCACCGGGTGTGGTCGGCTTCGGGCTCGGGCAAATGTTGTGGCCCACGTTCGTAGACAACGGCCACGATGTCCGGTGTCACGCCCCGGGCTCCCTCGAAAGCACCGATCATCGCGGCCCCGCCCGCGGCCGAAATGAGGAGCGCGGCGCCGCAGATATGACCATTAATATGGTTCGGGCCTGGGTCAAATCGTCCTAAACCGTGGCGAGCCAGGAAGTCCTCCACTAAGCTTGCGGGGTTGCCGGGATCACCGATCCACCATTCGAACCGAGCTAACTCCCGGACGTGGTTTGCGCAGGTGGTCGGGGCCCCGGGGACCGCACCAGCCGGACTGTGGACGGGCGCTAGGCCAAGCGGCTTCACTGTGATCGTCCAAAGGGTTGATTCCCACGCATTGTGTGGATTACTTGCTCGTTGTTGCGTCGTTTGGCTTGGTAGCGTGCGTCACGGTTCATGTGACCAACTCCACAAGAGGTGGGGTTTCACCCCTGAAACAGAATTGGCGGAACAAGAAAGCCATGTGCCAGCACCAACCCTCCTGTCCGTCCGCGGACGCCATCGACCGGGATGCTGCCAAAGTTGTGGCGTCCTTCCCCGAGCAGGGATGGAGCCTGCTCTGTAACGGCGTGATCGTGTTCGAGGACACGGGCGAGATCCTTCCCGATGGATCTTGCGTGTCCCCCCACCGCGGTCCCGCACTTCACGCACTCGCCTGACCCGAACCCCCCGTGGGCATGCGCTAAAGCAAACGCCTAAGCGTAGGCCTCGGGCGGAGGGCAGGAGCACACCAAGTTCCGGTCCCCATACGCCCCATCGATGCGGCGAACCGGAGCCCAGTACTTTCCTACCGGCGCCACCCCCGCCGGGTAGGCACCCAGCGAGCGCTGGTAGGGGTGGACCCAGACGTCAGCGCTCACCATCGCCGCGGTATGCGGCGCGTTGGCCAGAGGATTGTCGTCCACCGGCCACTCGCCCGCCCCGACCTTGGCGATCTCGCGCCGGATGGCGATCATCGCGTCGATGAAGCGGTCGAGTTCCCCCAAATCCTCGCTCTCGGTCGGCTCGACCATCAGCGTCCCCGCCACCGGGAAGGACATCGTCGGGGCGTGGAAGCCGTAGTCGATCAGACGCTTGGCGACGTCGTCGACGCTGACGCCCGTCTCCTTGGTGATCTGGCGCAGGTCCAGGATGCACTCGTGCGCCACCAGACCCTTGTTACCCGCGTAGAGCACCGGGTAATGCTCGCGAAGCCTTGCGGCCACGTAATTCGCGGCCAGAACCGCGATCGCCGTAGCGGCGGAAAGGCCGTCCGGGCCCATCATCCGGACATACGCCCATGAGATCGGCAGGATCCCGGCCGAACCGTGCGGCGCCGCCGAAATGTGCTTGGACAGGTGCGGGGCCAGGTGCGCGCGGACCGCCACCGGGCCGACGCCGGGGCCACCGCCGCCGTGCGGGATGCAGAACGTCTTGTGCAGGTTCAGGTGCGACACGTCGGCGCCGAACTTGCCCGGCTTGGCGAAGCCGACGAGGGCGTTGAGGTTGGCGCCGTCGACATAGACCTGGCCGCCGGCCTCGTGCACCTTGGCGCACAGCGCCGCGATGCCGGTTTCGTAGACGCCGTGGGTGGACGGGTAGGTCACCATGATCGCGGCGAGCTTGCCGCCCACCTTCTCGATCTGCCGGTCGAGGTCGACGAGATCGACATTGCCCGCATCGTCACAGGCGACGACGACCACGCGCATGCCGGCCATGACGGCGCTGGCGGCGTTGGTGCCGTGGGCGCTGCTGGGAATCAGGCAGACATCCCGGTGGCTATCGCCGTTTTTTATGTGGTACCCGCGAATCGCCAGCAATCCGGCCAGTTCCCCCTGCGATCCGGCGTTGGGCTGCACGCTGACCGCGTCGTAACCGGTGATCTCGGCCAGCCACGCCTCCAGCTCCGCGACCAGCGCCTCATAGCCCTGGGCCTGGTGCGCCGGGGCGAACGGGTGCATGTTGGCGAACTCGGGCCAGGTAACCGGCTCCATCTCGCTGGTGGCGTTGAGCTTCATGGTGCACGACCCCAGCGGGATCATGCCGCGGTCCAGCGCGTAGTCGAGGTCGGCCAGCTTGCGCAGGTAACGCAGCATCGCAGTCTCGGAGTGGTGCGTGCCGAACACCGGATGGGTCAAGTAATCCGATTGCCGTGCAAGGAAAATCTCGGCGTCCACATCGGATGGTCCAGTTTGGACACCGAACGCGGCCCAAACCTTCTCGAGGTCGGCCAGGGTCGTGGTCTCGTCGCAGGCGATGCCCACCCGGTCGACGTCGGTCAACCGGAGGTTGACCCCGGCCTTCTCGGCCGCCGCCACGATTTGCGTCGCTCGGCCCGGCACGATCGCCGTCACCGTGTCGAAGAAGTGCTCATGCTCGACGCTCACGCCACCGGCGCGCAGGCCGTCAGCAAGGCGGCGAGCGTGGCCGTGCACCCGCTGCGCGATCGCCCGCAACCCCTGCGGCCCGTGGTACACCACGTACATGCTCGCCATCACGGCCAGCAGCACCTGGGCGGTGCAGATGTTGCTCGTCGCCTTCTCCCGGCGGATGTGCTGCTCCCGCGTCTGCAGCGCCAGCCGGTAGGCCAGGTGCCCGTCGGCGTCCTTCGACACACCCACCAACCGGCCCGGCAGCGAGCGCTCGATGCCCTTGCGCACCGCCAGGTAACCCGCGTGCGGCCCGCCAAAGCCCATCGGCACACCGAACCGCTGCGCCGACCCGCAGGCGACGTCCGCGCCGATCGCACCCGGCTCCCGCACCACGGTCAGCGCCAGCAGGTCAGCGGCCACCGCCACCAGCGCCCCGCGCTCGTGCGCCTTCTCGATGAGAAGACTGTGGTCGCGCAGCGCGCCCGAGGCGCCCGGGTACTGCAGGTGGACGCCGAAGCACTCCTCGGGAAGCTCATCGCGGAAGATGACCACCTCGATCCCCAGCGGCTCCGCCCGCGTGGTGATCACGTCGATGGTCTGCGGCAGGGTGTCGGCGTCGACGGCGTACACCATCGACTTCGCCTTTGACGAGCGGCGGGCGATCGTCATCGCCTCCGCCGCCGCCGTGCCCTCGTCGAGCATGGAGGCGTTGGCCACGTCGAGCCCGGTCAGGTCGCACACCATGGTCTGGAAGTTGAGCAGTGCCTCCAGCCGCCCCTGGCTGATCTCCGGCTGGTACGGCGTGTAGGCGGTGTACCAGGCCGGGCTCTCCAGGACATTGCGCTTGATCACACCTGGGGTGTAGGTGCCGTAATAGCCCAAACCGATCATCGAGGTGAGAACCCGGTTGCGCCCGGCCAGCGCGCGCAGCTCGCCGAGGGTCTCGGTCTCGGAGGCCGCCGCCGGCAGCTCAAGCTGGCCGTGCCAGCGGATCACCTCCGGGATCGCCGCGTCCATCAGCTCGTCGAGCGAGCTGTAGCCGATCGCGGAAAGCATGCGCTCGACGTCGGCGGAATCCGGTCCGATGTGCCGATCTGAGAAAGCGTTCATGAGCAGGGCTCCAGGGTGCGGAGGACACGGTCGGCCCTCCCCCTCTGTCACCGCCGCCTAAAGCCGCTTCAGAGTCGCCTGCCCGTTGCGGTCCTGGTGCCTGAGAGGTTCCGGGGAGGAATTGCCCCTTCGGCGCCGCTCCTTTCGGAGACGGGCTCTCCCGCACGGGTTGTTGGCAAGAACCAAACTTACCAGGCCGCCGTCAAGGGATCAGCACCGTCTTGCCCACCGTCGCGCGCATCTCGATCGCGCGATGGCACGCGGCGGCCTCGGCGAGCGGGAAGTGCTGCGTCACCGGGGCGAAGCGCCCGGCGGCGTGCTCGGCGAGGGACTGTTCGGCCAGCTCGCGCAGCTTGCCCGGGCGGTGGATCAGCCGCGGGCCCAGGGCGGCGATGCTCAGCCCTTTCCGGAGCACATCGGTGTTGGTGAACTCGGTCGGGGTACCAGATGACCATCCAAAAATCACCAAGCGCCCGCCTACCCCCAGCGCCTCAAGGGCTTCCCGCCCCACCGCGCCACCGACCCCATCGAGGACCACCGTTGGCTCCAGGCCGGAGGCCCAGCCTGGCTCGCGATAGTCGACCTTGACCTCGGCATCGATGTTCGCGAGCTTGTGCACACCTCCGGCCGCCGCGATCACCGACGCCCCCGCGTGGTGCGCGGCCTGGCCCAGCAGGATGCCCAACCCGCCCGCGGCCGACGTGACCAGCACCACGTCGCCGGCGGTCAGATCGGCGACCTCCAGCACACCGAGCGCCGTCCGCCCGGTGCCCACCATCACCACCGCCTCATCGAACCGGTCGTGGCTCAGCCGGAACAGGTCCGCCACGTTCGCGACCGCCTGCGAGGCGTAACCGCCGTTGGCCTGACCAAGGTGGACGACGACCGGCGCCCCGATCCACTCGGCCGGCACGCCCGGGCCGACAGCGTCGACCGTGCCGGCCACCTCGCGCCCGGGTGTCATGGGCAGTTCGGGCAACGGCAACGCGCCCATCCGCTCACCGCGCCTGATGTAGGTGTCGATCAGGTGCACCCCGGCCGCGGAGACCGCGATGCGCACCTGCCCCTCCCCCGGGGTCAGGTCATCGGCCGTCTCGACAACCAGCGTCTCGGGCCCACCGAACTCGTACTGCCGGATCAAATGCATGTCAGCCAATCTATGACCTCAACCGATGCTGAGGTCAACACCGGCTATGGCCTGACATAGGCTCGGACTTATGACCTACGTCGCGGATCCCAAGCGTTACGAACGGATGCAGTACCGACGGTGTGGCCGCAGCGGGCTCAAACTCCCGGCGATCTCGCTGGGGCTGTGGCACAACTTCGGCCACGGCCGGCCTTGGACGACGCAGACGGCGATGGTGCGGCGCGCGTTCGACCTCGGCATCACCCACTTCGATCTCGCGAACAACTATGGACCTCCCTACGGCGCGGCGGAGGAGAACTTCGGACGGATGCTCGCCGGCGACCTGCGCCCCTACCGCGATGAGCTGATCATCTCGACGAAGGCGGGTTGGGACATGTGGCCCGGGCCTTATGGAGAGTGGGGTTCCCGCAAGTACCTGCTCGCCTCGCTCGACCAGTCGTTGCGGCGTTTGGGTCTGGACTATGTGGACATCTTCTACTCGCACCGCTTCGACCCGGAGACCCCGCTGGAGGAGACGATGGGCGCGCTTGACGCCGCGGTCAGGTCGGGCAAGGCGCTCTATGCCGGCATCTCCTCCTACAGTTCGGCCAAAACCCGTGAAGCGGCGGCCATTTTGAGCCGCATGGGCACGCCGCTGCTGATCCACCAGCCCAGCTACTCGATGATCAATCGTTGGCTGGAGCGGGACAGCCTGCTCGACACGCTCGAGGAGGTGGGCGCCGGCTGCATCGCCTTTTCCCCACTGGCGCAAGGCATCTTGACCGATCGCTATCTTCATGGGGTACCCGACGACTCGCGCATCGGCACCGGGGGCGCCCTGAGCGAGTCGCAGCTGACCGAGGCGAACATGACCCGGGTGCGCGCTCTCACGGAGATCGCCGGGCGGCGCGGGCAATCCTTGGCGCAGCTGGCATTGGCCTGGGCGCTGCGCGACCCGAGGATGACCAGTCTCGTGATCGGAGCTTCCAGCCTGGCGCAGCTGGAGGCGAACGTGGCGGCGCTGGACAACCTGCCGCTCACCGACAGCGAGCTGGACGAGATCGAGCCTTTCGCCTCCGAGGGCTCTATCAACCTGCGGGCCGAGTCCACCGAGGCTTAGCGATCAACCGGCTTTGCGGCGGGCCCGTGTGGTGTCTGGGGGCGAGTTCGTCGGTGGGGGCATGGACCGATCAACCGGCTTTGCGGCGGGCCCGTCTTGCGGCGAGTTCGTCGGTCACGCCGTAGGACGGGGGCGTGGTGGCCGCCCACTGCGGCGTCTCGACCGGAAACGGCGCCACCGGCACCACCTCCGCACCGTCACCCCGCTCCGAGGGCAGGTGGCTCAGCGACCCCTGCACCTCTTTGAACGCTCCCCCGATGGCGATGCCGAACACGCCCTGGCCACCCTGCAACAGGTCGACCACCTCCTCCGGGGAGCGGCACTCGTAGACGGAGGTGCCGTCGGAGATGAGCGTGATGGTGGCCAGATCGTCGGCGCCGTAGGCCCGCAGGGTCTCGATCGCGCGGCGGATGTTCTGCAGCGAGACGCCGGCGTCCAGCAGGCGCTTGACGACCTTGAGCACGACCAGGTCGCGGAAGGAGTAGAGCCGCTGGGTGCCTGAACCCGAGGCATCACGGATGCTGGGGACCACCAGGCCGGTGCGCGCCCAGTAGTCAAGCTGGCGGTAGCTGATGCCCACGGCGTGGCATGCGGTCACGCCGCGATATCCGACCGCACCCTCTTCGTCGGAGACCGGATTTCCGGCTTCCGACGACGCGTAGTTGGGCTGTTGCATCCGACTACCTCCCGCGACGTTTCTAAGGCCTGAGCCTATAGCCGATTGTGGCCGGATGAGGGGAGGCAACGTCGCGACACGCCACAATCGGGTCCGGAACCGTCACCCGACAAATGTGTCGATCGTTTACGCTCCGTCTAACTCGCGAAATCTTCGGGTCTGACCTGCTCGAGGAACTCGCGGAACTTCTCCACCTCGTCCTCTTGCTCGTCGGGGATGATGATGCCAGCCTCGTCGAGCACGGCCTCAGCGCAGCGCACGGGTGCCCCGACACGCAGCGCGAGTGCGATGGCGTCGCTGGGCCGGGCCGAGACGCGGATCGCGCCGCCCTCGCCCAGCAATAGGTCGGCATAGAAAATGCTGTCCCGCAGCTCGACGATCTCGACCGCCTTCAGCGGCGTGGACAGTGCTTCAAGCAGATCCCGCAGCAGATCGTGCGTCAGCGGTCGGGCGGGTTTTACCCCTTGCTGCTCGTAGGCGATCGCGGTCGCCTCCACCGCACCTATCCAGATGGGCAGATACCTGTCGCCCTCGACCTCACGCAAAAGCACAATCGGCTGGTTCGTGGGCAGCTCGACCCGAACACCGATGACGCTCAGCTCGCGCACTTCAGCCCTCCAGAACCCCAGACTTACCCTTCGTCTTGCACGCTACACGCCCGATGTGTCCATCGGCTCGCCATGGACGCGTCAATGACCGAGGGTCTCGTTCAAACCCTGCCTAAGTAGGGCCAAATGGAGCCTCTGTGACAACAGAATCAGCTCCCGCACCGCCTCGTCCGCCCGGGCTCGCGACGCCATTTCCCGCTCGCCGCCGTCACGCGCGCCTGGCTGCTGCCGCAGCAGCGGCGCCACGACCTGAGCGAGCAGCCCGGCCTCACGGTCGGCCGCCACCCGCGCCCCGCGCAGATGTCTGGCCTCGATGCCGTACTCGGCGAGCCGGCCCGCCACCTCGACCACCGTGGCCGTATCGGCGTCGAACCAGTCGCCGCCGGCCGGGCCGAGCAGTCCGTGCCGTTCAAGATCAGCGATCAGTTCGGCGGTCACGCCCACGCGCGTGCAAAGCTCCTCGCGGTGCACCTTGGTGCCGGAGGCGCGCGCCACCACCGGCTGCGTGGCCGGACTTTCGGCGAAATCGTTCTTGACATCGTTTTGGACATCGTTCTTGACGGAGACAAGCATGGGCCGCGCCGGCCCAAGCGGCGCCGCGATGTGCGCGCCGCTGTCGAGCCGCTGCCTGATCACGCGCAGCGGGAGGTACTGATCCCGTTGCGCCGCAAGGACATAGCGGAGGCGCGCAACATCGTCGCGGCTGTACTTGCGGTAGCCGGAGGCGGTGCGCTGGGGCTGAACCAGCCCCTCGGTCTCCAGGAAGCGCAGCTTGGAGATCGAGGTGTCGGGAAACTCCGTGCGCAGCTGGGCCAGCACCTCACCGATGCTCAGCAACACCGTGTCACGGGCGGCGCTGTCGGCGGGCGCAGCGGGGTTCTCACCCCTCTTCGGTGCGCGGCCCTGCGACATAAACCAGTCTGAACTTGCCGATCTGCACCTCGTCACCGTTGTTCAGCGTCGCTGACTCAACGCGCTCCCGGTTGACGTAGGTGCCGTTGAGGCTGCCCACATCGCGCACGGTGAAGGTGGATCCATCCCGATGGAACTCGGCGTGGCGACGCGACACCGTGACGTCGTCAAGGAAGATGTCGCTGTCGGGATGTCTCCCGCTGGTCGTCACGTCGTGGTCCAGCAGGAAGCGCGCCCCCGCGTTGGGGCCCCGGCGCACCACCAGCAGGGCCATCCCGGGTGGAAGCTGGCTGGAGACCCGACCAGGCACGACATCGGCGTCGGGCCCCTCGGGAAGCTCATCCAGCCCGAGGTTCAGGGTCGACGTGACGTCGAGCTGGGGAAACTCGTCGTCTGGACGCGTCATCGGACCACCTTATGGTTCATTCTTCTCGTTGGGAATCCTCGCCTGCGGCAA
>Ga0075428_100008682_pt1 | contig 11273 bp, 3 predicted proteins | sample RhiMetdeltSRZDD2_FD_75291 | JGI IMG/M metagenome (GOLD analysis project Ga0075428, IMG submission 75291) | Populus rhizosphere microbial communities from Tennessee, USA - Rhizosphere MetaG P. deltoides SRZDD2 | ecosystem: Host-associated > Plants > Roots > Rhizosphere > Soil | place: USA... | reverse complement strand
CACTTCGCGCGCCTCCGGCAGTCGGGCCGCACCGGCGTGATGATGGCCGAGCCGCCGCTCCTGTCGCCGATCCTGTGGACGACGATCGCGACCGGCCGTCCTCCCGAGGAGCACGGGGTGCTGGACTTCATGGTCGACACGCCCGGTGGCGGCCAGGCGCCCGTGGGATCCAGCAGCCGCCGCGTGCCCGCGCTCTGGAACGCGTTCGCGGAGGCGGGCCGCAACGTGGCCGTCGTGGGCTGGTGGGCGACCTGGCCAGCCGAGACTCTTCACGGCTGCGTGGTGTCGGACCGGGTCGCGCCCCAGCTCCTGCGAGCGGATCCGGCCGCGCTCGACGCCCACGCCATCGCGCCCCCCTCGGCACGCGAGCGTCTGCTGCCACTCCTGGTCCGTCCCGACAGCGTGACCGACGCCGATCTTCGCGCCCGTCTCCCCGCCACCGACGCTGAGCTCGCGGCCGCGCGAGCAGGCCTCACGAGCCCCGGTCGCTTCTACGCGGATCCGCTCGCTCACCTGGCGGCGATCGTCGCGGGCACGCGCAGCTACACGGCCGTCGCCGAGGAGCTGCTCCGCCGCGAGCGGCCTGCGTTCCTCGCGATCTACCTCGAGGCGATCGACAGCGTGTCGCATCGTTTCGTGGGCGACCCGCGTGGCCGGACGGCGATCGCATCGGCCTACGCCGACGTGGACGAGTCGCTGGCCCGGCTTTCACGGGCTGCCGACCCGTCGACCTGGGTGGTCGTCGTCTCGGACCACGGCTTCTGGCCCGCCACGGCCGGGATCGTCGAGGATCCGGCCGACCTCGCGGGTCCCGCCTCGGCGTGGCACCGCCCCGAGGGCATCGCGGCGGCCATCGAAGCGCGCGACCTGAGCAGCGACAAGGCCGTCTTTCCGGGAAGTCGCGTGGAGACGATCGGGCCTCTGGATGTGGCTCCTACGCTTCTCCACGCGGCCGGGTTGGCCGTCGGCGACCGCATGACTGGGCGCGTGGCTTCGGAGCTGCTCCCGCCCGAGGCGTCGTCGCGCCCCCTGGCCCGGGCACCCTTTCCGGAGAGGGGCCCGACGCTTCCGGATGCGGCGATGGTCGCTGATCCAGAAGCGCTGGCGCGCCTGCGCGCGCTCGGTTACGTCGGCGCCGTCAGCACGTCGCTGGCGCGCCAGAACCTGGGCGAAATCCTCTATCGGCGTGGCCGCCTCGACGCCGCGGAACGCGAGCTGCGAGCGGTGGTGGAGGTGCAACCGGCGAACCTCGCCGCGTGGCTGTGGCTCGCGCGCGCCTGCGCCGACCAGGGCAGGAGGGACGAGGCGCTGCGGGCCTATCGCGCTGCGCTCCATCTTCCGGGAGCCGCGCGTGATGCACTCGTCCCCGCGGTCGAGCTCGCGCTCGCGACGGAAGGCGTGCCCGGGGCTCGAGCGCTCGTCGACGGCCTCTCGCCTGGCGAGAGAAGCACCGGGCCGGCGTTCGTCGCGCGGAGCCTCGTGCTGCGGCGCAGCGGACAGGCTCAGGCCGCCGATCGAATGCTGCGAGCGGCACTGGCCCAGGACCCGCTCAACCTGGATGCCCTCGAACGGCTCCTGGACGTGAGCCCGGCGCGCGACCTCGCTCTCTTCGAGCGCGCGGCGGCCGCTGCGCCGGAATCGCCTCGTCATGCGGCGTTCTATGGCGCGGCGCTGCTGGCGGCCAGACGCACGGCCGACGCCCAGGTGCCACTCGCACACGCGCTCGCGCTGGCGCCCGGAGGCGACAGCGTGCGGGTGCTGCTGGCACGCGCCCAGCTCGGACAGGGCGATCCAGAAGCGGCTCTCGCCACCCTCGCTGTGGCGCGCCCCGCAGCGGACGTCGCCACGTTGCGTGGCGCGGCGCTGACCCGCCGGGAGCGCTGGCCCGAGGCGGCGAAGGCGTATGCGGAGGCCTTGGAGCTGGCGCCCACGCCCACGCCCGAGCTGCTGAACGCGCTCGCGTGGGCCGAGCTGCAGCAGGGGCGCGGAAGCGAGGCGCGCGCCCTCCTGGACCGCTCGCTGGCGCTGCGCCCAGGGCAGCCCGAGATCCGCGCGCTGCGCGAGAGGGCGGAGGCGGGCTCGTAGTGCGAGGGCTCGTGGCCATCGCTGCACTGCTCGTGCTGAGCTGCGCGCCTTCGCCTCCGCGGCCAGCACGCCCCAACGTATTGCTCATCACGCTCGACACCGTGCGCGCCGACCGCATCGGCGCGTACGGTTACGCGGGCGCCGCGACCCCCCGCCTGGACGCACTGGCGAAACGCGGCGTCCGCTTCGCGAGCGCGATGGCCGCAGCGCCGATCACGGCGCCCTCGCATGCCTCGATGCTCACCGGGCTCAATCCGCCGCGCCACGGGGTCCGCGACAACGGGTCCTTCGCGCTCGCCGTGAGCGTGCCGAGCGTGGCGGAGGCGTTTCAGCGCGGCGGCTACCGCACCGGCGCCTTCGTCTCGGGTTTCCCCCTCGATCGACGCTTCGGGATGTCCCGCGGCTTCGACGTCTACGACGACCGGTTGGCCCGCGGCGAGGACCCGCGCCGCGCGCCTTACGTGGAGCGGCAAGCGGGGCCGACGACGGATCGCGCCCTCGCCTTCCTGGCCTCGAACGACGGACGACCCTACTTTGCGTGGGTCCACTACTTCGACGCACACGCACCCTACGACGCACCGGAGCCCTACGCCGCCCGCTTCGCCTCGAGCCCCTACGACGGCGAGATCGCGTACGTCGACGCCCACGTCGGCCGGGTCCTCGACGCCACCTCCAAGTCGCCAACCGTGGTGCTCGTGACCGCGGATCACGGTGAATCCCTCGGCGAGCACGGAGAGTCGACCCACGGCGTCTTCGTGTACGACGCGACGCTGAGCGTGCCGTTCCTCCTCGCGGGGCCGGGCGTCGGCTCGGGTCTGGTGTCTCGGTTGTTGGCCCGCGGAGTCGACGTCGCTCCCACGCTGCTCGACCTCGCCGGGATGCCCGCGCTCGGCGACATCGATGGCCGCTCGCTGCGCGATGCGGCGAATGGGCGGACTCAGCCCGAACAGCCCGCCTACGCGGAGTCGCTGTTCGCGGAGCGCAACCTGGGCTGGGCCCCGCTCTACGCTTGGCGCACGGGTCGGGACAAGCTGATCCTCGCTCCCAGCCTCGAGCTCTACGACCTGGAGGCCGATCCCGGAGAAACGAACAACCGGGCGACGGCCGCGCCGGGCCAGGTCGACGAGATGCGCGGACCGCTCGTGGCGGCGGGCTCCGCGTCGGGCCCGACACGAGCGGCCGCCGCCAGCGCCGAGGCGGGGGAGAGGCTGCGAGCCCTGGGCTACCTCGGCGGCGGCCAGCCGGCAGGGACCGGCTCCGGCCGCGATCCCAAGAGCGCGCTGGGCGTCTTGAAGCGTCTTGAGCGCGGCCTCGCAGAGGCTCGCGCGAATCCCGCCGTGGCCATCGCCGAGCTCACGGCGGTGTTGGCCGAGGACCCGAAGATGGTCCTGGCGCGCCGCACCCGTGCGATCGCGCGACAGGCCGCGGGGCTCTGGTCCGATGCGCTGCGCGACCTCGACGCCCTCGAGACTGTGAGCGATCCCTCGCTCGAGGACCAGATGATGCGCGTTGAGACGCTGCGCCTCGCTGGTCGAGGCGCCGAGGCGCTGAAGGTGGTTGCGGCGGCTGCCGATCAATTCACCGACGTCCCCGACCCCGAGCTGTTCCGGGGGAGGATCTTGCGCAGCCTCGGCCGTCGCGACGAGGCGGCGGCGGCTTACGAGGCCGCGCTTCGACGCAGCCCAGGCCACATGGAGTCCCTGCGCGGCCTGGCGGATCTCGCCCTGGAATCTGGCGACCTCACGGGCGCGGACGCCCGCTACTCCGACATCCTCGCGGCCGATTCCGAGGACGCCGGCGCGCTGACGCGCCTCGGCGTCGTTCGAGTGCGTCAAGGCCGTCTCGCCGAGGCGTTGCCGTTGCTGCAGAGGGCGGTCGAGCGCGCGCCGCGGAACGCGGAAGCGCTGCTGACGCTTGCGGGCGCGTTTGCGAAGATCGGGCGGGCGCCCGAGGCCGTGCCGCTGTTCGAGCGCGCCCTCGCGGCGGGCGGCGAGACGCCGATCGCCCTCAACGGCCTTGGCCTCGCCCGCCTGGAGGCCGGCGATCGCGCCGGAGGCATTCGGGCGCTGCGCCGCTCCCTGCAGCTCGATCCGAAGCAAGCGAGCGTCGCTCGACTGCTCCGGGAGGTGGGCTCGCCGTGAGCGCGAGAAAGCGGCGGCGCACCGAGCCAGCCAGCGCTCCGGTGGCGTTCCGCGGGTGGATCGCGGCTGCAGCCGCGCTCGGCCTGGCCGGCGCGGTGTTCTGGTTGGCACGAAGGCCCACGAGCTCCGGATCGGCCGCGGACCAGTCGCGCCCTGACAACCTGCTCCTGATCACCCTCGACACGACTCGCGCCGATCGCCTCGGCGCCTACGGCCATACAGCCGCGCGGACGCCGCATCTCGACCGCCTGGCTGCCGAGGGCGTGCGCTTCGAGACCATGGTCTCGGTCGCGCCGATCACGCTCCCATCCCATGCCTCGATCTTCACGGGCCTCTATCCGTTCGAGCATGGCGTGCGCAACAACGGCAACTTCTACGTGGCGCCCAGCCTCGAGACCCTGGCCACGCGCCTCAAGGCGCGCGGATATCGGACGGGAGCCTTCGTCAGCTCGTTCGTGCTCGACCGGCGGTACGGACTGGACCGCGGCTTCGACACCTACGACGACCGCATGGAGGGCGCCTTCGCCCAGGTGGTCGTGCTCGAGGCGGAGCGGCGTGGAGACCGCACCGCGCTGGCGCTGGGCACATGGCTCGACGAGCGGGCGCGGCTCCCCGAGGCACCGTTCTTCGCCTGGCTCCACCTCTACGATCCCCACGAGCCGTACCGCGCGCCCCGGCCGTTTCGCGAGCTGTTCCCGGCGGATCCCTACGATGCGGAGGTCGCGTTCACCGACGCCATCGTCGCGTCGGTGCTCGATCGGCTACGCGGCTCCGGTCTCCTCGGCCGGACAGTCGTCGCGGTGACAGCGGACCATGGCGAGAGCCTCGGCGACCACGGCGAGACCACACACTCGATGTTCGTGTACGAGCCCGCGATCCGGGTGCCGTTCATCCTGTGGCGGCCCGGGCGCGTGCCCGCGGGCAAGATCTGCTCGGAGATCGCGCGCCAGATCGACATCGCACCCACTCTGCTCGAGCTGCTCGGCGCGGAAGCGCTGCCCGCTCCCCACGCGCGAAGCCTGTGGCCGCTCATCGAGGGCCGCACGGCCGCGCCGCTGCCTCCGGCGTATTCCGAGACGTTGCTTCCGAAGTTCTACATGAACTGGGCTCCGCTGCGCGCGCTGCGCGACGGACGCTACAAGCTGGTCGACGCCCCGCGCCCCGAGCTGTACGACCTCCAGCGCGATCCAGGCGAGACCACGAACCTGCTGGAGGCGCAGCCTGCAACCGCGGAATCTCTGCGCGCGGGGCTCCAGCGTCTTGCTGCCAGCGGCGACGCCATGAGCGTCCAGTCCCTCGATCGCGAGGCCATGGAGAAGCTGGCGGCCCTGGGCTACATCGGCGCCGGCGTCGAGCCTCGCTCGGGGCCGGCGACGTCTTCAGCCGACCCCAAGGACTTCATCGTGCTGTTCAACAAGCTGCGCGAGGCCAACAGCGCCGTGCGTGAGCGCCGCTTCACGGACGCCGTGCCCATCCTTCGGCGGGTGCTGGCCGAGGACCCGCACAACGCCTTCGCGACGCTGGTGCTCGGCAGCGCCCACATGGGGTCGGGCCAGAACCGCGAGGCCATCGCGCAGTTCCGGCGCTACGCCGCCCTCGTGCCCACGAGCTCGTACGCTCACCAGTGGATGGCGATCTGCCACGTGCGCCTCGGCGAGCGAGATGCGGCGCTGCGCGAGGCCGAGGCCGCGCTCGCGCTGGATCCGCGCTTCGCAGACGCCCGTGTCCTGAAGGCCGGTGTGCTGGCCAGCCAGGGCCGCCACGACGCCGCGGTCGTGGAGCTGCGCCAGGCGATCCAGACCGACCCCGGAAAGCCGATGATCCGCCTGGACCTGGCCAAGGTGCTGACCGAGGCCGGTCGCACACGGGAAGCGCACAGCGAGTTCGAGATTCTGCTGCGTCTTCAGCCGGACTCGGTGCCTGGGCTGACCGGCTTCGGCGCGCTGCAGGCACGCATGGGCGAACTCGACGCTGCGGAGCGGAGCCTGAGGCGGGCGATCGAGCGGGATCCGGACGCCGTCGAGGCGCGCCTCAATCTCGCCCAGGTCTTGGAGCAGCGCGGCCTCACGAACGAAGCCGAGATCGAGTACCGGAAGCTCGCTCAAGACGAACGGCTGGCGCCCGCGCTCCGAGAGGCAGCGCGCCGCAAGCTGCCCTGAAAATGGGACGGCGCCCGTTGACGGGGCGCCGTCCCGATCACGAAACGTCGCGAATCGGCTAGAAGCGGAAGCGCAGGCCGAACTCCGCCTGGCGCTGGCTGTTGGCGATGATCTGCGTGGCGGTGCCGAAGTTCTCGGAGGTGAACGTGTTGATGAACCCGAAGGCCGGATCGCCGTTGAGGTTCACGTGGTCGGTGATGTTGAACACCTCGAAGAGCAACTCCAGGGAGCGCGCTTGGCCCAGGTTGAACATCTTGGACAGCCGCAGGTCAAAAGTCAGGAAGTCCGGACCCGTGAAGCTGTTGCGCTCGAAGGGCTGTCCGGTGGCGGGGTCGACAGCGCGAACCGCGTTGCGACGGCCCGCCAGGCCGGCCAAGGCGTTGTACGGCTTGCCGGTATTGAACTGGAAGCCGCTCGAGACCTGGAAATCCCACGGCAGCTGATACACGAGCGCGGCCGTGACGCGGTGGCGGACGTCGTTCGGCGTGATGCCGTAGTCCGCGTCCCACTCCTCCTGGGTATTGGTCACTCCTCCAGGCCTGGTGCCGAAGTCGTTGGCGATGTTCTTCGCCTTCGACCACGTATAGGTCGCGACGCCGGTCAGCTTGGCGCTGCGGGCCTTCGCGGCGACGTAGACTCCGTGGAAGTTCGAGTGGCCGCGATTGCCTTGCACCGTGATCCGGCCGAACTGCGGCGCGAACACGCCCGCGGGCGAGACGCGCGTGCTGAGGTTCTCGGGCGTGTCGATCTCCCAGCGATGGATCTCGTCGCGGCCCGCCGCGTAGACGTAGTCGACGTCGAAGGCGATGTTCTTCGCCGGCGCCACTGAGAACCCGAAGTTGGCGTGATGCGCCTTGGGCTGGACCAGGTCGGGCGCCGTGAGGCGGACGATCTGGCCGGTGAACGTCGGATCGATCAGCGACTGGCGGATCGCCTCGCGGTCGGCGGCGTACTCCGCTGGCGTGAACGGTGCCGGGGAGAACGAGACGAAGTTCAGCGGGGTACGCGGGTCGGACCAGGCCTCGTAGAGAGTGATGTTCTGGAAGATCTCGTCGTAGTAGAGGCCGTAACCGCCCCGGACCACGAGCTTGGCGTTGCCGTTCACGTCGTAGGCGAACCCGACGCGCGGCCCAAAGTTGTTCGTGTCGTTCTTCAAGTCGGCGTTGTAGCCCGCCGCGCGCAGCGCGTCCTTCGTGACCGTCTGGAACTTGTTCGCGTAGGGCCCGGTCTGCAGCTCATAGCGCAAGCCCAGGTTGAAGGTCAGCTTGGAGGTCGGCTTCCAGTCGTCCTGGATGTAGCCGGCGACGTAGGTCCAGTCGTCGTCGGCCTGGTTCGTGCCGGCGGAGCCCGTGAAGGTGTCGGCCACGGAGTTCATGTAGTCCGCGACGCTGTGCGCGCCCGGGATCGGGTTGCCGAAGTTGAAGTAGCCGTACAGGGTCGGGATGAAGAACCCGCCGTAGTGGCTCTTGAGCAGCTCGGCGCCCACTTTGAAGTCGTGAACGCCCCCCATGCCCTCGACCCGGAAGGAGTAGTCGTCGCGCACCTGCCAGCGCTTCTGGATCGTCTGTTGCGGCGTGTTGACGTTGGCGCCGGCCACGAAGTCGGGCGTCACCACCTGCGGGATCGTGTTGTCGTTGGCGGTGATGTTGTTCTCGAAGCGCTGGAACAGCACCAGGAACTCGTTGACCTGGCTGCTGCCGATCACGGTGGTGTTCTTGGCGATCGCGGAGTGGGTCTTGTTCGTGTTCAAGGCCCCGTTCGAGACCAGGGCGTTGCCGCCGACGAAGTCGTTCTCTCGCCGGTTGTTCTCGAGGGAGTAGCGTACCAGCATGTTGTTGGCGTCGTTCAGGCGGAAGTCGAGCTTGCCGGTGAAGAGGTGGTTGCGGAACGGCTTCTGGACCTGGCCCTCATCGTCGGGCAGCACGCCGTTCGTGAAGACGGTGGTGCTCTCGTTGCGCCGGTTGCGCTCGTAGGCGCCGAAGAAGTGGGCGCGGTCCTTCACGATCGGGCCGCCCAGTGAGCCGCCGAACTGCTGCTGGTCGAAGTCGGGCTTGGGAGCGTCGGTGAGCTCCTCGAAGTGGGTGCGTGCGTTCAGCCGCTGGTCGCGGGCGAACACGAAGGCGGTGCCGTGGAAACTGTTGGTGCCGCTCTTGGTGATGACGTTGACCACACCCCCTGTGGAGCGGCCGAACTCGGCGCTGTAGCGCTGGGTCGTGACCTTGAACTCCTGGATGGCGTCGTTCGAGAACTGCTGCAGCAGGCCGCGCACCACGCCGTCGTTGTTGTCACCGCCGTCGACGTTGATGATCACGGAGCGGCCGGTGGCGCCGCCGTAGGAGATGCCGCCGACCTCGGTCTTGGTGGGATCGTAGTAGTTCGAGTTGCGCGTGCCCGGCACGAGCAGCGACAGGTCCTGGAACTTGCGCCCGTTCAGGGGCAGGTTGTCCACGAGCTTCTCGCTGATCACCTGGCCGACGTCGGAGGCGCTGGTCTGCACCAGGGCCGCTTCGCCGACGACCTCGACGGTCTCGGTCTGGCTGGAGACGCTCATGGTGAAGTCCACGGTCGGTGTCGTGCCGATCTGGACGGCCACGTCCTTGCGCACCTGCTTGGCGAAGCCGGTGAGGTCGGCGGTGAGCTCGTACAGGCCGGCGGGGAGCGCGCCGATTCGGTAGGTGCCGTTCGCCGTGGTGATGGCGCTGCGCGTCAGGCCCGTGGCCTGGTTGCGAGCGTTGATCGAGGCGCCGGGCACTGCGGCTCGGGTCTCGTCGAACACGCGTCCGTCCACGCTGCCGGTATCCACCTGCGCCCATGCGAGCCCCGGGGCGACGAGCGCGGCTACGGCTAGCAGGGTGGCGAACGCGATGCGGAATCGCGACACGTTCATCCTGTTCTCCTTATTGAAGAGAGCGACTCTGCCGGGCGGGGCCCGGTGAACGTCGCAACACATCCTGGGAGAACGCTTGGGCAAGGGCCGTGCCCGATTGCGCGCCGGTTAAGCCCAATGGAATCAGTGTCGGGCGATTTTGAACCCAATCATGTGTAGCTCGCGGTCCAGAGAATCGGATCGCTCCCGTGTCGAAATACAAAATTTCGAACGTGCCTCCGGAGCATCAGCGATGCTGCTTGCTGATCTCAGCGATCCGCTCGCGCGCTGGCGCGAAGGAGGGATCCAGTCGCAGCGATTGCTCGAAGTAGGGCCGGGCCTCGCAAACGCGCCCCTGCCGCTGGAGGATCAGTCCCAGGTTGTAGGCGTACCGGTGATTGGCAGCGTCCAGGCGCACCGCCTCGCGGAAGGCGCTCTCCGCGTCGGCCGCGCGGCCCTCGGCCCCCAGCAACATGCCCAGGGAGTTCCGGTAGGACGCCACGCTCGGCATGAGCTCCACGCCCGCCTGGAGGTGCCGGATTGCTGCCTCGGGCTCGCCGGTGTCTCGGAGCAGCTCGCCCAGCTCGACGTGAATCCGAGCGTCCTTCGGGGCGAGCGACAGCGCGGACTCGTAGGCGAGCCGCGCGGCCAGGGGATCCCCGCTGCCCTTCAGCATCCTGGCCTCGCGGTAGCGTAGCCCGGAGTCCGTGGGCAGCGCCTTCTCGCCCTCCCGCAGGGCCGCGATCGCGCCCTTCACGTCGCGCAGGCGCGCACGGCAGTCGGCGAGCCCCTCCCAGGCCGCGGCGTGCGAGGGCTGCCGCTCGACGGCCGCCCGGAAGTGTGGCGCGGCCTCCGAGGCCCGCCCCGATGCGAGCAGCGCCCGGGCCAGGTAGTAGTGGACCTCGAAGCTCGCAACACCGCGGGCCAGCACCGTACGCAGCTTGCGCGCGCTCTCCGCGTGGTCGCCTGCGTGGAAGGCCAGCAGAGCCTCCCGGATCAGGCTGTTGACGATGCGAAACTCCTCGATCTTGTCCTTCGGATCCGCCCCGGGCGTGCGTGTGGTGGCCGCGCCGCCGCCGCCAACGTAGCCGAGGGCGCCGAGCTTCTCGATCAACTCGGTGGAGGCTGCCTGTGCGGGGGCCTCCTTGGCCTGTGCGCGCTCGAGGTCGATGAAACGCACGAGCGCCGCGCGCATCGCCTCGGCGCGCCGCGGCTCGCGTTCCAAGAGGTTCGTGCGCTCGCTCGGATCGGACTCGAGGTCGTAGAGCTCCGGGCGAGGGGCCTGGATGTACTTGAAGCGTCCCTCGCGCACCACGCGCAGGTCGCTCCACCCGAAGTGAAGCAGCGGCACCAACGTCTCCGCATACACCACCGGCTCGGCGGGAGGCGCGCCGCCGCGCAGCGCCGCCGCGAGGCTGCGGCCCGACACCGGGCCGGGCGAGGTGAGACCGGCCAGGTCGAGGACGGTGGGGAAGACGTCCACGAGCGCCGCTGTTGTGCCGAGGCGGGTGCGCGGCGGGATGCCCGGTCCGCGCAGGATCAGCGGCACGCGCAGGGTCGTCTGGTAGGCGAAGAACCCGTGGAGCGACTCGTCGTGCTCACCCAGGCCCTCCCCATGGTCGGATGCGACGACGAGCAGCGTGTCTTTCGCGAGCGCGAGGCGCGCGAGGGTGGCGTCCAGCCGGCCGATCAATTCGTCGGACCAGGCCACCTCGCCGTCGTAGGGGCGATCGGCGTAGCGCGAAGCGTAGGGCTCGGGCGGCTCGTAGGGATCGTGGGGGTCGTAGAGGTGGATCCATGCGAACACGCGCCGCGCGTGGTTCGCTTCGAGCCAGGCCGTGGCCTCGGCCAGGGTCACGTCGCCGCGCTTCTGCACCGTGTTCAGGAACTGCGCGTCGCCGCGCGCACCCTCGAAACGGTCCGAGTAGACGTCGAAGCCGCGGTCCAGGCCGGACTCGGAGGCCAGCACCACCGAGGACACGAAGGCGGCGGTGGCGAAGCCCGACTTCTTGAAAGCCTCGG
>Ga0075428_100008681_pt1 | contig 11273 bp, 11 predicted proteins | sample RhiMetdeltSRZDD2_FD_75291 | JGI IMG/M metagenome (GOLD analysis project Ga0075428, IMG submission 75291) | Populus rhizosphere microbial communities from Tennessee, USA - Rhizosphere MetaG P. deltoides SRZDD2 | ecosystem: Host-associated > Plants > Roots > Rhizosphere > Soil | place: USA... | reverse complement strand
CGGCAACCCAGACCAGATTCGTCTGGTCGAGCGGAACGTTCGTCGTGCGGCAGGCAATCGTGAATGGACCGGGACGCGTTGAGCACACGAGTTGATCGTAGAGATCGATCGACTGGAACACGGTGCGAAGCTCGTGATACCCGTCAGTCCTCGTGCCGAGCACTCGAAGATCGAGGTTGACCTTCCCGTAAGCGCGGACGGCGAACCGTTTGTTCACGTGCGCTGTGCGCGGACGATCATCGCGCCTCCGTACCGAGCGGCCCCGAGCGGCGGAGCTCTTCGAGCGAGAGCGGAGCGGCATCTGGCGGAATCTCTACCTGAAATACTTCCGGGCCAAGTGGAACGTTGAGATCGACATCCGAGATACGCAGCGTGAGGTCGCTGGCCGCGCCCGCGGGCGCCGCGGTCGTCCGCAGCCGCACGATCGATGGACGATCGCCCTGGTACTGGTCGTAACGGATTTCAATCCCGCCCCGTGAGGCACCCACCACGCGCCACGCGCCGTCGATCTGGCGCAGCCAGAACGTTCGCTCATCAGCATCGATCGCCAGCCAGCCGCCTTGGTACATCCGCGCCGCCCGAGGGTCCGCGAGACCGGGGCCACAACCTGACACGATGGCTCGCAACTCGTTGGCGCCGAAGCGGACGCCCGTAAGCGCCTCGACGATCTGATCTGCCGGCGCTCCGCTCAACACGCGCTTGTCCCGGGGCAGGACAAGTGTCGCCTCGGTGGCCTGCCGCGCGACGAGCACGAAGACAGATCGGCCGAACGGAGCCTTCGCCTCCAGCCGGATCTGATCCGGATCGGCGAAACCGGCCTCGATGCGCGTCCGCGGCACGCCCGACGCGCCCACGCGTCCCGTCATTTCGAGCACGCCGGCAAATGTGCGGACGCCGCGGCAGTGATCCGTGGCTTGCGCGAAGGGGGCGGCAAAGTCCGGGAATGGGGCGGCGGTACCGGTTGGAAGCACGGGCGGATTGCGCGCGCAACCGGCTGATGCGGCGATGCTGAAGAGGGTGCAAACGATGGTGAGCTGACGAATTCTCTGACCGCCGATCACCTCGAGTCCACTAATCAACGGGCTTCGCGCTTGGAGCGGGCCTCGCGGAGCTTCTGCTCGATCTTCGCGCGATCGATCGACTGCCCGTCACCGGCCAGCGCGCGCTGCCAGGCCTCGGCGGCATCGGCATAGCGCTGCTGCCGGAAGCGCAGATCGCCCAGATGATCCTGCACCACCGAGCTGCTCGACAGCTTGGCTGCCGCTTCGGTGAGCGGCGCGTCCGCCAGGTCGTCGCGGCCCTGTTGAAAATAGGCCCAACCCAGGCTGTCGAGATAGGACGGGTTGTCGGGTTCGACCTTCAGGGCACGTTGCAGAAGCGCCACCGCTTCCTCGAGCCGGTCGCGGCGGTCGGCAAGCATGTAGCCCAGGGAGTTGAGCGCGATCGCATCCAGCGGATCGTTCGCGATCAGATCCCGGAGCATCACCTCGGCACCCTTGACGTCACCCTTGTCCTGCAGGATCTGCGACATCACGTGCATGCCGCGCGAGTCCTTGGCGTCGGTCGACAGGAGCTTGCGGGCCGTGGCTTCAGCAGCAGGCAGGTCCTTGAGCGCGCGCTGGGCCTCCGCGAGCAGGTACAACTGCATCGGATCAGGCGCGTCGGTGCGGGCCGCAACCGCAGGCTGCAGCAGATCGCGAGCCTCCTCACTCTTCCCGCCGTTGATCAGAGCCGCGGCACGACGAGTGGTCAGTCCGGTCGCGCGCGCGTTCAGCTTCTGCGCTCGCCCATATGCATCTGCCGCCTCTTGCCAGCGTTGCTGCTGTTCATACAGCTCAGCGACACGCAACTGGCCGCGGTAATAGCTTGGGTTCTGCCGGACCACCTCTTCAATCGTCTGCGTGGCATCCACGAGCCGATCGGATCCTTCCTGCGCTGCTGAGAGGAGAAACGCCGCCTCCAGGAACTGTGGCTGGTCGGCCACCACGCGCTGCAACAGGGGAATGGCTTTGGCGAAGGCACCGGTCTGCACGTAGAGCCGGCCGAGGGTCAGCTCGAGGCCGACATCCAGGGTGTTGGGTTGCCTCGCTTTCTCGAGCGCCGCCACGGCCTTCGCGCCATATTGTGCCGGACTGTCCCCAGGGCGAATGGGCTGCTTCTGTCCCATGAAGGCGGCGTAGATGGTGCCGAGGATCCGGTTCGCTTCGCGATTGTCTGGATCCTGTTCGAGCGCGGACTCGGCCATCTGCAACGACTCGAGTGCCTTGTCCTGCCGGGCATACAGGCCGGCAAGCTCCGCCCGGAGCCCCGCTGACTTCGGTTCGGCCTCAATCGCCTGCTTGTGTGCCGCAACCGCCTCGTCGATCTTGCCCTGGCTCTCGAGGTAGCGGCCGAGCATGAAGAAATAGGTGGCGTCGGTCTCGCGAGACGCCGTTGGCTGCTGCGCCGCGCGTGCAGGGGATATCCACCCCGCCAGAACGATCAGGACGAGCGCAATGTGCCGCATCTGCCTGACTATAATGACCTCTAGAAGCCGCGGGCGCAAACAGCTTCTGATATAGTTCAGCCCGCCCCGCGGCTACAGCGATCCTCGATCACGTCCACAACGTTCGGTACAAGCGCGGAGTCAGCCCATGCCCGTCGATCCTGAATTGCTGGAAATACTCGCCTGCCCCAATTGCAAGACCAAGGTGGATCTCGTCAAGAACGGCACCGCGCTGAAGTGCAGCCAGTGCAAACGTGTCTACCCGATCAAGGACGACATCCCGGTCATGCTGCTGGATGAGGCGACTATTGAGCAATAAAAGTGCGCGAGTGCGCACGTGCACAAGTGCGCGAGTGCTCACGTGCACAAGTGCGCAAGTGCTCACGTGCACAAGTGCGCAAGTGGGCACCTGCGCACCTGCGCAAGTGGGCACGTGCGCACTTGCGCACCTGCGCACTCGCGCACTTTGATGAAGATCCTCTTACTCCGCCTCCGCCTCATAGGCGACGTCGTGTTCACTACGCCTCTTATTCCGGCATTGAAGCGGGCGTTTCCGGGGTCGCGGGTCTGCTACCTCGTGGAGCCCGAATCAGCGGCCGTCGTGCGCGGGAATCCTCATCTGGATGACGTGATCGTCGTGGAACGGACGCGAGGCCTGCGGCGCGTGCTCGACGACGTGCGGCTTGCACGGCGGCTGCGGGCGTCCCGGTTCGATGTCGTGCTCGATCTGCACGGTGGTCCGCGGAGCGCGTGGCTCGCTTTTGCGACGGGCGCCGGGCAGCGGATCGGATATGACATCCCCGGCCGGACGTGGATGTACACGCGTACGGTCCATCGGCCGCGCGAGCTGCGGCCGCGTCATTCCGTCAGCAACCAATGGGATTTGTTGCAGGCGATCGAGGGCTGGCCTGGCGGCGCGGCCGATCCTGACGCCAACCCGGTCGAGATGCCGCTCGATTCCGCCGTCGATGCGCGGATTGGTGAGGCGTTGCGAGCTGCTGGCGTCCAACCGTCAGACGAATTGATCGTCATTCACGTGAGCGCCGGAAACCCGTTTCGACGCTGGCCCGAGCCGGCGTTTACGCGCCTTGTGGCGGGGCTGGCCGCCAACGGAGACCGGCGGCGGTTGATCCTGAGTTCCGGGCCTTCGGATCGGGGTGCCGCGGAGCGCATTACCGCGGCGGCGCGTGCCGAGCTTGGACCGGACCGGGCTCCGCGCATCGTCGATTTCGGAGATTTCGGCCTGGCGGAATTGCGATCGCTCGTGGAACGGAGCCGGTTGTTCATTGGCGGCGACACGGGCCCGATGCACATCGCCGCGACGACGCGCACACCGATCGTTGGAATCTACGGGCCGACGCTGCCGGCACGCTCGGCGCCGTGGCGGCCGCGATCGGTGGCTACGGTAGCGGTCGAAACCGAAGGCCTGCCATGCCGGCCGTGCGATCAGCGTGTCTGCGAGCCTGGCGACTTTCGTTGCCTTACACTGATCGGGCCGGAGAACGTGGTGTCCGTGGCTGAACGCGTGCTGAGGCAATCGCAATGACCTCGGACCGCACGGACCTGCTCGAGCGAGCTGCGTACTTCTCCCTTCTGGCGTTCGCCGCCATGCCGCAGTTCTCGATCGCCGCTGCACAAATCCTGCTCGGGCTCAGCGCACTCTTGTGGCTGATTCTGGTGATCTCGCGGCGGGAGCGGATCGAAGTGCCGTTCATGTTCTGGCCGCTCTGCGCCTATGCCGCAGCGACCCTGGTCTCGTCGTACTTCTCCATCGATCCCCGCGCCAGTTTCTGGGACAGCCGCCAGCTGCTCCTGTTCACGATCGTGCCCATCGGGTACCGCCTGCTCCGCGGCGAGCGCAGCCTGAAAGCGATCGACGTGATCATCACAGTCGGTGCGCTCCACGCGATTTACGGCATCGTGCAGTACGGCGTCATGGGTGACGACATCAATCAGCGCGTGCAGGGCGTGCTCGGCCACTACATGACCTACTCGGGTGTGATCATGCTCGTCGCGTGCACGGCAGCGGCGCGCGTGATGTTCCGGCAGGAGGATCGCCTGTGGTCGGCGATCGTGATGCCCGCGCTGCTCGTCGCGCTGGCGTTGACGTTGAGCCGCAATGCCTGGGTCGGTGCATGCGCCGGAATCGGGACGCTGCTGCTTCTGCGGGATTTCCGGTTGATCGGCCTGCTGCCGGTCGCCGCCGGCGTCTTCATCGCGCTCGCACCGACGACCATGACGGACCGCCTCTACTCGACCTTCAACCTCGAACGTGCGACCACCAGCGACACCAGTACCGCGACCGTGCAGTCGGATCGTGACCGCGTGGCGATGATTCGGTCCGGCTTCCGCATCATCCGGGATCATCCGCTCGTCGGCGTGGGTCCCGACATGATCATCCAGGTGTATCCGCACTACAGAGACCCGGAAGCAGTGCGCCAGCTGAATCCGCATCTGCACAACGTGCCGCTGCAAATTGCCGCCGAGCGCGGCTTGCCGGCGCTCGCCATGTGGATCTGGTTCGTTTTCACGCTGATCCGTGATTTCGTCCGCATGCGGCGGCGCACGCCGTTCCCATTCGTCCCGACGGCCGGTCTCGCGGTCGTCGTGGCCATGGTGACGGCCGGGATGTTCGAGCACAACTTCCATGATTCAGAGTTCCTGATGCTGTTCCTCCTGCTGGTCACTCTCCCCTACGCCGCGGACAGCGCGCCGCTGCCCGCGCGTACTACGGCGGATCACCCGCGCGCCGCCTGAGGTGCTTGTCCGCCGTAGCCCTTGGCGAAGGCGGGGAACGGATTCGACATGCTGCTCGACGGACTTGCCGGACGCTCGGTGTTGATCGTTGGCGACCTCATGCTCGACCATTTCGTGATCGGCCGGGTCGAGCGCATTTCACCCGAGGCGCCTGTCCCAATCGTGCATTTCGATCACGAGCAGTTCAGGATGGGCGGGGCAGCAAACGTCGCGCACAACGTAATCGCTTTGGGCGGAAAGGCCGACACGATCGGGGTCGTCGGCGCGGATCCCGACGGCACTCGGCTGGCCGACGAACTGTCACGGGCTGGTGCGGGGACGAGCGGAATCATCAGGGACTCGAACCGCTGCACCACCCGCAAGCTCCGGGTCGTCACCACCCGCAACCAGCAGGTGGCACGCGTCGACTACGAGTCCGACGCGGAAGCGTCGGGCGCGCTGGAGAGCGCCCTCATCGGCAGGATCGAAGAACTGGCCGCAACGGCGCACGCAATCCTCGTGTCCGATTACCTGAAGGGAACCATTTCACGAGGCGTCGCCAAGGCCGCCGTCGATGCCGGACGGGCGCAGCGAATCCCGGTCCTCATCGATCCAAAGGTCCCGCATATCGACTACTACCCGGGCGCAACGGTGATCACGCCCAATCATCATGAGGCGGAGTCGGTCACGCTCATGCGCATCCGGTCCGACGATGAGGCCCGCGCCGCCGCACGCCGCTTCCGTGACCGCGCCCGCTGCGAGAGCGTCCTCATCACCCGCGGCGAGCACGGGATGTGGCTCCTGACGCCGGAAACCGAAATGGCCCTTCCCGCCGAAGCGCGCGAAGTCTCGGACGTGACGGGCGCGGGCGATACGGTGATCGGCGCGCTAGCCCTTGCGCTCGCCGCCGGCGCCCCACTCCAGGAAGCCGCGCGCCTCGCCAATCGAGCGGCGGGCATTGTCGTCGGAAAGTTTGGTCCCGCCACCGTGAGCCTCGACGAATTGAAAGGACACCTGTAGGCCCGACCTTCAGGTCGGGCGTTTGTGATCGGTTTTCCGGCTCAATTGCAGCGGTTCGTCACAAGCACCAAATCCGGCACCGGCTGCCGCGAAAGAACGTCGCGGAGTTTGACGTTGAACGTGGGCTGCGTGCTGACGATGCAGGTCGGGCGATCGGTGACGGCGTCGATCGCAGCGTAGTCGTCACGCGACATGATCACGTAGGCCGTACGCTCGTCGTCGAGAAACGTCCGGATCGGTGCCGGGTCGTAGGCCATCTCGACGTGCCGGTGAAGGTAGAAGACAAGGCTCGGCAGCGCAATGTTGTAGGTGGCGACCACCTCCTCCGCGGTGGCCCGGGAGTTCAGCTGACGAGCGAATCCCGGAACGGGCTTGTACGCCTCGAAGCTTGGTAGCGTCCTCACAACGAACGTCCAGTTGATCGCCGCGAGCGTCACGCACAGGGCGACGAGCCCTGTCTGAATCCCCTGGCGCGTCGCCAGCATCACGGTCAACGCCCCGCCCACGATCGCCAGGCCGCCAATTGTCGCAATCCCCTGAAGCGAGTACGCCGAGTCTGCGCGATTGAGCAGGAAGAGAACGCCGATGCCCAAAGCGAGCAGAACTCCCCCCGTCACCATCGTCGTCACCACGAGCGCCTGTCGCGGTGAGGATCGATCGCCGGCGGCGAATCGCGCGATCGCGACTCCTGCAAGCGCCGTCACGGCCGGAACGACCGGATATATGTATAGATCCTGTTTGGCCGCGGAGATCGAGAAGAACCCGACGATCACCATGATCCAGATCCACAGCAAGGATCGGATTCGGTACGACGGATCGGTTTGCATCCCGGCTCCCCGGTCGCGAAACCACCAGATTGCCGCCGCCACGGCGAGAATCGACAGCGGAAACGCGTCCGTGAACACGACCGGGACATAGAACCAGAACGCGCGATCGGCGTTGACCCCGAGTCCCTCGGTGTACCGCGCGAGGTTTTCGCCGACGACGAACGAAACGATGTAGGTCCAGCCGTGACGCGCGTACTGCGCCGCGTACCAGGGCACGACAATGGCCAGGACGATGACGATACCGGCCGGGATCATCATCTCGGTGATGCGCCTCAGCTCTCGATGAGCCGCGAGATAGACGGCGAACACGAGCCCCGGAAGCAGCGCGAAGGCCGGACCCTTCGTCAGCACACCCAACCCGACTGCCACGTACATCAACGCAAGAAACAGCCGGCGCCGGCTCGGGTAGCGCTCCGACAACGCGAAACAGAGCAACGTCATCGCCATGAACATCGAGATGTAGATGTCGATGAAGATCCGTCGCCCGAACATGACATGCCGAGGTGACACGGCAATGCCGAGGGCCGCCCACAGGCCGGCCAGCTTCGCGCCTTCTGAGGGCAGCGACTCAGGCCATGAAATACGGGCGAGATGGAAGGCGGCGATGATCATCAGGATCGCGCCGATCGCGATGGCCAGACGCTGCGCGCCGACCGACACCCCGAGTACGTGGTAGAACGCGGCGACGACCCAGTAGCTCAGGACCGGCTTGTTGAGGCGTGGCTCGTAGTTGAACGTCGGGCTGACGTAGTCGCCGCGTTCCATCATTTCGCGCGGCGTTTCCGCGTAGAACGCTTCGTTCGCGTCCCAGATCGACGAGCCACCGAGATCGACGAAGTACACGACAGCCGCCGCGAACAGCAGCAGCATCACAACGCGGTGATGCCGCGCTGAAATGGCCGACGGTTGCGCCGAACGGATCTCAGTGCCGGAAATGGCGTTTCCCCGTAAAGACCATCGCGAGGCCGCGCTCGTCGGCAGCGGCGATCACTTCGGCATCGCGGACCGAGCCGCCTGGCTGCACGATTGCGGTCGCACCGGCGTCGGCGATTGCGTCGAGGCCGTCGCGAAACGGAAAGAACGCGTCGGAGGCGGCGACGGATCCCTTCAGCGACGCGCCCGCCTTGAGCACCGCCACCTTGACGGCATCCACGCGGCTCATCTGCCCGGCACCAATCGCGAGGGTGCGATCGGGGGCCGTGAAAATCACCGCGTTCGACTTCACGTGTGCGCAGACGCGCCAGGCAAACCTCAACGCCGTCCACTCCTCGGCGCCGGGCTGACGCTTCGTCACCACTTTGGGGAAATCAGCCTGAGGCCAGGGCTCGGCTGCTTCACGCACGACGTCGCGATCCTGCATCAGCATCCCGCCCAGAAACGAGCGCGCATCGTCGGGTCCGATCTTGATCGGCGCGAGGAGTCTCTCGAAATCCGTCGTGACGACGCGCATGTTCGCCTTCTGCGCGAGTATCGCGCGCGCAGCATCGTCCAGCCGGGGCGCGATCACCGCTTCGATGAAGGTCGAGGTCAGGGCCTTGGCCGTCGCTTCGTCCAGCGGCCGGTTCAGTCCAACGATGCCACCGAAAGCCGACAGCGGATCGGCTTCGCGCGCGCGGACGTAGGCGTCGGCGATCGATTCGCCGGTTGCCACTCCGCAGGGGTTCGTGTGCTTGATGACCACTGCCGCGGGCTCGCTGAATTCGAGGGCAATCCGAACCGCCGCGTCGAGATCGAGCAGGTTGGTGAACGACAGCTCCTTCCCCTGGTGCACGTCCCACGCACGGCCGAGCTCGGCTGGCAGCGTGTGCCAGAACGCCTGCTGGTGCGGGTTCTCACCATAACGGAGCGGGCGTGGCTCGCCATGCGTTTTTGGCACGGCTTGACGGCGCATCGCTCCGCCGGCGTAGTCCACGTGCGCCAGCGTCATAGCGATGGTCACGTCGTAAGCCCCGGTGTGCTTGAAAGCCTTCTGCATGAGCCCGAAGCGAAATGCCGGCGCAGGCCCTTCGGGCCGCCGCAACTCCTCGAGCACCCGCGAGTAGTCCGCGGGATCGACCACGACGAGCACATCCTGGAAGTTCTTGGCGGCCGCACGGACGAGGCTGGGTCCGCCGATGTCGATCTCCTCGACCAGCGAGGTGAACGGCGTGTCGGGATTCTCGGCTGCCTTGGCGAACGGATACAGGTTGACGACGACGAGATCGACCAGGGAGATACCTTGCGCCTCTATAGCGGCGAGGTCGTCGGGGCGGCTGCGCCGGGCGAGGATGCCGCCGTGAATCGCCGGGTGCAGCGTCTTGACCCGGCCGTCCATCATTTCCGGAAACCCCGTGACGTCCGAAACGTTGGTGACCGGCAGACCGCCTTCGGACAGGGCGCGGGCCGTCCCGCCGGTGGACACCAGCTCGGTCCCCAACGCGACCAGACCCCTCCCCAGCTCCAGCAGGCCGGTCTTGTCAGAAACGCTCAAAATTGCGCGCATAATGGTCTGTTTTCTTGACATTTACAAGCACGACGGCTACTATTTTCGGGCGCTGGCGGGCCAGCGCCGCAAGCCGAGGCCGCGGACTCGCGGTCTTTTTTTGTGTCCGCCGCCGCCCACATGGGTGGCGATCGACGGGTGTCATGCGGCGCCACGCGCCGCGCCATTGCAAGGCAGGAAAAGTACGATGCGTATCACAGGTAAGGTCAAGTGGTTCAACAACGCCAAGGGTTACGGATTCATCGAACGTGACGGCGGCAGCGACGTGTTCGTCCACTTCTCGGCAGTCCAGGGGAACGGATTCCGCACGCTCGAGGAGGGACAGGCGGTCGAGTTCGAAATCGTTGACGGCCCAAAGGGCCCGCAGGCCGGCAACGTCACAAAGGTCAGCTGAATCTCCCGAGCGGAATCGGGGCGCCGGTGGGCGCCCCGATCTCCGTTCTTCCTTCGCCTCATTCGTCAGACCCCTTCAAACCCCGAACCGTAAAGGCAACTTTCCCGTCCTTCACAGCGACGCGGAACGCGACCTCGTTATTCCCGGCTTCCCGCAGTTTCGTGACCTGATTCTTCACGAGCGCCGCAAACTTGTGGAACGGCACGACTTCCTCGCCGTGCGTTCGACGGGCGTCCATCAGGGAATCGTACAGCGTGTGGAGCTTGTCCATCTCATGGACGGGATCCTTGAAAGCGGCTGCGTGGACGAGCTTCCCGTCAGCCGCGCGCTTCTTCGTGCGCTCCTTCGGGGGCGGCTGCGCAAACGGCCCCGGGCGGCCTTCCTCACGCGCGCGGAGGCCCCGATCCCACAGATCCGTGAGCGTCTGGAAGCGTGACTGCAGCATCTCGAAACGAAACCGGTCACCGGTGGTCTGGATGTGGCCGCGGTCGTATCGCTTGACCATGGCGTTGACCCGGTTCCGCGTCTCCCACGGGGGACGCGGCAGGCGGCCCGCGAAGAACATGTTGTATTCCGCCTCGAGGCGCTTCAATTCAGCGGCAAGAATCTCGAGATCGCGCTGGACGTCGGGGAGGTCGGCCATCGGGAACGTGCGAGGTCAGCGGATGAGAAACCAGATGAGCGGCAGCCACAACTCCCGTGCGTAGGGCACGGGTCGATCGTCGATGAGCACTTCGCAGGTGTCGAAACGGCCGACGACCTCGAAGAGATCGCGCAGACGCTCGGCGTCCTGGGGAAAAAACCGGGCACGATGCCGCCGGCGATCCCCCTGACCGATCTCCAGGTACTCCGCCGACGCGCGCGCCAGCGTCAGCGCTTTCTCGTAGTCGGCACCGGTGAACGGCGCAAACTCGAGCGACACGGAAAACGGGCGCTTCGGGGTGCCGAAGAGCGCTTCCGCAAGCGCCGGATCGAGACGCGCCAGCTCCTCGTCCGTCGGCTGCTCCGCCAGATCGAGATACGGCCAGAAGCGTTCTGTCGGCCGGTACGGAGGCGCCTCGACCTTTGGCGGCGTGTTGTCGATGGGCGCAGAAGGGTTACCGGATTTCATCGGTTCGGGCGATGTTCGGAAGAAAGTCGATGGTATCGTGAAACGAGAGTGAAGGGAACACCGTCACCTGCCGTGGTTCGTGGTCCGTGGGTCGTCGCTCGAAGAACCCCCGGCCGTGCTGCTAGCCAGCTGGTTGCTCAATAGAAATATTTCGCGCATGTCATTCCGAAACATTCCATCAATCGAACAATTGCGCCAGCGTGATGGCATCCGCCCGC
>Ga0075428_100008677_pt1 | contig 11274 bp, 12 predicted proteins | sample RhiMetdeltSRZDD2_FD_75291 | JGI IMG/M metagenome (GOLD analysis project Ga0075428, IMG submission 75291) | Populus rhizosphere microbial communities from Tennessee, USA - Rhizosphere MetaG P. deltoides SRZDD2 | ecosystem: Host-associated > Plants > Roots > Rhizosphere > Soil | place: USA... | reverse complement strand
ATGGATGCACCTACGCTCAAAACCTGGCGTCGCGCCGAGCGCGAGCGCCTCGTCGCGGCGCGCGCCGCGCTTGCACCCGACTTGCTCGATGCGTGGCGCAGACGCATAGACGCTTATCTTTCCCGCTCGTTCCCCGGCCTCGCTCGCTGCCGTCTCGCCTTCTGCTGGCCGATTAAGGGCGAGTACGACGCCCGCCATCTTGCCAGAACGCTGCGCGAGCGGGGAGCGTTGACCGCCCTGCCCGTGGTTGTGGCCCCGAAAACACCGCTCATTTTTCGCGAATGGCATCCCGGGGTGCGGCTTGCCAAAGGGGCCCTCGATATCCCTTACCCCGCTGACTCTGCGGAAGTGAATCCGCAGGCAGTCCTGCTGCCCATGAACGGCTGGGACGCGAAGGGCTACCGGCTCGGCTACGGCGGCGGGTTCTTCGACCGCACTCTGGCCGCGCTGGCGAAGAAGCCCCTCGCGATCGGGATCTCCTACGAGCTTGCGCGCCTCGAAACCATCCACCCGCAGCACTGGGATATCCCGATGGATTACGTCGTCACGGAGCGCGGCGTGTACCGCCGCGACCCCGAGGGCCTCGTTTTCCTCGGCGAACCGGAGCCCGGCTCGGGCACCCTCGCCTCGCCCGTCTGCTATGCCGACGAGCATTACTTCGGCAATCCGGGGACGAAGCCCTGACCTATTTCTTGAGCGCCAAGGTCACGCCATCGCCCAAGGGCAAGAGGGACAGCGCTACGCGCTCGTCCCGGTGCAGCTTGTCGTTGAATGCGCGCAGCGCCGCGGTGTCCGCGTCCTTTTGCTCCGGATCGGCGACCCAGCCGGACCACAAGGTGTTGTCGATCGCGATGATGCCGCCGCGGCGGACCATCGGCAGACAGGCGTCGTAGTAGTTCGCATAGTTCGGCTTGTCCGCGTCGATGAAGACGAAGTCGAAGGGGCCTTTAAGCGTCCTCAGGGTCTCCAGCGCGGGCCCGATGCGCAAGTCGATCTTTTCCTCCACGCCCGCTTTCTCCCAGAATTTCTGCGCGATCGCCGTCCATTCTTTATTGATATCGCAGCAGGTGATGTGCCCGCCCTCGGGCAGCGCAAGCGCGACGGCGAGCGCGCTATAACCGGTATAAGTCCCGATCTCGAGGCAGCGTCTTGCGCCGATCGCCTGCACCAGCAGCCCCATGAACTGCCCCTGGTCGGCGCCGATCTGCATCCCCGACATGGGCACGGCGGCGGTGGCGGCGCGCAGCTCGCGCAGGATCTCCGGCTCGCGCACCGAATGATCGTGGACGTAGCGCGAAATCTTCTCGGGGAGGAACGGAGCGCGGCCGGCCATCAGAGCAGAAAGAGTTTGTACGCCGGATTGCGCGTTTCTTCGGCGTATGGATAGCCGAGTTTCTTCAGAAACGTGCGGAACGCACCGAGCTCGTTGCGCGGCACCTGAATACCGACCAGCACGCGGCCGTAGTCGGCGCCCTGGTTGCGATAGTGAAAGAGGCTGATGTTCCAGTCGCTTCGCATGCTGTCCAGGAAACGCATGAGAGCCCCCGGCCGTTCCGGGAACTCAAAACGGTAGAGAAGCTCATTGCGGGCGAAAGGCGCGCGGCCGCCCACCATGTGGCGCGTATGCAGCTTCGCCATCTCGTTATCCGAGAGATCGAGCGTGGTTAGCCCATGTCGGCGCAGATTGCGCACGATGCGCGCGGTCTCGCCGCGGCCGGCCACCTCGATACCAACGAAGATGTGCGCCTCCCGCGAATCGGCGATTCGGTAGTTGAACTCGGTAACGTTACGCGCTCCGAGCAGCGAGCAGAACTTACGAAAGCTGCCGGGCCGTTCCGGGATGGTCACCGCGAGGATCGCCTCGCGGTGCTCGCCGAGCTCGGCCTCCTCGGCGATGAAACGCAGGCGGTCGAAATTCGTATTCGCACCCGAGGCCACCGCAACCAGGGTTTTCCTTTTGGCGCCATGTTTTTCCACCCAGGCTTTCGCGCCCGCTATGGCGAGCGCGCCGGCGGGTTCGAGCACCACGCGCGTGTCTTCGAATACATCCTTGATTGCCGCGCACATCTCGTCGGTATCGGCGAGCACCATCTCGTCGACCAGCGCCTTGCACAGGCGGAAGGTTTCACGTCCGACCTCCTTCACCGCCACGCCGTCGGCAAAAAGCCCGACGTGGTCGAGCTTCACGCGCTTCCCGGCGTTCAGCGAGCGCGCCATCGCGGCGGCGTCCACCGGCTCGACCCCGACGATGCGGACCTTCGGGTTGACGTTCTTGATGTACGCGGCGATGCCGGAAATGAGACCGCCGCCGCCCACCGGCACGAACACCACGTCGATCGGCTGGGGATGCTGCCGCAGGATTTCCATGCCGATCGTGCCCTGGCCGGCGATCACGTCCCGATCATCGTAGGGATGGACAAACGTGAGCCGGCGCTTCGACTTGATCTCGAGGGCCTTCCTGTACGCCTCGGCATAGGAGTCACCATGGAGCACGACGTCCGCGCCGCGCGCGGCGACCGCGTCGACCTTGATGCGCGGCGTGGTAACGGGCATCACGATCACCGCGCGACAGCGTAGCCGCTGCGCCGCGAGCGCCACCCCTTGCGCGTGATTGCCCGCGCTCGCTGCGATCACGCCGCGTGCAAGACGCTGGCGGGGCAACCCCGCCATCTTGTTGTAGGCGCCCCGCAGCTTGAATGAGAATATCGACTGCAGATCCTCGCGCTTGATGAGGAGCCGGTTGCCGAGACGGCGCGAAAGCAGCGGCGCCGGGTCGAGCGGCGTCTCGCTCGCCACGTCGTAAACCCGTGCCTTAAGGATCTTCTGGAGATAGCCCTTGGTCAAAGCCGGCGCAATTTAGCATGGCGGAACTCGCCACCCTGTTCGCGCTGAGCTTCGCCGCTGCGACGCTCGTGCCGCTGCCCTCCGAAGCGTCGCTCTTTGCGTACGTCCACGCTTATCCGGATCGCGCCGCCGTCGCGGTCGCCGTCGCCACGGTCGGCAATACCGCGGGCGGCATGACAAGCTACGGAATCGGGCGCCTCATCCCGCCGCGCAACGTGAGCGCCAGAGCGATCGAGTGGCTGCGCCGCTACGGAGCGGCGGCGACCGCGCTTGCGTGGCTACCCGTGCTGGGCGACGCACTTTGCGTCGCCGCGGGCTGGCTGCGCATGCACTGGGCGGCGGTGCTCGCGTTCATGGCGGCGGGACGGCTCGCGCGCTACATTGTGGTGGCGAGCCTCGCATGAAAACGCAAGTCGTTATCGTCGGCGCAGGGCCGGCCGGTCTTCTTCTCTCGCACCTGCTGCATCTCGGCGGCGTCGACTCGGTCGTGATCGAAACGCGCAGCCGGCAGGAAATCGAAGCCACGATCCGCGCCGGCGTGCTGGAGCAGGGAACGGTCGATCTTCTCGTCGACAGCGGCGTCGGCGAGCGCCTGCAGCGCGAGGGCTTCGTGCACGAAGGCATCATCCTTCGCTTCGCAGGGCGCAGTCATCGCATTGCGCTCACCGAGCTCACCGGCCGCGCGATCATGGTCTATGCGCAGCACGAGGTCATCAAGGACCTGGTGAAAGTCCGCCTCGACGCGGGCGGCAAGATTCTTTTCGAGGTGAAGAACGCGGCGCTCTACGACCTCGACTCACCCGCGCCCAAAGTGCGCTTCCACCGCGACGGCAAGGTCCACGAAATCGAAGCGCAGTTCGTGGCCGGCTGCGACGGCTTCCACGGCGTCTCGCGCCCCTCAATCCCGTCACGGCATCGCCAGGAATTTGCACGCAGCTACCCATTCGGCTGGTTCGGCATTCTCGTCGAGGCGCCGCCGTCCACCGCGGAGCTGATCTATGCGTACCACGAGCGCGGCTTCGCGCTGGTCAGCACGCGCTCGCCGCAGATCCAGCGCCTGTACTTCCAGTGTGATCCGCAGGACGACCTGAAGGCGTGGCCCGACGCGCGCATCTGGGACGAGCTGCACGCGCGCCTCGCGAACGCCGAGGGCTGGAAGCTCGACGAAGGCCGCATCTTCCAGCGCGGCATCATCGCGATGCGTAGCTTCGTGGTCGAGCCCATGCACTATGGGCGGCTTTTCCTCGCCGGCGACGCCGCGCACATCGTTCCGCCGACCGGCGCGAAAGGCCTGAATCTGGCGGTCAACGACGTCCGCGTCCTTTCATCGGCGTTCGTCCAGTACTTCAAGTCGAAAGATGAGCAGGCGCTGAAAGGCTATTCGGCCACCGCGCTCAAGCGAGTGTGGCGCGCCGAGCACTTCTCCTGGTGGATGACATCGATGCTCCACCGCTTCCACGACGGCACGCCATTCCAGCACCGGCTCCAGCTCTCCGAACTCGATTACGTCGTGAATTCCAAGGCGAAGGCGCTGACCCTCGCGGAGAACTACGTCGGTTGAAGATCCGGGCATTCGAGCCTCAGGACGAGTCGGCGGTGGTGGCTCTGTGGGAGGCGTGCAAGCTCACGCGGCCGTGGAACGATCCGCACAAGGACATCGCGCGCAAGCTCGCGGTCCAACCCGAGCTTTTCCTCGTCGGCGAAGCCGAAGACGGGATCGTTGCCAGCTTGATGGCCGGCTACGAGGGACATCGCGGCTGGGTGAACTACCTCGCCGTTGCGCCCGCGTTCCGGGGCCGCGGCTACGGCCGCGCGCTCATGCAGCACGTCGAAGCGGCGCTCGAGCGGCGCGGCTGCCCGAAGATCAGCCTCCTCGTACGCCACTTGAATCACGACGCGATGGAGTTCTACCGCCGTCTCGGCTACGTCGAAGACGAGTCGGTGAGCCTCGGCAAGCGACTCATTGACGACTGATGCCGGCCTGGCTCGACGCTGCGCTGGACTACATACCCCGCTGGCTTGAATTCCAGGTGCGCCTGCATGAGCAGCCGGGCTGCGTCATCGCAATCGCGTATCGCGGCGAGCTGGTCCACGAGCAGGCGTTCGGCCCGCTGACGCCGCGCCATCGCTTTCGGGTCGCCTCGCACTCCAAGAGCTTCACCGCCGCGGGAATCATGAAGCTCGTGGAGCGCGGCCAGCTGCGGATCAAGGATCCCGTCGGGCGCCACGTCCGCGGCCTGCATCGCGCGCTTGCGGGCGCGACGCTCGCGGAGCTTCTCAGTCACCGCGCGGGCGTCGTGCGCGATGGGCCGGATGCGGGGCAGTTCGTCGACCGCCGGCCCTTCGTCAGCGCGGAGGAACTGCGCGCGCAATTGAAGAAGCCGCCCATCCTCGCGCGCAAGCGGCGCTTCAAGTACTCGAATCATGGCTATGCGCTCCTCGGCCTCGTGATCGAGGCCGTGACCGGCGAGCCTTATCGAGATTGGATCGCGCGCGAGATCGTCGGGGCGGCCGGGCTGAGAGAGACCACGCCGGACATGCCGCGCGGCAAGCGCGTGCTCTTCGCCCCCGGCCATACCGCCAAGCTGCCGGCCGGGCGGCGCGTCATCCCCGGCGACTTCGACACGCATGCGATCGCGCCGGCGGGCGGCTTCGTCGCCACTGCGGCGGACCTCGTGCGCTTCTACGCGCAGCTCGATCCGGCCGCACGGAATAGTTTCCTTTCCGTAGCGAGCCGGCGCGCGATGACGCGCGGGCGCTGGCGCGACCCGCATTCCAGCATCGAGCGCTATTACGGACTCGGCGTCATGAGCGGGCGCGTGCGCGGCCTGGCGTGGTTCGGTCACTCGGGCGGTCTGCAGGGTTACATCACGCGCACCGCGGTGATGCCGCGCGAAGAGGTCGCGATCTCGGTGCTCACCAATAGCATCGACGGTCTGGCGCATCCGTGGATCGAAGGCGCGATGCACGTCATCGGCGTCTTCGCGCAGCGCGGAGCGGCGTCGCGCGGCTTGCGCGCGTGGCGCGGACGCTGGTGGACGATCTGGAACGCGATCGATCTCGTGCCAGCGGGAGATCGCGTGCTCGCCGCGTGGCCCGCGCAATTCCTTCCGCTCCTCGACGCCGCGGAGATCCGCGCGGGCCGCATCGTGCTCGCCGGCGGTTACGCCAGCCATGGCGAACCGGCTCGGCTCAAGCGCGATGAGCTCTGGCTCGGCGGGACACGCTTCGTGCGCGAACAATCCTTGGCGCGCGAGATGCGGCTGCGCTATCGTGCGGCGTCGTGAAAACCGAGCTCTATGCGCTGTACCTCGCCGCAAGACATCCCCACACCCCCTGGTACGCGAAGCTCATCGTCGCCGGTTTCGTTGCTTACGCAGTGACCCCGGTGGACTTCGTGCCGGACGCGATCCCCATCTTCGGCTTCGTCGACGATCTCATCTTCATCCCGCTCGCGGTGGCGCTCGCCATCCGCTTCGTGCCGTCGACCGTACTCGCGGAGTGCCGGATGGAAGCGCGCGAGCGCGTAGCCGCCCTGCCAAAAATGAGCTGGCTGACGATGGTCGCGCTGTGGGCGGCAGCGACGGCCGTCGGCATCGCCTTCTACTTGTGAAGTTCGCGCAATATCGCCCGCACCCGTGGCACGGACTGGACGCGGGCCGCGAGCCGCCGTTGCGGGTCAACGCGTACATCGAGATCACGCCCTACGATCTCATCAAATACGAGGTCGACAAAGCGAGCGGCTATCTGCGCGTCGACCGTCCGCAACGCACCTCGTCACAGCCGCCGTCGCTATACGGGTTCATCCCGCGGACCTATTGCGGCGAGCGCATCGCCGCGCTTTGCCCGGGCGCGGACCGCGGCGACGGCGACCCGCTCGACATCTGCGTCATCTCGGAACGCCCCATCCAGCGCTCCGAGATCATCGTCCCCGCGCGCGTGGTGGGCGGCTTGCAGCTCCTCGACCGCGGCGAGGCCGACGACAAGGTGATCGCGGTGCTGGAGGCCGATTTCGTCTGGGGCGCGCTCAAGGACGTCGCCGACCTGCCGCCCATCCTCGTCGAGCGTCTGCAGCACTACTTCACGACTTACAAGCTCGTGCCGGGTACGCCCGCGCAGATCACCGTGCAGGAGGTTTACGGCGTCGAGCACGCGGCGCGCGTGGTACAGGCCGCGCTCGAGGACTACGACGCGTTGCGGCGGTCATAAATCCGTCATCGCCGCTCTGTAGCCTGTGCGGCATGAAAATCAGACCCGTAGTTCTTATTGCCGCGGCCCTGGCTGCCGGGCCCGCGCTTGCGCAGCAGCGCATTGTCAAGATCGACGGCTCCAGCACCGTGTTCCCCGTCACCGAGGCGGTCGCCGAAGACTTCCAGAAAGCGAAGCGCCAGCAGGTGAAAGTGACCGTCGGGATTTCCGGCACCGGCGGTGGATTCAAGAAGTTCTGCCGCGTCGAAACCGACATCTCCAACGCCTCGCGCCCGATCCTCAAGAGCGAGATGGCCGATTGCGCGAAGGCCGGCGTCGAGTACTTCGAGCTGCCGGTCGCGTTCGACGCGCTCACCGTGGTCGTCAATCCCAAGAACAGCTTCATCAAGCAGCTCACCGTCGCCGAGATGAAGAAGATGTGGGAGCCGGCGGCGCAGGGCAAAGTCACGCGCTGGAATCAGGTGAACGCGCAGTGGCCGGACCAGCCGATGAAGCTTTTCGGGCCGGGCGCGGACTCTGGCACGTTCGACTATTTCACCGAGGCGGTCGTCGGCAAGTCCAAGTCCTCGCGCGGCGACTTCACCGCATCGGAAGACGACAACGTGCTGGTGCAGGGCGTGTCGCGCGACGTGAACAGCCTCGGCTACTTCGGCTACGCGTACTACCTGGAGAACAAGGACAAGCTGAAGGCCGTGCCGATCGTGAACGAAAAAGGCCAGGCGGTCGCGCCGTCGATGGAGGCGGTATTGAAGGGTACGTATACACCGCTCGCGCGGCCCATCTTCATCTACGTGAACGCGAAATCCCTTGCCAAGCCCGAAGTGAAGGAGTTCGTCGAGTACTACATGCAGAACGGCTCGAAGCTCGCGCAGGAAGTGAAGTACGTGCCGCTGCCCGACTCGGCCTACAAGATGGCGCTCGAGCACGTGCAGAAGGGAAAGAAGGGCACGGTGTTCGGCGGCGTCGCCGAGGTCGGCGTGACGATCGAGGAGCTGCTCCGGCGCGAGGCCAAGCTCTAAGGGGAATTCGCCTGACGAACCCGCCGCGCACCATCCGCCCGGCGGGTTTTTCTTTCTATAGAATCGCGGGGCTTTTTCCGATGTCCGCCGTGCCCGGACAGCCTACTCTCATCGAGTCTGCAATCCCCGCCGAGCGCCTCGCGCGCCGCCGCACGCGCGTGGTGCGCGAGAGACTCATCGAGCTGGCGCTCTTCTTCGCGGCGCTGGTTTCGGTCTTCACCACTGTAGGCATCGTATACATCCTGGTCAAGGAATCGGTGGTGTTCTTCCGGGAAGTGCCGCTCGTCAAGTTCCTGACCGACACGCAGTGGACGCCGCTTTTCGACGACGCGCATTTCGGCATCATCGTGCTTCTCTCCGGCACCCTGACGAGCTCGTTCGTCGCGCTCGCCATCGCGATTCCGCTTGGCACGATCATCGCGATCTACCTGTCGGAGTTCGCGCCGTTCCGCCTGCGCGAGATCGCGAAGCCCTTTCTCGAGCTCCTCGGCGGCGTGCCGACCATCGTCTACGGATACTTCGCGCTGCTCTTCGTCACACCGCTCCTGCAGCGGATCTACCCCGAGCTGCCCGGCTTCAACCTGCTCTCCGCCGGCATCGTCATGGGAATCATGATCATTCCCTACGTGAGCTCGATCTCCGAGGACGCCATGCGCGCGGTGCCGATGAGCCTGCGCGAGGGCTCGTACGCGATGGGAGCCACGCGCTTTCAGACCGCCGTCAAGGTTGTGGTGCCCGCCGCCTTCTCCGGTATCGCTTCGGCATACATCTTAGGTATCTCGCGCGCGGTGGGTGAGACCATGATCCTCGCGGTGGCGGCGGGAATGCAGCCGAACCTGACCTTCAATCCGCTCGAGCCGGCGGCCACCATCACCGCTTTCATCGTGCAGGTTGCGCTCGGCGACCTGCCGCACGGCTCGATCGGCTATCAGACCATCTTCGCCGCCGGGCTGACGCTGCTTCTCTTCACGCTCGCGTGCAACGTCGCCGGTCACCTGCTGCGCAAGCGCTTCCGCGAGGCATATTGAAAAAGGACATCCAGAAGCGCAAGCGCTGGGATGCGATCTTCGCACTGTGCGGCATGGTCGCGCTCATGATCGGCGTGCTGACTTTCACGGCGCTCTTCGTCGATATGGCGCTCGACGGTTTCGGCCGGCTCTCGTGGGAGTTCTTCACCAACTATCCGTCGCGTCGTCCGGGTCAGGCCGGGATTCTTTCGGCCTGGGTCGGCTCGACGCTCGTAATGCTCACCACCGCGTTCTTCGCCGTGCCGCTCGGCGTCGCCGCCGGCGTCTACCTCGAGGAGTACGCGTCCAAGAACTGGGTGACCGACATCATCGAGATCAACATCACCAACCTGGCCGGCGTGCCTTCGATCGTGTACGGCCTTCTTGGCCTCGGGCTTTTCGTCTACCAGTTCGGCCTTGGGCAAAGCATTCTTGCCGCCGGCCTGACGCTCGCGCTCCTCATCCTGCCGGTCGTGATCGTCGCCACGCGCGAGGCCATCCGCTCCATCCCGCAGGTGATCCGCGAAGGCTCGTACGCGCTCGGCGCGACGCAGTGGCAGACGGTGCGCTACCACATCCTGCCGTATTCGTCGGCCGGCATCCTCACCGGCATCATCATCGGCATGGCGCGCGCCATCGGCGAGACCGCGCCGATCATCACCATCGGCGCGCTTACCTTCATCGCCTTCCTGCCGCCTTCTCCGGTGCAGTCCGAGCCGCCGTTCCTGTCGTTCGACTGGCTGATGTCGCCATTCACGGTGATGCCGATCCAGATGTTCAACTGGACCTCGCGCCCGGAAGCGGCGTTCCACGCCAACGCCGCTGCAGCAGGCTTCGTGCTCGTGGCCATGACGCTCGCGATGAACGGCCTCGCGATCTGGCTGCGCTATCGCCTGCGGCGCAACCTCAAATGGTAGGAGGGCTATGATGTCAGCACTGGAAACCCACGTCAGCGAGCGACTCGCGACCAAGGCCGAGGCGCGCAAGCTCTCCTTCTATTACGGCGATTTCCGCGCGTTGAAGAACATCACCATGCCGGTGCACGAGCGCAAGGTGACCGCGCTGATCGGGCCTTCCGGCTGCGGCAAGTCCACCTTCCTGCGCTGCTTCAACCGCATGCACGATCTTTACCCCGGCAACCGCTACGAGGGCGAGATCATTCTCCAGCCGGACAATGCCAACCTCCTCGCGCGCGACGTCGATCCGATCGAGGTGCGCATGCGGATCGGCATGGTGTTCCAGAAGCCCAATCCCTTCCCGAAGTCGGTGTTCGAGAACGTGGCCTACGGCCTGCGCGTGCGCGGCGAGTCCTCGCGCCGGCGTATCGAGGAAAAGGTCGAGCAGGCGCTGCAGGACGCGGCGCTGTGGGAGGAAGTGAAGAACCGGCTGCACCAGCCGGCGTACAACCTTTCCGGCGGCCAGCAGCAGCGCCTGTGCATCGCGCGCGCGCTCGCCACCGACCCGGAGCTGCTGCTCTTCGATGAGCCGACCTCGGCGCTCGACCCGATCGCGACCGCTTCGATCGAGGAGCTGATGCACGATCTCAAGGAGCGGGTCACCATCCTCATCGTGACCCATAACATGCAGCAGGCGGCGCGCGTTTCGGATTTCACCGCCTACATGTACCTCGGCGACCTGATCGAGTTCGGCATCACCGACGAGCTCTTCATCAAGCCGAAGATGAAGCAGACGGAGGACTACATTACGGGCAGATTCGGCTAATGGCGATGACCGAGCACGCTTCGAAGCAGTACGACCTCGATCTCGGCTCGATCCGCTCGCGCGTGCTCGCGATGGGCGGCTTGGTGGAATCGCAGATCCGGCGCGCGATCGACGCGCTCACCACCGGCAACCTCGCGCTGAGCCAGGAGGTGATCGAGGCCGACCACCGGGTGAACGCCATGGAAGTGGAGCTAGATGGCGACTGCAGCCAGCTCATCGTGCGCCGCCAGCCCGCCGCCGGGGACCTGCGCATGATCTTCGCCATCATGAAGACCGTGACCGACCTCGAGCGCATCGGCGACGAGGCGCAAAAGATCGCGCGCATGGCGAAGAACATCCACGAGCGCGGCGGCGCGCAGGCGCCGCCGGTGGTCGAGGTGCGCCACGCCGCCGAGGCGGCGATCTCGATGCTGCGGCGAACGCTCGACTGCTTCGCGCGCCTGGACTGTGACGGTGCGGCCGAGGTGATCCGC
>Ga0075428_100008674_pt1 | contig 11275 bp, 11 predicted proteins | sample RhiMetdeltSRZDD2_FD_75291 | JGI IMG/M metagenome (GOLD analysis project Ga0075428, IMG submission 75291) | Populus rhizosphere microbial communities from Tennessee, USA - Rhizosphere MetaG P. deltoides SRZDD2 | ecosystem: Host-associated > Plants > Roots > Rhizosphere > Soil | place: USA... | reverse complement strand
ATTTCGCCTGGGGCGTGAGCTACGTGTGGCGCAACGTCGACCTCCGGGCCGCAGTGCGCGAAACCTTACCGATTTCGAATCTCTTCTTCGCTCTCGACTTCACCGTGCACCCCTGACCCTAGCGTGCGGTGGAATCGTGTGCCGGCTGCGGCGGCGGACGCAGCACGCCGCGACGGTCGCGCTGCGGACGACGACGCTACGCCACCACGGACCGGCTGCGGTGATTGACCCTCCCGGATTGGTCTGTTAGCTTCCCGAGCGCTTGGCAGGCGAGTTCCAGTCGGCCCGGTGATGCGCCGGTGTTCCTAGGATGGACACAGGCGCGCCGGTGCGCCAGCGAGGAGAGCGAAGTGGCGAGCCCCAATACGACCTACGATGTGGTGATCATCGGCAGCGGCCCCGGCGGCTACGTGGGCGCGATCCGCGCCGGCCAGCTCGGGCTCCGCACCGCCCTGGTGGAGAAGGATCCGTTCTTCGGCGGCACCTGTCTGCACCGTGGTTGCATCCCCGCCAAATCGTTCCTCCACGACGCTGCCGTGTTCGCCCAGACGCTGAACGCTCTCGAGTACGGCGTCATCGCCGAGAACGTGCGGCTCGACTTCGCCAAGGTGCAGAGCCGCAAGAGCGGCGTGGTCAAGAAGCTCGCCCAGGGCGTGGAAGGACTCCTGAAGAAGAACAAGGTCGAAACTTTCCGCGGCTTCGGCCGCCTGGTGGGGCGTGACCGCGTGGAGGTCAAGAAGCCCGACGGCACCACGGTGCAGCTCGGGGCTCGCCACATCGTGTTGGCCACGGGCTCGGTGCCGCGCTCACTGCCGGGCCTCACCGTGGACGGCGAGCGGGTCATCAACAGCGATCACGTCCTGGAGCTCACCGCCGTGCCCGAGTCGATGGTCGTCCTCGGCGCCGGCGCCGTGGGTGTCGAGTTCGCCTCGGCGTTCGCCCGCTTCGGCAGCAAGATCACCTTGCTGGAGATCCTGGAGCGCATCCTGCCGTTGGAAGACGTGGACAGCTCCAAGGAGCTCGAGCGGGCGCTCCGCCGGCAGATGAAGATCCACACCGCGACGAAGTTCGAAAGCGTGGAGAAGACGAAGACCGGTGTGCGCGTCCAGGCCAAGAGCACCGCAGGGGAGGCTCTCACCTTCGAGGCGGAGAAGCTCCTGGTGTCCGTGGGGCGCAGCCCGCTGATCGAAGGCCTCGGCCTCGACGCGGCGGGCGTGCAGACCGAGCGCGGCTTCGTCAAAGTGGACCCATTCATGCGCACCAATGTCCCGGGCATCTATGCCATCGGCGACCTGGTGCCGACGCCGGCCTATGCGCACACCGCCTCCAGCGAGGCGATTCTCGCCGTGGAGCACGCCGCCGGCCACGAGGTGCGCCCGCTCGACTACGACCACATGCCGAACTGCACCTTCTGCGATCCCGAGGTGGCGAGCGTGGGGCTCACCGAGGCCGAAGCACGCAAGCGCGGCCACGACGTCAAGGTCGGCAAGTTCCCGCTCCCGGTCCTCGGCAAAGTCATGATCCTCGGCGAGAGATACGGGATGGTGAAATTCGTCGCCGACGCCAAGCATCACGAGTTGCTGGGGGTGCACATCGTCGGCCCGCACGCCACGGATCTCATCGCCGAAGCGTGCATCGCCCTCACCAGCGAGGCGACGGTGGACGAGTTCATCGCCACCGTCCACGCCCATCCGACGGTGGCCGAAGGAATCAAGGAAGCTGCCGAGGGCGTCTTCGGCAGCGCCATTCACCTCTAGGCGGACCCGTGCCCGGCGTCGGCGTCCTGCTCTACGCGGCGCTCGCCCTTGCCATCGTGCTGGCGGGAGTGCACGCGGATCCGCGTCCCTGGGGCGTCCATTCTTTCGCTTTCCTGCCTCGCCCTCTCTGGCTCGCGGCGGCGATCGTCCTCGCGCTCTTCCTTGTCCCCGTCGCAGCGCGGCGGGCGGGCCAAGGCGCCGGCTGGATCGGCGCGCGACTCTCGCGCCTCCCCGTACTCGCCGTCGTGGCGCTCGCCAGCGCTCCCGTCTTCTACCTGGCGCGGCTCGAGTACCAGTTCCTCGGCGACGGCATGGTCTGGGTAAACGCCATCGACGAAGGCAAACCGTTCCATCATTTCGAGCCGCTGGCAGCCACGCTCACCCGTCTCCTCGCCAAGGCATGGGCGCCAGCGCACCCCGGGACGGCGGCGGGTGCCTTCTCTCTCGCCCTGGGACCGGTCTACCTCCTCGTCACCGCTCTTCTTTGCCGCGCCTTGTGGAAGGATGCAGCGTCACGTGGCCTCGCCTGGCTCTTGCTCCTCCTGCACCCGGTGCTGTTGCTTTACTTCGGTTACGCCGAGAGCTACCCGCTCTTGCTCGTCGTCGAAGTGGCCTTCGTGCTGACGCTTGCTCGAGCTGCGCTGCGACGCCTTCCACTCGTCGTCCCGTCCCTCGTGCTCGGCCTCGCGATGGCGACGCATCTGACGGCGATCGCCTGGGCGCCGGCGCTCGTCGTCCTGGCGCTGGGACGCAGCGGCGCACCTGCCAGAGCGCTGACGAAAACAGCATCGAGGGTCGGGCCATCCGGAGTCCCGGCGGGATTGCTGGCGGGTCTCGCTGCCGTTGTCCTCGCGCTGGGAATCGCCGCCGCCACCGCGGGCGCCGTGGGCAGCTCCCCCACCCGTCTCCTGCGCGACGTGCTCGGTGGCTCCGGGTTGGGCGGGGAGTCCTTCCGCTGGGTTTTCTCCAGCCGCCATGGCATCGATCTGCTCAACGAGTTGCTGCTCTTACTGGCGCCTGTGTTCGTTCTCCTCGGCGGCGCCTTGTCGGGGCCATCGAGGTCGGCAGCTGCCGCCGAGGGGAGAACACAAGCGGGGGAGAACCGACAACGCGCGTCTCGGAAGGCAGTGAGGACGACAGCGGACGCCGGCGCGATGCTCATGCCGCGAGCCTTCTGGAACTCTGTCGCAGCCCTTCTCGTCGGCACGCTCGCCGTGGCGTTGCTCGTCGAACCCCGGATCGGCGGGGCGCGGGATTGGGATCTCTTCGTGCCGCTCTTGCTCCCTGCGGTCCTGCTGGCGGTGCACGTGGCGTCCACTGCGCCCACCGCGACGGTCGGCCGCGCTCTCGTTCTCGCCCTGGTCATGCTGGTGGGTTGGCTCGCGGTGGGACTGCATGCCAAGCGCTCGGCCCAGCGGCTCGAGGTGCTCCAGGAGCCGCCCGGCACGTTCAACAAATTCGCCCGCGGCTACGCCAACGAAACGCTTGGCATCTACTACCGTGGGCGCGACCTCGAAGCCGGGTGCGCCGCCTGGTTGCGCGCCACCCAGGCCAACCCGGCGAATCCGCGCTACTTCAACAACCTGGGGATGGAAGAGCTGAAGCGGAACAACATTGCCGCCGCGTGCGTCGCCTTTCGCCGCACCCTCGAGCTCGGCATGGACGAGTACTTCGTCCGCTACAACGTCGCCAACTGCGACCGCCAGGAGGGGAACCTGGAGGCCTCGGAGAAGCAGCTCGATCAGCTCATCGCCCGCTGGCCCCAACGCTGGGAAGGTTTCAGCGCCCGCGGTAAGGTGCGGCTTCGACTCGAACGTCCGGGCGAGGCGCTGGTGGATCTGCAAACGGCGGCGCGCATGCAGCAAGATGCCGAAACGTATTACTCGATGGGGCTGGCGCTGGAGGCGCTCGGACGCCTCGCCGAGGCCCGGTCCGCCTGGGAGCGGACGCTGCAGCTCGCACCGTCGCACGCGGCAGCACGCGAACACCTGCAGGCCGCACCGCCGCCGCCTCACGCCCCCTGAGCGAGAGGTGGCCAAGGGGCGAGAGGCCGGTCAGGGGCTGAGCGAGGAGGAACTGGGGCCGGGCGGGCTTCAGCCGCGCAGGTCTTCGCTGAGCGCCTGGCGCTGCGTGGAGGTCAGCTGGGTTTCGCAGGTGAGAGCAGGGAGGTCGCAGCCGACGGCGACGGGGGTGCGGCCGCCGGTGTCGAACTTGAGGTATTGCACCGCGCTCAGCCGATCCTCGCCCACCTGTCCGGGGTCGTAGGTGGCCGCCACGCGGCTCCCATCGTCGAGACGCAGGTAGAGATGTCGCGGCAGATCGAGCCACTGCCGCAGCTTCTCGGCGCGCAATCCGGGGTCGTCGATCTCGATGAGGAGCGAGCAACCCAGCTCGCCAGGGCCGCCGAGGATGCCATTGTAGGTGTCGATCTCGTGCTGGATGGCCGCTTCCTTGACGATGCGCTCGGCCAGCAGCATCTCCTGCACCTGGTAGCGCATGGTCTCGGTGTTCTCGAACAGGAAGGTGAGGTACTCGCCGCAGTGCACTCGGCGTGGCGCCTTCACCGCGAGCACGCGCTGGCGCTCCGCGTCGCGACGCTCCTTGTAGGTCTCGTAGTCCGCGATCTCGTCGCGGCTCAACGGTCTCGCCATCGTCACTCCTTGGCCGGGGCGGGCGGCCCGCCGTCGCTCGCCGCCGTCGCGGCGACGGGAAGCGGGAAGCCGTCTTCCCGGTAGGCCCGGGCGAGCACCGTCATCGGGTGCAGCGCCTGCCTGCCCGTGTGCTGCTCGAACTGCAATGCCGCGAGCGGACAATCGGTGACGCAGAGCGGCGCCGCGTTCTCACGCACCGCATCCAGGGCTTTCTTGCCGTGGCGCTGCGAGGCCTCGAAGCCCCGCGTGGTCATGGCCCAGGTGCCGTCGTGGCCGCAGCACTCGGTGGTGGTGGCGGGAGCGACGCCGGGGATTCTCCTCAGCAAGTCGCGACCCTTGAAGCCGATGCCCTGAGCTCGCAAGTGGCAGGGCGCGTGGTAGACGAAAGAGCTGCCCGGGGAGCTCTTGAAGTCGGTGCGGAAGCGCGCTTCCTCACGCAAGGACCAGACGAACTCGCTCACGTCACGCACGGCTCCAGCAAGTCGCCGGGCCCGCTCGCGGTCCGGGGCGTCCACCAATTCCGGGTATTCGCGACGCAGCATCATGGAGCAGGTGGGATTCAAGACGAGGACCTTGGCGCCTCGATCGACGAAGGGCAGGAGGAGATCCAAGTTGTGTCGGGCTTGCGCCAGGAGGCTCTTGCGGTCGCCGTGCTCCCATGCCGGCATGCCGCAGCAACGCAAGCCCCGCGCGCAACGCACATCCACCTGATTCCGCTGCAAGACTTCGATGCTGTCCCGCCCGAGCTCGGGCAGGTTGTGCTGCACGTAGCAGGTCTGGAAGAGAACGGCCTCGCCCCCTGCCGCGGCGTGGACGAGGCCCTGGCTCACTGCCCAGGACTCGAAGCTGCGGCGGGCGAAGCGCGGCAGGAGCTTGCGGCGGTGCACGCCGAGGAGCTTCTCCAGCAGCCAGCGCGCTGGGGCCAGTGTGTTCGCCAGGTTGGCGAGGCCGAGGCTGGCGCGCGCCAAAGCTCCGGCTGTATCGGGAGCACCGAGCAAGCGCTGGGCGAACGGCACACCCCGGGCACGGGTCCGCTGCGCTTGCCAGCGGTGCACCAGGCGCGGGAAGTCGAGCTGGTATTCGTGCCCGTCGCGCACGGTGTAGGGGCACTGCACCTCGCAGAGCTTGCACTGGAAGCACCCATCCATCACGGCGCCGGTCTGCTTCGCGTCGAGGCGCCGGATGTCGCCGCCGAGCGGCCCATCGAGGAGCGCGAAGAGGGTAGGGAAGGAGTCACAGAACTTGAAGCACAGCCGGCAGCCGTGACAGATCTCGAAGGTGCGCTTGACCTCGGCATCGAGCGCCGCGGCATCCCAGTACTTGGGCTCCGCCGGGTCGTAGGTGAGGCCGGCCGTGGGCTGATAGGAGACGGGCTTGTCGTCCACAGGAGTCCCAGCGTTTCGGAAGCCGCGGACGGGCGAGCGGCGGCGTGGCGAGCGCCGCCGCTCGCGGCCCGTCCGGGAACAGGTGTGTCTCAGCCGATGCTCTTGAGCATCTTCTCGAAGCGGCCGGCGTGGGACTTCTCGGCCTTGGCGAGGGTCTCGAACCAGTCGGCGATTTCCGCAAAACCTTCGGAACGAGCCGTCTTGGCCATCCCGGGGTACATCTCGGTGTACTCGTGCGTCTCCCCGGTGATGGCGGACTTCAAGTTCAGCGAGGTGTCGCCGAAGGGCAGATTCGTCGCCGGGTCGCCCACCTGCTTCAGGTAGTCCATGTGGCCATGGGCGTGCCCGGTCTCGCCCTCGGCGGTTTCGCGGAAGTTGCCGGCGACCTCCGGATAACCCTCGACGTCGGCGACCTTGGCGAAGTAGAGGTAGCGGCGGTTCGCTTGGGATTCGCCGGCGAACGCCGCCTTGAGATTCTCGTGCGTCTTCGTACCCTTCAGCTGCGCCATTTCATTCTCCTCCACATTCGCGGCAAATGACCTCGTACTCGATGTACAGGTTCGTCACCCGCAGCCCTTCGGGCAGTTCCGCGGGCTTCGCGGGCCTGTCGATCACATGCGGATCGATGTCGAACACCCGACCGCAACCTCGGCATACGGCATGGTCGTGGTCGAGCGGTGTGCCATCCACGCGCAGACGCCCCGACCTTCCCGAGACCTGGCGGATCAGTCCGCGCTCCAGCAGGGAATCGATCGTGGCGTACACCGTGGACAGGGAAAGAGAGGGAAACTTCTCCTTCAGGGACTCGTGCACCATCTCCGCCGTCGGGTGCCGGCGATCGGTTTCCAGCGCCTCGAGGATGGCGACGCGTGACCCCGTCGCCCGCAGGCCGGCCTCGCGGAGCCGTTCGGCCAGCAACGTCGTGGGGTTTCGGTTGGGGACTGTCACGGAAGAATTCCCTCCAAGGAACTTTTCCGGAGTATATGCCAGGCGGCCGCCCTGTCAACCCCCCTGGAGCACCTTTCTAGGGTCCTGGGGACTGGTGAGGCCCTGAGGCCGGGGACGGTGGTCCCCGGGGATGTCAGGGTTCGGGCTTTTCTCGGGGAGCTCCGTCCCGGGAAGAAGCCCCGATTCACACCTTGGCCAAGGCCCGGTCGTAATCGGGTTCCTGGCCGATCTCGGGCACCTGCTCGGTGTGCAGCACGCGGTTGTTCTCGTCGAGGACGACGATGGCGCGGGAGCACAGACCCGTCAGAGGCCCGTCGGTGATCTTGAGCCCATAATCGTCGGCGAAGCGGGAGCGGAAAGTCGAGAGCGTGATGGCGTTCTCGACGCCCTCGCTGCCGCAGAAGCGCTTCGCCGCGAAGGGCAGATCCGCCGAGATGTTGAGGACCACGAGGTTCGGCTTGGTTCTGGCGCGCTCGAAGAACTTCTTCACCGAGGTGGCACAGATGGACGTGTCGACGCTGACGTAGATATTGAGGACCTTCTTCTTGCCGGAGAAGGACGCCAGCGTCGCCGTGGAGAGGTCCTGCTTGACCAGGTCGAATTCCTTTGCCTGGCTCCCGATCGCCGGCAGCTCGCCGCTCGTGTGGATCGGGTTGCCCTTCAGGGTGATGCGGGCCATGCGATGCCTCCTGTGACTGAAATCCTTGCCGCGCAGCGACGTGCCGCGGAGCGTGCCGTGCGGCAGCTCGCCGGGCTTCGGGCTGGCTCAAGGGCGGTTCAGGTTAGCACCTGGGCGCGCGCGAGGGAAGCGGGGTGGACCGAACGCGTCAGAGCGGGTTGGCGGTGCGGTAGGCGGCGGTGAAACGTCCCAAGTAGTAATCCAGCTCCTCCCGCAGCACCTGGCGCCAATTGTTGCTGGCCTCGCCGATGCCGCCGATGCTCCAGGTCACGACGCGGAGCGGAGCAGCCTTGGGATCGCGCTCGAGACGCGCGATTTGTCGGAGCTCCAAGCGGAAGCTGAACGAGCACTGGTCGAAGGTGGGATCGACGTTGGCGAGGAGTTCGATGTGCAGCTCCGGGCCATCCGGCGGGGGCTTCGGCATCTCGTCCAGGATCGGGATCTGCGCCTGGCGCAGCTGCAGGACGACGGCGGCGAAGAGGACGTCGGTGGTGACGCCCTTGGCCTTGAGCTCGGGAGAAACGGCGGCCATGGCGACGTGCACGCCCTGGAGACCGCGGAGCGACTTCACCGTGGTGGCGTTGTCCTGGGCCGGAGCCGGACTGGGAACGAGGAGCGCCACGGCCAGGCAGAGAGCACCGGCGGGGCGAAGGAAGCGGGTGAAGGCGAAGCGCAACATGACCTGAAGAAAGGGCGGGCCGAAAGAGGCGAGTCTTCCGGCCCGTCTGCCTAGCGCAAGGGTTACTTCGTGGCGCCGCGCCGTGCCTGCGCTTTCAGCTCGCGCTGCTTCCGGTTGCTGCGCACCGCGAAGTAAGAAAGGCCGATGATGACAGCGACGACGACAAGGACCAGATCGATCGACATGTTCCACAAACCTCCGTGGTGTTTCCCTCGGTGGCCTGCGGGTCCTCAACCCTTGGCCATGTCCAGAAGGGCCCGGAACAACTGGAGCATGCCGGGTGCCAGGATGACCACCAGCAGCTCGGGGAAAATGCAAAAGACCAGGGGGAAAACCATCTTCACTGGGGTTTTCCGCGCTGCTTCCTCGGCGCGTTGCCGCCGCCTGGTGCGCAGCGAGAGGGCGTGGGTTCGGAGCGCCTGGCCGATGCTGGTGCCGAAACGGTCGCTCTGGATGAGGACGGCGACCAGCGCGCGGACTTCGTCCACTCCCGTGCGAATCGCGAGATTGCGCAAGGCCTCGAGGCGGCTGATGCCGGCGCGCATCTCGCTGTTGACCATGCGCAGCTCCTCGGACAGAGCCACCGAGTTCAAGCGGACCTCCTTGCCGACGTTGAGGATGGCCGCGTTCAGCCCCAGGCCTGCCTCGACGCAGATCACCATGAGATCCAGGGCGTCCGGGAGTGCCAGCGTGATCTCTTGGCGCCGCTGCCCCTGCTTCCAGCGCAGGAACATCATCGGCGCCATGAAGCCGATGACGATGCCGAGGAAGGTGAGCATGAGGATCTCGCTCTGCGGCCGCCCGAGGGACGTCGTCACCATGAAGGAGGCGATACCGACGGCCGCGGTGCACAGCACCCGGAAGCCGACGTAGATCCCCGGCGCGTCCAGGGAGCGGTAGCCGGCCTGGGCGAGCTCCCAGCGCAAGGTCTCGCTGGTCACCTGCATGGGCAGGAGCCAGCCGAAGACGCCGATCAGACGCCCGAGAAACGGCGCCCGCTGCTGCAGGATCTCGTCAGGGATGATCTTGCGGCGGTCGCTGGTGGTGCGCACCTCACTGAGACGATGGGAGAGCTGCCGCTTGTTGCCGCGCATGAGCACGATCCCACCCACGCCGGTGAGCAACGCGAGCGCCACGAGTGCGGAGACAATGATCAGCATCGCGTCCTCCTAGACCTTGATCGCAACGATGCGGCGGATGAGCAGGTAGCCCACGATTTGCAAGGTCAGCGCTCCGGCGATGAGGTACTTCCCGGCGGGATCCTGCAGCAAAGTTCTCATGTATTCCGGTGCCATCACCGAGACGAGGCCGGCCATGGCCAGGGGCAGGATGCTGAGCACCATCCCGGAGAAGCGCTGCGAAGCGGTGAGGGCGCGCACCTCGCCGAGGATGCGGAAGCGCTCGCGGATGATGTGCGCCGTCCCCTCCAGGATCTCCGTGAGGTTGCCACCCGTCTCGCGCTGCAGGATGACGGCGGTGACGAACATGCGGAGCTCGGCGCTGTCCACCCGCGCGGCGAGATTGCGCAGGGCTTCCTTCATGTCGAGGCCCAGCCGATTCTCCTCGAAGACGATGGTGAACTCCTTCGACACCGGCTTCGGGCACTCCTCGGCGACCACCTGGATGGCGCCGCTGAAGGCGAGGCCGGCGCGGAGCGCCCCGGTGAGGATGTCCAGCGCGTCGGGGAACTGCTTCTCGAACTGGGACAGCCGGCGGCGCTTCTTGTGCACCACCACCATGACCGGGATGCTGCCGCAGAAGAGGGCGGCCGGGACGCTCGACCACCACCAGTGCGAGATCTGCAGCGCCACGAGACCGCCACCGAGGGCACAGCCCAGCATGATCATGAGGAACTGGCTGAGGCGGATGGTCAGGTCGCTTTGCGCCAGGAGGAGGTCGAGCCTCCGGGCCCAGGAGAGGTGCTCGAGCAGCGCGTTCAGCAGCGGCACCGAGCTCAGCTTCATGTCCCGCATGATGGCCGGCGCCACGTCCGAGTCCATCACCGTGTCGCCCGAGACCTCTTGCAGGCGCTGGCGGGCGGTGCGCACGCCCAGGGAGCGCACCAAGAGGGCGATCCCGGCCATGGCGCAGGCCACGGCGAGGGAAATGCCGATGCTGAGGACGAGCAGGTTGGTGTTCATGCGCTCTAGATCACCCGGCCTTCACGGAAGAGGTCGGCCGAGAGCGCGACGCCGCTCACCGCGAGGCGATCGGCGAACTTGGGACGGATGCCCGTGGCGACGTACTGGCCCATGACCTTGCCGTCTTCGGCGATGCCGCTCTTGCGGAAGACGAAGATGTCCTGCATGGCCACGACCTCGCGCTCCATGCCGACGATCTCGCTGATGCCCACCACACGCCGGGTGCCGTCGGCCATGCGCGTCACGTTCACCACGACGTCGAGGGCGGCGCTGATCTGCTCGCGCATGGCCTGCGCCGGCAGGTTGACGCCGGTGAGGAGCATCAGGGTCTCCAAGCGGTGCAGGGCCTCGCGGGCGCTGTTGGCGTGCACCGTGGTCAGCGAACCGTCGTGGCCCGTGTTCATGGCCTGGAGCATGTCCAGAACCTCGGCGCCGCGCACCTCGCCCACGATGATGCGGTCGGGGCGCATACGCAGGGAGTTGCGCACCAGGTCGCGCTGGGTGATCTGGCCCTTGCCCTCGATGTTCGCCGGCCGGGTCTCGAGGCGCACCACGTGGGGTTGCAGGAGCTGCAGCTCGGCGGCGTCCTCGATGGTGACGATGCGCTCGTCCGGCGGGATGTAGGCGGAAAGCGCGTTGAGCAACGTCGTCTTCCCCGAACCCGTGCCGCCGACGATGAGCATGTTCAAGCGCGCCCGGATGGCGCCCTGGAGCACCTCCGCCATGCCGTTGGTGATGGAGCCGATGGCCACCAGGCTGTCCATGTGCAGCGTCCGCGTCCCGAAGCGACGGATGGAGAGGATGGGCCCGTCCAGCGCCAGGGGCGGAATGATGGCGTTGACGCGGGAGCCATCGGGGAGGCGCGCGTCCACCATGGGGGAGGACTCGTCAATGCGCCGGCCGACCCGGGAGACAATGCGGTCGATGATCTTCATCAGGTGGTCGTTGTCGTCGAAGCGAGCGTCGGTCGACTCGAGCTTGCCGAAGCGCTCGACGAACACGGCCTTGTGCGTGTTCACCAGGATGTCCGCCACA
>Ga0075428_100008672_pt1 | contig 11276 bp, 4 predicted proteins | sample RhiMetdeltSRZDD2_FD_75291 | JGI IMG/M metagenome (GOLD analysis project Ga0075428, IMG submission 75291) | Populus rhizosphere microbial communities from Tennessee, USA - Rhizosphere MetaG P. deltoides SRZDD2 | ecosystem: Host-associated > Plants > Roots > Rhizosphere > Soil | place: USA... | reverse complement strand
TCGATCGGGTTCGCGCAGGCTCGGGCCAGCTTCACGCAGACGCCATGACAGGCCACCTCGCCGCGACGCTGGTGCACCTGGCCAACATCGCGGCGCGCGTGGGACGCCTGGTCCGCTTCGATCCGAGCACCGAGCAAGTGATCGGCGATCCGGAAGCCGGCGCTCTCGTTCGTAGGCGTTACCGCGAGGGCCACTGGGCCGTGCCGCACGGCGTCTGACGCGAGTTTTCGCGGAGAAGAAAAGAAAAAGCCGGCTCCCCCCAGGGAGAGCCGGCCTCTATCTCGAGTTTTGAGATCCGTCGTAGCTCGAGCGCGCCGCTCGCCGGCGCGCGTCGCACTGCTTCAGGCGCCGCAGTGAGTGTAGGACACGCAGCCGAGGTCCGAGCCGCCGGCGTCAGGGGTCGGATCGGCGCCGCACGGCTCCGACGTCGGCCCCGGAGCAGGGATCGTGCCCTGGCCAAGGAAAAGCACGCCAAGGATGCGGATCGCGTCGGTGAGCTGGAGGCTGCCGTTGTCGTCCGCGTCCGCCGCGTCCATGCACGGGATCGTGCCCTGGCCGAGGAAGAGCACGCCGAGAATGCGGATCGCATCGGTGAGCTGCAGCTGGCCGTTCTCGTCGGCGTCGCCGCGATGGAACGTCCCGCCGGCGCACGCCGGCCTCCCGGCGCAGTCCTCGTCGGCGCAGTCGATTTTCGTGTCGCCGTCGTCGTCCGTGCCGTTGGTGCAGATCTCGGATCCGGAAGGCAGGCTGTAGACCTCGACTTCCGCGAGGCTCAGGTAGAACCCGGCGCCCAGAAGGTCGCCCAGGAGCTCGATGTGGACGATTTTCCCGTCCGTTCCCTGCGGCAGGAAAACCTCGTAGCCGTCGGGATAGATGAAGGGATCGAGGTACTCGAAGCCGTCCGTGAAGAGGTCCTCGCTGTAGATCTCGGTGCGGTCTTCCGACAGCACCGAGAGGCGGGCATTGTTGAAGCGGTTGGGGCAGCAGTCCGTCCGGCTAAAGATCACGATACGATCGAGCGCGAACGTCTCGGCGAGCTCCACTTCCCACCACGGCGTCGGGTCGTTGTCGGCCGTGTGAGAGACCGAGTTCGCTCCGAAATCGCCGTCCGTGATGCCGTCGTTGGCTCGGCCAGGATCTCCGCCATAGCCGGTCGTCGACTGCGTTGCGACGCCGAACGGTGCCTGGTTGTTGGCCTTGCCCTCGATGTCGACCGTCGTCGAGCACGTCGCATTGGCCGCTACGTCATCGCAGCGCAGGTTGTCGTCGACCGTCGCGGAGATGGTCCAGTGCCCGATGCCGAGGAAGAACTGGGTCTCGGTGTTCGCTTGCGGCCCGGCGACTTTCGGCGGATCTTTGCCGTTGTCGGCCGTGAACGTGAAGCGCACGGGATCGCCGGAGTCGTCATTGCCTCTCGCCATGACCATGTAGGGACCCGGCAAGCCCGGGCCGGGGCCCTCGACTTTGAAAAACAGCGGCAGGCAGTGCGTGTCGCCGGTCGCAGGGCAATCCACGGGCGTCCAGACCTCGACCTCGGCGAGGCTGAGGACGTCTGCCTCCTCCACGTTCCCCAGACCGCCCGATCCGGACAGATCCGGGTCGGGCTCGCGCACCACGCGAACGCGGCCGCCTTTGACGAAGCCGCCGGTCAGCTCGAACAGATTGATCGTGAGCTTCTCGGGGCCGTCCGGGTAGACGCCGAGCTCATTTTCGGGATTCAGGAGGTCCGATGCGAAGAGCGTCGCGTCGCCGGCGAGGTTGAGGATGGACACCGTGATGTCGCGGAGCCGCGAGCCGCAGCAGTCGGCGCGGTTCCAGAGCACGATCTCCTCGATGTCGTTCTCGGCGCCGAGGTTCACTTCCCAGGTGCCCGGCAGATTGACGCCGGCCCCGGTATGCGTGAAGGTCGATTTCGACCCATCGATCGCGAGCTCCGCAGGGAACTGGCCGCCGTTGAACTCGGACGACTGCGTCGCGCTCGCTTCATCCCGGAGCGCGAGGTTCGGGCTCGGAGGGGGCTTCGGTCCGTCTCCGAGCACTTTCACTTCCGCGAGCGAAAGGTAGAGGCCTGCCGCGTTGAGGTCGCCCAAAAGCTGAATGGACACGATCTGACCGGGCGTCCCCGGCGGGACCGGCACCTCGAATGGATCGACCGAGGTGTCGGGGTAGGTTCCGTCGGTGAAGAAGCTGTCGCTCCAGGACTCGTTCCGGTCGATGTCGAGGACGGAAACTTTGAAGTTGCTCAGGCGGTTCATGCAGCAGTCGGTGCGGCCCCAGATGAAGATCCCGTCGACCGTGCTCGGGCCGTAGAGGAGGACCTCCCAGGTCGGGGTCAGGTCGCCATCGTTTGTGTGCGTGACGGAATTGCTGTTGATGTTACCCTCCGTGTTTCCGTCGATGGCCCGCTCGGGCGTTCCGCCGTAGCCCGTCGACGACTGGCTCGCCTCGCCATCGTGCGTCAGATCGTGGCCCGCAAAGACGCGGACCACCGTGGGAGGGTCGCTCTCCGCGGTGCCGTCGTTGTTCGTCACCACGGCGACGTAGCTTCCATCGTCCCCAGCGGTCAGCGGGTTGAGCGTCAGCGTGCTCGAAGTCTTTCCGTTGAGCACCTGCCCATCTTTCTTCCAGGAGTAACTCAGCGGGTCCGAGCCGTTGGCCTCTACCGTCAGGTCGAGGCTACCGCCCACGAAAGCGATCGCGTTGAGCGGCCTGCGCGTGATGGTCGGCGCAATCCCCTGCGCATCTGTGAAAACCTGCACCTCCGCCATCGAAAGAAATAGCTCGCCGCCAGTGTCAGCTCCCAGCCGGTCGATCCGCACCGTGAGCCCGTTGACGGGAGGGTCGATCGTCCACTCGAAGCTCGGGTCCGGAAAGCTAAGATCGGTGAAGAAATCGTCGCCCTCTACCTCGGAGGCGGAGCTGTCGAGAATCGAGATGTGGAAGTTGGTGAGGCGCTGGCCACAGCAGTCCGTTCGATTCCAGACGACGATCCGGCTGATCGGGTACTCCTTATCGAGGTCCACTTGCCAGAACGGGGCCGGGTCGCCGCCCATCGTGTGGCTGGTCGAACCGGCGCCGAAGTCTCCGTCCGTGTTCCCGTCGTTCGCGCGCTCGGGGAAGCCGCCGAAGTCAGTGGTCGACTGCGTCGCGATGCCGAGCGGGGCGACGTTGGTGTCCGCCACGACGCGCGCCGACAGGCCGAGGCACAAGGCGGCTGCCGCGAGGGCAGTCCGCGCCGTCCGCACAGTGAGGTCGTTCATGAAGGTGCTCTCCTGCATCGCGTGCGATGCACGTGCCCGCCGAGGTTGGGGGACGGGCGCGCTCGACGGCCGTGAAGGCGGTGTCGTGGGCTCATGGTGAGCAGGCGGCGGGACAGCCTGCCATCTCCCTGCATTGGCTTCCGAGAATCGGCGGTGCGCCGCCGAGGTAGAGGTACGCGAGGACATAGATCACGTCGGCGAGGTCCACTTTGGGGTCGCCGTTGGCGTTGAGCAGCGCGTGGTTCCCAGGATCGGCGAGGCTGCCGTCACCGCAGGCGAGCACGGCCGGCGCGCCCAGGAAAAGGTGCCCCAGCAGGCTCACTGCGTCCGAAAGATCGAGACGCCCGTCCTGATTTGTGTCGGAGGGGATCTGGAAAGCCGCTGCCTGGGAATCGTCATCGCGACCCGGGCTCCCTCCAAGCCGCGCGCTCTCGCGCCAGCTGGCTTCCTCGCCCCAGGCTGACGGAGGTGCCGACGCGTCGCGGATGACGAGAGACCGCCCTTCGCCGTCGGTGGACGGCGCCCAGGCGTCATCGTAGGCGAAGTCGAGAATCGTCTCCCCGAAGCTCCCTTCGAGCCGGATCTCCTCGCCTCCGTTCGAGAGGTCTCCCGAGTACTCTCCCGCGATGGGAAGCCCCGGTCCGTAGCGCGCTTCGAGCGCATTCACGTTCTCGACGACGAGCGCGAATCCGCCGGGCTCGAGCGACGGCATGGATCCCGCGCTGAAATCGAATTCGACTCCGCCCCGGAGCCGCATTCCGGCGAGGGCGAGCGGCTGCGCTCCGACGTTCTGGACTTCCACGAACTCGAAAGCGCTCGGCGAAAAGGTTCCGGCCTCGTTGCCCGGGGCGCCGTGGTACATCACTTCCGTGATGCGCAGCGGAGGGGGCGTCTCACTAATGAAAGTGGCATCGGTCAACGCGCTCCACGCGCCGGCGTCGAGCGCACGGGCGAGGACGCGCGTGCTCTGCTCGAGGGCAACGGGCGTTTGGTAGAGAATCGCGCCGGGCGCCGGCGACCCGCCGGGAAGCCGCGGGTCCGAGCCGTCGAGGGAGTAGAGGACGTCGCCCGCCGGCGCGGACATCACGAGATGGAAGCCGGCCGGGAACACGCCGCCGGGCTGGCTCAGCTCGGGCGCCTTCACTTTCGGGTAGAGCCCCGCGACCGTGAGCTGCGAGAGCAAGACGCCAGTTCGTTGCGGGAAGAAAGCCGTTGTGAGCCGATTCCGCTCGCGTACCCACTCGACGTCGCGCGTGTACGGCGGCTCGCGGCGGCGGTCGCCCCAGCGCGCAGACTCTCCCACTACCGCGCGGTCGATCTCTGCGGCCCGCGCGAGCCAGCGCTCGGCGGTCTTCGTGGGCGTGAGCGCGCCGTCGTGGAACAGGTGCTTCTGCACGCGGTCCGCGAAGGCGAGCCGGTACTCAGGGTTGGTGACGAGCCGCGCGTGGAGCAGGGCAGGGGTGTTGTAGCTCGTCAGGACGCCAAGGACGTTGTCGCTGGCCGCCCAGATCGAGTACTCCATGTCCCAGCAGAAGCATTTGTAGCCCCCGAGCGCTCCCGGGCCGCCGGCGACGCGCATGTTGTTGCCGTTGGAGCCGACCCAGTCCTGGTTCCCCGTGTAGAAGTTGATCAGGAGGTAGTCGATGAGGTCGGGCACGTCCATGATCTCTTGGACCGCCTGGTACCCTGCCAGCGTGGAGATCTGCGCCGTCCGCGCCATCGCGATCAGGTCATCCCACGTCTTCCGGCTCCCGTCGATCACCTCGATCTGACCGACGCGAGCGTTCAGGGAGTCGTAGTCTTCCTCGGCTCCTCCGAGGTGCTCGCTCAGGAACTCCGCGTCGGGCCGCTCGACGGGGTTGTACAGGCCCCAGTACAGTCCATTCAGGTACAGGTGGACGTACGTGGACGACGTCGTGAGCTTCCCCATCGCTTGCTCGGTGTAGCGCGCCCACGCGTCGCGAATGTAGCACGTCTGCTCGATCGACGGCCGGAAGTCGTTCCAGCTGCGACTCCCTTGTGCCCGCAGGATGATGCTGTCGAATCGATCCACTGCGAAGTCCGGGAAAAACCGGTAGTGGAGCTTGGCCGGCCCGTACTTGCGCTTGAACATGAGGCGGAAGGCGTGCTTCATGGTCGCGGAGTGCGGCCGCCAACCGTAGCCGTAGATCCGGAGGCCGCAGTTCACTTGCAGGCCGGGGGAGCCGTCCGGATAGATCAGCTCGGCCGAGCAGGCCCGCTCCCACGAGTCTCCGCGGCCCTCGGTGTTCGAGTAGAGGCCGGAGGGGCCGAAGATGTCCGCCGTGGGGAGGACGATGGACAGCGTCGGGATCTTCTCGACGATGTCGGTCTCGATCGTGTCCTTGTACTTGTCGTTGGCCGTCACATTCGGGTCCATCTCGTAGTCCGCCGGCGTCCCGCCCCAGGAGGTCGGCTGACCGGCTCCAGTCTGCCGCACGACGTCCGCGGGAAAGATGTAGGTCTGCGCGTCCACGTTCGTCGGGCCCAGACCGGCACGAAAAGCCGCCGCTCGGAGCGTCGTGGTCGTGCTGACGTGGATTGGGCCCGAGTAGACGGTTCCCGAGGACGGCCCCGGCGCGCTGCCGTCGGTCGTGAAGCGGATCGTCGCGCCCGGCGTCGCGGTGGTGATCTGCACGTCGAAAGGCCCGGAGTAGAAACCTCGGTCGACGCTGAACTTCGTGTCCGCCACGAATCCTTCGAGGCCTTCTCCGCTGTTCGGGCGGCCTGGCGTCGGGGTCGGAAAGTAGCGCTCGGTGCCCTCTTCAACCACGAGCCCCACGAGCTCCGGCAGGATGAGGAAGCGCTCGTCATTCTTGCTCGCGTTCAGCGCCTGGATCGCGAGCACGTTGCGATCTGGGTGGAGGAGCTCGAGATGCTGCGTGATGTAGATCTCCTCCGGATCGAAAGCGGCAGCGTCCGGCCGGTCGCTCGCGGCCGCCGACGTCGCGTCGAGATTGTCGGGAGCGTTGCGCCGCGCCACCTCGACTCCATTCAGATAGGCGACGAAGCCGTCGTCGTAGCGAACGGACAGCTTCAGGACGTCGAAAGCGGCAGGGTCTTCCGCGCCGAACTCTAACCGCACGTAGGCCGTGGAGCTCTTCCCCAGCATCGCGCTCGAGAGATCGGTCTGCACGAGCGCGCCGTATCCCGGAGGGGCGTCGAAGACCTCCACTTCCGCGAACGAGAGGATCGACTCGCCTCCCGCGTCGGGTCCCAGCTTCGAGATGCGCACGAACCTGCCTCTCGTGCCCGCCGGGAAGCGAACTTCGTAGTTGACCGCTGCCGGGGAGCCGCCGTCGGTGAAGTGGTCGCTACCGCTCACCTCGTTTTGCGCGTCGTCGAGCACGGCGACGCGGAAGTTCGAGAGCCGCTGTGTGCAGCAATCCGTGCGGTTCCAGAGGAGAGCCCTCTCGAGCGTGTACGTCGAGCCCAGGTCGACGCTCCAGAACGGGCTGAGGTCGCCGGGCGTAGTGTGGCTCACCGAGTTCCCGGAGTAGACGCCGTTCGTGTCGCCGTCGACGGCTCTTGATGCGAACCCGGCGAACGCCGTCGAGGACTGCGTGGCGACTTTTTTCCGCGCGACGTTGGCGGATTCCGTCGGAGGCTCGCCGAGGCCGAACACCTCAACCTCGGCCAAGGAGAGGTAGAGCTCGCCCTCCGAGTTGGGCCCCAGCACCTCCACGCGCACGAAGCGGCCCCGCGTGCCCTCAGGCAGCAGCACGACGAACCCCTCCCCTGGATTGGGGAATCCCACTCCGTCCGTGAAAAAGTCCTGGGAGTAGCTTTCTGCCTCGGGATCTTCGAAAACCGACAGGCGAAAGTTCGAGAGGCGCGCCCAGCAGCAGTCGGTGCGGTTCCAGAGCACGATCCGTGTGACGTCGAACGGCCCTCCGAGGTCGACCTCCCACGATGGCGCCGGGTCGCCGTCCGCGGTATGCGTCACGGAGCCCGCGCCGTAGTCGCCGAGCGTAATGCCGTCGATGGCGCGCTCGGGCAGGCCGCCGTATCCCGTCGTCGACTGCGAGGCCGCGCCTGCCGCCGCCAGATTGACCTCTTCGGCCTGCGGCGCTTCGCCCGAATCGAAACCCACTCCGATCTTGCCGCTCAGCCAAGACGCGTCGTCGAACGCAGGGTCTATCCACGACGGGTCCTGCACGCCGCCTTCCGGCACCTGCACGCGCGCCAGCGCGCCGGCGGAGACGAGCGCGTGCGTCGCGACCGTCTCGGCGAGACCGAACGACACATCCTCCCGCTGCGGCGGATACGGATCCAACGCGTGCTCGACCGTGGCGCCGTCGGGGCGCACGAGCGCCAGGTAGCCGCCTTCCTTGGCGAGCTTGAAATTGGTGTGGAGCTCTGCGCCCACCTCGGCGCGATCCTTTCCCGAGGCGAAGACGAGAAGCTGAGCGCGCGATTCGAGGAGAGTTGCGGGGAAACGCCACTTCGCCAGCTCGTCAGGGTCGTCGGTGAGGTACCAACCGCCGAGGTCGACGGCGGCCGGCGCGCGGCTCTGAATCTCGATCCAGTCGGCGTGGCTGCCGTCCTCGTCCGTAATCCCCGCCCCATTCTCGGCAAGGATCTCCGAAATGACGACGTCTTGCGATCTCGCCACCGACTCCACGGAGGCGAGTTGCAGAAGCAGCGCGAGCGGGAGCCACCACGGGCCAGCGGCCCGAGGCGTCTGGCGGTCGCGGACGGCTGCGCAATGCGGCTGCGCTAGCCAGCCCAATAGACTACCCAACCTCGACACAGCACCTCACGCTCCGAGGCCTACGCTTCTCTCACCTGTCAGAGATCGTACCGGCCTGCCGCCGGAGCGTAAAGGCCGAGCCTGCTACAGCCTTTCGATGAAGACGTTCCGGAACATGACGGCGTCGCCGTGGCCCGCGAAACCGAAGTGGCCGGCGTTCCGGTCCTTCCCCGGGTGCGGGCTGTTGTGCATGAACTCTTTCACTTTCGAAAGGTCGCAGTCGAGGATGACGGCGCCGTTCAGCTCGACGCGGATGGTCGAACCTTTCACGGTGACGACCTGGTGGTTCCACTCGCCTGCCGGTCGCAGGTAGCCCCGCTTCGCCGGGACCATGCCGTAGGCCGAGCCGTGCGCCTGTCGTGGGTCGATGTCCTTATAGTTGGGGTGGGAGTCGTCGAGGACTTGCAGCTCGCACATGCCCTGGTAGGCAGTGTCGGCCTCCCCTTTCGGATCGTCGGGGTGACGAATCGCGAGGCCGTTGTTCCCCGCGGGCGGGAGCTTGAACTCGAGCCGGGCGATGAAGTCGCTGTAGATCTCTTCGGTGTAGAGCACGCCGCCTTTGCCCGGCTTGCAGACGATGGCGCCGTCGCGAACCTCATAGTTCGGAGTGGCGCCCGCCCAGCCCGACAGATCTTTGCCATTGAAGACGGAGCGGGCCCGCCCCTCGAGCCATGCTGTCGACTCAGCGGGCGAAAGCTCTCGCAAGTGCACGTTTCGCCAGCGGATTTCCCCGCCGTGCGTCTGCAGCTGGATGGGGCCGCGCGGCATCAGGGGCGCGCTCTTGTCCCAAAAGTTTTCAAGCACGGCGCCGTCGACGACGAGCTGTTCGTTGAGATGAACGGTCACGCGCGAGCCAACGAGAAGAATCCGCACGGAGTTCCACTCGCCAAAAGGGCGGTCCGCCTTGACGAGCGGGTCTTTTCCCGCAGCGCCCGGAGAGTTGTTCCACAGACCGCCCGAGCCGCGGTCGGCCCCCAGGTTCCACTTCCCTCCCTCTTTCGTCGTGTCCCAGATCTGGACCTGCGGCGTCGCGCGGAGATAGATCCCGCTGTCGGCAAGGGCCACCGTCCGATACTCGAGGTGCAGCTCGAAATCGCCGTAATCCTTGTCCGTGGTGAGGTAAAGGCCATTCCCGTCATTCACGAGCTCGCCGTTCTCGACGCGCCAATTTTTCTGGACGTCGTTCAGGCTGGCTTCGCGCTTCTGCGCGCGCTGCTCGCTCGTCATGGCGAGGATCGGGCGTGGGTCCTCGGGGCCCATCCCGTGCCACCCCGACAGATCCTTGCCGTTGAAAATGGCGGTGAAGCCAGCGGGGGGATCTCCGGCGGCCGCCGGCGCGGCGAGCGCAAGGATCATGGTGAACGTGGTGGCGGCGAACGTGACGCGGTCCCGGTGCGACATGGGGGCCTCCGTGGTTCGGGGGAAAATGAGCGCGGCGAGTTGGCGCGATCGACGGTAGCTGCCGTCAAGGCCCCGTCGGCCGGCGCCGCCGGGGACGAGCGGAGTTTCGCCTGCAGCGCGATGGAGTGCAAGGGCGGGGAGGAGGGCGATGCGAGATCTTGGGGCTCGGAGGGAGGTCCGCCCTACCCCGCGTCCTGCGCGTGCCGCCTGCGGTAGGCCCGTGGGCTGAGACCCGTCCGCGAGAGAAAGCGGCGGTTGAAGTTGGACAGGTTCGCGAAGCCCGAGCGCATCGCCACTTCGGTGACCGGGAGGTCCGTCTCCAGGAGGAGCCGCGCCGCCGCGCCGACGCGCAGCTCTGCGAGGTAATCGACGAACGTCCGGCCCGTCGACCTGCGGAAGAACCGGCTGAAACCCGCAGGGCTCAGCCCAGCCAGCCGCGCGGCCTCGCGCTGCGAGACCGACCCCGCAAAGCGCGCTTCGAGGAACGCGATCACGCGATCGATTCGCCGGAGTTGCGCCGCGTCGCGCGGGGGGCCGGGGGGGCGGCGCGCGATCGGCCGGAGGCTCCGTGCGCGCGCGAGGACGTCGAGGATCTCGAGGAGCGCTAGGAGCCGGCCCGCTGGGCTCATCCGGCGCATCGCGAGCAGCCTGTGGGCGACCTCGGCCCGCACGGAGCGAACGATGGCGAGGCCTCGCTCGGCTCGGCGAAAGAGCGCAGAGATCCCGGATAGCTCGGGGGCGCGAAAGAAATCGCGACCGAGAAACTCCTCGCGGAACTGGACCACGATCGCGCGGTGCGGGCCGGGGACCGAATCGTCGGATCGCCACGTGTGGGGGACGTTCGAGCCGAGGAGGACTAAGTCGCCGGACTCGTACGCCTCCACCGAGTCCCCGACGAAGCGCCGTCCCCGGCTCTCGACGATGTAGGTCAGCTCGAGCTCGGGGTGGCAGTGCCAGCCGCGCGCAAAGCGCGGATCCGACTTGACGCGGAAAGTGAACGAGGCGGCGCCAGAGGGCGAAACGCGCTGCACGTAGGCTTTCATGCGGTCGATAATTGCACAAAAACCTCTCGCCGGCGAGCTTTTAGGTCAAAAAAGTATCAGTTTTGTGCATCCGCCGCGTAGCAGGCGGAATCGCCGTGGCTATACTCGGTACAAGTCAGAAAACTCCCAACGCAGCCACGCCTCGCACCGCACTCGTATGCCCGACTACGCCCAGATGAACCAGCTCCTCTACGAGGGGAACCACGTCAAGGTGAAGGAGTTGACGGATGCCGCACTGGCCGAGGGCCGCGACGTCGAGGAGGTGCTCCAGGACGGCCTGATCGCGGGCATGAGCGTCGTGGGAGAGGACTTCAAGCACAACCGCCTCTACGTGCCCCAGGTCCTCATCGCGGCCCGCGCCATGAAGGCGGGCATGGCGGTGTTGAAGCCGCTGCTCTCGCAGTCCTCGCAGTCGCGTTCGCTGGGCACCGTTGTCATGGGGACCGTGAAAGGGGACTTGCACGACATCGGCAAGAACCTCGTCTGCATGATGGGTGAGGGTGCCGGCTTCACGATGGTCGATCTGGGCGTGGACCAGCCAGTCGAGAACTACATCAAAGCGGTGCGCGAGCACGGCGCCGCGATTGTTGGCATGAGCGCGCTCCTCACGACGACCATGCCCTATATGAAAGTTGTGATCGACGCTTTCCGGCGCGAAGGCCTCTCTCACGTCAAGCTCTGCGTCGGCGGAGCCCCGGTCAGCGAGATGTTCGCTGATGAGATCGGCGCGGATGGCTACGCGACCGACGCGGCCAGCGCGGTCGAGCTTTTCAAATCGTTCCACCCGCAGGCGGTGGCCTC
>Ga0075428_100008671_pt1 | contig 11276 bp, 9 predicted proteins | sample RhiMetdeltSRZDD2_FD_75291 | JGI IMG/M metagenome (GOLD analysis project Ga0075428, IMG submission 75291) | Populus rhizosphere microbial communities from Tennessee, USA - Rhizosphere MetaG P. deltoides SRZDD2 | ecosystem: Host-associated > Plants > Roots > Rhizosphere > Soil | place: USA... | reverse complement strand
GACGAGCTGGCCGGCGGCCACGCCGCCACCCCGGCGGCCGCGGGCGGCACCGGCTGGCGCATGATCGGCCGCTCCCGCGGCATGGCGCGTACCGTCGCCCTGGTCGAGCGCGCCGCGCAGTCGCGCGCGCATGTCCTCATCCAGGGCGAGAGCGGCACCGGCAAGGAGCTCCTCGCGCGCCTCCTGCACGAGTCGTCGCCGCGCGTCGGCGGCCCCTTCGTGGTGGTCAACTGCGGCGCCATCCCGCGCGAGCTGGTCGAGAGCGAGTTCTTCGGCCACGAGCGCGGCGCCTTCACCGGCGCGACCGATCGCCGCGCTGGCGTGTTCGAGCTGGCGCACCGCGGCACGCTGTTCCTCGACGAGATCGGCGAGCTGCCGCTGGCGCAACAGCCGCAGCTCCTGCGTGTGCTCGAGACCCGCCGCGTGCGCCGCGTGGGCGGTGACGAGGAGCACGACGTCGACGTCCGCGTGGTGGCCGCCACCCACCGCGATCTCTTGACAGCCGTGGATCAGAGCAAGTTCCGCCTCGATCTCTACCACCGCCTGTCGACCCTCAGGCTCACGGTGCCGCCGCTGCGCGAGCGCCCCGAGGATCTCGAGATGCTGGCCAGCCGGTTCCTGGCCGACGAGGTGCTCGAGCTCGGTCCGCGCGAGTTCGCGGCCGATGTGATCCCCGCGCTGCGCCGCTACCACTGGCCGGGCAACGTGCGCGAGCTGCGCAACGCGATCACCAGCGCCGCCACGCTATCGGACGGTGTCATCACCGCGGCCGACCTGCTGGGTGAGCGGATGAGCCGCGCGCACCGGCCGGCCGGCGGCTGGACCTTCAAGCGCCTCGAGCTGCCGGACGCGCCGCAGCCCGGCGAGGCCGCGCCGCCCGCGCTCGGCGCCCCGCCTGCGCTCCCCGCGCCCCCCCAGGGCGACCCGCTCGACGCCGACGCGGTGCCGCTGCCGCTCGACGCCGGGGACGACGCCGAGACGCGCGCGCTGGCCGGCGACGGCGCCTTCGCCGAGCTGTGCCGCGACCTCTACCTGCGCGCGCTGGCCGAAACCGGTTCGATCCGGGAGGCCGCCGCCCGCCTGGGTGTCCCCAAGTCAACCTTCGCCGACCGCATCCGACGCCTCGGGCTCAAACACCGCAACGGGTGACCCATGGCGAGAGCCGGCAGGTGTCGACCATCTGGTGATCGACGCTCGCCAGCGCTGCCTTCGACCGAGGTCAGTGTTCGCCGCCCGAGGTGTCGGCGGGGGGCTCGGCCACCTTGTCGTCGGTGAGGTCGGCGGCTGGCTTGTCCTTGCCGTCGCCTTCCTTCTCCTTCTCCTTCTCCTTCTCGCGCTCTTTCTCGTCGTCGTCGGGCTTGCCCTTGCGGAAGTTCTCCTGGCCGGGCTGGTCGTCGACCGGGAAGGGTTTGAAGGCCCGCTTGGCCACCGGGTACGGTGGCGGGTTCTCGTTCACGATGGTGGCGGTGTCGACCGGCGTGGGGGATGGCGGGACCGACACCTCGAGCGCCGTCGGCTGCGAGCCGCTCGGCAGGTCCGCGACGGTCGGCAGCGGCGGGCGCGGGACGTCGTTGAAGCTGGGGGGAGGCGGCGGCGCGGCGGTCGGCGGCGGCTCCAGCGGGGGCGGCAGCGCAGCGGCCGCCGGGGCGGCGCCGGTGCCGCCGACACCCTGCATGTTGTTCGCGATCGGGGTCGGGTTGGGGTCGAACGGACAGCTCTGCGTCCAGATCCCGCGGATGCGGCCGAACCGCCCCTCGAGTCGATTCTGATAGCGCCCGTCGGCGAGCTTGCCGGCATACGCGAACCCGAGGAACGAGCGCATGCGATCGGCGCGCTGCATCAGCTCCTCGTCGAGCTTGAAGCGCACGCACAGCTTGACCTCCGAGTTGCCGACCGGATCGGCGAACTCGATGCGCCCCACGATCTCGAGCTCGCCGTCGGGCGAGGTCGCCTTGAAGTTCTTGAAGGTCGCCACGCCCTTCGAGATGGGCAGCGTGGCCGCCATGTCGCCCATGCGGATCGTCGTCCCGGTGAGCGACTTCTCCGATCCGATGGTGCAGTCCTTGGACTGACACTTCAGGCTGATCGACCCCGACGCCTTGGCCCACTTGTGCGCCGGCAGCGTGAGGTCCAGCTTGAGCGCCAGCCCGCCCGCCAGCGGCAGGCCCTGCACGTTCTGCGACAGCCAGGGCAGGAACTCCATGGGCACCGTGCCGCTGGCCTGCACGCGATCCTCGGTCTTGCTGCTGCGGAAGCGCCCGCTGATCTTGCCGTCGTCCACCTTGGCATAGAACCCGACGTCGAGCCGCTTCGACATCAGCTTCATCAGCTCCACGTCGAGGCCGATCTCGTTGATCGGCAGCCGCACGATCTTCTCGCCCGGCAGCTTGGGCCGGCTGGTCAGCACCACGTCGGTCAGCGTCACCTTGCCGGGCACCACGCCGAGCGACATCTCGTCGACCTCGAGGTCCCAGCCGGCGCGCGCCGCCGCGGTCACCGCCATCTCCTTGAAGCGCGCCACCGGCAGCGTCGCATACAGGAAGACCGCGAACATCACGATCCCGAACGCCACGTAGCCGACCACCTTCAAGATCTTCGCGGCGCGCTCGCTGATGGTGAAGGGGAGCTTGAAGTTCATCCGTTCTCCTTGTCGCCTGCCTCGGCCGGTTTGCCCGGCTTCTTCGGGGTCTCCTTCGCGCGTTCGAAGGTGGCCACCGTCAGCTCGACGTCCAGCCGCTCGTGCTGGTTGAAGTATGTCTTCACTTGCAGGCGCTGTACCACAACGATTGGCGACTGTTCGACGTTCTTGAGGAAATTCGCCAGCTGCTCGAGCGTGACCCCGCGCAATTTCAGGTCGATCGACTTCTCGACGAACTTGCCATGCGGCGTGGATTTCCCGGGGGTTTGCTCGGGGATCACGATGTCCGCCTTCTTGGCGGCGTCCTCCAGGTAGCTGGTCAGCACCGGCGAGGTATCGCCGATCAGCGCGCGCAGCTCCTGCTCCTTGCGCTTGCGCGCCTCGAAGGAGTCGCGCCCCTTGTCGACCGACTTGATGGCCTCGCGCAACATCTCGTTGCGGCGGCGCCGCTTGTCGAGGCCGCTCTTGATCACCATGGCGACGGCGACCAGGGCGACCACGATCACGGTGGCGCCCAGCGCGCCGACCAGGCGGCGCTCGCGCAGCGCGAGGTCGTCCCACCAGCGGCCCACGGCGGTCTGCGATTTCTGTGGCAAGCGTGTCATCTGCGGGCCCTCACATGCACGAGTGGGCGATGGTCATGGTGAACTGCTTCTCCTCGGCGTTCATCCCGGCGGTCATGCGGCCGGTCTGGATGTCGCCGATGCACTTGATCTGCTTGAGCGCCGCTTCGAGCAGCTCGGCCTCCTTGGCGCTGCCCACGGTGGCCTTGAGCGAGATCTTCTTGGCGCGGATCTCGAGCTCGGTGATGTCGAGCTTGACCTTGTCCTTCTCGGGCAAGACCTTGCTGATATCGTCGAGCATGTCGTAGGCAGTGATCGACGGGATGGGCGACTCGTCGGCCTTGGGCGGGCGCACGTGCTCCGCGACGTCCTCGGGATCGATCTGCATCCCGAGCACCTCCTGCGAGATGGCGTCGAAGCGGTCCGACAGCAGGCGCTCCTCCTTCTTGAGCTTGCTGAGCTCGGCCCACGCCATCACCGCGGCCAGCGCGATGAGCACCAGGAACGCCGACAGGATGGCGATTGCGCGCTCGCGCAGGAACGAGTAGTCGACCTTGTAGGCGAACTCGTCCTGGCGGAAGTCGTAGGCGGCCCGCCCGCCGACGCCCTCGAGCGCGATGGCCAGCGCGAGCGCCAGCTCGGGCGTGGCGCCGCCCACGTCGAGCGCGCCCGCCAGCAGCGCCAGCTCGGGACGCTCCATGGCCGACAGCCTGAGCGGCTCCACCGGCAGGTCGAGCAGCTCGCCCAGCCAGGCGCCGACACCCTGCAGGCGCGACGCCCCGCCGCAGGTGATGAGGCCGGCGAGCGGCATCCCGTAGGCGGCGCGGAAGGCCGCCAGCGTCTGCTTGAGATCGCGCGCGAGCGGCGTCAACTCGGCCACCACGAGATCGTGGACCAGACGCTGATCAGGAGTGATTCCAACCAGTTGAGCGCGGGTCGCGACGAACGCCGAGGCGTGCTTGGTGACCTCGGCCTGGGCTGGGTCGAGCTGGTAGCGGCGTGCGATGGCCGCGGTCACGTGGCGCCCGCCACGCGGCAGCGTGCGCGAGAACAGGGTCACGCCGCCCGCGACCACCGACAGCGTGGTGTGCGTGTGCCCCATGTCGAGCAGGCCGACCGGCCCCGCCGCCCGCGCCACCTGCCCGAACACCAGCGGCGCGCCCAGCAGCGTCCTGGTCTCGGTCCCCAGCGCACCCGCGCTGCGATCGAGCCGTTCCTTGATCTGCGTGCGCAGCGACGCCGCCACCAGCACCTTGGTCGTCGTCGCGGGCGTCCCCGGCGCCGGCGCCGCGCCCGCCCCCGCACCAGGTCCCGAGCCCGTGCCCGATCCGGCCCCCCCCGCCACCGCCTCCGCCGCCGGCGCCACCACGGCCTCCGCGACAGCGATCGCCGGCACCACGCGATGGTCGAACACCACGTCCTCGACGTCGCGCGCGATCTGTCCCTCCAGCTCGTACCCGACCACGGAATCGATCTTCTTCACATCCGAGAACGGCAGCGCGAGCAGCCGGACCATCAGCTGGTCCCCCGCCAGCGCCTCGTGGCGCTGCTCGCGCGTCAGCCCCTTCGCCGCCAGCAGCCCGACCAGCGCGCGCATCGCGCGCTCGGCCGCCGGCTCGTCGGGCTTACCGACCTCCGGCGCAGGCACCGGCGCCGTGTGGAATCCGGTCACCTGCACCGTGCGGAAGCCGGCCAGTAGCTCGACCACCTTCACCGTGTGGGACCCGAGGTCCACGCCCAAGACCTTGTGCGCCATGCGTCAGTCCTCGCGCCAGTAGACCCAGGTACCCGTGCGGTACGCGGGATCGGTGTTGTTCTGGTTCACGTGCTGGGTATCGAAGATGCCGAAGATCCGGCTGGTCACGCGGCCCACGGTGGCGGTCGACTCGACCCGGTAGGTGCGCCGCGGACCGTCCACCACCAGCTGGTTGAGCTTGGCTTGGTCGAGATCGATGCCGTCGATCTCGGGCGCCTGCGGCGCCGCGCCCCCGCTCTCGCTGCCGCTCCCGCTGCCACCACCGCCGCCGAGCAGACTCCCCAGGATGCCGCCGCCGCCCGGCTGCACCAGCGCCTGCCCGGGCTCCTTCACCGTGCTCATGAAGCTCGCCACCGTGTATGGCGTGCCCCACAGCTGGCGCACCTGGGTCACCGCCTGCACCAGCTTGACGAACTTCACCGGATCGCTGAGCACCGGATCCTGCGGGTTCTTGGCAGCCTGGTAGATCAGCATCGCGAACACCGGCGCGCTGCTGGAGTCGAGCGCCGCCAGGTTGACCTTGCAGCCGCCGTACACCGTGAACGCGGTGCGGAACTTGTCCATCAGCTCGTCGCTCATGCCGCGCACCAGCTGTAGCTCCTCCACGGTGTCGATGTAGTTGTTCTTGGCCAGGTACGGCTCGCTGGTCATGTCGTAGCCGTACTGCTCGGCGGCGCCCGGCGCGCCGAACATCGACTCGTCGCGATCTACGTAGTCCAGGATGGCGTGCACGAAGGTGGCGCGGTCGGTCAGCTGCCCGTCGGGCCCCTCCTTGAGGAAGAAGTCATCGTACTGCACCGGCAGCACCAGCGCGGCCAGCTTGCCCTCCAGCGTCTGCTGCGAACCGATCGAGCCGCCTGCGCAGTTGACGTTGATGCGACCGTCATCGGTGCCCATCTCGAGCGAGAAGTCCTGCTTGTTGCCGAGCCCGAGCCCCTTGATCTTCGAGGTGTCGATGTTGCCGATCAGCGAGGCCATGCCCTCGACCTCGTCCTGCTGGCCGGCGAACGCGCGCACGATGGTGGGCACGAACTCGGCGAGCTGGATGTCGCCCAGCTGGCGCCGGTACTTGTCGAGCACGCTCATCTGCACCTTGATGACCAGCCGCGACAGGTTCATGCCCGAGCGCGCCAGGTAGTGCGCGCGCAGCCCGTCGCGCGTGTTGAGCGCCGACTGGATGTCGGTCTCCGAGCGCTTGCGATACGACAGCTGCAGCGCCCCCAGCACGGTGAGCCCCGCGGTCACCACGATGAGCGCGACCCCACGCTGTGCACGCCGCTGCTTGCGCGTGGCCGACCGCGCGGCCCCGAATGCCGGCCGCATGAGCCATTTCCACGCCTTATGGATCCACGCTTGCATCATCAATTCGCCTGCAGGTTCAGCGCCTCCTGCATGTAGACGAAGGTCTCGGTGACGATGGGCTGCTCCTTGCCGTACTCGTCGTGGATCACCAGCTTGATGCGCACCCGCTCGGGCAGCCGGTACGGCTGCCCGTCGGCCGCCACGGTCGACCACTGCGGGCGCCACTCCTTGTCGCGCGGGTCGTACGCCGTGACGTCGAACGACACCACATCGCGCAGCACCACGTTGGTCTCGCCCGGCAGCCGATCGATCGCCTTGGCGTCCAGCCGGCGTGACTCGAAGCGCATCAGATCCTTGATCTCCGGCTTCTCGGGATCCGGCTTGATGAAGTAGCGCACCGCGGTCTGATCCGACTCGTTGACGTCCTGGTACAGGCGCATGTGGTTGGTGGTGGTGAAGCGCAGCTCGTCCTCGTCACCCTTGTCCTCGAGCACGAAGAAGGTGCGCTTCTCCATCGTCAGCGTGTCCTCGTTCTGCGAGATGTAGGCCTGCGACACGTCGCGCACCATGCGATTGGTAGCCAGCCGCACGCCGCGGTACAGGTCCTCCACGGTCTCGCTCTTGCGCGACAGGCGTGACACCTGGTCGGTCGCGCCCCACACGATGAACAGGATCATGACCAGGATGCTCAAGGCGATCATCACCTCGAGCAGGGTCAGGCCCGCCTGGCTGCTGCGCCGCCGTGTCATCGGCGCGTGCCGTCCGGAATGGTCGGCACCTGGATGGCGCTGTCGACCAGCTTGGGGTCGGTGAAGTACGCGACCACGATCATCTTGCCCTTGCCTTCGACCCCGCCGCGCATCGGGTAGTGCACCTCCAGCGTGACGCGGCGGATCGACTGCTCGAGCACGTTCTTGACCATGTCGACCTGGCCGAACAGGGCCATCGCGCCGAGGCCGCCTCCCCCGCTGCCGCTGCCGCCGGTCGGTGCCGGCGCGCCCGCGCTGCCGCTGCCGCTGCCCGCGCCCATCGACTCGGCGGTGCCCTCGGCCGCATCGGTCAATTCCTGCGCCGGCGGCAGCTCGACCTTCTCGATCTTGTAGCTCCAGGTCCACTTCTTGGCCGGATAGCCGAGCTCCTCGAAGTCGCCCTCGTCCTCCTCGTCGTCGTTGAGCCCGAAACCCTCGTCGCGCACGTGGGCCTCGAGGTCGACCATCTTGAGCCGCGCCAGGTTGGTGGCGATGGAGAGCATCTTCGCGTTGTCGACCTGGCTGCGCGCCTGGCTGATGCTGCTCAGGTACAGCCCGAGCGCGCCGAACAGGATGCTCAGCGAGATCATCACCTCGAGCAGCGTGAAGCCGCCCGCGCGCCGCGAGCAGCTCATTTCTCGGGCTCCTCCTGGCCCAGCACGTCGTGGTGCACCGCGCCGCCCTCGTCGTCCTTGGGCGGACGCGTCATCACGCGCACCCGCCCGGTGAGCGGCTCCAGCGTGATCGACCAGGTCTTGTCGGCGTCGCCGTCGTGCAGGAGGATCACGCTCTTCTCCGCGTAGCCGGCCGCGAAGAAGTTGATCTTCACCTCACCCTTCTCGGCCTTCTCCTTCAAGTGTGCGGTATCCACCGACACGAACGACAGCCCGCGCTTGAGCTTGCGCAGCTTGCCGGCGCCGCCCTTGGGCCGGCAGCACGGCGGCGCCAGCGCGCTCATCTCGGCGCCATCCTCGCTCACCGGCGGCGCGTCGCTGCACTCGGGCGGCGGTTTGGGCCCGTCCTCGGCCTCCTGCTTGTCCGCTTCGGCCTTGTCCTCGGGTGGCTGCTCCAGCCGCTCGAGCTCCTCGGCCGCGCGCGCGAGGCGCTCCTCCTCGGCCTTCTCCTCGCGCTCCTGCTCCTCCTCGGCGTCGGTGCCGCGGCGCAGCGGCATCTTGCGCTCGCAGCGCTCGATCCACCACTGCCCCTTGTCGATGCGCACCGCCACCCGGTGGTGCTTGCCGGTCGCCAGCGAGCGATCGAACGCCCAGCGCAGCGACGACGCCACCTCGCCGGTGGCCGTGCGCAGCTTGCTACCGCGCGCCTTCTGCAGCCATCCCCCGGCCACGAACGCGAGCCCCGCCACGATCGCGAGCGCGATCAGGAGCTCGAGGATGGTGAAGCCGCGCTGCCGCATGGAGCATCGTCCCAGCTACAGCTTCCAGCTGTTGATGTCGTCGCTGGTGTCGAACTTCTTGTCGGGCCCGGCGGAGGTCACGTCGATGCCGTCTTTCTCCTCCACCCCCGGGCACACGATCTTGAGGGCGATGTTCCAGGTGTCCTTGGGGTTGCCGTCCTTGTCGACCTTCTTCCAGTTGACGAACTTCTCGCGGATCATCGCCTGCCCGAGGTCGTCGGGGCACTGGGTCTGGTCGTTCTCGTGGGCGCGCGCGTACTCGATGTAGCCCTGCGAGAACTGGCGCACCACCTCGGTGCCGGTGTCCTTCTTGGCGCCCGAGAGCGCGCGGAAGATGCGAGGACCGACCAGGACGCCCATGAGGAGGCCCAGGATCGCCAGCACGATCATGATCTCGAGCAAGGTCATACCGCGCTGCGCCTGCCGCACCACACGCTTGCTCTGCTCCCGTTCGAACATCGACTGCCTCCTTCTCACTGCGTGGCCAGGTTCTGCATGTCCATGATGGGCATGAGGATCGAGAACACGACGAACGCGATCGCGCCGCCCATGAACACGAGCATGAGCGGTTCGAGCATGGATGTCAGGCGGGTCAGGCTGGAATCGACCTCGTCCTCGTAGTTGACGGCGACCGTCTCCAGCATCTGCTCGAGCTGCCCGGCCTTCTCGCCGACCGCGATCATGTGGGTGACGATGGGGGGGAAGTGGCCGCTCTTGCGCAACGTGACGGCGATCGACTCGCCCTCCTTGATGGCCTCCTTGGCCTTCTCCACCGCCTCGATGAGGATGACGTTGCCGAGGATGTCCTTGGCCACGTCGAGCGACTTCAGGAGGTTCACGCCCGCCGCCAGCATGGTGCCCAGCGTGCGCGCGAAGCGCGCCACCACCACCTTGCGCGTGAGATCGCCGACCAGCGGCAGCTTGAGCACGAAGGCGTCCCACGCGCGCCGCCCCTTGGGCTTGGACTTCCAGACCAGGAACCCGCCCAGGAGGATCATGAACAGCAAGAGGAACCACACGAAATAGCCGCCGATCACGTGCGAAGCCCAGATCAGGAGCTCGGTGTTCCACGGCAGGGTCTGCTCGTTGTCGGCGAAGATCTCGGTGATCTTCGGGATCACGAACACCATCAGGATGCCGACGATGGCGACCCCGACGATGGCCATGATGATGGGGTACACCATGGCGGCCTGGATCTTCGACTTCAGCTTGAGCGAGGACTGCATGAAGTCGGCCAGCCGCGTCAGCACCTGCTCCAGGTTGCCCGCGGTCTCGCCGGCGCGGACCATGTTGATGTACAGGTCGTTGAACACCTTCTCGCGATAGGGGTCCTCGCCCTTGAGCTTGCGCATCACGATGGTGACGGCGCGGTTGAGCAGCCGGTAGGGCAAGAGCCGGTTCTGCATCTGCTGCGACAGCGCGTCGGCCAGCGTGGAGCCCTCGTTCACGCGCGTGCGCACGTCGCCGATGGTCGACTTGAGCGCGCGGTGCTCGGTCTGATCGAACAGCGCCGCCAGCGACTCCGACAGCGTGACGCCGGCCGCCAGCAGGGTGCCCAGCTGGCGCGTCATCACCGAGAGGTGCTTCTCGGTGATGCGCGGCGGGCCGACCAGATCGTTGAAGTTGAAGTCGCGCGAAAGCCCCTTGCCCTTGGTGATGCCGGCGCCGGCGCGGTCCTCCTTGACGTCGCTGACGAAGATGCCCTCGCGGCGCAAGAGGCCGCGCAGCGCCTTGGGCGAATCCGCCTCGCGCACGCCCTTGGCGGGCTTGCCCGCCGAGTCGATGCCGCTGTAGGCGAACACCGGCATCAGGCCCGGTCCTCCGAGGTGGCCATCATCACTTCCTCGGCCGTGGTCAGGCCGGCGACCACCTTGGCGGCGCCGTCGTCGCGTAGCGTGCGCATGCCGCGCGAGACCGCGGCGCGCTTGAGCGTGTTGGCGTCGGCGTTCTTGAGCGCCAGGCTGCGCACCTCGTCGCCCATCAGCAGGAGCTCGTAGATCCCGGTGCGGCCCGAGTAGCCGGTGCTCAGACAGCGCGGGCAGCCCTTGGCGCGGAACATGGTGCCCGGCGGCGGCGGTTGCGCGCCCTTGAAGCCCATCGCGCGCATGCGGCCCGACGAGAACGCCTCCCAGTCGAGCCCCAGGCGGCGCACCTCCTCCTCGGTGGGCCGATACGCCTCGCGGCACTCCTTGCAGACGCGGCGCACCAGGCGCTGCGCGAGCAGACCGATCAGCGACGACGCCACCAGGAACGGCTCGACACCCATCTCGACCAGGCGGGTCACGCCGCCGGCGGCGTCGTTGGTGTGGATGGTGGAGAACACCAGGTGGCCGGTCAGCGAGGCCTGGATGGCGATCTCGGCGGTTTCCTTGTCGCGGATCTCGCCCACCATGATGACGTCGGGATCGTGGCGCAGGAACGAGCGCAGCCCGGCCGCGAAGGTGAGGTCGATCTTGGGGTTGACCTGGGTCTGCGAGATGCCCTCGAGCTGGTACTCGACCGGGTCCTCGATGGTGAGGATGTTCAGGTTGGGCGAGTTGATGCGCGACAGCGCGGAGTACAGCGTGGTGGTCTTGCCCGAGCCGGTCGGGCCGGTGACCAGGAGGATGCCGTGCGGGCGGCGAATCAGCTCCTCCATGCCGGCTTGCTGATCGGGCGAGAAGCCGATGTCCGCCATGTCGAGCAGCACCGCGGTGCGATCGAGCAGACGGATGGTGATGCGCTCGCCGCCGCCGCCCGCCGCGATGGGCACGGTGGCGACGCGCATGTCGATGTCCTTGCCCGCGATGCGGCGCCGGATGCGGCCGTCCTGCGGCATGCGCTTCTCGGCGATGTTGAGGCCCGCCATGATCTT
>Ga0075428_100008669_pt1 | contig 11276 bp, 10 predicted proteins | sample RhiMetdeltSRZDD2_FD_75291 | JGI IMG/M metagenome (GOLD analysis project Ga0075428, IMG submission 75291) | Populus rhizosphere microbial communities from Tennessee, USA - Rhizosphere MetaG P. deltoides SRZDD2 | ecosystem: Host-associated > Plants > Roots > Rhizosphere > Soil | place: USA... | reverse complement strand
TAGCCCCAGTTCCGGAAGGCGCCTTCCGTGAACTTCATGATGTTGCCCTTGTGCACGAAGGTGAGGCTTTTGCGCTTGTTCGCGATCGCGTAGTGGATCGCGGCGCGCACGAGGCGCTCGGTGCCCTCGTGGGATACGGGCTTGATGCCGATGCCGCTCGAGTCCGGGAAGCGGATTTTCCCGTAGAACTTCGGGAACTGCGCCTTCATGAAATCGAGGAACTTCGCGTTGTCGGCGGAGCCCGCCTCGAACTCGATGCCGGCGTAGATGTCTTCCGTGTTCTCGCGGAAGATCACCATGTCCACCTTCTCCGGCGAGCGCACGGGCGAGGGCACGCCCTTGAACCACCGCACGGGCCGCAGACACACGTAGAGGTCGAGCATCTGTCGCAGCGCGACGTTCAGCGAGCGGATGCCGCCGCCGATCGGCGTCGTGAGCGGACCCTTGATGGAGACGAGGTATTCGCGGCAGGCGGCGACGGTCTCGTCCGGCAGCCAGGTGTTCAGGAGCTTGTTCGCCTTCTCGCCGGCGTAGACTTCCTTCCACTCGATCTGGCGCTTGCCGTCGTAGGCCTTCTTCACTGCCGCGTCGAGCACGCGCACGCTCGCGCGCCAGATGTCGGCACCGGTGCCGTCGCCTTCGATGAATGGAATTACCGGATGGTCCGGAACCTGCAGGATTCCGTTCGCGATGCTGATTTTTTCGCCCATGGGCGAATGCTAGCACGCCATCACGTAGAATCGCCGCCATGCCGATGCCTGCAAAAGATGGATTCCGGATGCCCGCGGAGTGGGAGCCGCACGCCGGAACCTGGATGCTCTGGCCGGAACGCACCGACACCTGGCGCGAGAACGCAGCGCCCGCGCAGGCTGCGTTCGCTGCGGTTGCATCCGCGATTGCAAAGAGCGAGCCGCTGACGATGGGCGTCTCCGCCGAGCAGTTCGACGCGGCGCGGCGGGCGCTGCCAGCGGGCGTGCGCGTCATCGAGCTGTCATCGAACGACGCGTGGATGCGCGACGTCGGCCCGACCTTCGTCGTCGACCGGCGTGGGCGCGTGCGCGGCATCGACTGGATGTTCAACGCCTGGGGCGGCAAGTCGGGCGGCGCGTATGCCGACTGGAGCCTCGACGACCACGTCGCCGCGAAAGTGCTCGAGATCGAAGGGAAGCCGCGCTACCACGCGCCGTTCATCCTGGAGGGCGGCGCGATTCACGTGGACGGGCAGGGGACGCTCCTCACGACCGAGGAGTGCCTGCTGAACCCGAACCGGAACCCCACTCTGCGGCGTGCGCAGATCGAGAGCCTGCTCGAGCGTCACCTGAACGTGCGCGAGATCATCTGGCTCGGACGCGGCGTCTTCAACGACGAGACCGACGGCCACGTCGACAACCTCTGCTGCTTCGTGCGGCCGGGCGAAGTCGCCCTTACCTGGTGCGACGACCCGGAAGACCCGCAGTACGACATCTCGCGCGCGGCATTCGAGGTGCTCGCGAACGCGAAGGATGTGCGCGGGCGGCGGCTCAAGGTCCACAAGCTCATGCAGCCAGGCCCGCTGTACATGACGGACGAAGAGGCTGACGGCATCGAGCTTTCCCCCGGCTCAAAGCCCCGTCGCGCCGGCGACCGGCTCGCCGGCTCATACGTCAATTTCTACATCGCCAACCGGCACATCGTGATGCCGCTCCTCGATGCGCGCACCGATCGCGCGGCGAAGGCGGCGATTGCGAAGCTGTTCCCGCGCCGCCAGGTCATTGGCGTGCCCTCGCGCGAGATCCTGCTCGGCGGCGGCAACATCCACTGCATCACGCAGCAGCAGCCCCGGTCGAAACGATAAAAGGGGACGCTCCCCGATTAGCCCGTCCAGGCACCCACCCGGCGAGTTCCCCTGCTAATCGGGGAACGTCCCCTTTTATTGCCTGGCGAGGAGGAACATGCCGGCGACGACGAGGACGGCGCCGGCGAGTCGCCAGGCGTCGAGCGGGCGCACGGGAAAGCCGAGCAGCCCGTAGTGGTCGAGCGCGAGCGCGGTGACCATCTGGCCGGCGACGATCAGCGCGAGGAATGTCGCACCCCCGATGGCCGGCCCGAATGCAGCTGACGCCGCAATGTAAAGCCCGCCGACGATGCCGGCGCCCCAGGCCCACCAGGGCGCTCCGGTCGCCTGCGCCAGCGCTGCGAACGAGCCGCGCGCGGAGAAGACGACGACCGCGAGGAACACGGTCCCGACCGCGAAGTTGACGAGCGCCGCCGCCATCGGCGAGCCCGCGTGCTCGCGCATCGTCGAATTGAAGCCGACCTGTACCGCGAGCGTCGCGCCCGCGAGCGCCGTCAATGTCATTGAGCCGTATTGCATGTTCAATCCTTGCCCCAGCCGATCTCGGCGAAGTATGCCCGCCCGCGGCCGGGGAAGTAGCGGTAGTCGCCGAAGGCGAAGTCCGCGCGATCCGCATAGGCCGTGTCGAGGAGGTTCGTGACGCGCAGCGTCAGCGTCCATCTCTTGCCGGGCGCGGCGGTCAGGCGCAGGTTGCCGATGTCGTGACCGCCGTAGCGGGCCGTGTTCGCGGCGTTTGCCCAGTACGGGCCGACCCACAGCCATTCCAGCTCGGCATCCAGCAATGCGCTGCTGCGCCGCAGGCGCAGGGAATGGATGTCGCGCGGCGCCGTGTCGATGTCGTTGCCCGCGGTGATCTGCTCGCCCTGGTCGACGACAGCGGTGAAGCGGTACTCGTGCTTTGCATGGGTTCCCGCCGCCGAGAGCAGCCAGTCGGGCGCGAACGCCCATTCGCCTTCGAACTCGACGCCCTGGTGCCGAGTGCGCCCGCCGCTCACGTTGAAGCCCTCCGAGTCGCGGAGTATCACGTTCTCCTTGTCCATGTGGAACACCGCGATGTCGAGCGACAGCGCATCCGAGCGCCAGCGGAAGCCGAGCTCCGCGGAATCGGCCTGCTCGGATTCGAGGTCCGCGACGGTCTGCTGGCGCTGGAGCCGGTACAGCTCGGTCGCTTCCGGCGCGCGGAAGCCGCGCGCGAGCGAGAGGTAGGCAGACGCGTCCTCGCTGACGTTCCAGACGAGGCCGAGCCGCGGCGCGAAATTCGTGAAGTCGTCCGAGCGGTCCGCCGGGCGCGAGTAGAGGCAGCCGCCGGGGCAGGGGACGCCGTTTTCATCCGTGTTGCCGTCGATCATGCGATTGTCGTAGTCGTAGCGCGCGTACTCGAGCCGTGCGCCTGCTTCGAGCGACCAGCGCGGCGCAAGCGGCCAGCGCCATTCGCCATAGCCTGCGACAACTTCGGAATCCACGTCGTAGTCGTACTGCTTGCCTGCCGGGCGGATGACATTGGCCGGCGGCGGACCGTCGGTCGTCCGGTGGTTCTGATACTGAAGGAGCGTGCTGCGCGCGAGCTCGGCGTCGAGACCCGCGATCAGCTCGCCGCCCGCGAAGGCGCGGCCGGTCGTCGCGAGCATGACGCCACCGCTGTCCTGGCCGTTCTGCTCGACCGGCTGGCCGAGCAGGAAATGCTGGAGGAAATCCATGCGCGAGCTGCGGAGGAACACGCGGAGCTCGTTGCCGGACGCTCCGCGGTACTGCGTCGCGAAGCGCAGGCTCGACGCGTTGCGATAGGCCTCGGGATCCGGGTTCGAGCGCGCGATCGCGGTGTCACGGTAGGCGTCCTGGCCGATGATGAATCCCGCCGTCTCCTGGTCGAGGTTCGAGCCGGAAAGCGCGAGCTTGAGCTCGCCGCCGCCTGTCGCGCGCGCCCAAACCGCGTTCAGCTTCTGTTCCTCGAATCCTGAAGCGTCGCGCCAGCCGCCGTCATCCGTGCCGTTCATGACGAGTCCGAACCCGCCGTCCGGCGTGTCGCTCGAGGCGCCGACGAGCAGCCGCTTGTACGCGTCGCTCCCGTATTCGACCGCGGCGCCGAACGCGGGAATCTCCGAGGGCATCGGCGGGATCACGTTGATGATCCCGTGCACGGCGCTCGAGCCGTAGAGCACGCTCCCCGGCCCGCGCAGCACCTCGATCGCCGCTGCCTGCTCGAGGTTCACCTCGAAGAGCTCGTTGACGTTGCAGGTGCCGACCGGGCGGATCGGGATGCCGTCCTCGAGCACCAGCACGGATCCGCAGGCGCCGGCACCCGTCAGCACCGGCGAGCGCAGCGCGGTCAGCGACTCCTCGCCGCTACCGCGCTGGATCATCGCTCCGGCCGCGCGATTCACGAGTTCCGAGGAATGCGTCGCACCAACAAGCGCGACATCACCGCCGGCGATGCGCGTGGCGCTGCCCGCATACGTCTTGAGCGCGACGGGACTGCGGGTCGCCGTCACGATCACCGGGTCCAGAGTCTCGGCATGCAGGCAAGGCGCGATGAACAGCGCTGCGAGACTGCACTTCCGGCGCGTGGCAGGTGTCGGAAACATCCGGATCATTATAGGGTTCTGCCGACAGCCGCCATCGACGTGCGTGCTACCATCCCCCGACCCGGTGAAGCCCAAGATGTTCCGCGTTTCCGCAATCCTTTGCTGCCTGGCCGCGGCGCTTCCGGCCATGCCCGCGAAGGCGCAGGATGCGGAGCCCGCCGGGCGTCCGCGCATCGGACTCGTGCTTTCCGGCGGCGGCTCGCGCGGCCTCGCGCACGTCGGCGTGCTGACTGCACTCGACGAGATGCACATCCCCGTCGACGCAATCGCGGGTACCAGCATGGGCGCGGTGGTCGGCGGGCTCTACGCCTCCGGCATGACGCCGGCCGAGATCGACAAGCTGCTGGGAGACATGGACTGGAACGTCGCGTTCCGTGACCGACCGGCGCGGGACAGCCTGAACTTCCGCCGCAAGCAGGATGACCGCGAGTTTCTCGTGCGGGTACCTCTCGGCATCTCCGGCGGCAGCTTCCGCGTGCCGCGCGGCCTGATCCAGGGCCAGCGCCTCACACAGACGCTGCGCCTCGAGACGCTGCCCGTCGCGGCGGTCGAGGACTTCGACGAATTGCCGACGCAGTTTCGCGCGGTCGCCGCGGACCTCGAGACCGGCGAGCGCGTCGTGCTCGAAGGCGGAGACCTCACGACGGCGATGCGCGCGAGCATGTCGGCGCCCGGAGTCTTCGAGCCGATCGAGGTGGACGGGCGCCTGCTCGTGGATGGCGGAATCGTCGAGAACCTCCCGGTGGACGTCGCGAAAGCGATGGGTGTGGACGTCGTGATCGCGGTCGACGTCGGCTGGCAGCCGGTCAAGCGCAAGGAGCTCACCTCGGCGCTCGCCGTCTCGAACCAGGCCGTCACGATCATGATGCAGCGCGAGACGGACCGGCAGCGCGCGCTGCTCGGCACTGGTGACGTGCTGATCCTCCCCGACATGGGAAGTCTGCAGTCCACCGATTTCACTGAGGCCCGGAAGACAATCCGCCTCGGGCTCGAGGCGATGCACGCGAGCGCGGACCGCCTCGCCAGGCTCTCGGTCGCCGACGAGGCGTGGAAACAGTACGTCGCGCGCCGCACGACGCAGGAGCCGAAGACGATCGTGCACTTCGTCAGGATCGACAAGAAGTCCGAGCGCTATGCCGAGCGCATCCAGGCCGAGCTCGGACCCGTGATCGGGGAGCCGCTCGATCCGGAGGCGATGGACAAGCGGCTCTCGCATTTCTACGGCAGCGACAACTTCGAGGCGCTCGACTACCGCCTGGTGCGGGACGGCGTGCTGACGGGCATCGAGATCAGCGCGCGCCGGAAGAGCTGGGGCCCTAACTTCCTGCGCTTCGGACTCGAGCTGCAGGACGACTTCCAGGGCGGCACGAGCTTCAGCGCCGGCGTGCGCGCGCAGGTGACCGAGGTCAACCGCTACGGCGCCGAGTGGCAGTCCGACATGCAGATCGGCGCGCATCCGCTGTTCCGCACGGAGTTCTACCAGCCGATCGGCTACGCGGGCGACTGGTTCGTGGTGCCGCGCCTGCTGCTCGAGCGCCAGAACTTCGACATCTTCGACGCCGACCGCCGGATCGCGACCTACCGAGTCAGCGACAAGCAGGTGGAGTTCGACTTCGGCCGCGAGTTCGGCAGCTGGGGCGAGCTGCGCGCCGGCATCATCGCGGGCGACGGCGACCGCGACCTCCTGGTCGGCGACCCCACCGACCCGGGCCTGCCGCCGCGCGATCCGTTCGACCGCGGCGAGCTGATGACGCGCTTCTCCGTCGACCTCCTGGACGACGTCTACTTCCCGCGTCACGGAGAGCTCTTCACGCTGCAGTGGAACGGCCCGCGCGAGAGTCTGGGCGCCGAGGCTGACGCGGACCGCATTTCCTTCGACTGGACGCACGCCCGCTCGAGCGGCCGCAACACGCTCATCCTGTCTGCGGCGGGCGGCGCGCACGTCTCGGGGCCGACCGACCAGGTGCAGGATTTCTACACGCTCGGCGGCCTATTCGACCTGTCCGGACTCCGGGCCGACGAGATCAGCGGCCCGCAGTTCGGCATCGCGCGAGCGATCTACTACCGGCGCATCGGCAGCGGACAGGACGGGCTCTTCGACGTGCCGACCTACGTCGGCGTCTCGGTCGAGCTCGGCAACGTCTGGCAGCGGCGGAGCGACGTCAGCTTCGACTCGGCGCTCGTAAACGGCTCGACCTTCGTGGGATTCGACACGTTCCTGGGGCCGGTCTACGTGGCCGCGGGTTTCGGCGAGGGTGGCGACAAGACTTTCTACCTGCTGCTCGGCCGGATCCGCTGAACGTTCAGGCCGACGGGGGACCCGCAACTTTGTCGTAGACGACCGAAGGCTCATCGCCGCGGCGCGAATAAAGATGCCGCGCCGCCATGTCCGCGAGTGCCGCGTCGCGCTCGCGCTCGGTCGCGAACCAGTGCAGCTTCTGCCAGTCGGCACCGACGAGGCGCGTGAAGGGATCGCGCGCGCGCAGCCGCACGCGGATGCCGAACGGCTTCGAGACCGGCTGGGGCTGGTTCAGGTTGTGCTCGTGTGCGATGGCCATGGCCAACGATAACGAATCGCGTGCGCGGGATGAAGCGCTCAATACCGGCGGTCGCCGGCACCCTCGCGATCTGCCCAGCGGAAGATACGGCGCGTCAGGAAGGTATACGCGGGCTTGACGCCGGCCATCCAGAGCCGCGAGAGCGGCGCGGGCGTCGCCAGGATGCGGCGCTCGCGCGCTGTGAGGCGCTCCGGGCAATAGCGGCGCTTGTGCTTAAGCAGGTGACGCAGGTCTTCGCGCGCCAGCGCGCGAAAGAAGCAGCCGCGCCGCGGCGCGACCCAGGCGAGCTGGAAATCCACGATCGCGGGGTTTCCGGCCGGCGTCACCAGCCAGTTCGGCTCCTTCGCGAGATCGTTGTGCGCGACGCCGCGTCGGTGCAGGCGGGCGACGAGGGCGCGTGCGGCTTGGTAGTAGCCGGCATCTTGCGGTTGTGCAACCTGCATCGGCCGGCCCTCGATCCACTCGCGCTTCAGCGTTCCGCGACCGGACTCGAAGAGCCGCGGCGTGCCGGGCAGGCCGTCGAGTCGCGCGAGGGCACGCGCCTCGCGCCGGCACAGGAGCCGCGCGATCCATCCCGTCCACCAGCGCGCAGCCGCCGTGTCGCGAACCACGAAGTCGCGCCCGCGATCACCGTCGATGCGGACCGTGCCGAAGAGATCCGACTTGAGCTCGCGCATCGGGGCTGCATTGTAAGATACGGCGATGGCCGATCCGCTCCGGAAGACCACGATGCCGTCCGGCGCGGACGCCCTGCCGGGGAGGGCGGAACCCATGTCCGTCGCCGAGCGTCATTTCGTCAACGGCCAACGTCTCGCGCCGCCGTTTCCGGCCGGCCTCGAGCTCGCGCTGTTCGGCATGGGCTGCTTCTGGGGCGCGGAACGCCTGTTCTGGCGGCTTGCGGGCGTCTAGTCGACCTCGGTCGGCTACGCGGGCGGCTTCACGCCGAATCCGACCTACACGGAAGTCTCCACCGGAGACACCGCCCACACGGAAGTCGTGCGCGTCGTGTTTGACCCGAAGCGTGTGTCATACGGCGAGCTACTGCAGGCGTTCTGGGAGAACCATGACCCGACGCAGGGTATGCGCCAGGGCGAGGACGTCGGCACTCAATACCGCTCTGCGATCTACGGGATCGGTGAACGGCAGCTGCAGGAGGCGAAGGCCTCGAAGTCGGCGTACCAGCGAGCGCTCGCGGCGTCGGGCCACGGCGCGGCGATCACGACGGAGGTCCTGCCCGCGCCGGAATTCTTCTACGCCGAGGACTACCACCAGCAGTACCTCGCGAAGAATCCCGACGCTACCTGCGGGCTAAGCGGAACGGGCGTCGCCTGTCCCGTCGGTCTCAGTGCCGCGGCGCGCGCCGCCGGCTGAGCGGACTTACCTGCCGCCGGGCGGCTCCTTGCCCGGCTCCGGATCAGGCAGCGGATAGGTCTTCGCTTCGCTCGGCGCGGTCGTCGGCTGTGCCGGTGCGGCCGGCGGGTCCGCCGCGACGGCGGACGCGGCACCACTCGTCAGCTTCGTGATCTCAGCGACGAGCGCGGGCGCCGGCTCCGGAGCCGGCGACTTGCTCGCGAGGATCTCGGCGGCGCTGTCGTTGCCGTAGAAGCGCTTGTTCGCCTTCTTCCAGATGAAGATGCCGTTGCCCTCGAGCGAGACGCCGGCGAAGAGGCCCTGCGTCTTCGAATAGGCGTAGACCTCGGCGTCGAACGTGATGCTGGTGCCGGCCATCGCCGTGCGGCCGACCGGGCCCGCCGCGACCGAGGCGTCGCCGCCGAGCGTGAGTTTGCCGTCGGTGATGCCCTCGATGCTCTCGCGCGTCGTCAGGACGAGCACGATGTCGGAGACCTGGCCGCCGGCCTGGAAGCCCCAGCTGCCGCCGCCGGTCGAGACGAAGACGGGATTGCTCCAGCTCCGGTCCGGGTTACGCGTGAGCATGATGCCGTTCCCGAAGCGCGCGCCGAAGATGAGGCCGACCTTGACGTTGGCCGGGAGGATGACGATGCCTTCCGCCTTCGACAGCAGCAGGTCCGGGATCCTCGTATCCGGGATGGCCTGCAGGTCGGTCAGCACCTGCTTCGACTTCTCGATCATCGTCGCCTCGTCGGTCGCCGCATGCGCGGACATCGCGAGGAAGCTGGCCGCGGCGAGCGCGCCCAGGATTTTGGAAAGCAACTTCATGAGGTCATTCCTGTTTCAATGCCCAACCGAAAGACCGCACGCAGGGTGACAGGTTCCGGAAGCGGGGCGAGTGGCCAGTGTATCCGTTGTGCGACGCTCTTCTGTTCGTCCACACTGGGGCGCCATGATGCTCCGTTTCGTCCTCGCGGTCACGCTACTTCTCGCGTCCGGCGGCGCTGCGCGCGCCGAGTGGTTCGCGCGGGAAGAGGCGATCATGGGGACGCGGATCGCGGTCGAGGTCTGGCAGGACGACCCGGCGTCGGCACAAGCGGCGATCGATGCGGTGATCGCCGAGATGCACCGCATCGACGTGCTGATGTCGGTGTACAAGCCGGAAAGCCAGGTGTCCGTCGTGAATCGCGACGCGGCGACGCGGCCGGTCCAGGTAGACCCGGAACTCGCGCGGCTCGTCGCGCGGGCGCTCGAGTTCTCGGAGATGTCGGACGGCGGCTTCGACATCACTTATGCGAGCGTCGGGTACCTCTACGACTACCGGGAGCACAAGCGCCCGACCGAGGCCCAGATCCAGGCCGCGCTCCCGGCGATCAACTGGCGCCACGTGATGGTGGACCTTCCGGCCTCCACCATCCGCTTCACGCAGCCGGGCGTGCGTATCGACCTCGGGGGCATCGCCAAGGGCTACGCCGTCGACAACAGCATCGCCCTGCTGCAAGCCCGGGGCATTACGAATGCCACGGTCACGGCAGGCGGCGACAGCCGCATCCTGGGCGACCGGCGGGGCCGGCCCTGGGTCGTCGGCATCCGCCACCCGGACGATCGCGACCGAGTGATCGCCCGCATTCCGCTCGAGGACGCCGCGATCTCAACCTCGGGCGACTACGAGCGCTTCTTCGACGAGGGCGGAGTCCGGTACCACCACATCATCGACCCGAAGACGGGCAAGAGCCCGCATGGGATCAGGAGCGTGACGGTGATCGCGCCAACCTCGACTTTCGCCGAGGGGCTTACCAAGAGCGTCTTTATCATGGGGCCCGAACGCGGACTCGCGCTCGTCGAGAGCAAGCCCGACTGCGATGCCGTTGTCGTGACCGCCGACGGCAAGGTCCTCTACTCGAAGGGGCTGGCTGCGCCCTAGAACCAGCCCGAGAAGAAAAGCCGGATGACGTCCGCGTCGAAGTTGTAGAGGGGCTCGCTGCCCGGCGGCACGCCGGTTACGCGCAGGTCGCGGAAGTCGTCGTAGTCGAAATGGATGCGGTCGAAGCGGAAGTTGAGCGCGGCCTTGTCCAGGAACTCGAGCCGTCCCGGCTTGAACTCGTAGGCCAGCCCGAAGCCGAGCGTCATGCTCGTCATGGAGGCGAGCTCCTTGTCGCGCGCGAGGAAATTCTGGAAGTTCTCGCGCGGATAAAGGTCCGAGTAGAACTCCGCCGAGTTCTGCGTGTAGAAGCGCGCGTGGACGTCGAAAGTCCACTCGTCGAAAATCGGCTGCGTGTAGGAAACCTCCGCCGTATGGCCGAGGATGTCCCAGGTGTCGGTGTAGAATCGGTAGTCGCCCTCGATCGCCGCGCGGTAGGGCAAGTACCAGCGGCCGCGGATCGCAAGCGCGTTACCCGTTCGCGTGCCCGGGTAGCGCTCGGGCTCGTACGAGTATCCGAGCGCCGCATCCGGGTCGACGAACCGCACCTGGCGGTAGGGATTGTTGAGGAATCCCTCCTCGGTAATCGTCTCGAAGGAGAGGCCTACGATCAGTTTCTTGGTTGCGATCTGCGAGACGTCGACGCCGTAGATGCGCCTGTCCACCTTTTCGGCGAAGGTCGCGTCGCCGCGGCGTGTCACGTCGTCCCAGCCGCGCGTGAAGTAGAGCGACACCGTCGTGAGGTCGCCGAACATGTCCTGGCTGATCGCGAGGCTTGCCGTGTCCGCGGTGTAGTCGTTCTCGCTCGAGTTGCTGAAGTTCGCGGTGTAGGTGACCTTGCCGCGCAGGTACTCGAAGCCGACGCCGTACTGCGTGCGCTCCTCCTTGTACGGGCTCGCCGTCGTGATCACGTCGATCGAGGCCGACGAGACCATGTCGACGTAGTAACTGGCGTCGACCGCGTATTTCTCGGCGAACTTCTTGCGCACGAGCAGCGAGGGCCCGTCGATCGTGACGCCGCCGCCGTCGTA
>Ga0075428_100008668_pt1 | contig 11277 bp, 10 predicted proteins | sample RhiMetdeltSRZDD2_FD_75291 | JGI IMG/M metagenome (GOLD analysis project Ga0075428, IMG submission 75291) | Populus rhizosphere microbial communities from Tennessee, USA - Rhizosphere MetaG P. deltoides SRZDD2 | ecosystem: Host-associated > Plants > Roots > Rhizosphere > Soil | place: USA... | reverse complement strand
GACGGCGCAAGTCGCCACGGTCATCATTGCCGTGCGTCGATGAAATGGGATCTGACGGCGGCCGACTCACCCCGACCGAGACAACCTCTTGACATCATGTCACATCGTTCCCTAATCTTTAGCCACTGCAATCGGCTGACCCCCGGGCGCTCCGCTCGGATCCAAAACGACTCGCGCATGTTCCGCGGGAATGGATTCCCCTCCGACCGAGCCAACGAGGGAGACTGATGAGGGTCCTGGTCACGGGAGGCGCCGGGTTCATCGGCTCCCACCTCTGCGAAGCGCTCCTCGATAAAGGCAACGAAGTCTGGGCGTTGGACGACCTCTCCACCGGTCGCCTCGCGAACCTCAGCACGTTCGAGCGCCACGAGCGCTTTCGCTTCCTGGAAGGCACAGTTCTGGAATCCTCGGCCGTCAACGGTCTGGTGGCCCAGTGCGATCGGGTCTTCCATCTCGCCGCCGCCGTCGGGGTGAAATACGTCCTCGAGAACCCCCTGCGGTCGCTGATCACCAACATCCGGGGCACCGAGGTGGTGCTCGAAGCCTGCGCCCAACACAAGCGCCGCGTGGTGATCTTCTCCAGCAGCGAGATCTACGGGAAGGGCGTCACCATACCGTTCGCCGAGGACGACGATCGCGTCATGGGGCCGACCCACAAGCTGCGCTGGTCCTACGCGTGCGGCAAGGCGGTCGACGAGTGCGTCGCCCAGGCCTATTGGCAGCAAAAGCAGCTCCCCGTCACAATCATGCGCTGCTTCAACACCTGTGGACCCCGGCAGACCGGGTCCTACGGCATGGTCATTCCGAGCATGGTGCTCCGTGCGCTCCGCAACGAGCCCATCATGGTTTATGGCGACGGCCAGCAGTCGCGCTGTTTCTCGGCGGTCGGCGACGTCGTGCGCGGGACCCTGCTGCTGGCCGACTGCGAGGCCGCCCTGGGCGAGATCTTCAACATCGGCACCGACGAGGAAGTCACGGTGACCCAGCTCGCCGAGCGGATCCGAGCCAGGAGCAACAGCTCGTCTCCGATCGAGTGCGTGCCTTACGAGCAGATCTACGGCCGCTCGTTCGAGGACATGCGGCGCCGCGTGCCCGATCTCTCGAAGATCCGGCGGTTCGTGGGTTACCGTCCCGAGGTGCGCCTGAATGCGTTGCTCGACAGCGTCATCCGTGACACCTGCGAGCAGTTGGGACGACCGGTTCCGGTGGACATCACGAACGCCTGATCCTTCCGGCCTCACCTCGAGTCCCCCCCCGCTCCTGTGCCGGCACTCCCTTTCGCCCTCGCGGTCCTTTCCGCCATCGTCCTGACGCCGCTCGTGGCCCATTTCGCCCGGGTGGCCGGATACCTCGATCACCCCGAACCGCGCAAATTCCATACATCCTCAACTGCTCTCCTCGGCGGGCTGAGCATCTTCGTCGCGACGCTTGCCACCTTGTTGCTGAGCACGTTCGGGCGCGGTAGGGGTATGGACGGCACCGTGCCCTACGTGCTGGCCGGTGCGTTGGTGGTCCTGTTGCTCGGGCTCTGGGACGATCGCTTCGGCATGCATCCCCTGGTGAAACTGATCGGCCAGGTCTCGGCCGCCGGCATCCTTCTAGCCTCGGGCGCCGTTCCCGACCTGCACCTCGGGCCGGTCGCCAACGTCGCCTTGAGCCTGGTCGTGCTCGTGGCTCTGATGAACGCGATCAACTTCCTCGACAACATGAATGGGATGGTGGCCGGGCTGGCCGCCATCGCGCTGCTGGGTTTCGCCTATGAGTCTTTCACGCGGGGGGCCACCGAGGTCGCGGCCGGCCAGCTCGCACTGGCCGGGGCGTGTATCGGCTTCCTGCCCTACAACTTCCCCAGGGCAAGGATTTTCCTGGGCGACGCTGGCAGCCTGCTTCTGGGGTATAGTCTCGGGGTCTCGGCTGTCCTGGCGTTCCACGCCGGGCCGCCGGGCTGGGGGCAGCTCGGGCCGGCGCTCGCGCTCGCCTATCCCGCGTTCGACATGATCTTCGTCGTGGTCACACGCCTGCGCGACGGGCGCAAGCTCTACATCGGGGGCCGTGACCACACCAACCATCGACTTGCGAGCGTCCTGAAATGTCCGAAGAAAGCCGTAATGCTCCTGTGGCTCAGTGGGGCCGCCCTCTCCGCAAGCGGTCTCGTGGTCCAAAGCCTGGGTCAGGCGATGCCGGCGGTGATGCTGGTGGGCCTGTGGTCGGCCCTGTTGCTGGCAGCGGGGATCCGACTATCGTCCGTGCCGATCGAAGCGAATTCGCCCCGCCCTTCGAAGTCCTAGGGGCGCCCCGACCGCGCGCGCGCCGCGCATCGCTCGAGCCGGACGAGATCGACGCGCAGCTGCGCGACCTGGTCGCGCACATGGCGCGCGGGATCGTGGACCGTCCCGGCGAGGTGAGGGTCGAGATCCTCGAGCCCGGCGCGGACGCCCAGTTCGAGCTGAGCGTGGACCCGGACGACCTCGGGCACGTGATCGGCAAGCAGGGGCGCACGGCCCGCTCGCTCCGTCTGGCGCTGAGCGCGGCCGCCGCCCGGCGCGACCGCCAGGCCAGCCTCGAGATCGCCGACTGACGGAGCCGTCGCGGAGGTCGGGACGATGGGCCTGATCGAGATCGGTCGGCTCGGCCGCCCCCATGGTCTCAAGGGCGAGCAGTCGCTCGACCTCTGCGCGCTCAGCCCGCTCGAGCTGCACGCGATCAAGACCTTCACCTGGCGCGGGCGCGACGGGACGACCCGGCCCGTCACCCTCGCGACCGCCCGGCCGGCGAACGATCGGATCCTGGTGCGCTTTGCCGGGGCCACGAACCGCGCCGGCGCCTCCGCCCTCACCAACGGTCGCCTGCTGGTGGAGGAGGAGCGGTTGCCCGATCCCGGACCCGGGACCGCGTACAATTTTCAGCTCATCGGGCTCGAGGTGGTCACCGAGGAGGGCCGCAGCGTCGGCACGGTCGCGGAGATCTGGCCGTCTCCGGCGCATTCGGTGCTGGTCGTGCGCGGGGCGGGGGAGGTGCTCATCCCTTCGATTCCCGAGTTCGTCAAGGCCGTGAGCCTCGCCGAGCGGCGGATCACGGTGCGGCTGCTGCCGGGGATGGAGGATTCCCCGGAGCCCACGCCGCGCTGAGGCGTTCGTCAACGCCCCCGGGGGTCGAGGCGGACGACGTGGACTCGACGCCAGCTCACGGCCGCCAGAACTCGTGTGCTAGATTCCCGCGCCGTGCAATGGATGCCGCGCAACACTCACCGTTTGGGGCGGCTCTGCCTCGCGATCATGGCCGCGATGGTCACCGCTTCGGCGGTGGCGGCCGCTCCTGGCCAGTATTTGACGGTCGGCGATCCGCTCGAGGACGAGCTCCGACTGCTCGATCTGTTCCCGCGCGCCGAGCTTCAGGGGCGTCTCCGGCTCTCCCACCTGGGCAGCCGCCCCCTGCAGCTGTCCGAGATCCAGGGGAACGCCTCGCCCGTGGCCGACGCCAGGCCCGAGGTGGCTCTGTCGCTCGCCCGCCTGGAGCGCTTCCTGGGCCGCGATCCCTCGTCCTCGTTCGCCGCCTCGCCCCAGCACCCCTCGACACCGCGGTTGTTCCGGCGCCAGGCCCAGGACGGGCAGGTGGCGGAGGCGTCCTTTGGGGTCGAGGGCACACTGCTGAGCCGCAAGGAGGACGCGGGCTCCGCGGTGGTCTCGGGATCGGGGCTCCATGGCCGGTTCGCGGTCGGATTCGATCGATGGCTGGTCTACAGCCACCAAGTGCTCGGTCGCTTCGCGGACGGGGAGCAAATCGCCAATCCGATCGTCACCAATACGGACATCATCGTCCTGACCGAGGAGACCTACCTCTCCTGTACGGCCCCATCCGGCCGCTGGGGCGTGAGCTTCGGCCGTGGGCGCTGGCACTGGGGACCGGGTCAGGAGGGGTCGCTGATCCTCTCGCGTACGGCGGCCCCGATCACCGCCCTCGAGATGCGGGGTAGCCTCGAGGCCTTTCACCTCAACGGCACGGTGATCAACGCCACGCTCCATCAGGCGGCGGGCGAGCAGCTCGCGGCCCATCGGTTCGAATGGGAGCCGGTGGACGGCCTGCGCCTCGGCGGCACCGAGGCCGTGCGATACCGGGGCCCCGGCTGGCAGTGGGTCTACGCGATGGGCGTTCTCCCGTACACGGTGGCCACCCGGCTGCTATCGCAGGACGAGCCGGACTCGATCAATACGCTCCGGAACAACCTCCTTACCGGTATCGACGTCACCTGGCGGATCGCTCCCGGCACCCGGGTCTACGGCGAGCTCGCGGTGGACGATCTTCACGCGGCGACCAGCGCGAACCCGGACAAAATCGCCTGGCAACTGGGCTGGGAGGGCACGGGGATGGTCCGCGGGCACCGGCTCTCCTGGGGTGGCGAGGTGACCCGCGTCTGGCGCTACGTCTACACGTCCTTCTTCGGCCGCGTCCACGAGGCGCAGGGCCGCCCGCTGGGCTTTCCGACCGGGCCCGATTCGCGGCGTGCCCGCGTGCGGCTGGTGTGGGATCCATCGACGGACTGGCAGGGGATGGTGCGCGTCACGCAGACCGATCGTGGGGAGAACGGGCTCGACGAGCCGTATTTCCCCGGCACGCCGCGTCCCGACCCGTCCGAGTTCGAGGGGATCGCGGAACGCTCGCGTGAGGTCGAGCTGGGGGTGCGATGGTGGCCGGCGGGCGGCATCGACCTGGGCGTCCGCGGCGCCTGGCGCAGGATCGAGGATCGTGACCACGTGGCGGGCGCGACGGCTGACGACTGGGCCGCCGCGGTCGAAGTGCACCTCGTGCGGTAGCGTGCCGCGCGGGGGGCAGCGGGAGTCGGCCGGGCCCGCTCCGTGAGACCGCTGGGCTTCGCCATCCTGGCGAAGCCGCCGCTCGTCCTCGACGCGCTCCGCCTCCCGGCTGCGCGCGTCTGCGGGGTCTCACTGCGCGGGCCCGGCCGACTCCCGCTGCCCGGCTCGCCACCGGACGCCTGCATCCTCTAACCTGCCCCCCCGTGCGCATCTCGATCCTCACCATCTTTCCCGACTTCTTCCCGCCGGCACTGGCCGAGGGGATGATTCGCGCCGCCCGCGAGAAGGGTCGGTTGGCCGTGGACATCGTGCAGCTGCGGGAGTTCACCGACGACTCGCATCGCAGCACCGACGACTATCCCTTCGGGGGCGGGGTGGGCATGATCATGAAGATCGACCCGATCGCCCGCGCCCTCGAGTCGTTGCCGGTGGGGGCTCGGGGCCAGCGGCCGGCTGGGTGCCGTGTGGTGCTCCTCTCGCCCCAGGGGCGCCTCCTCACCCAGCAGCTCGCGATCGAATACGCACGACTCGAGCACCTGGTGGTGCTGTGCGGGCGCTACAAGGGCGTGGACGAGCGCGTGAGCGAGCACCTCATCGACGAGGAGCTCTCGCTCGGCGATTTCGTGCTCTCGGGGGGCGAGCCCGCGGCGCTGTGCGTCGTGGATGCGGTGGCGCGCCTGCTCCCCGGCGTGGTGGGCGACAGCGACTCGGTCGAGAGCGACTCGTTCCATTCCGGGATCCTGGACGCGCCCCACTACACCCGGCCGGCCGACTACCGCGGCTGGGGGGTGCCCGAGGTGCTGCTGGGCGGGAACCACGCGGCCATCGCGCGCTGGCGGCGGGAGCAGGCGCTGCGTCGCACGTTCGAGCGGCGGTCCGGGCTGCTCGACGCCGCCGAGCTCTCGGCCGAGGACCGGCGCTATCTCGAGCGGCTCGAGCGGGAGCGCGCCGCGCGCCGCGCCGAAGACCGGGGATGATCGGAGCGGTGGACGGCGCCCGGGTCCCGCGGACCGCGCCGGGAACCGGGCCCGGGACGGTGAGGCCGGCCCCGGCGAGGGATCCGCTCGCGCAGGCGGCGGGCTGGAGCTTCGTTCTGTTCGCGGCCGCGACGCCGGTCGCCATCGCCCCCATGAGCGTCGCGGGCGGGCTGTGCGCGGCGCTCACGCTCGCGGCCTGGCTCGCTCGTCGCGGCCCGCCCAGGGTGCACACTCCGCTCGACCTGCCGGCCGTGGCATGGCTCGGCGCGATGGGGCTCAGCACGCTGCTCGCCCTCGACCGGCCGGCGAGCGCCGCCAGCCTCGGCAAGGGCCTGATCCCGTTCGTGGCGGGGCTTGCGGCGTGGCACGCGCTCGAACGGCGGCGGTCTGCCGCTGCGGTGATCGGGCTGCTCGGCGCGGGCAGCGTCGCCTCGCTGATCGGCTGGGCCGGCTTCATGGCGGCCGGCGGACGCTACCCGGCGCGGGCGATCGGCCTCACCGGCTCGTGGATGACGTTCGGCCTCCAGCTGCTCCTGCTCGTGAGTCTGGCCTGTGGCATCGCCATCACCGCACGCCATCGCGCCTGGCGGCTGGGCGCCGCGGCGGCGGCGCTCGCGGGCATGGCCGGCCTCGCCGCCAGCTTCACGCGCAGCGCCTGGCTCGGGTTCGCCGCCGCGCTCGCGGTGCAGCTGGGCCTCCGGCGCCCGCGCTCGCTGCTGGTGCTGGCCATGGTGGCGGCGGTCGCCTACGTGGCGCTCCCGGGCGATCTCGGCGACCGCCTGCGCAGCGCCTTCGATCCGGCGCACGGGGCAAACCGCGAGCGCATGCTGATGTGGGACGCGGGTGCCCGCGCGTTCCGGGATCATCCTCTGACCGGGGTGGGGCTCCAGAATCTCACACCGCTGCTCGACCGCTACCGGTCGCCGCAGGCGGTCGAGCATCCGGCGCACGTCCACAACAGCTACCTCCACGTCGCCCTCGGCACCGGCGTGGTGGGACTGCTCGCGTTCCTCGCGCTGTGCGTGGCGCTGGTCGTCTCCTGTGCGGCCGGCGGGCCGGACCTGCGCCGCGGGCGGGGGCTCGGCGCCGGCGTGCGGCTGGGCGTGACCGCGGGTGTTTCGGGCTTCCTGCTCGCCGCACTCTTCGACCATGCCTTTGGCGACGAGCAGCTCCTGTTCCTGCTCTTCACCCTCGCGGGGATCGCCTACGCCGCGCGCGGGTGGGATGACGATCTCCCGGGGGACATCGCAGGGTCGCCCGCCGTGACGGATCATGGGGCCGCCGCGACATGAGGGTCGCCCTCGTCCACGACTGGCTCACCGGCATGCGCGGCGGCGAGAAGGTGCTCGAGCGCATTGCCGCCATGTTCCCGGACGCCCCCATCTACACGCTGGTCTGGAACCGGGGCTCGGTCTCGCCGGCGCTCGAATCCCATCCCATCCACACGTCGTTCCTCCAGTCGATGCCCGCGATCGGGAGCCACTACCGCTGGTACCTGCCGTGGTTCCCGGCCGCGATCGAGCGCTTTCGCCTCACCGGATTCGACGCCGTGATCTCCTCGAGCCACGCGGTGGCGCGCGCCGTCCGCACACCCCCCGGCACGTTTCACCTGAGCTACATCCACACGCCGATGCGTTACGTGTGGGACCTCGAAGACCAGTACTTCCCGCCCGGGCGCTTTCCGTGGCCGCTCTCGTGGTACGTGCGCAGCGCCTGCGCGCGGCTGCGGCGATGGGACGCGGCCACCAGCGACCGGCCTCACGCCCTGATCGCCAACTCGGAGCACGTGGCGGGCCGCATCGCCCGCCACTACCGCCGGAGCGCGGTGGTGGTGCACCCGCCGGTCGCGGTGGCCCGATTCGCGGCGGCGGCGGGCGCGCGCGGCGGCGCGGTCGAGCCCCCGGACCGTCTCCTGCTCGCCGGGGCCCTCGCGCCCTACAAGCGCGGTGACCTGGCCCTTGCGGCCTGCCGGACGCTCGATCGCCGGCTGCTCGTCGTGGGCAGCGGACAGGAAGGGGAGCGCCTGCGTCGCGGAGCCGGGGAGGGTGTCGAGTTTCGGGGCTGGGTGGAGGAAGGCGAGATGGCGCGGTTGCTCGCCGGCGCCCGGGCGCTGCTGTTCCCGGGCGAGGAGGACTTCGGCATCATCCCGGTCGAGGCGATGGCGAGCGGTTGCCCGGTCATCGCCTACGGTCGCGGCGGGGCGCTGGAGACCGTCGGCCGCGGCGCCGATGCGGAGGCGCTGGCGAGTGTGGCGGCCGGGGGTGAGGCGAAGGTCCCGGGCGGGGTGCTGTTCGGCGAGCAGAGCATCGAGGGCCTCGCGCGCGCGATCCGCCTGCGCGAGACGCACGAATTCGACCCCGCGGCCCTGCGCGCTCAGGCAGCGCCGTTTGCGGCCGAACGGTTCGACCGAGAGTTTCGCGCCGCGTTCGAGGCGGGCTACCGGGAGTGGAAAGGCGCTTCGGCGGCGGGGCGGACGTGCGCCGGGTAGTCGGGTTCCTCGACCTCCTCATCCTCGTCGTATTCGCCTTCATGGCGCTGGTGATCCTGACGGGCGGCTTCGCGCACCACTCGGGCTCACTCAGCATCAGCGCCACCTCGACCAGGAACCCCGGGCGCGCACTCGTCCTCCTGCTGCTCCTCAGGAAGTGCGTGGCGCCGAGCCGCCCGTGGGCCGAGGTCCTGCTGTTTCGGATGCTCGGGGGCATGGTGGACCGGCTGCGGCATGCGAGACCCGCGATGCTCCGCGCGCTCCCGGTGGCGGGAGCGGCCGCCTACGCGCTGATCATGAGCGCCGTCACGATCCGCAAGCACGAGGCATTCCAATCGCACGGCCACGACCTGGGGATCTTCGATCAGGTGATGTGGCGGACGGTCCACGGGGACGTGTTGGGAACCTCCATGCTGGTGAGCCCGCATTTCTTCGGCGAGCACGTCTCGCCGGTTCTTCTGCTCGTGGCTCCGCTCTACGCGCTCCTTCCCGACCCGCGCACGCTCCTGTGGCTCCAGAGCGTGGCGCTCGCCAGCGGGGCGATCGCCGTGTACGGGATCGCCCTTCGTGCCCTCCGGGACGCGGCCGCGGCCGCCCTCTTCTCGCTCGTCTACCTGGCCTATTTGCCCATGCGCAACGCGAACCTGTTCGATTTCCATCCCATCGCGCTGGCCACGCCGCTCCTCCTGTTCGCCTTTCACCATCTTGAGAGCCGGCAGTGGGCTCGCTTCGCGCTCCTCCTCGCCCTCGCCATGGCCTGCCAGGAGGAGATCGCCATCCTGGTGGCCGCCCTGGGGATCTACGTCGCGTGGGTCCACGGCCGGCGGACGACCGGGGTGGCGCTCTTCACGCTGGGGGCCGCGATCCTCGCGCTCGAGCTGTGGGTGGTGGTGCCGCATTTCCGGAACGGTCCCTTTTCGTTCACCTACCGCTACAGCTATCTGGGGGATTCGATCCCGGAGATCGTGCGCTCGCTCGTCACGCGCCCGCTCCTGGTGCTCGGGCACCTCGCCACCCCGGCCAAGCTGGAATACCTGGTGGATGTCTTCGGCCCGGTGGCGTTTCTTCCGTTCGCCGCCCCCGCGCAGCTCCTCCTGACCGCGCCCACGTTCTTCCAGAACGTCCTGAGCGACTACGCGCAGCAGTATTCCACGCGCTTCCAGTACACGTCGCCGCTCACCCCCTTCGTGTTCGGCGCGGCCATCTACGGGTTCCGGCGTCTCGCCGCCCAGCCCGAGCGCATCGGAATCCTCCTCGTGCTTCTGGTGGTCTCCGCCGGCGTGTTCTTCGGCGAGTCGCCCGCGCGCCAGCTCCGCCAGTTCGCTCCGACAGCCCATCACGCACGCCTCGGGGCCATCCTGAAGGCCATTCCGGCTGCCGCCTCGGTCTCGGCTCAGGACGTCCTCGTCCCGCATCTGTCCCGTCGGGAGCGGGTCCACGAGTACCCGGCCCTGAACGACGCCGAGTACGTGGTCCTGGATGCCTCCTCGAGCACGTATCCGCTCGTGCCGGAAGCCTACCATCGCTCGGTGGGCGGCCTTCTCGCCGGGGCGGACTACGGCGTGCGCGTCTGGTCGGACTCGATCCTGGTGCTGCAGCGAGGGTATCCGCGCTCGCAGAACGCCGCCGCCCTCGAGCGCTGGGCGCGGCGCCCGCGATAGCGATTCGGCGTGCCGCGCCCGCCTAGGGCGCCTCGCTCCCGACGACCTCCCGGTACACTTCGTCCACGCGAGCCGCGATGGCGGGCCAGCCGAACTCGGGTCCCAGTGCGGGCGCGCGGGGCGCGGGCCTCCGCACGAGCGCCGAGGGGATCGCGTCGGCCCACGCCGCCACCGTCGGCGGCAGGATCCGCCCGACCGCAGGGTCACGGATGACCTCGGGCGCGATGCCGACGTCGTGTGCGAGCGCGGGCAGGCCTGCGGCCAGCATCTCGAGCAGCGCGACCCCGCAGCCTTCGTAGTAGGAAGGCAGGGCGCCGAGGTCGGATGCGTGGATCCAGTCGATGACCTCGTGATGCGGCACCGGCCCGGTGATCACCCGCCCAGGGGCGCGATGGGGCGCGGCGCCGCCCGCCGTCACCCAGACCGCGCCGCGTCGGGTGGCGCCGGCCCGCGCCCACGCGCTCGCGAGCAGGCCGTAGCCTTTGACGAAGTCGTCGCGACCGATCGTGAGCAGCACCGGTGAGTGGTTGGCGATGCCGTAGCGGGCCCGCAGGGCCTCGTGGCCCTGCCGCGGTGGGGCGAACGAGACACCGTTGGGGATCACCCGCGAGCGGACGGGATCGAGTCCGTGCCAGCGTGCGAAATCCCGGCGCAGGCCCTCCGACACGGCGATCACGCGACCGCTTCGCCGGCAACCGCGCCGCTCCTCGGCCACCGCGTGCCAATTGGCGAGGTTGGCGAGCGTGCGGAGGCGGCCCATCCGCACGTAAACCTCCATCTTGGCGGCCACGCAGAAATGGAGGGTGCGCAGGTGACGCGGGCCGGGCTCGAGCCGCGCGGGCCACGGCCCGCCCTGGTAGTGGACGATGTCGTAGCGGGACACCTCGATCCGATCCACCATCGTGCAACCTTCGAGCGTCCGCGGACGCCCGAATACGTCGATCGTGTGCCCGCGGGCACCGAGCTGGCGGGCCAGTTCGCGCACGTGGGTCTCGACTCCGCCCGGGAGCGAGAGGTCGAGATCGGCGAGGAACAGCACCCTCACGTTACGGGCCCGGCGACGGTGGCTCGGTGCGCGGCCCGGGCACGCGCGGCTCTCGGTGTGAAGGTCATCGCGACGCTCACGGCCAGCCAGGCGCCCGCCCGCGTCCGTCCACCGCGCCCGGCGAGCGCGCGGAAGAGGAGCCGGCGGGCCTCGTCGAGGCGGCCCTCGCGCACGTAGAGCTCCCCGAGAGTCGCCAGCAGCCGCCCTGCGCGCGGGTAGGCGGCGAGGAACTCCGCTTCCCCCGCGCTGCGCTCGAGCAGCTCGACCGCATCCCGGCCGGTGGCGCGCCGCTCGC
>Ga0075428_100008667_pt1 | contig 11277 bp, 8 predicted proteins | sample RhiMetdeltSRZDD2_FD_75291 | JGI IMG/M metagenome (GOLD analysis project Ga0075428, IMG submission 75291) | Populus rhizosphere microbial communities from Tennessee, USA - Rhizosphere MetaG P. deltoides SRZDD2 | ecosystem: Host-associated > Plants > Roots > Rhizosphere > Soil | place: USA... | reverse complement strand
AAGATCAAAGTGCATAGAATTCCCACTGACAAACTTTCTTGATGTGCAAGCGCTCTAACCGGCTCGCGTATTTAGAGTCTCGAACTCCTCTTGCGAAAGCTCGATCCCTGAAGCTGCGACATTTTCCTCAAGGTGGACAATTGAGGATGTGCCAGGAATTGGGATCATCTTTGGCGAGCGTTTCAGGAGCCAGCCAAGTGCAATCTGGGCTGGGGTTGCGCTGTGTGCCTGTGCAATCTGTTCAATGGATACGATCTTTCGGCGCACCCCAGCCATCCTTTCTGCACAGCTGGACACTGCCAAACCCAAGCCGATGGATGGGCATGTTACCACCTAGAACAAAGTCGCTTTGGACGGTCGTCTGTGGAGGCATAGGAGCTGACATAAAAGTTCCTCCCGGTACTTGTGTGAAGGGAGTAGTGATCGGCAGACCCGACCACTACTCTGGAATGGTTAAGCAGTCTATTTCGTTACGGGATCACGATCGTTCCATCAATGGTGCCGGAAGTAACGCCAGTCCCGATATTGACTCGACGTGTTTCCGTGAAGCTCCCTGTAGCACCGGCAAACCGGCCGGTGCCGCCTGTGATCGCATAGGTTTCAACCACCACAAAGACGCTGGGATCTTCGGTCGGGGTCGCCTGTCCCGATCCTTCGGCAAAGAGACTGTCTCCGTTCGCCGCTACGTACTGAGCAGACAGCCCGGTGCCAGTGCCGGTGGGTAGATCCACTTGCACTTCATACGTTACTGTGTAGCGGCCGAGGTGTGTGGCTTCTCCTGATCCCGTCGCCGTCACAGACATGGTTGGACCGTTAACCTGGTACGTTTCGAGGGCTTCGATGGAGCCTTTAAGGGGCAATGACTTCCTTGCGGATGCCGCGGCAAGCGTTGTGCTCACGAGAAGGATCGCCAGCAGCAAAGCAACAACCATTGGTACAGATAGTTTTTTCATTGTTCCTCCAATTCTGGGTAGACCAGATATAATTTTTCAGAAACCCGGATGGTTTCTGTATGTACAATATAGCAAATCGACGTTTTTCTTTGGTCACGGTTGGCGTTACAAGAATCGTGACAACTCAAGTGACAATCGAGTGAAATCGAACCAGACTGTTTATGGAATTCCATTCCTTTGGCGATTGGCTGAAGCGCAAGCGTAAGGCGCTTGACCTTACGCAGGCAGAGCTGGCAAGCCAGGTGGGATGTTCGGCGGCTGCCATTCGCAAGCTCGAAGCAGAAGAGCGCCGTCCCTCCGCGCAGATCGCGGAGCGGCTGGCTGAAATTTTCTATATCGCCCCGGATGAGCGGGCAAACTTTCTGCGTTTTGCGCGCGGGGAATTGCGATCCGCGCCCGCTGATAACAAGGAAGATTTCCCCTGGCACACATCGAGCAGGCCGACTCGTTCGAATTTACCCGCAACAGTGACATCCCTCGTGGGACGCGAGCAGGAAATTACCCTTGTTCGTGATAATCTGCGCAGTGCAGATATCCGCCTCCTCACGCTAATCGGCCCGCCAGGGATTGGCAAGACGCGATTAAGTATTGAAGCGGCGCGCGCAGTTCTGCCTGATTTTCCAGATGGCGTGTTCTTTGTCGCGTTGGCTCCGCTGGACAATCCCTCCCTGATTACGCTAACCATAGTTCAGACACTTGGTTATGTAGAGGCGAAGAATGTACCCGCCCGGCAACAACTCATGGATGGCATCGGGGAGAAACAGATGGTTCTTGTGTTGGATAACTGCGAGCATCTCATCGAAGACGTCGCCCCCCTCGTCTCTGACCTGCTCTCCGCCTGTTCCCGGCTAAAGATCCTTACCACCAGCCGCGAATCCTTGCGCGTGGCCGGCGAATGGCTCTTTCCTGTGCCCAATCTAGATGTTCCCAAGGAAAGTTCGTCAATTAATGTAGAAACCGCAGCGAAGTTTCCCGCGTTGACTCTCTTTGCCGAGCGTGCCCGCGCGGTTCGCCTCGATTTCACACTCAATCATGACAATATCCAAACGGTTTCCTCCATCTGTGCTCAATTAGATGGCTTGCCGTTAGCAATTGAACTCATCGCGGCGCGGATGCGTTTGATGTCCCCTGAAGTATTGTTAACACGTATGGACAATCAATACGTCTTATCCGCAGATGGGATGCGGGCGTTATCCGCGCGTCAGAAAACTTTGAACGATGCCATCGGCTGGAGTTACAACCTGCTCTCTGCGGAAGAGCAAATATTCTTTGCGTATCTTTCGGTGTTTTCAGGTGGCTTTACGTTGGCGATGGCCGAATCCATGTTTTCGGCAATGTTCACCACCAAATCTGTGTCCGAACTCATCACTTCCCTCCTGGATAAGAGTCTTCTTCAACGTGCTCTTGATGAACAGGGTGAGCCGCGATTTACAATGCTGGTGACAATTCAGGAATTCGCGCGGACTCGTTTACGAGAGATAGGTAAGGAAGCAGAAACACGTGACCTGCATCTGGCATATTTCCTTGATCTTGCTGAGCAAGCGGATCGCGAAATTCATGGGCCAGCACAAGTTGAGTGGATGGATCGCCTGGGTATGGAACTTGACAACGTCCGCGCCGCGTTAGATTGGAGCGTATCCAGCCAGCCACCGGAGAAACTGTTAAGGCTGTTCGCCGCTTTGGGCTGGAACTGGTTGGTGCGCTGGTCTCCCAGCGAATACCGAAATTGGCTGGACAACATCCGCGCTCTTCCTGACATTGACCATCACCCTGTGACGTATGCACGGATACTCAATCTCGCAGTACAGCAGGAATGGGTTGCAGCCAATTATGGTGAGGCACAGGCCTTTGTCGAAGAAAGTCAGGTAATCTGGCTCGAGTTGGGTGTCGCTGGCGAGCGAGGGTTGGCAGAAGCACTCTATTTGAAGGGCATGATCCCGCTGCAGGAGGGAGACTATAACGAAGCAGAATCTTATTTTGAGCAAAGTCTAGAACTTTATCAAAAATATGGTGACCCATGGGGAGTGGCAATGGTAAAGTTTTTCCTAGGCAATGTCACTCTTTGGAAGGATGAAGATTCCTCAGCGCTACTCTGGTTGATGCAAAGCCTTGATCTCTTCGACGAGCTCGGCGATCCGTGGGGAATAGCCAGGGTAACCCAGCGTCTGGGAGAGCTATTTTTGAAACAAGGGTCTTATGAAAAAGCACAAATATATTTTGACCGGCATTTAAGGCTCGACGAAAGGCTTGATTTCAAGCAGGGAACTGCAATTGCTTTGTTGAATCTGGGAAACCTGCACCGCTATCAACGAGATTACGATCAGGCCGAACAGTACTATGAGAAAAGCCTGGCGTTATGTCGTGAATACAGCCTGAGAATCGATAGGGGCCTCAATTTATATTCCTTCGGCTTGTTGGCTCTACATCGAAATGATCATCCACTTGCCAGGCAATTTTTTGTAGACTATTTCGATGCAACCCGTGGGTTTACAAAAGAGATCAGCACATGTGATTTTTTGATAAGCGCAGCTGCGGTGGCGGGGGGTACAAAACAACCTGTACGCGCTGCAAAACTATATGGCGCGGCACAGGCGCTATTTGGCACAACGGATCATCAAATTCCTGCATTCGATCAAGCCGAATTTGATCGTCACATTCAAATGGCGCGTGATCAACTTGGTGAAGCGAGCTTTGAAACGCTCGCGTCAGAAGGCCGCGCCATGACCATGGAGCAAGCCATCGAGTACGCGCTTGAACAAAATCCCTAACTTTCCGCTTCTTATCGAAATTACGATAACCAATCACGATAAATATTCTGTGTTCGACTTCCAGCTGTCCCATATCCACTTTAGCAAAGCTCTTTCTGCTCGTCATCTTGAATTACCAGTGCCGCGCACGTCTGACAGTCGTAACGAAACTAAAAATCACTTTTTGCTTGCAATTTGTGTTAAAAGATTAAGCAATTTCTAAGCCGGCGGCAATGTAGGGCCAGTATAAAAATCCGAACGAATTGAACGCACGTATATGTTTCAAAAGTGTGTTATCTGCCTGGAGTTTGCGTTTTGGAGGTATCCCCATGAATAAAAAAATCTCCCGCCGCGACGCCTTAAAAGTAGGCGCGCTAGGCATGCTCAGCGGACTGGCCGCCTGTTCACCCGTCGCCACTGCGACGGAAGCGCTTGTACCCACAGCCCTCCCGCTTCCCACAAACCCACCCGTCCCGACCGCCACATCCCAGCCTGTCGCGGTTGCTGGAGCCAGTCCCACAGCTGGGCCAAATCTCACCACGTTTGCCAACGAAATTGCCAGCCTCGCCACTCGCTACCTCGACTCACTGGATTCAGCGCAACGGACCAAATCTGCCTACGCCTTTAACGACCCTGAATATACCCGCTGGCATTGGACCACGCCGCAGAACTTTCCACGTAATGGCCTGCCACTGCGTGAAATGCAGCCTGCCCAACGCGACGCGGCTTTTGCCTTATTACAAGCCAGCCAATCTGCCTATGGCTTGCAGAAATCACTCGATATCATCTCTCTACAAAATGACCTGGGTAACGACCCCGAGCTCTATTATGTGACGATCTTTGGCACCCCCGGTGTCGAACCCTGGGGCTGGCGCTGGGAAGGGCATCACCTTTCCCGCCGTTTCAACCTCATCAACGGGAAACTCTCGGTCACCCCGTTCTTCCTCGGCGCGTGGCCCACGGTCAATAATAACGGTCTGAAAGCCATGGAACGTGAAGAGTGGGCGGCGCGAGAGCTAGTCACTTCGCTGGACAATAACCAACGCGCCACCGTAATCTTTCAACAAGACACGCTCGGAAACCATGTTACACAAAACCAGGCCTATGTGACTCCGTTGCAAACGGTCGGGATTGCGACACCCAACCTCAATGCAAATCAACAGGCCCTCGTCACAGAAATCATCCACAAGTACCTTGATACCCTGCCGGATATGATCGCAGCCTCCCACCTGGATCGCTTGCAGGCGGCCAGCTTCGAGAACATTTACTTTGCCTGGGCTGGATCGCTCGAAGCGCAGCGTCCGCATTATTACCGTTTGCAGAGCCCCACCTTCTTGCTGGAACACGACAACTCGCGCAACCGCGGCACCCACATCCACAGCGTGTGGCGCGACTTTGCAGAAGATTTCGGGCAAACCTTTTAATTCGCGTAGGACGGATTGCCAATCCGTCCTATGTTGAAAAAGTTTTACAGCAGACCCACACGTCATGAAGCGCGCTCCCTTATGGCAATACGTTGTGATACATGCGCTGGCTATTGCGCCACTTGCTTTGACTGCCTATGAATATGTGACGAATACCTTGCCCATCGTCCTGGACCGGCATCTAGTCATCCGCTTTGGCGCAGTGGGACTGGCCTTCCTCATCGCTTCCTTCTCCATTACCCCCATTGGTATCCTAACTGGCAAAACGAATCTTGTTCCGCTGCGCCGTTCGCTGGGGGTATATGGTTTCTGCTACATCACTTTGCATTTTCTTTCCTACGCCTGGTTCAGCAATGGCTTCGATTGGGCATTGATTTTGCGCGACATCGGCGAGCGCCGCGCCATGAGCGCAGGTTTGCTGGCTTTGGCGCTGCTGCTTCCGTTAGCGCTCACCTCCACCAACGGCTGGCAGAAGCGATTGGGCAGGCGCTGGAAAGTATTGCATCGTCTAGTCTATTTTGCGGTGCCATTGAGTGTCCTGCATTACTTTTGGCTCGAACGCGATATCAAGGATTGGGTCCTCATCTACGCGACCTTGGTGGCAATTCTATTTGCTGTAAGATTGCCTGCCATCCGGCGTGTGGTGGCGCGTACGCGTCAGCGTTCACAGGTGACAGCGAGTGAAGAATAAGGTGACCCGCGTAATCATATATTACCTGCATCCCTGATCACATACCTATCCTCCCTTTCAAATACAACTTACACCAATGAAGTTTCGATGGATAGTATATAATCCGATATATCTTGTCGGATTATTGCTGCGAGCCTCCCAGGTCAATATAGGAATATTTATGCTCCATCGTTCCAGAGAAAGGGAAATCCCATGATCCGCAACATTGCATCCAATATATTGAAATCCTTAATCGTTGTCACGATCATTCTGATGGCGCTTGCCCTGACGCTGCCCGCGCAAGCTTCTGAATATGTGCCCCCATCAGGGGGTATGCGGGCGACGCCGACTATCGAAATCAATCCCGATGCAAAACACCATGAAGATGGGTCGGGTCACGAACACGAGGGCCCTGCACCGATGAGTTTGCTCGAAATGGCTTCGTCAACTTGTACAGGCGGTTTTGCCGGGGAGTATCCCTGCCAGGGCATTGACTTCATGAGCCGCGTCCCACTCAGTTCATTTACAGGAAATCCTGCGAGCGCGTCAAACCTGTGGGGCTATGTCGATCTGGATGACGACCGGGAATACGCCATCATCGGGTTGAGGAACGGCACGGGCGTGGTAGATATCACGGATCCGGTCAACCCGGTCATTGTGGGGCACATCGCCGGGGTCAGCTCGCAGTGGCGCGAGGTCAAGGTGTATCAATTTTGGAACGCCTCCGCCAGCCGCTGGGACGCGTATGCCTACATCACAACCGAGGGTTCGGGTGGCGGAATCCAGATCATTGACCTGACCCAACTGCCTGCCAGCGTCTCACTGGCCAACACATGGACCGGCGTCTCCACCTCGCACACCGATCACGTTTCGAATATCAACTACAGCACGAACGTTTCGAATAATCCGAATTTTCCACCGATCCTGTACCTCTCAGGCTCAAACAAGGGCGGGCTACGCTTCGTCAGCCTTGCCAACCCCACTAACCTGACCGAGATCGGGTTCTGGACAGGAACTTATTCACACGATACCTATGCCCATGTGTTTACCGATGCACGCGCCAACCAATGCGCGCCCGGGCATAATCCGTGCGAGGTGGTGTTCAGTTTTGCGGGTACGCCGGGGCTCAAGATCATCGACGTGACGAATAAGAGTGCACCAGTGACACTGAGCACGTTCACCTATCCCCAGCTGGGATACACACACTCCGGCTGGATCTCGAGTGACGGTAACTATATTTACCTGCACGATGAATTGGATGAGCAGAACTTCGGTGTCAACGGCAGGATCCGCACGATTGATATCACCAACCTCGCTGCGCCGTTCGTCAGCAATGTGTATACGACATCGAACGCTGCCATCGATCACAATGGTTATACCATCGGCAACAAGTTCTACTTCTCGAACTATACGCGCGGGATCGGCGTGTTGGATGTGACCAACCCGAACGCGCCGGTCGAACTCAGCTTCTTCGACACCTACCCGACAAGTAACACAGCGACGTTCAACGGCGCATGGGGAGTGTATCCATACCTGCCCAGCGGAAATATCATTATCAGTGATATTCAGCGCGGATTGATCGTCGTCCGCGAGCAAACTGGTGGTGGCGGACCAACCCCAACTCCAACAGTGACCAATACTCCAACCCGTACGCCAACCCCAACAAATACCCCGACACCGACGAGTACGCTGAGTGCAGGGAATACCGGTTGGCTAAGCCCCAGCACAAATGGGGCACAGACCAGCGGTGCCGGGGATAACAACGGATATGAATCCTTACCGGCAAATGCGCATGCAGATGGCGGATCCGAAGCCGCAGATATGAACAGCGGGACGAACAAGAACACATCCTGCACGGACACTGGCAAGGACAAGCACCTGTTCTATAATTACAACTTCTCCTTCGCCGCGAGTGCAATCCAGGGCATTGAAGTGCGTCTCGATGCGCGCGCAGACTCCAACGGTGGCTCGCCCAAACTCTGCGTCGAAATATCGTGGAACGGAGGCGCATCCTGGACCGCGTTCAAGAATACTCCGAACATCAGCACCACACAAGCCACCTACATTTTAGGAGGCGCGGCGGATACATGGGGACGCACGTGGGCTGTTGGCGACTTTACGAATGCGAACTTCCGCATCCGCGTAACTGACGTTTCGAACAATGTCAACCGCGACTTCTCGCTTGATTGGATTGCCGTGCGTGTGAGTTATCAGCAGTAACATTAATGGCCCTGATAAGCTTGTGATGGTCAACTCCCGCCTTTGATATCCATTGGTGGGAGTTTTGCCTCCAAATCTCTTATTTCTGCCCTTGACAAAAACTTAACTAACGTATAAAGTTAAGCCCGCTTAAATAAAAAGAAGGCTTAACTATGTCTAAATCTGTCCAATTTGACCAAGCCATCCGTTCCTGGATGGATATCTTTATGAACCGTTCCATGCGTGGCTGGGGGCGTTTCGCCAAGTCCACGGGTCTTTCCATGCCGCAATTCGGCTTGCTAATGCAGATGCATCATAAGGGTGCCTGCGGTATGTCTGCGGTCAGTGAGCGGTTTGATATCACCCCTGCGGCTGCCAGCCAGCTGGTGGATAAACTCGTGCAAAATGGCTTCATTAAGCGCGAGGAAGATCCGCAAGATCGCCGCGCGAAATTATTGAACCTGACCGATAAAGGCCGGGAACTCATTCAACAGGGAATCGAAGAACGATACCGATGGGTGGAAGAACTGGGCGAAAGACTAACTGGCGAAGAACGCGTAAAAGTAACGGAAGCGCTCAATATCATGACCCGCGCCGCGCAGGAACTGGAAGCAGAACCAGTGCAACCAGTGGCTTGATCTCCTAGAACTCTTCACATTCAATTCACAGGCAGGTCATACACTCTCGTTGTACTTTTTATTGAAAGGAACTTTATGCAAGCAACCCTCACCCGACCCCAACCCCGCGCACGCCGCGAACGCCCCTCTTTCAAAGGGATCGGGCGCGCCGTCCGCTACCTGACGCGTTATGGACGTCAGGCTGCCTTACCGTATGTTTTTTTGATTATTGCGACACTCGCACAACTGGCTGTGCCGCGTATGATCCGCAACGTGATCGACGCTGTCACCAGTGGCTACCTCGCAGATCAAATTCTGGGAGCGCTGGATAAAATCCCGGCTGCCTTCATGAGCCAGGCATTGCCGAAGATTCTCGAAGCCACCGGCAAGGATGCGTCCTTAACGCTGGACCAGCTCAAAGTCCAGTTGGATGCGGACATTTCCTCCGCACCGCAGACGTTAATCAATGCACTGATTTTCATTGTCATCTTCGCCGTATTGCGCGGAGTCTTCTCCTTTTTGCAGGCCTACTGGGCGGAGAAAAATTCACAGGCGGTGGCATATGACATCCGCAACGAGTTGTATTCGAAGATCCAGACGCTCTCGTTTTCATATCACGATAAGAATCAAACAGGACAACTGATGATTCGCGCCACGGACGATGTGGAGAAAGTGCGTTTGTTCATCGGCCAGGGATTGTTGCAATTGGTGGGCGCTATCATTTTGCTGACGGGTACGGTGATCATTTTGTTCAGCACCAACGTTACGCTCGCCTGGACTTCGATGCCGATTCTGCCAATTGCGTTTGGGTTGTTTGTGTTCTTCGGGATTATCAGCCAGCCGTTGTTTGCAAAGGTGCAACAGAAACTTTCGACGCTCAACACCGTGTTGCAGGAAAATCTTGCAGGCGTGAAGGTGATTAAGGCATTCACGCGCGAAAAGGAACAACAGACAAAATTCCGCGCGGCTGCCGATGACACGATGAATCAGCAAATTTATGTGGCAAGATTGTTCACCTTCTTGTTCCCGTTGATTTTCATGGTCGCCAACCTCGGGCAAGCCGCCATTCTTTACGTGGGTGGCAAACAAATCATCGCAGGTCTGCTCACGCTCGGCGAATGGCAGGAGTTTTCGCTGTATCTCATTTACCTGTTCTTCCCGATTGCGCAATTCGGGTTCATCATTACGCAACTGGGGCAGGCCTCTGCTTCTGCTGAACGCATCTTTGAAATTCTTGATGCGAAGAATGACATCACGGATAAAGCTGACGCGATCCCGTTGCCCGATGTCACGGGTACGGTGAAGTTCGAAAACGTGACGTTCCGTTATTTCGGTGGCGGTGACCCGGTGTTGAAGAATGTTTCATTCACCGCCAACCCGGGTGAGACGATCGCTCTGCTTGGCGCAACGGGTTCGGGCAAGACGACCATCATCAATTTGCTGCCGCGCTTCTATGACCCAAGCGAAGGCAAAATCACGATTGACGATCATGACCTGCGCGATTTGAAACTCGAATCGCTTCGTTCTCAGATCGGGATCGTTTTGCAGGAAACCACCTTGTTCAGTGGGTCGATCCGCGACAATATTGCTTTCGGTAAACCCAACGCTTCTCAATTGGAAATCGAATCGGCTGCGCAGGCTGCGCAGGCGCACGACTTCATCCTGTCATTCCCCGATGGCTACAACACGCACGTCGGCGAACGTGGTGCTACGCTCTCCGGCGGACAAAAACAACGCGTCGCCATTGCCCGCGCAATTCTCCTCAATCCCCGAATTCTCATTCTGGATGATTCCACGTCGAGCGTAGACTTGACCACCGAGTCGCACATTCAGGCCGCGCTCGAAACGCTCATGCGCGGGCGTACCTCCTTCGTCATCGCACAGCGCATCAGCACCGTGATGAACGCCGACAAAATCATCGTGCTCGATAAAGGTGAAATCGTGGCCGAGGGCAAACACAATGAACTTATGGAAGACAGCCCGATTTACGCCGAAATTTACAACTCGCAAATCCTCGTGCACGAAAAGGAAGGTGTCCTATGATGGGCAATCGTCAGGAACTCTTCAAACAGGAGACCGTCAAAGCCAGCAACGTGGGTGGCACCCTCGCGCGCCTCAGTCGTTATTTTGCCCCCTATTGGTACATGGTTCTGCTCGCGCTGGCGGTGATAATTCTTTCAAACTGGATGAATGTGACGACTCCCGAATTAACCGGCCAGGCCACCGATTGTTTTATCATTCCCATGGGAGGCAGTAGCGCTGCCTTCGGCGACCCTTCGACACCCCCTTCGGGGTCAGGACAAAGTTTCGGCCTGGCTCAGTCCGAAAATTCCGCTTCTGCCTGTTGGCTTGCGACCACCGACCCGTCCTCCCTATCTCTGACGCGTCAACTGATTTACAAAGCCTACACCTGGAATAATTTTCCCGTACCCGCTGCAGCTACACTGACAAACGACTCCCGCATCGAAGGCTTATTCCGCCTGACAATCATTATGGCGGTTCTATTCGTGGCGGGCGCGTTGTTATTCGGTCTTACATTTCTCATCATGACCTGGGCGGCACAACACGTTATCCGCCAATTGCGTTTGCAGGTGTTTGAGCAGTTGCATCGCCTCTCGCTCAGTTATTACAGTGAACACACCGCCGGCGACCTGATGAGCCGGATCA
>Ga0075428_100008666_pt1 | contig 11280 bp, 7 predicted proteins | sample RhiMetdeltSRZDD2_FD_75291 | JGI IMG/M metagenome (GOLD analysis project Ga0075428, IMG submission 75291) | Populus rhizosphere microbial communities from Tennessee, USA - Rhizosphere MetaG P. deltoides SRZDD2 | ecosystem: Host-associated > Plants > Roots > Rhizosphere > Soil | place: USA... | reverse complement strand
TGGACCTGGCCCGGCTCCGGGCCCGCACCTTCACCCTGGACCTCCGTCCCGTCGACCTGCGGGACATCGCGACCGGCACGGCCGACGGCCTGCGACCGGACCTGCTCGACGCAGGCCTGGCCCTCGAGGTCGAGGTCGGCGCCACGCCGGTGGTGGTGGACGGCGATGCCGACCGGCTGGCCCAGGTCGCGGGGAACCTGATCCAGAACGCCGGCCACCATGCGATCGACCGCGTCCGGGTGGCTGTGCAGAGCGACGACGGTGGGGGTGCAGTGCTGGTCGTCGACGACGACGGGCCGGGGATCGCACCGGACGAACGGCCGAAGGTCTTCGAGCGCCTGCACACCGGCGGAGGTCCGGCGTCCGGCTCCGGCCCCAATGCCGGGACGGGCCTCGGCCTGGCCATCGTGCGCGAGCTGGTCCACGCCATGCACGGCACGGTGAGCGCCGGCGAGGCCGAGGGCGGCGGCGCGCGCCTGGTGGTCCGCCTCCCGCTCGGTCGCTCGGTCGCGGCCGGGGGCCCGCCGCGAGACGGCGGGCGGCGGCGAGAATGAGCCGGTGACCGCCGCTGCCATTGCCGACGCCGACGCCGTTGCCGACGCGGTTCGGGGCGCCTGATGCCCGAGCTGCCCGAGGTCGAGACCATCCGGCGCGAGCTGGAGCCGCTGATCGTGGGGCGGGAGCTGGGCGAGGCCTGGGCCTTCCCCCATCCCAAGTTCCTCCCGGCCCTGGAGGCGGCCGGTGCCACCATCACCGGCGTCGACCGGCGCGGGAAGTACCTCCTGCTGCGGCTGGACGACGGCCGCGACCTGGTCGTCCACCTCGGGATGACCGGCTCGCTGCGGGTCACGCCGAGCTCGCTGCTGCCCGACGACCCGTACCTCCGGGCCTGGTGGCAGCTCGGCGAGGCCGACCGTCTCGAGTACCGGGACGTCCGGCGCTTCGGCCGCCTCGCGGTGGCGGAGCCGGGCGCGTACAACGGCACCCTCGCCGTCCAGGGCCCGGACGCGCTGGACCCGTCGCTCACGGCCGAGGACCTGTGGCGGTCCCTCCGCCGGAGTCGGCGGGCCGTCAAGACCCAGCTGCTGAGCCAGCGGCCGCTGGCGGGCGTGGGGAACATCTACGCCGACGAGGCCCTGTGGCTGGCGCAGGTCAACCCCCACCGGCGGACCGTCACCCGACGGCAGGCGGCGGCCCTGCTGGAGGCCCTCCGCGAGGTGCTGACCGCGGGCCTGGACAACGGCGGCACGACCCTGCGGAACTACCGGACCGTGCTCGGGGCCGAGGGCCGCAACCAGCACCGGCTCGCGTGCTACGGCCGGGGCGGCCAGCCCTGCCTGCGCTGCGGGACGATCCTGCGACGGACCGTCCTCGACAGCCGCACGACCACCTGGTGCCCGACCTGCCAACCGCGCTGACGTCGGCTGCGTCGCTCCCTCCCGGCGCTCTTTGAAGCTGTTCGGCCCTCATGGGGCCATAGATCTTCAAAGACGCCGGGTCAGAGGCCGAGGAGGCCGGCCAGCTCACCCCGCCCGGCGACGCCGAGCTTGGCGTAGATCCGCCCCAGCTGGTTGTCCACCGTCCGCACCGAGACCCCGAGCTGGTCGCTGATCTCCCGGCTGGTCATGCCGCCCGCGGCCAGCAGGGCGACCTCGCGCTCCCGGGGGGTGAGGTCGGCGATCAGGCCGCCCTGCGACAGCAGCGGCGTGCGCGCCCCTTCGCACCCCGCCCGCAGCTCGGTGACCTGGGCGGCGACCGCGCGGGCCCGCGCGGTCCGCCCGTCACGCTGGTGGGCGAGCGCCGCGTGGACCAGAGCCTCGGCGGCGAGCAGCTGGCAGCCCAGCGCGGCCAGGGCGGCCGAGGCCTCCTCCAACCCACCGGCATCCTGGCGGGCCAGCGCGGCGCCGTGCTGGCCGAAGGCCCCCGCCAACGCCCCCTGGATCTCGCTGGCCACGATCTCGGCGCAGGACGCCACCTCCACCGCCCCGAACCGCATCGCCATGTAGGCCATGGCCAGCACGAGGAACGGGTGGTCCTCCCGCACCGCCAGCTCCATGAGGTCGACCGCCCGGTCCGCGGCCTGGCCCGCGTCCCCTCGGGCCGCCAGGACGCACAGCTCGGCGCGTTGCCGGTCGACGTCGGCCAACCCCGCCGGCGCGGGTGGCAGGGCGGCCAGCGTCGCCTCCGCGCTGGCGATCTCGCCCAGCAGCGCCTCGGCCTCGACCAGCAGGGCCAGCGCGCGGGCGCGACGGCCGACCCCGGCGGTCCGCTCGAAGCTCAGCACGGCCTCCCGCAGCACGCCGCGGGCCGTCGCGGGACGGCCGCGCAGCAGGGCTTCGGCTCCTTGCAGCAGGGCGACGACGCCCTGGGCAGCGCCCGTCGGTGCGAGCGGGCCCGTCCGAGCCTGTTCGCACAGGACGGCCAGCTCGTCGAGGCGCCCCGTCGTGAGCAGCGCGGTCCCCAGGTGGCCGACCACCCGGCCGGGCCCCCAGGGGACACCGTGTCGGTGCTGCAGCGCGTCGCCCAGCGCAGCCCGGCCGGCGACGACCGCTTCATCGGCACGGCCGCTGTGCACCAGCCAGGTGGACGCCGGCCCGAAGGCGACAGCGCGGGCGGCCGCGTTCGGCGACTCGAGCAGCGGGAGCGCGAGCACCCCTGCCTCCCAGATCTGCCCCCGGTCGGCCAGCGTCTCGGCGAGGGCGGCGTCGATCAGGTCCCGGCGGTCGTCGTCGTCCTCCAGCGTGGCCAGGGCGTGGGCCGCGACCCGGTGGGCTTCCTCCAGCGGGAGGTCGCCGGACCGGTGTGCAGCCAGCCGGGCCACGCAGACGGCGACCCGCGTGGCCGCCATGGTCGCCTGCGGTTCGAGCGGTCCCAGCACCGCCTCGGCCTCCCGGCCCCGGCGCAACGCGGCGAGGGCCTCGCCCCACACCAGCGCACCCGGGAAGGTGGTCGCCGCGCCGCGCGCCAACCGCTCGGCGAGGACGCCGTCCCCCCGGGTGAGCGCGTCCCGTGCCGCGGCCACCAGCAGGTTGGGATCCACCGGCCGCCCGGACGTCACCGACCAGACCGCGATCCGCAGCCGGTCGCCCGGTGCCGGTGGGCCGGCGGCAGCGAGCCCCCCGGCCAGGCGGGCGTACAGGTCGGCGGTCTCCAGGGGGCCGAGCCGGCTGCGCAACCCCTCGCCGTAGAGCGGGTGGGACAGCCGGAGCGTCTCGCTGCCCCGGGTCGGGTCATCCGGGGCCTGGTGGCTGGTCACCAGGCCCCGGTCGATGAGGCGTTCGACCGCCTCGGGCGACGCCATCTCGGCGACCAGGCAGCGGGGGAGGGGCTCGCCGAGGGCCAGCAGGGCGACGGCCTCGTGCTCGGCGTCGGAGAGCTGGCCCAGCCTGCTGTCCAGGAGCTCCTGCAGGCGGGCTCCGAGGATCGGGTCGCCGGTCCAGGTCCACACCTCGTGCTGGCGGCGGAGCGTCCCCCGGTCGAGCGCATCGCGGCACAGCTCGCGCAGGAACAGGACGTTGCCCGCGGTGACCTGCCAGAGGGTGTCCGCGCTGTGCCCTTCCACCTGACTCCCGAGCGCGGCTTCGAGCAGCATCGTGACGTGGTCCCGGGTCAGCGGCTGCAGCTCGAGGTACTGGCAGCGGCCGCCGTGGCGGAGCGCGTCGACGGGCCGCGGCGCTGGCTCGGCGAGCCGCACGGTCAGCAGCACGCGGCTGCGCGGTGGGTCGGCGAGGTGGTGCACGAGCCGCGCGGTCGCTTCGTCCAGGAGATGGGCGTCGTCCACGCCGACCACCAGCGGCCGGCCCTCCGCCCGGCGGGTGACCGCGTCCTGCAGGGCAGCGAGCGTCGGGGGCTCCTGGGCCGAAGCGAGCTCGGAGGCGTCGTCGCCCAGGAGGGTGGCGGCGGCACCGAAGGGGATGGTCGCGGCGGCGCGGGTGGCGAGGAGGCGGACGACCTCCGTGCCCCGCCCGGCCAGGTCGGCCAGGACCTCGTCGGCGAAGCGGGTCTTGCCGACCCCCGAGGCGCCGCTGACCACCAGCCCGGCGGCATCGCCCGCGAGGGCGGCGCGCGCGTTCGTCAGCTCGGTGTCCCGCCCCACCAGGGGCCATCCGGCCGGCGGCACGTACTGATGTAACCACTCACGGGGGCCGATTCGGGCTGAAACAGGGGTGGATCTGACTTTCCCGACCCGACCCGGTCCTCCGGCGGGGAGTGGCAGTGCTGTAGTTTCACGGGTGTTGTGGCCTTGGGTCAGCGTTCGCGCAAGCAGTCACGCGGCCGGTCGCGCTCGACGAGCAGACGGCGGTCGACGGGGCGTAACGGGTCCTCCGAGCGGACCCGCAACGGTCGCCGCCGTCCCACACGCTCCGCGCCGTCGCTGATCACCCGGGCGGTCCGCACCACGACCCGGGTCGTCGTGGCCTATGGCGACGACGTGGGCGGGGTGCTGCTGGTCGCGCTGGCGGCCGTGGCCGGGCTGGGTGTGTACGCCGATCGGGGCGGGCCCGCGGGCACCGGGCTCGCCGACGCGCTCGCGGCGCTGGTCGGACAGCTGCGTTGGGTGGCTCCCGCGGTGTTCGCGATCTGCGGGTTGAGCCTGGTCTGGTGGGAGGGGCCGAGCGCGCAGGCCCGGTCGGGCGCGTCCAGGTCGCGGTCCGGGTCGGGGAACCGGTCGCGGGCCACTCGCACCTCCGACGACGGCCGCGCCACCGACGAGGACGACGACCTCCCGACCCGCGACCGGCGCACGGATCGCACCGATCGCACGGATCGCACGGATCGCGCCGCCCGCGCCGAGCGTCGCAGCGCGGCCGACCGCAAGCGGGCCGACGAACCGTCGCGGGCCGAGCAGGCGGCGGTGGGGGCCGCGCTGCTGGCCATCGCGGCGGCTGGCGTCCTGCACATCGCGGCTGGTGCCCCGCCCACCGCGGCGTCGGAGGAGCTGCGCGACGCCGGTGGCTGGCTCGGCCTGGTCGTCGGGCGCCCGGTCGGCAACCTGCTGGGCGACTGGGGTGGCGGGATGCTGCTCGGTGCCGTGGGCCTGCTCGGGCTGGTCATCCTCACCCGCACGCCGCTGCGCTTCGCAGCCGATCGGACCATGGCCGTCGCGCGGCCCATCGCGTCGGCCGTCGGCGCCCGGCTGAGCCGCCTGTTCCTCCTGCCGGTCGAGTCCGGGACCGGTGACGGCCCCACCGTCCAGCCCTACGGCGCCGACGTCCCCGACGGGCAACGCGACCCCACGCTGGTCACCCGGCTCGGCGACGGGGAAGCCTCCGCCACCGACGACACCGCGACCGGGTCGACGGGGGCGACCGACGACGGCGGCTCGTCGGGCCGGGCCCGGCGGAAGGCGAAGCTCCCGGTGACCGAGGACGGCCTGGCGCAACAGCTGGCGATCGACCTCGGCGCCGCGGCCAGGTCGTCGGCGTGGAAGCTCCCGCCCGCCAACGTCCTCGACCGGACCAGCAGCCAGCAGGTCGACCGGCGGGCCGTCGAGGAGACCGGGCGCACCCTCGAGCGGGCCCTGGCCGAGCACGGTGTCGAGACCCGCCTGGTCGGCATCGTCGTCGGTCCGACGGTCAGCCGCTACGAGCTGGAGCTCGCGCCGGGGGTCAAGGTCAACCGGGTGACCAGCCTCCACAAGGACATCGCGTACGCCATGGCTACCCCCGACGTGCGGATCCTGGCGCCGATCCCGGGGAAGCAGGCCATCGGGATCGAAGTCCCCAACGTCCGGCGCCAGATCGTCACGTTGGGCGACATCCTGGCCAGCGAGGAGGCCAAGCGGGCGACCCATCCCTTGGACGTCGCGGTCGGGCGGGACATCAACGGCCGGTCGATGATGATGAACCTGGCCGCCATGCCCCACCTCCTCATCGCGGGTGCCACCGGAGCGGGCAAGTCGAGCTGCCTGAACTCGCTCCTGACCTCGCTCCTGATGCGGTCCACGCCCGATCAGGTCCGGCTGATCCTCGTCGACCCCAAGCGGGTCGAGATGGGCCAGTACGACCGGCTGCCGCACCTGCTCACCCAGGTCGTCACCAACCCGAAGAAGGCCGCCAACGCGCTGGCGTGGGCCGTCAAGGAGATGGAGCGCCGCTACGACCTGCTGGCCGAGGTCGGGTTCCGGGACGCCACCGGCTACAACGCAGCCGTCGCCCGTGGCGACCTGCCCGCCGAGCTCAACGCCGAGGGCGAGATCGTCCGGGAGTACGCCCGGATGCCGTTCATCCTGGTGGTCATCGACGAGCTGGCCGACCTGATGATGGTCGCCGCCCGCGACGTCGAGGAGTCGATCTGCCGCCTGGCTCAGATGGCCCGGGCCGTCGGCATCCACCTCGTGATCGCCACCCAGCGCCCCTCGGTCAACGTCATCACCGGGCTCATCAAGGCCAACGTGCCCGCCCGCCTGGCCTTCGCCGTGTCGTCGGTGACCGACAGCCGGGTGATCCTCGACCAGCCGGGCGCCGAGCGACTGATCGGCAAGGGCGACATGCTGCTGCTCGAGGGCGGTTCGTCGGTGGCCCGGCGGCTCCAGGGCGCCTGGGTGACCGAGGAGGAGGTCCGCAAGGTGGCGGCGGTGTGGAAGCGCCAGGCACCCGACATCGCTTTCGACGAGGACGTCCAGGGCACCGACGACGGTCCGGGCGGCGGCTCGCGGTCGGGCGGCGACGATGACGACGACGACCTGCTGTTGCAGGCCATGGAGCTCGTGGTGCGCAGCCAGCTCGGGTCCACCTCGATGCTCCAGCGCAAGCTGCGGGTCGGCTTCGCCCGAGCGGGCCGGCTGATGGACCTCCTGGAGCAGCGGGGTGTGGTGGGTCCCTCGGAGGGGTCCAAGGCTCGGGCCGTGCTGATGACCGTGGACGAGCTCGAGGAGCTGCTCGACGCCCGCGCCTGATGCCAGCGCCTGCTCTGCAGCCTGCTGACATTCGCGTCACCCGCGTGGCCGATGTCATACCATGCGCTACGTGACGGGGGCGCTCCGCCCCGTACTATCGCGGGCGGCATGGGGGGTGGACGGGCAGTGCAGCAAGCGGTGGGCGAGCCTCTGGACGAGCCGGTGGTGGAGCGGGCTCGCGCGGGCGACAAGGACGCGTGGCGCACCCTCGTCAGCCGCTACGTCGGCCTGATCCACGCCGTCTGCCGCGGCTACGGGATGCGCGGCGCCAGCTCGGCCGAGGTCAACCAGGTGGTCTGGCTGCGGCTGGTCGAGGAGCTGCCCCGGATCCGCACCCCCGGCGCCATCAGTGGATGGATCGCCGCCACCACCCGCGCGGAGTGCCTGCGGCCCCGGCGCGTCGACGCCCGCATCAGCTGGGCCGCGACGCACATCGGCGGCGAGGTCGAGGCGTTCTTCGCCGGGTTCCTGCGCATCGGGGTGCGCTGCCAGCGCCTCCTGCGGCTGGTCGCGGCGCGGCCGACCCTGTCGGACGAGGACATCAGCGCGGCTCTCGATGTCGCCCCCGACCAGGTCGATCCGATGTGCGAGCGCTGCCTCGACCGGTTCAGCCGGGTCCTCGAGACCGACGGGCAGACGCTGCTCGGCGAGCTGGAGCGCATCGTCACCGACATCGACCGGGTCCCGGTCGGCTGGGAGCGGGCGGCCGATCCAGCGTTCAGCTGGCTGACCATCGACGCGCCGGTCGCGGCCCGGGTCTACGACTCGCTGACGCCCAAGCAGCTCGGTCCGGCTGCCGTGGGCATCGTGAGCGAGCTCCGGCAGCTGCGGTTCGGCGACTCTGGCCGCAGCGTCGACCTGATCCTGGACGCCAAGGACGGGGAGGTCCTGCTCACCGGCCAGGTGGTCCCGAACGTCGCGGCGGTCGTGACCGCGTACTGGCCCGACGGGGCGGAGGTGGCCGCCACCGACGACTACGGCGCCTTCCGGTTCGATGCGCTGCCGGTCGCGCCGCTCGCCATCTACGTGGAGGGCGAGCGTCCGCTGAAGACCGGCTGGGTCCTGCCCTGACCCGGTCATCGCCCTTCCCGGACTCCGGCGCCAACTCCGGTTCACCGCCGCTTCACCAGTAGCCTCGTGAAGATGGCCCGTCGGTTCTGGGTGGAGACCCTGGGCTGTCCGAAGAACCAGGTCGATTCGGACAAGCTCACCGGAACGTTGCTCGGCGACGGGCTCGTTCCGGCCGACGCGCCCGATGCCGCGGACCTCGTGGTGGTCAACACCTGCGCCTTCATCGAGGAGGCGCGGCAGGAGTCGATCGACACCATCCTCGGCCTCGCCGACCGGGTGGGCGATCGAGCCGAGCTGGTGGTCACGGGCTGCATGGCCGAGCGCTACGGCGACGAGCTGGCCGCCGAGCTGCCCGAGGTGCAGGCCGTGGTCGGATTCGGTGTGCCGGTGCATCTCGGTCCCACCCGGACCCGGGAGCGGCCCCGCCTCGACCTGCTGAACCTGCCCCGCCCGGCGCCGCGGGCGCCGTGGGCCTACGTCAAGGTGGCCGAGGGCTGCGACCGGGCGTGCGGGTTCTGTGCCATCCCGAGCTTCCGCGGTCCCCAGCGGAGCCGCTCGGTCCCGGCCATCCTCGGCGAGGTCGAGACGCTGGTCGAGGGTGGCGTCCGCGAGGTTGTCCTGGTCGCCCAGGACCTGGCGGCCTATGGCCGCGACCAGGGCCAGGGCGAGCGGCGGATCGTGCCATTGGTCGAGGCGGTGGCGGGCCGGGTCGACCGGGTCCGGTTGCTCTACCTGTATCCGTCGGACCTGACCGACACCCTGGTCCGGGCCATCGGCTCGACCGGTGTGCCGTACTTCGACCTGTCGCTCCAGCACGTCTCGCGCCCGTTGCTCCGGCGCATGCGGCGCTGGGGTGACGGCGAGCGCTTCCTCCGCCGCATCGACGCCATCCGCGGCCAGCTGCCGGAGGCGACGTTCCGGTCCAGCTTCATCGTCGGCTACCCCGGCGAGACCGAGCGCGACCACGACCAGCTGCTGGCCTTCGTCGAGGCCGCCCAGCTCGACTGGGTGGGCTTCTTCGCCTACAGCCGGGAGGACGGCACCTACGCCGCCGACCTGGACGGCGCGGTGCCTCCTGAGATGGTGCACGAGCGGCTGGCCGAGCTGCGCGAGCTCCAGGATCCGATCACCGCCGCTCGCCGGGACCGCCTGATCGGCTCGGTGGTCGAGGTGCTGGTCGACGAGCCAGGCGTGGGTCGGAGCCACCGTGAGGCTCCGGAGATCGACGGCATCGTCAACATCCCGGCGACCCTGCCCGCCGGCGAGCTGGCGAAGGTCCGCATCGTCGCCGCGGCCGGCCCCGACCTCGACGCCGAGTGCGTCTGACCGCCCATGGCCACCTCGTTCGGTCCCTCGGCTCTCGCGACGCCGGCCAACGCGATCACCATGGCCCGGCTGGTGATCTCGCCGCCGCTGTGGGCGCTGATCGTCGACCGGGGGCCCTCGTACGTCGCCCTGGCGGTGTGGATCGTGGTGGCCTCCACCGACGGCCTGGACGGCTGGGTGGCGCGGCGCATGGGCACCACCCGCTCGGGCGCGTTCCTCGATCCGCTGGCCGACAAGGCGCTGGTGATCGGCGCGATGTGGGCGGTGGTGATCGCCGGCGGGTTCTGGTGGCTGCCCGTGCTCCTCATCACGGCGCGGGAGGTGGCGATCTCCGTCTTCCGGTCCTACTGGGGTCGGCGGGGCCTCGCGGTGCCCGCCACCTTCTGGGCCAAGGTGAAGACCGTGGTGCAGTCGGTGGTGGTGGGCATGGCGCTCTTCCCGCCCCTGGCCGAGGACTGGCCCGGGCTCATCGATGCCGCGATGTGGATCGCGGTGGCACTGACCCTGGTCACCGGGGCGCAGTACCTCGTGGAGGGCAGCCGTGCGACGTCCCGGAGCGGCGCCCTGTACCGGGGACGGGATCCGGGCGGAGCGACCGACGCGAGCCAGGCTCGCAAGGCAGGGTGAGGCGCTGATGCGTTGCGAGATCGTGGCCGTGGGGACCGAGCTGCTGCTGGGGCAGATCCTCGACACCAACTCGGCCTGGTTGGGTGAGCAGCTGGCCCTGGCCGGCATCGACTGCACCAACGGCCAGACGGTGGGCGACAACCTGGGCCGCATCATCGATGCGCTGGAGCTGGCGTTGTCCCGGGCCGATGCGGTGGTCGTCTCGGGCGGGCTGGGACCGACCCAGGACGACATCACCCGGGACGCGATCGCCCGGGTCATGGGGGTCGGCCTGGTCCAGGACGACGACGTCGCCGACCGGATCCTCGAGATGTTCATGCGCCGCGGCCGGCGGATGTCGGCCAACAACCTGCGCCAGGCGATGGTCCCCGAGGGCGGCACCGCCATCGCCGATCCGCAGCCGGGCACGGCACCCGGGTTGATCTGCCCGCTGGGGGAGAAGGTGGTCTACGCGGTCCCCGGCGTCCCCCACGAGATGCAGGAGATCATGCTCGGCGCGGTGATCCCGGACCTGCAGCGGCGGGCCGGCCAACCGGCGGTCATCCGCTCGCGGACCCTGCGGACCTGGGGCGAGGCCGAGGCCGGGCTGGCCGAGCGCCTGGCCGACCACGTCACCGACCTCGACCACTCGGGGACGGTCACGCTCGCCTACCTGGCCAGCGGCATCGAGGGGCTGAAGCTCCGGATCACGGTCAAGACCGGCGACGAGGCCGAAGCCACCGCCGCGTTGGACGCCGAGGAGAAGCTGCTGCGCGAGGAGCTGGGCGAGCTGGTGTTCGGCGTCGACGGCGTCGGGATGGAGCACGCGGTGGCCGACCTGCTCACCGCCCGCGGTCTCACCCTGGCGGTGGCCGAGTCGCTGACCGGCGGGCTGGTCGCCGCACGGCTGGTCAACGTGCCCGGCGCGAGCAGCTGGTTCCGGGGCGGGGTGGTGGCCTACGCCTCGGACGTGAAGCGGTCGCTGCTCGAGGTCCCACCGGGGCCGGTGGTCAGCGCCGAGGCGGCCACGGCGATGGCCTCGGGCGCGCGCCGGGCGCTGGGCGCCGATGTGGGGTTGGCCGTCACCGGCGTGGCCGGCCCCGACGAGCAGGACGGCCAGCGTCCCGGCACGGTGTTCCTGGCGACCGCCGGGCTCCGCGGCGACGAGGCCGACGAGACCGCTGGGGCCGACGAGGCTGGCGGCGCGACGGCCGTGCGCATCAGCTTGCCCGGCGACCGCCAGCGCATCCGCGAGTACGCCTGCATCTCGCTGCTTGACCTCCTCCGCCGCCAGCTCCTCGCCACCCAGCCCGCCGACGCACGGTGACGCGGGCCGTCCCCAGGGACGGTCAGAGGAGTTGGAGTTGGGTGGCCGGAGG
>Ga0075428_100008664_pt1 | contig 11282 bp, 13 predicted proteins | sample RhiMetdeltSRZDD2_FD_75291 | JGI IMG/M metagenome (GOLD analysis project Ga0075428, IMG submission 75291) | Populus rhizosphere microbial communities from Tennessee, USA - Rhizosphere MetaG P. deltoides SRZDD2 | ecosystem: Host-associated > Plants > Roots > Rhizosphere > Soil | place: USA... | reverse complement strand
ACCTGAAAAGCTCGGGCAACTGGCCACGGACGACGGGCCACTAATTTGCGACCAGCGAGTTCAAATCTCGCAGGAAACCTTCGAGCGAGATCCCATAGCCTTCCGCGAGCTGCTCCAGCGTCTCGTTCGGCGCGCGCTCGCACGCGTTGCAGCCGCCGAGGTGCCAGGCGGCGAAGACCCAGCGCACTTTGGGGTCCGCAGCGAGCGCATCCGCAACGATCGTCTCGGGCCGGAACATCGGGCGAACATTCTACCGATAGAATCGGGGTTGGCGGTTGGCGGTTGACGGGGGAGACGACGTTCTACCACCAACCACCAACCGCCAACCGCCAACCAAACAAACCATGAAGATCCGGCTCCTTTTCTTCGCCGTACTCCGTGACATCGCGGGTGTCGCCGAGCGCGAGCTCATCCTCGCCGAAGGCACGACCGCGCGCGATGTGTGGCAATCCTTGCGAGAGAGCTATCCAAAGCTCGCGGACTACGTGCAGCCCCCGATGACCGCGATCAACGAGAGCTACGCGGCGCCCGATGCAGTGTTGCGCGAGGGCGACGAGTTGGCGTTCATACCGCCGGTTGCAGGAGGATAGTTGCGAGTGGCGAGTAGCGAGTTGCGAGGGCCTCCCGGTCGACCAGCCAAGTCCTCGTAACTCGCCACTCGCTACTCGCAACTCAACACATGCAATACCTCACCGACGACCCCATCGACCCGCGCGCGCTGATCCAGAGCGTCCTCCGCCGCTCCGACGGCGCGTACGTGCTCTTCGAAGGCGTCGTGCGCGATCATCACGAAGGCAAGGCGGTCGAGTCGATCTTCTACGATGCGTACCGTCCGATGGCGGAGAAGGAGATCGAGCGGATCGTGCACGAAGTCGAGCAGCGCTATCCCGATACCGCACTCGCCGTCATGCATCGCCTCGGGCATCTGGTCGTCGGCGACTCTTCGATCGCGATCGTCGCAGCGTCGCCGCATCGTGCGGAGGCGTTCGAGGCGTGCCGGATGATGATCGATCGCATCAAAGAGACGGTGCCGATCTGGAAGAAAGAGCGCGGGCCGGGCGGCGAGGAGTGGGTCGGATGGCAGGGACGATGTTAGGCGAGGCGACTCCGGTTCCCGCCGCGAGCGTGATCGTTCTGCGCAACGATCCGCTCGAGGTGCTGCTGCTGCGGCGCAGCGACAGGAGCTCGTTCGTGCCGGGAGCGTGGGTGTTTCCGGGCGGCGTCGCCGAAGAGAACGAAACGATGGCCGAGGTCGCGGCAAGGGAGACGCGCGAGGAAGCGGCGATCTCGCTCGATCCTCACGCGCTCGTGCTGACCTCGCGCTGGATCACGCCGGTCGGATTGCCGAAGCGATTCGACACGCACTTTTTTCTCGCCGAAGTCTCGCGCGATGTCGAAGCGAAAATCGATGGACACGAGATCGTGGATGCGCTCTGGATCACTCCGAGCGACGCGTTGGCGAAGCGCCGCGATCTGCATCTCGTCTTTCCGACGATCAAGAATCTCGAAGCCATCGCCGGCTTCGCGGACGCGCGCGCGCTCATCGAGTCGCGGCGCGGCGCGCGCATCGAGCCGGTATTGCCCGTCCTCATCGATGGAAAGCCGGCACTGAAGTGAACATTCGCTCGATCACCGCGCCGAATCCCGGTCCGTTCACGCTCGATGGGACACGGACATATCTCATCGACGACGCGATCGTCATCGACCCGGGACCGGCGATCGACTCGCACATCGAGGCGATCCACGCGGCGATGCCGAGGCTGCGCACCATTCTCATCACCCATCGCCACGGCGATCACGCGCCCGCCGCTGTGCCTCTCAAACTAGCGACCGCCGCGCGTATCATCGCGCCGCGGAACGTCCTCGATGACGACGTCGTCGATCAGCGCGTGGACGACGGCGATGTCGTCGAAGGTCTCGAGGTCATCGCGACGCCGGGACACACGAACGAGCACGTCTGCTATCTCACGCCTCAGCGGGATCTCTTCACCGGCGACACGATTCTCGGCGCCGGCACGACTGCGATCTTTCCGCCCGACGGCCACATGGGCGACTACATCCGCTCCCTGCAAACGCTCCGTGCTCACGAGCCGCGCCGCATCTACCCCGCGCATGGTCCGGTTCGCGACGATGCCATTGCGTTGATCGACGAATATCTCGCCCATCGACTCGAGCGCGAGCGCCAGGTCCTCGACGCGATCGAGCGCGGCGCGAAGACGATCACCGAAATGCGCGAGCGGATCTACACCGATCTCGACGCGCGGCTGCATCGCGCCGCCGAGATCCAGATCACTGCGCATTTGATCAAGTTGGTCGAAGAGGGACGCGCCGACGCGACGCTGCTATCGGAGCGCCGTCGTCTCGACGGCTGATGCGGGAGCGTCCCGCGCTCCCGCCCGGGTGGCGGCGCGCGACGCCGCCACATCAGCCGGCGAGGACGCCAGCGCTCCGATTTTCTACCTCGGGATCACGCCGCGGATGAACCGCTTGTTCACGAAATAGGTGTCCGCCTCGTCGTCGATGCGCAGGAACTCTTCGCGCGCGTCGTTGAGGACGTCGGAGATGCGCGACTGCTCGCGCGGGCGATCGATCGGGACGACGCCTTCGATGCGCGAGCCATCGGCGAGCTCGACGATCGTCAGCCTCTCCACGATCGTGACGTCGAGCTCGACGATCGCCGGCAGCTTCTCGTATTTCAGCCAGACGATCTGATCGCGATTGATCATCTTCGGCGCGCCGCTCGCAACCATCGGAAAGAAGCGGCGCCGTCCGTTGAGGTAGTCGGCCACCGTTTCCGGCCCATCGCGGCGATCCGAATACGGCGCGAGGTAGAGGAAATGCTCCTCCGGGTCGACGCCCGCGAGAGCGAGCATCACCGCCACCTCGATCATCGGAACCTGATAGTTCACGATGCGAGCAGGTTATCAAGCAACGGTGACGAGTGGCGAGTGGTCCGTGGCCCGTGCTGTTTCGATCACCAGCCGAGCCCGGGCAACCGGCCACGGGCCACGGGCCACTTCAAACTAGAATGCGCGCGACATGAAACACAAAGACTTCATCGAGATTCACGACTACACCGCGGGCGAGGTCCAGGAGATCTTCGAGCTCGCGCGCGACATGAAAGCGAAGCCGGAGAAATTCACCGACGCGCTCAAAGGCCAGACACTGGCGATGATCTTCGAGAAATCGTCGACGCGCACGCGCGTGTCGTTCGAGGTGGGCATGTTCCAGCTCGGCGGACACGCGCTCTTCCTCTCGTCGCGCGACATCCAGCTGGGCCGCGGTGAGCCGATCTACGACACCGCGAAGGTGCTCTCGCGCTACGTAAACGGCATCATGGCGCGCACGTTCGCGCACAAGACCGTCACCGATCTCGCCGAATACGCGAGCGTGCCGGTGATCAACGGCCTAACAGACCTCTCCCATCCGTGTCAGGTCATGACCGATTACTTCACCGCGTGGGAGAAATTCGGCGGCGAGCTGAAAGGACGCAAGATCGCGTACGTCGGCGACGGCAACAACATGGCCCACTCGCTGATGTTCGGCGCGCCGAAGGCCGGCATGCACATCGCCGTGGCGACGCCGGGCGGCTACGCGCCCGATCCGATGATCGTCGGACAGGCCAGCGCCGATGCTCAGGCCGCCGGAACCAAACTCACCGTCACCACGTCCATCGAAGAGGCGATCCGCGATGCGGACATCGTCGAGACCGATGTGTGGGCATCGATGGGACAGGAAGCGGAAGCGGACAAGCGCCGCCGCGATTTCGCAGGATGGATGGTCGACGGACGATTGATGTCGCTGGCGAAAAAAGACGCGATCTTCCTGCATTGCCTCCCCGCACATCGCGGCGAGGAAGTGTCGGCGGAAGTCATCGACGGACCGCAGAGCGTCATCTATGACGAAGCCGAGAATCGCCTGCACATTCAGAAGGCGATCATGTACGCGTTGATGAAGAAGTAGGCAGTAAGCAGTAGGCAGTTCGCAGGAGACCACGGCTCGCCCTCGTTCTCCTGCTGACTGCCTACTGCGATCTGCAAACTCAAATGGCCGATCCGCAAACCCGCCACACCCGTGGCCTGCTCGTCGTCGTCGTGCTGGCCGTGATTTTTTTCACGCTCCTCGGCTTGATTTTCGTCAAGAAAACGGAGGACAAGCCCGAGGATGCGGCGGCGAAAGAGACGCTGACCGTGGTCCCGCTGCGCATTCGCATTCGCACCGAGCCGCACGCGCGCGCCGCGGTCATCGCGACGGCGACGAGCGGCGAGCAGCTCGTGCTGCTCGAGGATCGCGGGTCGTGGGTGCGCGTCGAGACGCACGATCGTCTGTCCGGCTGGGCCGAGCGCGCGAATCTCGAGCGGACGTCGGAGCAGGCGCGGCGCACGAAGCGATTCGAGGTGATCCGCAAACTGCCGCCGCTCAAGGGCGAAGCGACAGAGCGCGTGCCGCTCTACGCAGGTCCGGGCATCTTCTACCCGCTCGTCGGCGATCTGAGCGACGGCGCGAAGGTGACCGTGTACACGCGCGATCACGATTTCTACGCCATCGAGCACAGCAACGGAGTCGCGTACGCGGACGTCGACGCGATCGACATCAGCGCACCGACCTCGCGACAACTCGATGTCGCAACGACGCCGGAGACGACGACCTCGGTCGCCGAAACGGCTCCTCCATCCGACACCGTCGAGCCTCCGCCTGCTCCAGAGCCCACGCCCGAGCCGACGACATTCGAGCCCGCGACCGCGGTGTACAGCGCGGTGCCGCCGGGCGGAACGCAGCCCGAGGAGCTCGATCGCGTGATGCCGCGCTACCCGACGTCTGCGCGGCGCGCGGGCATCGAAGGGAAAGTCGTCGTGCGCGGCATCGTGCGCAAAGACGGCACGATCGACAACGTCGAGGTCATTAAGGATCTGCCTAACAATTTAGGCGAGGAAGCGCGTCGCGCGGTGAGCCGCTGGCGCTTCCGTCCCGCGACGTATCACGGCGAGCCGATCGACGTGTACTACACGGTGACGGTCAATTTCCGCTTGCAGTAATTTGGAGTGCGGTAGCGCCAAGCTACCGCTTTCGAACGCCGCGGAGCGGCGACTCCGTCGCCATGGAAAAGCGGTAGCTGGGCGCTACCGCACTCCACACGGCGGGCCGAAGTCGATGTCCTTGAACGGCACGCGATACACATCGCGCAGGCCGTTGCCCGCGGAGCGAATCTTCTCGAGCAACTCGCGATACTTCAGCGGCCGCGTGTACGGGTCGCCGCTGTTGGTGCGATTGCTCGTGAAGACGAGCCACTTGCCGTCGGGCGTCGGACGCGCGCCGAATTCCCAGCCTGGCGAATTGATGCCGCCGCCGAGGTGGAAGGGCGCGGTCCATTGCTCGCCGCAGCGGCGACTGGCGTAGAGATCGTACGCACCCGCGGAATCGGGACGTCCGCCTGCGGAGAAGATCATCAGGTTGCCGTCCGCGGAGATCCACGGCTCGATCTCATTGCGCGGCGTGTTGAAGTGCGTGCCGAGGTTTTCCGGTTTCGTGAAATGACCGTCGACGAGCCGCGCGCGCCAGAAGTCCGACGTGCCCGCCTTCCCGAGATTGCCCTCGGCGCGCTCGGAACCGAAATAGAGCCAGCCGTCGGCGGTCATGTTCGGATACCACTCGCTTCCTTCGCTCGACAGCTCGGGGATGTGCTCCGGCTCACTCCATCCGTTCGCGGTCCGATGCATGCGCCAGATCTCCGTGTCTTCGCGCGGAGCTCCGCCGGCCGTGATGGGACGCGTCGAAATGAAATACATCGTGTTGCCCGATGGATCGAACGAAACGTCCGCGTCGGAGTAGCGTCCCGAGAACCACGCCACCTCGGGCTCGGAGAGCTTCTCGCCGTTGCGCGCGCACACGGCCACGGTCCAATGCGCGAAGTCGGGCGAGTCTTTGATGAAGAAGACCTGCTTGCCGTCGGGCGAGAACGTCGCGTGCGCGTCATCGTCTCCGGTGGAGATGATGCCGGGCGCGAGCAATTCGACCTGCGCGAAGAGCGGCAAAGCGGCGAACAGAAGCGTCGCAAGAGCAGCATGTCTCATGAGTGCGAAAACGCTAACGCGAGTCGGCAGCGGTCTTCGTGAATTAACGGTTGCATTGCATTCGTTCTGATGCGCGTTCATGACCCGGTTCGCATTCCCCGACGCTCCAGGCGATCTCATCGGCGCTCACATTTCCACGAAGGGCGGCTTGCCCACGGTCTTCGAGCGCGCCGCCGCGATCGATGCATCCGCGATCGCGCTCTTCGCGAAAAACTCGAATCAGTGGAAGGGCAAGACGCTCACTGACGAGGATTGCGCGACCTTCACCGCGCAGCGCACGGTTAGGCCGATCCTCACGCACGCGTCGTATCTGATCAATCTCGCGACGACGAACGAGGAGTTTCATCGCAAGTCGATCGCCGCGATGGCCGACGAGCTCGATCGCGCCGAGCGCCTCGGCATTCACGCAGTCGTACTGCATCCCGGCGCGCACATGGGCGCGGGCGCGGACGCCGCGATCGATCAGATCGCGCGATCACTCGATCAGATCCACGCCGCGATTCCGAATCATCGCGTGGTCACGCTGCTCGAGACGTCCGCGGGTCAGGGCTCGTGCGTCGGATGCACGTTCGAAGAGCTCGGACGCATGATCCGGCTCGTCGACGACAAGCAGCGCGTCGGCATCTGTTTCGATACGTGCCACGTCTTCGCCGCGGGCTACGACATCCGCACGCGCGACGGCTACGCGCGCACGATCGACGACATCGAGCAGCACGCGGGCGTCGAGAGCGTGGGCGCGTTTCATCTCAACGATTCGAAGAGGGAGCTCGGCTCGCGCGTCGATCGGCACCAACACATCGGTCAGGGCGAGATCGGACTCGAAGCCTTTCGCATGCTGCTCAACGATCCGCGCTTTGCACGCATCCCGAAAGTGCTGGAGACGCCGAAGACGATCGAGACGCTGAGCGACCGCAAGAATCTGCGCAAGCTGCGCTCGCTCATGAATGGTGCAGGAAGCGGAGCGTCTCGAGCGCGGCGCGTGCCGCACGCGCAACTTCAGAATCCGGATCGTCCGTGAACCGCACGAGGTCCGGCTCGACCGAAGGCTCGCCGATGTCCGCCATGATCTGCAGCACCATCGGCACACTGCGCCGCTGCGCCAACGCTTCGCGAAGATAGGGAAGCGATTTCGCGCCGTTCTTCACGAGAAACATTCCGGCCAGCGTCCGCGACGTCTCGTCCTGCGACTCCAGCGCTCGCACGAGCGACCGGCCCGCCGAAGCGGCGCCGGTCGTCTTGAACGCGAAGTGCTGACCGAAGAGGCCAACGGATTTGCCGAGTTGCATGGCAATCAGGTTGTTAGTTGGCGGTTGGCGGTTGGCGGTTGGCGGAAAAACGGCGGGCTACCGCCAACTCTAACCGCCAACTGCCAACCACCAACCGATCACACACTCTACGGCAGTTTCAATTTCGCAGCGACGCCATGTTTCGTCCACACGGCGGGATCGTGCGTCGCGGAGTGATTGAACCAAATCGGCAGCGTCTGATCGTCGTAGCGCGGATCGGTGAATCGCGATCCGCTCCCGTCGGCGAGCAGCACGAGATCGAACTTCACACGCACGCAGGACACGGAGCCCACGCGCGCGAAGTTCACCTTGTATTTCGCCGGATGCACGGGCGAGCTCAGGAAACGCAGCTTGTCGAACGTGATGCCGGACGGATCCCACGTCGCGAGCATCGCGACGCTCGCTCCGTGGCTGTGCGCGAGCAGCGACAGTCCGTTGCCGCCGTGCGTCTGCGCCCACGCCGCGAGCTGCTTGCCGCCGAGGGCACGGGCGTGATCGCTGTAACCGCCGGACCAGCGATAGCGATCGGCTGCGCCGTACACATCGGGCCATGTGCCCGCCTTGATGAATTCGTAGAAATCGCCGCCCGGCTGCCACCACGCGTTGTTCGTCGCCCACGTGCCGTGGATGATGATGCGCGCCGGACCCATCGGCGCTTCGAGCTCGACACCTTCGAGCGCCGGAGACTCGTTCGGTCCGCGCACCGCACGCAATGCGTCGTCTTCGGGCGCGTAACGCGCGAGCGCGGTCGCGGCGACTTCGCGCACGAGCTCATCGTCCGACTGCGTGCCCTCGCGCAGCACATTCATCGCCGTCTCGATCTCGGTCGTCACCGGCAACGCGGCTGCGGCCGCAGCGACGCGCACGAGCGGATCGGGATGAAAGAGCGATGCGTGGATGAGCGCCGCCGCGTTCTCCGGCGTCGGATCGCCGAATGCGCGCTCCGCGAGCGCGGTACGAGCCTGCGGTTCCGCGCCGGCGCTTTCGACCGAAATCGCGGCAACCGACTCCGTGATGTCCTGCGACGACTCGAACGGCACGCGCTCCGCCGACGGCCGCAGCTGCGGAAGCGGAAACTCATCCTCCGCTTCGGCACCGGGTACGCTCTCGAGCACGGGCGCCTCTTCGCCGACGGCGCTCGCGCGCGCGTCTTCTTTGAGCTGATCGCCGCGCAACTGCACGGCCATTCCGAGAAGAATCGCAGCCTGCGCCTGCGCGTAAACGTCACTGTCGTTCGTGAATGCTTCCGGTCCCTTCGGTGGAGCGGTGGTGTTTTCTCGGGCCACGACGTGATCCTCCTTACTTCTTGGAGTGACGCTGGCGCCGTTCTTCCCTACCCACCTTGATTTCGTCTAAAGTCCGCCCCGCTATGACCGACCGTATCCCGCATCCGACCTCCGGCACGCGCATCGGCTTCGAAAACGACCGCATCGTCGTGCCCGACGATCCGATCATTCCGTACATCGAAGGCGATGGCACGGGTCCCGACATCTGGCGCGCGACGAATTACGCGATCGACGGCGCAGTGCAGAAGGTTTACGGGGGGAAGCGAAAGATCCACTGGCACGAAGTGTTCGCGGGCGACAGCGCATTCACGAAGTTCGGCGAATACCTGCCGCAGGAGACGCTCGATCAGCTCGCGCACTATCGCGTGTCCATCAAGGGTCCGCTCTCGACGCCGGTGGGCGGCGGCATTCGCTCGCTCAACGTGACGCTGCGCCAAGTGCTCGACCTCTACGCTTGCGTGCGTCCCGTGCGTTACTTCGACGGCGTGCCCTCACCGGTGAAGGAGCCGGAGAAAGTGGACATGGTGATCTTCCGCGAGAACACGGAAGACGTGTACGCCGGCATCGAGTGGCCCGCGGGCTCGGAGATGGCGAACGAAATCATCGCCTTCCTCAACGAGAAGGAGCGCCGAAGTGCCGCGAAGATCCGGCCGAACTCCGCCCTCGGCATCAAGCCGATGTCCGAGTTCGGATCGAAGCGTCTCGTGCGCAAGGCCATTCAGTACGCGATCGCGGCGAAGCGCAGCTCGGTGACGCTCGTGCACAAAGGCAACATCATGAAATTCACCGAAGGCGCGTTCAAAGACTGGGGATACGAAGTCGCGCGGCAGGAGTTCGCGGACGTCACCATCCCCGAGTCGGAGCTCACCGGTGCGGCGCCTGCGGGAAAAATCGTCATCAAGGATCGCATCGCGGACTCGATGTTTCAGCAGGTGTTGCTGCGTCCCGCGGAGTATTCGGTCATCGCGACGACGAACCTCAACGGCGACTATCTCTCCGACGCACTCGCCGCGCAGGTCGGCGGCCTGGGCATGGCGCCGGGCTCGAATGAATCCGACGAGGTGGCAATCTTCGAAGCGACGCATGGCACCGCGCCGAAGTACGCGAATCAGGATGTGATCAATCCCGGATCGCTGATCCTCAGCGGGGTCATGCTCCTCCGCCACCTCGGCTGGTACGAAGCCGCGGACGCGATCGAGCGCGGCATCGCGAAGACGATCCAGCAGAAGAAAGTGACCTACGATCTCGAGCGCCAGATGGCGGGCGCGACGAAGGTGAAGACGAGCGAGTTCGCGAAGTACATCGTGGAAAACGTTTGATCTTGTGTCATCCCGAAGCGTAGCGAGGGACCTGGGCGGGTGGAAGGCGCGATCATCGTGCCACCCGCCGCCCAGCTCCCTCGCTACGCTTCGGGATGACAATGGAGGCGTATGAGCAGCGACATCCAACGCTCCGAATCCGTCATCGAGTTCACTGCCCGCGCCGTCGTCGCGGGCATTTTTTTCGGCATTCTGTTCGGCGCCGCCAACGCCTATCTCGGCCTGCGCGTCGGTCTCACCGTCTCGACGTCGATTCCGATTGCCGTGCTCACCGTCGCGGTCTTCAAGCTCATGCGCGATCGACCGAGCGTTCTGCTCGAGGCGAACATCTCGCAGACGATCGGCTCGGCGAGCTCGTCGCTCGCCTCCGGCACGATCTTCACGATTCCCGCGCTGTTCCTCTGGGGCATGGCGCCGCCGTTCTGGCAGGTCGCGATCCTCGCGCTGTTAGGCGGATTCCTCGGCATCGCAGCGATGGTGCCGCTGCGCCGCCTGCTCATCGTGCGCTCCGCCGACGAGCTCCCCTATCCCGAAGGCACCGCGTGCGCGGAAGTCCTGCGCGCGACGACGGCGAAGACCGGCAGCGGCGGACGCTGGATCTTCATCGGACTCGCCGTCGGCGCGCTGATCAAGCTCGCGTTAGGCGCGGCGATGCTCCTGCCGTCCGAGCTGGCGATGCATCTTCCCGTTCTTCCGAAAGCGGAGCTCACGCTCGAGATCGCGCCGGCGCTGCTCGCCGTCGGCTACATCCTCGGCTATCGCCAGTCCGCGATCATGGTCTCCGGATCGCTGATCTCGGCGATCGTGCTCACGCCTCTCATCGCCGTGGTCGGCAACGCGCTGCCGGTTCCGCTGTTTCCCGAAGCGACGAAGCTCATCAGCGAATTGAGCGCGGGACAGATCTGGTCGCGCTACGTGCGCTACATCGGCGCGGGCGCGGTCGCGGCTGCGGGAATCGTGGCGGTGTTCCGATCGCTGCCGACGATGGCCCGATCGTTCATGGCCGTCGTTCGCGGTTTGCGCGGCGACAAAGGAGCGAGTGCGGACGAAGGCGGACGCACCGATCGCGATGTTCCCGCGTGGGTCGTGGTCGTCGTTCCCGCGCTGATCATCGTCACGCTCGTCGCGGTCCCGAATCTCTTCGCCGGCAACATGAGTTTCTTCCCGCGCCTCGTGTCCGCGTTAGGCGTGGCGATCTTCGGCGTCGCGTTCGTCGTCGTCTCGTCGCGCATCGTCGGCCTGATCGGTGTTTCGTCGAATCCGACTTCGGCGATGACGCTGGTGACGCTGTTAGGCGTGTCGCTCGTGTTCGTCGCCTGC
>Ga0075428_100008663_pt1 | contig 11282 bp, 10 predicted proteins | sample RhiMetdeltSRZDD2_FD_75291 | JGI IMG/M metagenome (GOLD analysis project Ga0075428, IMG submission 75291) | Populus rhizosphere microbial communities from Tennessee, USA - Rhizosphere MetaG P. deltoides SRZDD2 | ecosystem: Host-associated > Plants > Roots > Rhizosphere > Soil | place: USA... | reverse complement strand
CATCGCGAGCGGCAGGTCCGGGAAGTGCTCGATCGCATGGACGGCCACGAGCTGGTCGAACTCGCCATCGGCGAAGTCGAGCGCCTCCACCGACATCTGGCGAATGTCGCGCGCAACCGCATTGGCGACCGCCTCGGCGTTGAGATCGATGCCCGTGGCGATCGCGCCGAGCTCGTCGAGACGCTTCGTCAGGTGGCCGCGGCCCGAGCCGACCTCGAGGATCCGGGTTCCGGGCTGTGGGTCGAGCAGGCGCCTCACCGTCCGAAGGTGGCCGCTGTCCCAGCGCTGGCTGAGGGCGTAGCGCCGAAAGTCGCCCGGACGCTGCACGGCGGTCAGCTACGCGAACTGCCGGAGACAGCAAAACGCCCGAAGGAACTTCTGGTCACTAGACGCTGCCTCCACCACCAAAGCAAGCTCCGGGGTGGGACCAGTGCAAGCACCGGCCGCATCGCTAGTTGTCCAGCTGCCCCTTCGGGCAAACCGAACGATAGCCGAGGCGCAAGGGCCTTCGATACGGGCTTATCCACGACTTTCGCGGCCACAGGCCCGATTCTGGGACCCTCATCCACAGCCCATCCACGACCGCAGCCGCCTGGCGGTGGATCGACCCGGGAAACTGCAATATCCGCGGCAGCACGTCACGACACCGGCAATTGGGCCAGGGTTTCCGTCTCGACGGCGGCCGGACGACCTGCCGGAGACACAAAAACGCCCGAAGGAACCGCCGGTCTCCTGGTCGCGCTTCCCGCCGATGCAAGCACCTGCGGTCCCGCTTTCCTGAAGTCCAGGGCCCCTTCGAGCAAAAGAACTGTATGGCCTGGCCGGCATCCTTGGAAGGGCCTTATCCACGAGATTCACCGTGAACGGTCCGAAAGCCGCCTGTTCATCCACAGTTGATCCACGAACCGCTGCCGTCAGAGCCTCAATCGAGCTCGAGCGGCCAGGCTCTCCCACTCCGGAGCTCGAGTGGGATGCCGAGCTCGTCAAGCTCGATCACATGGCGCTGCTCGCCAAGGTTCACGCCGATCGTTGTTCGAGACAGTCGTTCGAAGTCCGCCTCCCCGAACCCAGTGCGCAGCTGCGATCCCACGACAACAACCCCAACCGGCCGCGACTCCCCTGCCCCGTCGGGAGCCGCGTGAATCGCGGCTGCGGCGAGCGTGACGATCGAGCCCTCGATCACGAGGACGTGTCCGTCGCTCCAGCCGACGCGGACGTGACGGACCCCCTCCGCGCTGACCACGTTGCCGTGGAGCAGCTCGCCCTCGGGATGGAGCGACAGCAAACCGTCGGCTGTTGCGAGCTCGACCTTCGAGAGCCCGCCATCGGGTGCGAGCTCCAGCAGCAGCGCGGACTCGAGCCCGCCGTTCGGGTCGGTTGTCATCGTTCGCCAGCGACGGCCACGCCGGCCGTCCGCGAGGCTCCACGTCACGGTGCGTCCGTCGGCCAGCCGGCAAAACCCGGCCTGCCGGCCGGTGGTCATGCGACCGGCGCCTCGCTCGGCGGGTCGGCCGCTGACTCCCGCCAGCGCGCCGCCGCGGCCTCGATCTCGCTCGCGAGCGTCGGCGCGATCCGGCCCTTCACGCCAACATCGGTGTTGCCGTAATCGAGCTCGACGGTGCCTCGTTCGCGCACCCGCGCGATCAGCTCGCCGGCCTGGTACGGCAACCGCACGTTGACGTCGACCCAGAGTGTGGCGAGGAGCGCCGCCAGCTCGCCGCGCAGCGCATCGAGCCCGTGGCCCGTGAGCGCGGAGATCAGGACGGCACCGCCGACCGTGCGGCCGGGCGTCTCGCCGTTCGAGGCGGCCGGATCGACGAGGTCCACCTTGTTCAGCGCCAGGAGTCGCGGCTTGTCGCCGGCACCGAGCTCGTCGAGGACGACCTGGACAGTGGCGCGGTGCTCCTCGGCGTGCGGATCGGACGCGTCGACGACCTCGATGAGGACGTCCGCGCGGTTGACCTCCTCGAGCGTCGCCCGGAACGCGTCGACGAGCTGGTGCGGCAGCTTGTGGATGAAGCCAACGGTATCGGTGACGATCGCTGACTGGCCATCGCCGAGGCGGACCTGGCGGCTCGTGGGATCGAGGGTGGCGAAGAGCTTGTTCTCGGCCAGGGCGACCTCGGAGCCGACGAGCGAATTGAGCAGCGTCGACTTGCCGGAGTTCGTGTAGCCGACGATGCCGACGGTCGGCGTGAGCCGCCGGTCGCGGCCGCGGGCCGCGGTCTGTCGGGCTTTTCGGACGTCGTCGACGCGCTCCTTCATCTTCTTGATCCGATCGCGGATGATCCGGCGGTCCGTCTCGAGCTGGCTCTCGCCGGGCCCCCGAGTGCCGATCCCGCCGCCGGTCCGCGAGAGGTGGGTCCACAGGCGCGTCAGGCGCGGCAGCTGGTACTCGAGCTGGGCGAGCTCCACCTGGAGCCGGCCTTCATGCGTCTGGGCATGCATGGCAAAGATGTCGAGGATCAGCCGGCTGCGGTCGATGACCTTGACCTTCAGCACGGATTCGAGGCTCTTCTGCTGCGCCGGCGAGAGCTCGTCGTCCGCGACCAGGAGGTCGAAGCCCGTTTCGGACTTCGCGTGCACGAGCTCCTCAGCCTTGCCTTTGCCGACGTACCAGTGCGGGTCGACGTGGCGCCGGTTCTGCCACTCCGCGCCGACGACCTCGGCTCCAGCGGTCACCGCGAGGCTCGCCAGCTCGGCCAGCGAATCCTCGGCCTTCCAGCCGCGGTCGACGCCGGTGTCGACGGCGACCAGAAACGCCTTCTCGGCGGGCGGCGCGAGCTCGATCATCTTCGAACGTGAGGCGGGCATCCGGGAAGGATACGGGCAGTCGGGCTCAGGCCGGAGTGACCGGCCGCTCCATCTCGGCGCCGGCGAGGGTCACGCCGTCTGGCATCGTGATCGTCTCGTGCCGCGTGACCACGAAGCCGAAGCGCTCGTACAGCGGCAGACCCGGCATCGTCGCCATCAGGACCATGTTCGTGAAGCCTTCAGCGCGCGCTGCGTCCTCACAGGCTTCCAGGATTCGAGTCCCGAGCCCGCGCCGGGTTCGGTCACCGCGAACGAACATCGCCCTGACGCGGGCGCCTTCGGTTGCAGGATCGATCAGGCGATCGTCGGCCTCTTTGTCGCCAGAGCCCGTGTAGAGCTTGTTCCGGCGGCTCCATCCGCCGCACGCGATCAGCTCATCGCCCTCCTCGATCACGAAGTACGTCCTGTCGGCAATGAGCTGGCGGTCGACGCTGCTGATGAACCGCTCGGCGGACGCAGTCTGGCGTTCGTCGTAGACCGCCGGAAAGATCTCGCGGATGGACGCCTTCATCAACGCGTCGATCGCCTCTGTGTCCTCGGACGTCGCGATCCGCAGATCGTCCATCGTCACGCCTCCTCCGTCGGGACCGACGCTGTCGCGTACACCGGACCATAGCTCAGCTTCAGGCTGGCCTGATGGGCGCTCGCGACTCGCTCGGCGGCCGTGGCCAAGCGCCGCTTCAGGTCGCTCGACGACCCGTCGAACAGATCGACCGTCAGCTCGAACGTGCCACCGTTCGTCCGACCGGTCCAGACGCCCGATACACGGCCTCCGAGGAGGACGATCGGTGAGATCCAGCCGGCCGTCCGCGAGACGCGAGTCGTGTGGGCCGGTGGCAGAAACCAGTCCCGCCGGCCGATCCCGACCGTCAACGGATCGAACGGACCAAGGAATCGCGGCTCCGGGTCTGGTCGTTGAGCATTCACGTGCTCGAGCTCTCCCCGGAGGAACAGGCCGCGGACGCCGCTGGCCTCGATCTCGACGAGCTCGTCGGCAAGCGCCGTGAGGGCCGGCTTGAGCGTCACGACGGCGTTCCCCCACCAGCGCGCGATCTCCTGCTTCGACGCCGGTCCGTACGCCCGGAGGTACCGGCGCACGACGGTCACGAGCGCTTCGTTCGGGTCGACCGTCCGCCACCGGCCGAGCCAGACGTCCGGTCGGGTGAACGTCACCGCGTTGCCTTCGCCGGCCGCCTGGCACAGGAGCCCGCGCATCGCCGCCGGCTTCAGGTACGTGCCCCAGCTGCCGCCGAGGTTCTCCGCCTGCTTTGGACCGAGCCGGTCGCCGATCTCTGCCGCGAGCTCACCCCGTGAGCGGGGCCGGCCATCGCCAAGGATGTCGCCGACCGCCTCGATCAGGGCTTCCATCTCGGCCTCGGTGACCCCGAAGTAGCGGAACCACACGGGCCGCCGCCAGGTTTCGCGCTGGCCGAGCGCGGCGACGATCAACGGGAAGTCGTCCGCCGCCCAGAGGTGGAGCGTCCCGCGCTGGCCCCAGGCGCGGACGAGCCGCCGCTCAGCGACGGCCTTCGGTGGATCGCTCACCCGGCCATCGCGAATGCGTACTGCCAACGACAGCGCGGCGGAGGACGGGACCTGGGCCTGGATGCCAACGAGGTCCGTCGCGACCTGTTCCAGCTGTCCCTTGGCCGCCGGCGGCTCGATGTGCTGTCGGCGTGCTCGCCACGCGGCCAGCTTTGCCGGGTCGACGGCGGTGACGGCGGGCGTCGAACGCGCCATCAGCTGTCCAGGAGCGCCCGGGCGAGCTCCGTCGCGCGTGGCAGCGGATCACCAGCCGACGGATCAAGCCACTCGACATCGGGCTCGCGGCGGAACCACGTGCGCTGACGCTTCGCGAAGCCGATGTTCCGGGTTGCATCCCGCTCGATCGCCGCCTCGCGGTCGATCGCGCCATCGAGGAATGCCCACGCCTCCGCGTAGCCGATCGCCGAGAAGGCCGGGAGCGCCGGGTCGAAGCGCTCGCGAAGCGCCCTCGCTTCGTCGATCAACCCCGCATCGAATTGGGCGTGCGCACGTTCCGTGATCCAGCGTCGATGGGTCCCGGCTGCGATGTCGAGGCCGAGCCATCTCACCGGGCCGTCATAGCCGCGGGGCTCGGGCAGCGGCCGGTCGCCCTGGATCTCGGCGATCTCGAGCGCACGGGCAACACGTCGCGGGTTCTGCAGGTCAACGCGCGCGGCCAGGTTCGGTGCGAGCGAGGTCAGGCGCGCGGCGCCGGCAGCGACGCCGAACTCGGTCATCTTCGCCTCGATCTTGGCTCGAACGGCGAGATTCGACGGCAGCGCGGCCGTGTCGAGGCCACGGGCAACCGCGCGCAGGTATAGCCCGGTGCCGCCGACGAGGATCGCGAGTCCCCCACCCTGCCCGATCGTCCCGAGCTGTGCGGCGACATGGTCGACGAAGTCGGCGACGGAGAACGGTTGATCCGGATCGACCAGGTCGAGGCCGTGGTGCGGCACACCCCGCCGCTCCTCGAGCGTCGGTTTCGCCGTCCCGATGTCGAGTCCGCGATAGACCTGCCGCGAGTCGGCCGAGATGACCTCCGCCGCTGTCCCGGCGGCTCGCAAGGACTCGGCGAGGGCGATCGCGAGCCCGGTCTTGCCGGTTGCGGTCGGCCCGGCGATGACGAGGAGGGGCGGCGCCGTCACGCGGCGGCGGTCCCTCGCAGCGCATATGGACCGGCGTGCTCGATCCGGACGTCGACGAGCCGGCCGAGCCAGCTCGCCGGACCGGTCACGTGAACGAGCTTGTTCTGGCGGGTCCGGCCGGAGAGGTGGACGCCAGCGCCGGACGCCGTGGTGTCGACCGGCTCTTCGTGGTCGTGCGCGGCCGCCTGGACGATCGAGTCGACGAGGACCTCGGCCGTTTGGCCGAGCCAGGCCTCGTTTCGTTCGAGCCCGATCGGCTCCTGGAACGCGAGGAGCTCGTTAAGGCGGGCCCGCTTGACGTCGGCTGGAACGTCGTCAGCGAGGCGCATCGCGGGCGTGCCGGGTCGCGGCGAGTAGGCTGCGGCGAAGACCTGGTCGTAGCGGACGGCCTCGAGGAGGCGGAGCGTGGAGCGGAACTGGGCGTCGGTCTCGCCGCAGAACCCGACGATGACGTCCGTGCTGATCGCGATCCCCGGGACGGCGCCGCGGATCCGGGCGAGCCGCTCGAGATAGTGCCCGATCGAGTACTGGCGGCCCATTCGGTGCAGCACGGCGTCGTCGCCGGATTGGACCGGCAGGTGGAGCGCCTCGCAGAGCGACGACGATTCGGCCATCGCTTCGATCAGCCGATCCGAGAGGTCCCACGGGTGCGACGTGATGAAGCGCAGCCGCGGGATCGCCGGCTTGCCGTCGGCGGTGCGCAGCCCGTCGATCGCGCGGATCAGCTCGGCGAGGTCCGGCCGCGAACCGAGATCGAGCCGGCGACCGGCCCAGCGTTCGGTCCGGACGTGGCTGAAGCGCCGCTCCGGCGGCAGGTCGTGGCCATACGAGTTCACGTTCTGGCCGAGCAGCGTGACCTCGCGGTAGCCGGACGCCGCGATGGAGCGGGCCTCCTCGAGGATGTCGTCGAACGGGCGGCTCCGTTCCGGGCCGCGGCTGAACGGGACGATGCAATAGGTGCATGTCTTGTCGCAGCCGTAGATGATCGGCAGCCAGGCGGAGACGGCCGACGATCGATGCACGGACCCGCCGTGGACCGCCGCTGCGCGCGTGTTCGAGAGGCCGTCGGCGACACCGACGATCGAGCGTCCAACCCGTGTCGTGGCGCCAACGCTCCCAATGGCGCCCTGCGCGGACGCGAGCCCAAGCCGGTCGATGAGCTCCGGCTCCTCGTCCGGCCGCAGGAACAGGTCGACCGCCGGATAGCGCTTCTTCAGACCGCCGCGGTCCATCTCGCGGACCGAGCAACCGGTGAGCACGACTCGAAGCCCGGGGTTCTCGCGTTTCAGCCGTGCCAGCTCGCCCTGCCGGCCGATGACCTTCGCCTCGGCTGCCTCACGGATCGCGCACGAGTTGATGACGATCAGGCTCGCGGCGTCCATCGATGGCGCCTCGGCGCAGCCGACGGCCAGCAGCCGCCCGGCCATCTCCTCGGAATCGCTGCGGTTCATCTGGCAGCCGAGCGTCCAGACGTAGAACTCGGGCAGGGCCGCGGCTTCGGGCCGGTATTCGGCCAGGCGCATGTCGTCGGGAGTCGCCGCGGAGCGCGCACGCGTCGCCGGAGGCGGCGCGATTTCGAGCATCGGCAGCGCACGACCGCTGATTTGCCGCACCGGATCGGTCATCGTCGTGCCATCCTACGGCCAACGCCCCGGCGTGAGGGCGCAGCGACCCTTCGAACGGGGGAGGTTCGATGTCGTACACGGGCGAAGGCGGCGAGGCCAGCGCGACCGCAAATCTTGCGGAGTCGATCCCGCACCTGCGGATGAGCTCCGGCACGATTGGTCGGTTCATCGCGACCGGCGAGCTGACGGCCGGACGCTACGGCCTCTACCGCTGGGAGATGCCGCCCCACGCGAGCGGCGCGGGCGCGCACTTCCACCGAACGTTCTCCGAGGCGTTCTACGTCCTCGACGGATTGGTCAGCCTCTACAACGGCGTCGATTGGGGCGCCGCCGGGGCCGGTGACTTCCTGTACGTGCCTGAGGGCGGGATCCATGGCTTCCGCAACGACACGGACGATCCGGCGACGATGCTGATCCTGTTCGCGCCGGGCGCAGCTCGCGAGGGCTACTTCGAGGAGCTCGCCCGGATCGCGCTCGCCGGCCGCGAGATGACGCCCGAGGACTGGACGGCGCTGTACGCCCAGTACGACCAGACGATGGTCGCGGGCTAGCCGCGCCCCAGCGCCTCGCGAAGCGGAGCCTCGATCTCGTCCGGCACCCACAACCCGGCATGGGCCTCCGCATAGGGCCCGGCGTCGCCGTGGTAGTCGCTGCCGCCGGTCGCGACGAGCCCGAGGCGCCGCGCGACGTCGGCCATCAGCGCGACGGTCGACGCATCGAAGGAGCGGTGGTGAACCTCGAGCCCCAGCAGCCCCGTATCCTTGAGCTCGCGTAGCGGGGCGAGCCGCTCCCAGGCGCCCCAGAAGTGGGCCAGCGCTGGCACGCCGCCGGCGTCTCTGATCGCGCGGATCGCCTCGACCGGCCCGAGGCCGGCGCGCGGTACGTAGGCTGGCCGGCCCGGCGAGAGCCACCGTTCGAACGCGTCGTCGATGCTCTTCGCCACGCCGCGGGCGATCATCGCCCGAGCGATCCGCGGCCGCCCGAGGGCATCCTCGTCAACGGTCGCGGGCATCGCGTCGAGCTCCGCCTGCAGGTCCAGCCCGAGCTCGGCGAGCCGCCGGACCATCTCGTCGTAGCGCTCGCGGCGTGCATGCCGCTGCATCGCCAGCGTCGCTTCGAAGGCCTCGTCGTCCGGATCGACGCCAATGCCGAGGACGTGGACCTCGCCACCGCTGCCCCCGGGGCCGATGGCGCCCACGGCGTTGATCTCGACGCCCGCGATGAGCTCCAGGCCCGCCGGCAGGCTGCCCCGAACCTCGCGCACGCCCGCCAGGCTGTCGTGGTCGGTAATGGCGAGCAGGCGAATGCCCGCGTCGTAGGTCTGGCGGACGAGCTCAGCGGGCAGCAGCAGCCCGTCAGAACGGGTCGTATGCGTATGGAGGTCGATCGTCGCCGGCGCCGGCGGCGTGAGGGCCGGACCCTCCATCAGGCCTCGAACACGCGCTGGTGCCGGGCCAACCGCAGCGCCCGTCCGGTCGCCGGGTCGATGTCGACCTCGAGCGCGTTCAGGATGACCGCGCCGGAACCCACCTCGAAGCGCGTCGGCAGCCCGTTGAGGAAGCGCGGCAGGACGGTCTTCGGATCGAAGCCGATGACGCTCCACAGTGGCCCGGTCATGCCGACGTCCGAGAGGTACGCCGTGCCGCCGGGCAGGATCCGCTCGTCGCCGGTGACGACGTGGGTATGCGTCCCGACGACGGCCGAGACGCGACCGTCGAGGTGCAGGCCGAGCGCGGTCTTCTCGGACGTGATCTCGCAGTGGAAGTCGACGAGCCGGATCGGCGGCAGTGCCTCGGACGCTTCGTCAAGGAGCCGCGCACCTTCCGAGAACGGGCTCTCGATCGGTTGCATGAACGTCCGGCCCTGGAGGTTGATGACCGCGATGTCGGAGCCATCGAGCCCGTGGAACGTGCCCCAGCCGCGGCCGGGGACGCCGTCGGTGCCGTAGTTCAGCGGCCGCAGGACGCGCTCGCTCGACTCGAGGTACGGGTAGATCTCGCGCTTGTCCCAGATGTGGTTGCCGGACGTGATGACGTCGACGCCAGCGGCGAGCAGGGCATCCGAGGTCGACGGGGTCAGGCCCATGCCGCCGGCGAGGTTCTCGCCGTTCGCGGTGACGAAGTCGATGCCGCGCCGCTCGCGGATCTCCGGCAGCAGCGCCTCCACGGCCTCACGACCGGGCTTGCCGATGATGTCGCCGAGCATCAGCACCCGGCACGCGCCGGGCGGCCGGGGCGCCTCGCTGTTGACCGGATCCCCGAGCCGAACGCGACCGGCGGACTCAGGCGGATCGGAGGGGCCGGGCATCCGCGGAGGCTACCACTCGGTCAGTGCCGGGCGAAGAAGTCGAAGAGGACCTCGTTGAACGCCTCTGGCGCCTGGTAGCTCATGAAGTGCGTGGCGCCCGGCAGGATCCTCAGCTCCGCGACAGGCAAGCACGCTGCGACACGATCCAGGATCCGGCGCGAGAACCGCACGCCGTGCTCGGAGCCGAGCGCCAGCGTCGGGGTCGGGATCTGGTGGAGCTCATCGCAGCCAATCCGATCCGCCGGCGATGCCGGACTCCGACGCACTCCGAAGTTCTCGAGCCACATTCGCCGGAACGGCTCGGGCTGCGCGTCGAACGACCCGGACCCGCGGTTGTTCACGAGCTCGAACCACAAGCGCGCGCGAACGCTCTCGTCACCTTCGGCGGCGGCTCGAGCTGCGGCGGTCGCCGCGCGCCACTCGGTCAGGGTCGCCAGGCCGCCCGCGTCGCTCTCGAGCAACCACGGCAGGTTCGGCTCGATGATCGTGAGGCTTCGCAGCAGCCCTGGCGCTGCGCGCGCCGCCCGGATGCCGATCGCAGTCGAGAAACCGACCAGATGGACTGGACCGGCCGCGAGCGAACGAATGAGCTCGACGAGATCGTGAGTGTGCGCGAGCGCGGAGTCGTCCGCGTCATCGGGCGCCGTGCTCCGGCCGTGAAAGCGCCGGCTGTAGGCGACGAATCGATATCGCTCGGCGAACGCCACCTGCTGCGGCTCCCAGTAGGTCAGGTCGGACGATCCGCCGTGCGAGAAGACGACGGGAACCCCGGCGCCCTCGTCAACCAGGTCGAGTTCGGCCCCGTTTAGCCGAACGAGCATCGGCCGGGCTATTTCGCGTATTCGACCGCGCGCGTTTCGCGGATGACCGTCACTTTGATCTGGCCTGGGTAGGTCAGCTGCTCCTCGATCTTCTTGACGATGTCGCGCGCGAGGCGCGTCGCCGTGAGGTCGTCGATCTCCTCCGGCCGAACGAGGATCCGGACCTCGCGGCCGGCCTGGACGGCGAAGGAGCGCTCCACGCCGGCAAACGAACCGGCGATCGCCTGGAGATCCTCGAGCCGCTTGACGTACGTCTCCATCGTCTCGCCGCGGGCGCCCGGCCGTGACGCGCTGATCGCGTCGGCGACCTGGACGATCGGCGCTTCCAGGCAGGTGTACTCGACCTCCTGGTGGTGCGCCGCGATGCCATTGATGACGCTCGGATGGAGGTTGTGACGCGCTGCAATCGCCGCTCCGATCGCGGCGTGCGGACCCTCGACCTCGTGGTCGACAGCCTTGCCGATGTCGTGTAGCAGCCCGCCGGTCTTCGCGATCGTGATGTCGGCGCCGATCTCGGCGGCGATGACCGCGGCGATGCGGCTCGTCTCGATCGAGTGCATGAGCACGTTCTGGCCGTAGCTCGTGCGGAACTTGAGGCGGCCGAGGAGCTTGACCATGTCCGGCGGGAGGCCCGGGACGCCGGCGTCGTAGGCAGCCTGCTCGCCCGACTGGCGGATCACGAGATCGACCTCGGCGCGGGCCTTCGTGACGACCTCCTCGATCCGGCCGGGGTGGATCCGGCCGTCCGACATGAGCTTCGTCAGGGCCATTCGTGCGACCTCGCGGCGGACGGGGTCGAAGCCGGAGATGACGACCGTCTCGGGCGTCTCGTCGATGATCAGGTCGATCCCGGTCGCCTGCTCGAGGGCTCGGATGTTGCGGCCCTCGCGGCCGATGATCCGGCCCTTCATCTCGTCGTTCGGGAGGTGGACGACGCTGACCGTGTGCTCGGCGGTGTGGTCGGCGGCCACCCGCTGCATCGCCGTGATGACGATGTCGCGAGCCTTCTCGTCCGCCTCGTCGCGGGCCTTCCGCTCGATCGCGCG
>Ga0075428_100008660_pt1 | contig 11283 bp, 9 predicted proteins | sample RhiMetdeltSRZDD2_FD_75291 | JGI IMG/M metagenome (GOLD analysis project Ga0075428, IMG submission 75291) | Populus rhizosphere microbial communities from Tennessee, USA - Rhizosphere MetaG P. deltoides SRZDD2 | ecosystem: Host-associated > Plants > Roots > Rhizosphere > Soil | place: USA... | reverse complement strand
ACCGCCTTCGTGCGTCGCTCGCGCTCCTGCGACTTCGGTGTGCGCTACTTCACACCCGCCGAGGAAATACCGCTCGCCGGGCATCCCACCATCGCCACCGCTTGGGCGCTGGTCGACAGCGGTCGTCTGCAGCTGCAGGGCCCGCGCACGCGCACGACGTTCGAGCTGCAGGTCGGCCCCATTGAAGTCGAGGTGGTGAGCGGCCCGAGCGGTCCGGAGCACGTGGTCATGTCGCAGAAGAAGCCAGTATTCCTCGCCCCATACGAGGCGGCGGAGGTCATGCCCATTTTCGGCCTGCGCTCCGAGGATCTGCTCCCGGGTTTCCCCATCCAGACCGTGAGCACGGGCTTGCAGCAGCTCATGGTGCCCGTCCGCGATCTCGAGGTGCTGCGACGGATCGCTCTCGACCTGCCGGCGTACGTCGAGCTCCGCCGCCGTTCCGATTTCTTCAGCACCCATCTCTTCTGCCTGCAAGGCGCGACCGCCGCCGGTCGAACCTTCGCCCGGCATTTCGTCGTCCCTCCTGACCTGATCGAGGACCCGTTCACGGGCTCGGCCACGGGCGGCATGGCCGCCTATCTCTGGCACCACGGGTGCATCGAAACACCGACCTTCATCGCCGAGCAGGGTCACTGGCTGCAGCGCCCCGGACAAGCCATGGTGGAAGTCGTCGGCCCGCGCCACGACATCACCACGGTCAAGGTCGGCGGTCCGGCGGTCACCGTGATTCGCGGCACCATGGAGCTGCCCGAGGGGTGAGACCATGCTCGATCTCGAGAGGCGAGGTTTCGCGGCGCTCACCTTCGACTGCTACGGCACCTTGATCGACTGGGAGACGGGAATCCTCGCCGCGCTGCGCACCCTGCTGCGGGCCCACGCCATTTCTCTCCCGGAAAGTGAGGTCCTGGAATCCTACGCGCGGCTGGAAGCGGAGGCGGAAGCGGGCACGTACAAGCCCTACCGCAAGGTGCTCCGTTCGGTGGTGGAAGGCTTCGGGCGGACGCACGGTTTCGCTCCGACCGCGGCGGAAAGTCGGGTGCTCGAGGAATCGCTGCCGTCCTGGGAGCCCTTCCCGGATACGGTGACAGCGCTGCAGGCCCTCGCTAGCCGACACGCTCTCGTCGTGCTTTCCAACGTCGACGACGATCTCTTCGCCAGCACTGCGGCGAAGCTGTCCGTCTCGTTCACTACCGTGATCACGGCACAGCAGGTGCGGGCCTACAAACCGGCCGAGGCGCATTTCCGCACCGCCCTCCGGACCCTCGCTCTACCGGCGGATCGGGTGCTGCACGTCGCCAACAGCCTGTATCACGACGTCGAGCCAGCGAAGCGTCTCGGGATGGCGACGGTGTGGGTCCACCGCCGCCGGGGCCGCGACGGAGCCACTCTCGCCACCGAGGTCCACCCCGATCTCGTCGTGGCCGATCTCCAGGAGCTCGTGGCGCGGCTCGGGGCATGAAGGGGCACCTCGAGAGGTCGGTCGCTTTGACCGTGGCAAAGGCCCTCTGCTAGAATCGATGCCGCTCCCGAAGAATGGATCCACGCCGACGGGAACGCTTCTGTTGCCACCTCGATCCAAGGTCGCGCCGGAGAGGGAAACGGCATTGTCCGGGGCCAGCGGTCCAAGGACCCACCTGCGCCGCCAGGGCGCGAGCGTGGCCCTAGGGCTCCTCCTGGCTGGTTCCGGCTGCATCGATCCCCTGTCCATCAGCGCCCCACCCTCTCGGTCTCCTTTCAAGGCGAGCCCCACGGTTCGTTACCAATCCCACCCACGGCTGTTCGTCCCGAGTCTGCAGGTGGGAGCCCTCGCCGCCCTCCCGGATCGGCTGCTCGCAACCACCGTCGGGCCTGGGCAGGAAAAGCTGGTGGCCATCGACGCCGAAGGTCGCGTGCAGCCCCTGGGTGTGCGTTTCGAGGCGGCGCCCGAGGCCGTCTGCCCCTTGGCGCTCTCCCCTGGCCACCACCCCGCCTTTCCGGAGGGCGACCTTCTCGTCGGCAGCGGTCCGAACATCCAGCGGGTCCATCTCGCCCTGGGCGACACCGAGCTCCTCGCCTCGCTTCCGGCGGAAGAAGGCGACGTGGTCGGGCTCTGCTTCGATTCCCAAGGCAGCTTCGCCTACGACCCGCTCGTTCTCGCCCAGAATGGCGGCGTCTACCGGTTGGAGGCGAATGGGCAGCTGTGGCGGGTAGGGAACGTCGGCGCCGGCGGTTCCGGACCGAGCATCGCCTCGCCATACTTCGGCCCGTACGCGGGCCACTTGCTCGTGGCCTTCCAGTCCACGGGGGACGTGATCGCTCTTTCTCCCGTGGGGAAAACGAGCCGCCTCACCGGTTGGTCGGGGGTCACCGCGGCGCTAGCCTTTCCCGAGGTCCCGCGGGTTCTCGATGGCACCGACGGCGCGTTCTTCTTCGCGGTGCGCTCGGGCACGACGAGCCAGGTCTATTATTGTACGGCGGCGGACATCGCGCCCCACAACGGTGCCTTGCTCCTCACCAGTCTCCATGCCTCCGGCGACGGTTTGGCGCGTCTCGAATCCGGCCGGGTGGCGGTGGAGTCGTGGAGCCGCTTCCTCGGCGCCGAGGTCGCCGCTGCTTTCGTGCAGCGCCCGGCGCTCACCCGCCTCGCTCTCGACGTGCGGCCTGGAGGCGCCGACGACATTGCCTGCGGTTCGGCGGAACTGGTGCCGGTGGCGCTGCTGTCGTCGAGTTACCTGTCGGCGGCGCTGATCGACGCGAGCACCGTGACCTTCGCCGGGGCTGCGGTCGTGCCGTCACGCAAAGGTGGGCTCGGCACCTATACCGATTGCAACGCCGATGGAGCCGTGGATCTCGTCGTCACCTTCCGGCCTGCGGAGATGCACATCGCTCCTGGCCCGGCGACCCTGGTCCTGGAGGGCAGTACCTTCGGCAGCGAACGCCTGCGTGGCGAAGCCCAGGTGCAGGTCATCGCCCCTTGAGATGCCGGCGCCGGTCTTCCCCGCGGAGGACGCAGCTTCCATGCGCCTCGACCTCTTCCTCAAGAAAGCACGCCTCGTGCACCAGCGACGCGCCGCCAAGGAGCTCTGCGACGCCGGCGGCGTGCTGCTGAATGGCAAGCCCGCCAAACCCAGCCAGGACGTGCGTCCCGGCGATCGCCTTCAGCTGCAGCTCTTGCACCAGGATCTCGAGGTTCGCATCCGCGAGTTGCCCCACGGCAACGTTTCTCGCGCCGTCGCGGCGACGCTGATCGAGGTCCTCCGGGACCAGCCGGCAGACCGGATCGGCCGTGTCTTCGGCGGTGGTGAGGCAGAGGAGGTGGGGGAATGATGGGATCCGCACGGTCGGCGAGGTCGGCAGCGACGCAGGGCACGTTGCGGCGCGGCCGAGGCGGTGATCAATCCGACGGCTCGAAGCGCACCGGCGCGGTGGCAGCATCCAGACGCGCCAGCAGCTCCCGGTACCAGGCGGCGGCGCGCTCGAGTTCGGTGCGGACGGCCTGGGCGCCCCAGACGAGGTTCAGGGTGCAGCGCGTGGCACCGTGGGTCTTGGTTCGCTGCGCATCCTTCACCGCGTTGGCGCACGGCCCGCTGGCATCGTGGAGACAGAGCAGTCCCTCGACGTCGATCTCCTGGCCTGCCTCGTTGAAGACGAATCGCGCGCCGGCTGTGGCGAGTCCGACGTGCAGCGGTAATACTAGTTGCTCCTGATCGACGACGCTGATCGGCAAGCCGCTGTGCAGCGAGACGGCGTTGCCGGCGTCCACGGCGGGATTGATGCTACGAAGTCCGGACGTAGACGCCTCGCGGAGCAAGAACTCCGCTGCCGGCTTGCCACGACCCGTGGGTTTGTAACCGCCCTGGCGCAAGAGGTCGCGGACGGCGGCGCGCACGGTTTCGCTGCGCTGCACGGGAGCCGCCGCCTCGAGACGCAACAGCGTGCGCAGCCAAGGCGGCGAGACCAACGTTGCCAGGTTTCCGGGCAGCGTGGTAGTGAACGCCACCAGCGCCAGCTGCGGGTGTGGCTCGAGCCGGAAATGCATGCGACCTCCTGCATTCCAGGCGCACTGCCCTTCCGCTGGACAGTGCCGGGCGCCTGTGGTCAACTCTGTGGTTGACCCTGCGGGTGCCGGTGCGCGCGGTGTGGACGAGGTGACGAGGTCATGACGAACGCGACGCAGCCCGTGGTAGAGCGCGCGGGGCCGGAACGCCACCCCATCGTCAGCCTCTCCCACGTCACCAAACGATACGGCAAGCGCGAGGCGCTGCGCGACATCACTTTGCAGGTCGAGCACGGTGGCTTCGTCTTCGTCGTCGGTCCCAGTGGTGCCGGCAAGTCCACCCTGCTGCGGCTCGTCTACATGGAGGAGTTCCCCAGCGAAGGCCAGGTCACCGTGGCCGGCTTCGTGAGCACGCGGATGCGCCGGAATCGCATCCCCCACCTGCGGCGCAAGGTGGGGCTCATCTTCCAGAACTTCAAGCTCCTCGAGGACCGCAACGTGTTCGAGAACGTCGCCTTCCCGCTCTACGTCATCGGCTCCAACCGTAATTACATTCGCAAAACCGTGCTGGACATCCTCGGCCGCGTCGGGCTGTACCAGAAGCGCAACAGCTTTCCGCACGAGCTTTCCGGCGGCGAGCAGCAGCGTGTCGCCATCGCTCGGGCACTGGCCAACTCGCCCTACGTACTCCTGGCGGACGAGCCCACCGGCAACCTCGATCCCGTGGTGGCCCGGGAGATCCTGAAGCTGCTCTTTCGGATCAACGTCGCCGGCACCGCCGTGATCATGGCCACCCACGACCACGATCTCGTGCGCCAGTACCGGCAGCGCATCGTGCACCTCGAACACGGAGAGATCGTGCAGGACGAGAGCGCCATGACGCACTGGGTCCCGGAGAAGGACCTCGATGCCTGGCGCGAGGAACCACTGCAGACGCAGCCCCCCGAAGGGGAGTGAAGCGCAGCGACCGGCCGGAGCGAAGCAGCGCGCTGGCAGGCAAACGCGGAGACTCGAGTCCATGTTCACCGACAGCCAGGTCCGTTACCTGTTTCGCGAGCTGCTGCGCTCCTTCCAGCGCCTCAAAGGGGTGAGCCTGGTCTCGACCCTGATCATGAGCGTGGCCCTCACCATGCTCGCCCTCTTCACCTTGATCACGATCAATCTGCACGCCGTGGCGCGGACGTTCCAGAACGAGATCGAGATCGTCGCTTTCCTGGAGGAGGATCTCGGCACCGCCAGCATTCAGGAGATCGAGCAACGGCTGCTCCAGCACCACGGCGTGGCGAGCGTGTCCTTCGTGTCCAAAGACGATGCCTTGAAGGAATTCACCGCCCAGCTCGGCGAGGACAGCGATCTCTTGGACGTCCTCGACGAGAACCCCCTGCCGGCTTCGCTGCGCATCAGCCTGCTGGAGGAAGCGCAGACCTCGGAGCGACTGGCGCTCCTGGCGGCCTGGCTGCGCGAGATCCCCGGCGTCGAGGAAGTGCGCTACGGCGACCAGTGGGTGGAGCGGCTGGAGCGCTATGTCAAAGCCTTCCTGGTGCTGGACGTGGTGCTGGGAGCACTGGTGGTGGCCTCGGCGCTTTTCGTCGTCGGCAACACCGTGCGCCTCACGGTGATGACACGGGAACGCAGCATCGAGGTGATGCGTCTGGTCGGCGCCACCGATTGGTTCATCCGCGTCCCCTTCGTCGTCGAGGGCGCGCTGCAAGGCGCCGTGGCGGCTGGGCTGGCGATGGCGGTGCTCTGGGCCGTGCAACGATACGCCACCCGCTTCGTTGGCCCTCTGGTTTTTTACGATGTCGGCCAGATCGCCGGCTTCGTCGCCCTCTGCGCCATCGTCAGCGCCTTCGGCAGCCTCACCTCGCTGCGGCGCTTCCTGCGGATCTGAACATGTCGACGACACGCGCCAGAAAAGGGAGGGATTCGAGGGGACGTTCCGCCCCCGCTTCCCTCCGCGCGCTTGCCTCGGCTCTCGCCTTCGGGCTCGCTTTCTTTGGCGGTGGACTGCACGGCGCCGGCGCCCAGAGCGAGAGCACCGACTCCGCCACCGTCCGCGACTCGCTTGCAGCCTACGAGAAGCAGATCCAGACACAGGAAGGGCATCTGCAAGAGCTGCGCTCCCAGATCAAGGACCTGCGCCGGCGCGATCAGAAACTGAAGAAAGAAGAAGTGGGGACGCTGGAGCAGCTGGAGATCCTCGACAAAGAAGTCGCCCTGACCGCGGACCTCCTGCGCCAGCTGGGAACCAAGAGGCAGCGACTGGAGGCACAGCTCGAGGGCATTCGCGCCGAACACTCCCGCGCCGAGGAAATCTTGGCGGAACGCAAGGGCCGCCTCGCCCGCACGCTGCGCGCCATGCATATGCGCGGCACCACCAACACCGCCGAGGTCTTGCTCCGCACCAGCAACCTGCGCGATGCGCTCACGCACTACAAGTACCTGGAGATGTTGGCGCGGAACAACGAGCGCCTGTACCTCGAGATTCGGCAGCAGGAAGTCTATCTGAAACGCACGAGCGCCCAGCTCACCGAGAAACTCGCGGCCGTGTCGGCGACGGCGACGGAAACCCAGGAAGAAAAAAAGCGCCTCGATGACGGGAGAAAGGCGCGGCAGAGCACGCTGCAGCGCGTGCGCCGGCAACGCGGCGAGCACCAGAAGTCGATCCGCGATCTCGCCGCCTCCGAGCAACAGCTGCAAGGGCTGATCGCGACCCTGGAGAGACGCCGCGAGGAGTTGCGGGCTTCCGGTCAGACCGTGGAGTTCCCGGACCTCGGGTTCCGTGACCTGCGCGGGCGGATGCCCTGGCCCGTCGCCGGACGGGTGACGACCCGCTTCGGCCGGCACCTCAACCCCCGGCACCAGACGGAGACCTTCAACAGCGGCATCGATATCGTCGCCGCCGAAGGCGAACCTGTGCGCAGCGTCGCCCGCGGCCGGGTCGAGTACGTGCAGTGGTTGAAGGGCTACGGGCGCACCATCATCATCAACCACGGTTCCGGTTTCTACACCGTGTACGCTCATCTGTCGGAGGCACTCGTCGCCGAGAAGCAGGAGGTCGAGCCGGGGCAGACCATTGCTCGCGTCGGCGACACCGGCTCGCTGGAGGGGCCCAAGCTGCATTTCGAGATCCGCGACAAGGCCACCGCTCTCGATCCCATGATGTGGCTCGGCTCCTGAGGTGGGTACCGGCGACGCCCTGGATGTTCGGCGTGTGGCCGGCATCATCGAGACACAGTTTCCTCACCTCGGCACCCTCTCCGTGCTTCCCTTGGGCGAGGGCTGCGACAGCATCGCCTTCCTCGTCAACGATACCTGGGTCTTCCGCTTTCCCAAGCGGGCCGAGGTGGAACGCCAGCTCGCTGTCGAAGCGCGGATCCTGCCTGTCCTCGCCACGACGGCTCCCCTGCCGATTCCCGTCTTCTGCTTCCACGGCCTGCCTTCGGCCACGTTTCGCCGCCCCTTCGCCGGCTACGCCCGGCTTCCCGGCGTACCGGGAATCCAGTGGGAACCCGCAAACGTTCCCTTCCACCTCTTGGCCCCGAAGCTGGCGCGGTTTCTCTCCTGGCTCCACGCCTTCTCTGTCGACGAGGCGATTCGCTGCGGCGTGCCGCAGCAGCCGATCGCGGCGCGGCTCGACGAGATCCGGGCCGAGGCCATTGCCGATTTCGAGTCGGTCCGCAAGGTGGCGCCCGAGGCGCCGCTCGAAGCGTGGCACCATACTCTGCAGTCCGGGTGCGACATCGCTACAGCACCTCGTGCCCTGGCGACTCTCGTGCACAATGATCTAGCCGCCGAACACATCTTGTTGGATCCGGCGACCCAGTCGATCACGGGCATCGTCGACTGGAGCGATATCGCCATCGGCGATCCTGCCGCCGACCTCGCCGGCGTCTTTCACTGGGGCGGCGAGGCCCTCGTGCAGGCCGTGCTGGCAACGTATGTTCCTCCGATCGACGCTGGGGTCATGTCTCGCGCCCGTTTCCTCGGCGCTTGCAGAGGTGTGGCGGACGTGACTTTTGGCCGCGAAACAGGCCGGCAGGAGTACGTCCGTGCCGGCATTCGTGCCCTCGGCCTCTGCGCCGGCGCCGTTCACGGAGAGAGGTACTCACGATAAGCTTCCACCGCGCGCCGACGCTCAGGGCTGCGGCTTGGACGGCAGGCGCTCCCAGAGGAAGAGATAGTGCTGGCGCGGCACATCGTCGTGGGGTCCCTGGAACTCGAAGAGTAGGCGCACCGAACGGTAGGTGCTGCGGAACTCGGGGATGGCGAAGAGCTCGAGGTCGCCCCGGGTGCTCGGCTTCGCATCCGAGATCGGATAACCAGGAAACATCACGTAGTCCGGCTGGCGTGACCATACGTAGGCGCCGTCGCCCTTCTCGTGCCCCGCGGCCCCCTTGCCCATGCTGTCCAGCTTCCGGCGCGCGATGGTCCTATCCGTGAGGCCCAGGGTGTCGATCCAGCGGAAGTTGGTGTAATAGGCCAGGAGCCCGGCGCCGCTGTGGGCGAAAAGCGTTTCGGCGGGCAACAGTGCCCGCAGGCGCTCTGCTGCCGCGCGGGACAGGGCGGTACGGTACTGGCGTACTGGCTGGTCCAGCACGCGGACACGCGGGCTCGCATGGAGGAAAGCAGCGTGGGCGCCCGTGAGCACCGCCACGACGAGCACGACCACCACACCTTGCAACGCCGCAGGGCGACCAGCGAGGAAGCTGCAGAGCCGGTTCGCCAGCAGCTGCAGGACCAGCACGAGCAAGGGCAATTCCACCACGAACATTCGGAGCGCCGGGAACTCCTCGCCGCCGACGGCGAGAACGTAGAGCGCGTGCAAGAGCACCGCCGCGACGAAGAGCCACGCTGGGTGAAGCGGCCGCCGGGCCCTGGCGAGGAGCAGCGCGAGAACAGCGACGGCCGCCGCCGCCACCGGCAACGCCTTCAGCGCCAACAGGAGGAAACGCAGGCCGCGGGCGAGGACGAAGCGCGTGAAGCCCACCTTGGCGTGAAAGGTGTTGGGCAACCAGTCGCCGTAGTAGACCCACCTCCAGAGCACCCAAGTGCCGACGAGAGCGAGGAAGAGGAGCAGCGGCGGCAGCAGAGCGCGACGCTCCTGGCGCCCGCCGCTCCGGAGCAGTGCGTCCACGGCGATCGGCATGGCGAAGAGCAGGTTGGAAGGATGATTGAGAACGGCGAGAGCGAGAGAGAGTGCGCAGAGGTGGAGTAGTGTGCCTCGTGGCCACGCCGCCGTCGGCGCCGGAGCGCTCGCCGAGGCATCGGAGCCTGTGGCGCTCATCGCGGCCTGCACGGTCTGCTCTTCCAGCACCCAGAGATAACTCAGGTATGCCGCCGTGACCAGGAAAGCGCTGAACACGTTCTCGAGGCCGCCCACCGCCCAGGCTGCCCAGGGTTCGGAGAGGCAGAGGAGAAGTGGCGCGAGCGCGGCGAGAAACCAGCGCGCCGAGACGGGAAGGCTGGCCGGTGGTTGCAAGACGCCGAGACGTGTCGTCCCCAGGAAGAGGAGTGCCGGAGTCGCGAGGGCGAAGGCGCGCCCCAACCAGCTCGCCACCCGGGGCAGGTCGGTGTCGAGGTGGCGGAGAGACGCCAGGAGCACGGTCCACAAGAAGTTCGTGTAGCCTTCGACACGCTCGCCGACGTTGTAGACGAGACCGTTCCCGGTGGCCAAGTTGCGCGCATAACGGAAGGAAATGAAGGCGTCGTCGTCGGTCCAGGCGGTGTACCCGTGCGCCCGTACCAGGAGCCAGACTCCGGCCCCGAGCAGGACGGCGACCGCCGGCACCCAGACCAGGGCGGAATCCTGGGCCTGATGCGACGCGTCCGCCGGCGGCGAGGCGACGGCTGACGGCGGCGTGGCGCCAGCTGCGGGGGTCACCTCATGGCGGCGTTTCTTCGAACCAGGGCGCGTCTCTGCCATGAGCCTCTCTCGTCATCGCTGCGTCCGGATGCGGGCAATGGGCGACGGGATTATACCCACGCCGGCGCGCGCGGAGCGACGGCACCGCGGTGCGCGCCCATCGACGACAACGCGGTGCCGCCCCTTCGACTGCGACGCGTACTCGCACACCATGCCGCTTGTGGGCCAGGGCGGGCGCCCGTATCCTAGGACGCTCGTCGTCGCTCGGCGCGGCGACCTTCACTCTGGACCAGGGATGCGCCCATGCAGCTCGGAGACTTCGGTCAGCCCCGCGCGCAGAAAATCCTCCAGGAAGTGTTCCTGAAGTACAAGCTCGCAGGGTCCTTCCTCTTCGACGGTCCAGCCGGCGTCGGCAAGGAGGCGCTGGCGGTCGAGATTGGCCGGCTGCTCAACTGCGAGCGCGAAGGTGCCTGCGCGCCGCGCGGCCTCTTCCACTCGCCTCCGGTCGAGGCAGACGGCGCGGCTTGCTCGTCCTGCCGGCGCTTCCGCAACCTGCAGCATCCCGATCTCCACCTCGTCTTCCCGGTGCCCACGGGCTTCTGGGAACTAACAGCGAAGCCCGGGTTCGAGCTGCCGCAGGACTGGCGTGGGGGGCACGAGTTCGGCGCCATCGTCGAGGTGCTTGCCGCCAAAGCGCGGGATCCGTACTTCAAGCCGGTGTTCGAGCGTCCGGTGGGGATTCAGGCGGAAGTGCTCCGCGATGTCGTGCTCCCTGCCGTGCAGCGCCGGCCGGTGGAGGCGCGCATGAAGGTGGTGATTCTCTCCGACGCCGAGCAGATGGCCTTCGGCATCGGCAACGTGCTGCTCAAGACGCTGGAGGAACCGCCCGCCGATTGTCTCTTGGTGCTGACGAGCAGCGTCCCCGAACGCTTGCTGCCCACCATCCGTTCACGTTGCCAGCGCCTTTCCTTCGCGCCTCTCTCGCCGGAGTGGATGGTGCCGCGTTTGCAGATCCTTCATGGCGTGGAAGCGATGGAGGCGCGCGCCGCAGCCTACTTATCGCAGGGAAGCATGCTCGTCGCCGAGCGCTCGCTCACCGGCGTGCTGCGCGAGGTGCGCGACCGTGCCCTCGCCATCCTGCAGGCGGCGGCACAGGGCGACGCCCTGGAGCTCCTGCAAGTCGCCCATGCCACGGCACGGGGCTACGCCGCCGGACATCGCCATCTGTTTCCGGTGTTGCTGCAGATCCTGGCTTCCCTGGCGCGGGATGCAATGCTCCTGGCCGAAGGCGCCGTCCAGGTGGAGCCCGCGCCGGCGGCGGCTCGGAGCGTGCGTGGCAACAGGTCGGCGGCGAACGCGGCGGCAACGCCGGCGGCAGCGGGCAAGGCGAAGAGCGCCGCGGCCGAAGCGCCTGCTGGGGCGGCATCCAGCGGCCGGCCGC
>Ga0075428_100008659_pt1 | contig 11284 bp, 7 predicted proteins | sample RhiMetdeltSRZDD2_FD_75291 | JGI IMG/M metagenome (GOLD analysis project Ga0075428, IMG submission 75291) | Populus rhizosphere microbial communities from Tennessee, USA - Rhizosphere MetaG P. deltoides SRZDD2 | ecosystem: Host-associated > Plants > Roots > Rhizosphere > Soil | place: USA... | reverse complement strand
GCTTGTACGCCTCGCTCGCCTGTTCGACCTGCATCTCCGTCGCCCAAACTTCGAGCCGGGCGAGGACCACCTTCCAATATGCTTCGATGGTTCCACGAACAAGTTCCTGTGTCGCGTCCTTGAACTGGAAATATGACCGCTCAGTATCGAGCCGGGCCAGGACAATCGGGGCCATATTGAACTGGAATCCCCCACCCTGCAGCAGGGGTTGGGTATAGCGCAGCTCCGTCGCCCGGCGGTGCGCCGGATTCAAGCCGACGGCTGGCGCCGAGTCGGTCGTCGTCTCGACGAAGTTGAGCCCGAGCCGGCCGCCAATCGTGTTCAGCTTGGACAGGCCGACCGCCGCGCGATCGACATCGGTCCGCGGCCCGCCGAGTCCGAGGCCGAAGGGACTCAGTGGAACGAGTACCAGTCCGGGGACGTCGTTGCGCGTGCGGCTCTTCTCCGCGGTCAGGACCGGATCGAAGCGCGCCTGCTGCTGGTCGATAGCGGTGTTGGCGATGGCAGGGTCGTAGATGGTGCGGCCACTGTTCGACGCGCCGATGCCGGTGAAGAACCGGATCGTCCTGGCGTTTTCCAACGTGATTCGAACCGCTTCATTGAGTGACAGGTTGAGTGGCTCGCGGGCCGGCGGGTCGGGGGCCACAGTCACAGGCGCCGGGATCGTACCGAGCCGAGCCGGCGGGAGTGAATCGGGATCGCGAACGGCGATGGCCTGTTGCTCCGGCTGCCAGCCGGCCTCGACCATCGCGAGGTGGGCGGCCGTGCACCCGACCGGCGCGCAGACGATCAGTCCCGCCAGGGCGCGCAGTATCCGGCCATCCTTGGCCACCTCGGCCATTTACACTCCCTCGTCGACCGCGGTCCGCTGGTGAATCGCCTCCGCCGCCTTGGCGATGTCCGGCGTGTCCACCACGACTTCCCCGTCCACCAGCACGATCGCCCGGTCGGCCAGGCGCGCCACCTCCAGGTCGTGCGTGACCAGGATGATGTTGATCCCCTCGACCTTGTTCAACTCGCGGAAGAAGGACATGATCTCCTTGCTGGTCCGCGTATCCAGGTTCCCCGTCGGCTCGTCGCACAAGAGGATCGGCGGGCGATTCACCAGGGCGCGGGCGATCGCGACCCGCTGCTGTTGCCCGCCGGAAAGCTGGTTCGGCCGGTGGTGCAGTCGGTCCGCGAGGCCGACGCGAGCCAGCACTTCCTTGGCCCGCGTGCGCCGCTGCCGGCGGCCCATGCTCGGGTCGTACAGCAGCGGCACCTCGACGTTCTCCAATGCCGTCGTCCGCGACAGCAGGTTGAAGTTCTGAAAAACGAACCCGATCCGCCGGTTCCGCAAGCGGGCCAGGGCGTCCTTGCTCATCCTCCCGACCTCGATGCCGTCCAGCCGGTAGCTCCCCCGCGTCGGCCGATCCAGGCAGCCGAGCGTGTTCATCAGGGTGGACTTCCCCGAACCCGAGGGCCCGATGAGCGCGACAAATTCCCCCTGGGCGATGTCAAGGGTGACGTTTCTGAGCGCCATCACCTTCACTTCGCCCAGGTCGTATGTCTTCCCCAGTTTCCGCAGCTCGATCAGCGCCATGGTGTACGGTCCGGTGGTCGTGCCGACCGGGCACTCCCCCGCGTTATCGATACAGATCGGACATACTACCCGGTTGACGTGAGTGTTTCAGGGAATGTGAAGATTGGATTCAAGAGTGGCCGTGCGATCCCTCGCTGACGCATCGGGTTGGTAGGAGCGCGTCGAGCGCGGCCCCACTAACCCGACGCGTCAGCGAGGGCACACGCGGAATTGTGCCGTGGCGACTTAGCGAGACTTGGGAACTGGGGTCGTCGGCATCGACACCTCATCCGTGCGCACACCCGCCGGCGCGGCCGCGGGCGCCTCGCCGAGCCGATCCATCAGCCAGCGACGGAACACGTCCGATTCGGTCAGCTTGTTCGTCCACCGGGCGCGGTCGAACATGGTCAGCGCCATCAGGAGCGCGTGGTGCTGTCCGGCCCGGTCGCCCGCGAGTTCAAACTGGTGATGGAGTCGGTCAATCAGCTCCACACTGCGGCGGGCGGCCTCCTCGTCCTTGAAGCCCAGGGTGCCGGCGAAGAACTTCGAGTACACATTCATTGGCTGGTTAGTGGACGTGTACAGATCAAAGTAGCCGTGGTGCAGCCCGGCGTCGGACAGGACGTTGCTGACGTAACTCGGTCGAGAATTGGTGATCATCGCGATGTCCGCGACGTCGCCGACGCCGGCCGAAAAGAGTGAGATGATTTGCTCTTTCTTGCTGGGCTTTTGCGGTGGAGTTGGGGCATTGGAGCGGGCGGGTTCTTTGCGGCGAGCATGCGTGGTCATGGCGGCACTCCGTCGGGCGGCCAAGCGCAGCTGCAACGAACAGCAATCAACGTGCCAGCCAGTGATTACGCCGGTGGCTACTAGTGTTTCAACCCGCAAACAACCGCCCGGAGTCACGAATGCAGCACGCGCACCTTCAATTTGGCGAGGGCTTCCGCGTCGTCGTCAACGACCGCCGCTCCCAGGCGGCCCAGATGACGATCCGACCGGGTCAGTCGGAAGGCGGGCGGGAGAACTTCCACCGCGGCGCCGACCAGTGGTTGTTCATCGTCAGCGGGACAGGACGAGCCATTGTCAACGGCAAGCGCGTGCCGCTCCGTCGCGGGACGCTCCTTTTCATTCGTCGCGGCGATCGACACGAGATCAAGAACACCGGAAAGACGCCGCTGCGGACGCTCAACATTTACGTCCCCCCGGCGTACACAGAATTCGGCAATGAAAGGCCCGCGGGTCGACCGGGCTGACGTTCGTAGCACCAGCCGTCTCGGCTCGTCTTGGTAGCTCGCGCGAGCCGAGCGGGACCCGCGTGCCCCTGCAGTTGGCCGTACCCTGGCCCGGGCACGCGGGTCCCGCTCGGCTCGCGCGACCTCCCAAGATGGCTGTGTTACGGAGTCGGATCGGCTGCCGAGAGTATCGAGCCGACCCACTCATTGGCGAACGCATCGGCCCCGTCCAACTGCTTGTGGACCGCCGCGAAGTCGCGAAGACCGGGATAGAGTCGATTGAGTTCCGCCGGAGAGAGCGGGTTGACTTTGCCCCAGTGCGGACGGCCGTCGAATAGCGCTGACATTGTGGCCGCGAGCACCCTGGCAAATTCGAAGAAACTCGTGCGCTGGCTCGGACGCGCGTAGCTGATGAAGCTCAGCGCGTAGGACGGCCCATTTGGACCAGTCGACATCGAAATCAGCGTGTCGTCCGGCAGTACTTTGCGAACGCAAATGGGGTAGTGGTGCAGGTAACGCCCGCTCAACGACTGAATCGCTTGCCAGTGCTCCGAGGATTGCACCCAGTCGCGAATCGAGTCGGGCGGCTCAGCAGTCTCGCCGCCAAGCTGCCGCAACAGCCAAATAACAAACGCAATAGACTCGCTCAATCGCGAGTGAGTCACAAACACTTCGATCTCAATGTGCCGGAACAATTCGTGCTGCATGGTGAGTTGCCGGTCCGAGCGATCGACGACCTTCCAGCCCTTCGGAACCAACCGGGGGATGACGTGCCGGTAGAAGAATCGCGTAAAGCCGCCGGGAAGCCAGCGGGCAAGCAGCCGCACCAGGACGTGCAGTCCGACGTCCATACCGACACTCCAGTACACGCGGTACAGCGGGGCCAGCCGCCTCCGCGGACCGTCGACCTCGCGGCGATGCTGGGCCATGAAATCCCAGCGCCACGGAATGAGAAAGAACTGCTGCAGGCTGTAGGTCGATTCCTGTTCGAGAACCTCTTCAAGCCGGTCGTAACGTCGAAAGTGCTCCTCAATCTGGTACTGCCGCCGGATTGACAGCCGCACTGATGTGACGATGCCCAGGCAACCGAGCGAACAGCGGGCGGCGCGGAGTTCCAATCCGGTGGAGATTTCGCGGATGGTCGGCTCGCCGGTGCGCGGGTCGTAGCACGCCAGCCGAACAGCTTCCAAGTAGTGCGACAGACTGTGTCGGCCGGACCCGTGCGTTCCGGTCGCGGCCGCCCCCGCGATCGACTGCTCATCGATCAGCCCAAGCGTCGGAAGGGTGTACCCGCTTCGCTGCAGTTCCCGGATTAGCCGCTTGATTTGACACCCGGCGCCCACCTCAACCGACGGTGACTCGTCATCGGGGTGAACCGCCACCGAATCGAGGTGTCTCAGGTCCAACAGGATTTCTTCGCAAACCGTGAGGTCACTCCACGAGTGAAGCCGGCCGACGGCCCGGATGCGCTGGCCGCGATGCGTCCGCAGAATGTCCAGCAACTCCGTCTCGGATCGCGGCGTGTACTTGGCCGCCGGACGAAACGTGGTGTTGCCGCCGAAGTTCGTTACCGCGGACGCGCTCATGGGCCAGACCTTTCGCGGCCCCGGATTCTACAGTTGGATCGGTGCGACAGGAAGCCGGTGGCGATCGCGTTCAGCGGTTGGTACATTGACGCGCGTCTCGCGAGGTCTACCTCATGCGCCCGACTCGTGTTTTGGTCGCGCTCCTTTTCGCCGCCGCGCACGCACCCGCGGCGGACCGGGAAGTCAAAATCGGTTCGCAGGTCGATGACCTGCGGTTCAAGGACATCCGCTACGTCGCGCGGTCGCTCGCGGATTTCGGTGAGAAGAAGGCGTACGTCCTGGTGTTCGTGGACTCGGACTGCCCGCTCGCCCAGAAGTATCTGCCGGTCCTTGACCGCCTGGAGCGCGGCTACCGCGACAAGGGGGTACAGTTTGTCGCGGTCAACTCCGGGCCGCACGACACCATCGTCGTCATGGCCGCGCAGGCCGTCGAATTCGGGGTTGAGTTTCCATTCGTCAAGGACGCGGACGGCCGCGTCGCTGATGCCCTCGGTGTCAGTCGCACCCCCGAGGTTGCCGTGCTCGATACCAAGCGCGTTTTGCGCTATCGCGGACGGATCGACGACCAGTACCGGCCCGGCGGCCAGCGCAAGGAACCGACCCGGCACGACCTGGTCGAGGCGATCGACGCGGTGCTCGCCGGCAAGCCGGTGGAGATCCCGACGACCCCCGTGGACGGCTGCCTCATCCAACGCCCGGTGGCTGCGCCCGGGGACAAGCCCGTGACCTATGCGGACCACGTGGCCCCGATCCTCCGTCAACATTGTCAGGGTTGCCACCGCCCGGATACCCCGGCCCCGTTCTCGCTGTTGACCTACGAGCAAGCCAAGGGCAAGGCGCGCACGATCGCGGAGGTCGTGAACGAGGGCCGCATGCCGCCGTGGTTCGCCCCCCGGCGTGACGGCGACCTGATCCGCCACGAAAGCCTTTCAGCCGCCGAGCGCGAAACGGTCGCCCGTTGGGTCGCGGGCGGACTGGTGCGCGGCGACGATTCGCGACTGCCAAAGCCGCCGGATTGGAAAACCGGAAAGTGGCTGATCGGCGAACCCGACCTCGTTCTCTCCTCCGCCGGGTTTGACCTGCCGAAAGAGGGAGACATTCCGTACAAGTACGTGATCTTCTCTCACCTCTTCGCGGAGGACACGTGGTTGCGGGGCGTGCAAATCCTGCCCGACGTGCCGCGAGCCGTGCACCACGCCAACCTGGCCCATTTCAAGCTCGGCGAGTCGTTCAAGGAATCCAACTTCATCACCGGCGTCGTTCCCGGCGGCGAGCCGATGACCGTGGACGGCGGCGTCGCGTTTCTCATCCCCAAGGGGAGCATGCTCGGCCTGCAAGTGCATTACGTGCCGACCGGGAAAGAGGAAAAAGTCACCATGCGCGTCGGGCTGAAGTACGCGGCGGGAAAGATCGACCGGCGGCTACGGAACATGTTGTTCGTGGACACGCACTACAGCATTCCGCCGGGCGCTCCGGCCCATCCGGTCAAAGTCGAGCGGACTTTGACGAGCGACGCGATCGGTGTCGGCCTGTTTTCGCACATGCACGTTCGCGGCAAGGCAATGACGTTCACGGCCCGCACGCCGGATGGCAAAGGGGAGCGGCTTCTCTCCATCCCCAATTACAACTTCGAGTGGCAGATCCCGTATCGGTGGGAGCCGGGCAAGAAGGTCTTTCCGAAAGGAACGAAGTTGGAATGCGTCGCCCTGTACGACAATTCGTCCTTCAACCCGTACAACCCCGACCCGACGAAGACCGTGAGGGACGGACCCCAGTCATATCAGGAGATGATGAACGGGTTCTTGTTCTATTTGGATGCGAACGAGAAGCTGGGCCTGGAGATCGATCCCAAGACAGGTCGGGCGAAGCCCAAGGCGACCGAAGCGAAGTAATGCGACTCGCACTTAGGCGAGCCAAAGTCAAGGTCGCCAAGATCGCCAACTTTTGAGTGATCCCCCTTCTGGCAGCCAAGGGGCGGTCGAAATCACGCCGAGCGAACAAAAGCGACATTTGGGGAAGTCCTGGAGCGACAAATCGGGACGTTTTTTGCGGTCTCGCGGTTCAGCTTCGGACCTCACCCTGTCAAGTTCGCCAAGATCGCCAACTTTTGTGTGATCCGCCCGTAGGTCCCGCGAGCCGAGCGGGATCACCGTGCCCCCGCAGTTGGCCACGCCTCTGCCGGGGCACGATGGTCCCGCTCGGCTCGCGGGACCTACCAGGTCGCCACCGTTTTTAGCCGCCGTCGTTCCACGCGCCGAGGGCGCGACGAAGTAAAACCAGTTGGCCAATGTGATAGGCGTTGTGATCCGCGACCAGCAGCGCCTCGCGCAAGATCGTCTGGCCATCCCCGTGCGGGATGCGGGCGAACAGATCGGTCGCGGGGTCGGCGACCAGGTCTTGCATCGCCTTCAGATCTACCCGGAAGGCGGCCATGCTTCGGTCCCAAGCTTGCGCGTCGGGAGGGGCATCGTCCCTGGGCCAATAGCCAACGGGAAACTCCGGCGAGACATGCTTCGCGTTGCGGGAGAATTCGAGAATATCCCACTGGGCGATGCGCAGGTGCTCGACGAGCCGCCACGCGGTGTGCGGCGTGCCCGGCGCCCGTACGCCGCGAAGCGAAGCCGGCAGGTCCGCGACCGCCTGGTCGAAGGTCAGGTGAGCACTCCCGCCGCGGAGTAGCTCAAGCAAGTGTTGGCGAAGGGATTGGTCGTTCATTGTGATTCTCGCATTCAGGCCAAGTCCGTCTTGGCGGGCCGCGCATCGCCCGCGGCCGGGTTCGGAAACTCCAAGGCCGAGCGATTCACCCAAGGGACAGCCGGTGACCGCATTTTCGACCGGCAAAACTCGTGCACTACTTCCCACGCAAACGGCCGCGACACAAAGCAGGCCCGCGGCACGTAGACCTCCAAGCCGCCGACACCATGCTCCACCCACGGCTTGCAGTCGCCGCCGGCGAACGGCACGAACTGCTTCACATCCTTGGCGGACTTCTCGAAGTAGGTGAAAAAGAAGCCGTGCCGTTCCACGAGCCAGAAGCTCATCGCTGGCTCGTCGTGCAGGATCTGAACGTCCTTCGTCCCCTTTTGTTCGACCACTGAAAGCGTCGAGTCACCGCTGCCGGCCTGCCAGTAACGATCCCGGGTGCGGAAGATGATGTGTTCGAGGAAATCGAGCGTCGGGTCGGACGTCATGGCCCCGTCGGGCCCGTGGTAGGTCATCGCTTTCACGACATCCTCCAGAGGCCGAGCAACTCGCCACGCCGATTGGCTCCACTCGCAGGGTCGATTCTAAATCTCCGCCACGGTGCTTGCATGTCCACAATCGCGTGAGTAGGATCATCCGAGTTTCTCATTAAATTCTAACCCGCGACTCGCGCCCTAATGGTAGCCCACTCATGACTCAACGAACCCAGAGGAATTGGCACGCCCGTTCCGCGCGCAAACAGATTCGGCGGCAGACCCGCGCTTTGGCACTCGAACACCTGGAAGACCGGTCCACGCCCGCCGCGATCGGCTGGGACGGCGGCGGCGGCGACCTCAACTGGTTCAACCCGGCCAACTGGAACACCGACTCGCTCCCCACCCTGACCGACGACGTGACGATCAGCGGAGCGGCCGGGGCGGTCGCGATCAACGATCCCTCCGGAGTCGCCACGGCCGGTGCTTTGACCAGCTCCAGCGCCCTCAGCGTGATCGCGGGCACGCTTCAGCTCGCCGGGAACTCGGTCATCACGGGTGCATTTGCCAACTCGGGCTCTGTCTCGGTCACGAGCGGAAGCCTGACCGTCGGGGCCGGGTCCAGCTCGGGGCCGATCCAGCTTGCCGGCGGCGCCCGCATTGTCGTCGCCGACGCCAGCACGCCATTCACCTTCCTGGACGGGGCCACGGTCACGGGTGGGCCGATCATCATCAACTCGATTGGAGAGTTCCGAGCGCTGAGGATTAGTGGCGCCGTCGCAGTGGACGAGATTCGGATCACCAACGCGTCTTCGGAACTGAACGCCCTGGCCGGGAGCCAGTTGACCGTCAAGACACTGGACCACTTCGGCATTATCAACGGAGCCGGGACGGTCGTCGTCACCGACCGGTGGCTTTTTCGGGGCAGCTTCCTGAGGGGCACCGGCGTCCTGATCAACCAGGGCCTGGCCACCTTCGGCTTTGCGCAGACGACCATCATCGAGCGGACCGTCGAGAACTTCGGCACGGCCATTGTGGACCTCTCCGGGTTGCGAGTTTCGTTCAACGGCCCCGGAACCTGGATCAACCGGCCCGGCAGTCTGTTTGAGATGCGGGCCAATACGTCCCTCCTGTCGTTCAGTCCCGGCCCGGCCGCCCGGTTCACGAACCAGGGCACGCTCCTCAAGACCGGTGCGAATCTACCGAACCCGAACGCGACCATCGATTTGCCGCTGGTCAACGAGGCGGGCGGCACCGTGCAGGTCACGCAAGGCGCGCTGATCCTGGCCGGCGGCGGCTCGAGCGCCGGCACCTTCGACCTGGCGGCTGGAACGAACTTGCAGCCGACGGGGAATTTCAGCCTCCAGGAGGGCGCTACGTCGGTCGGGCTGGGCGAGGTCAAGGTGGCCGGCAATGGGTCCGACATTTTGACCGTGGCCGGCCCGGCCTCGGTCGCCAACCTCCGACTGGAAAGCGCGGGGTGGCTTAGTGTCGACGCCCCCCTGACAGTTGGGAACCTGACTCAGACGGTCTTCGGCAGTCTCTTTGGTCCGGCCGACGTGACGGTCAACGGGGTACTCGCCTGGAACGGCGGAACAATGTTTGGACCTGGAAAGACGATTCTCAACGGAACAGGAACAATCTTCAATGCGACCAGCGGCCAGTTTCCCACGCTGGACGGCCGGACGGTGGACAACGCCGGCACCATCAGCGTAACGACCGGGACCTCTACTCCCTTCCGGTTCAACGGAAACGCAGTCTGGAACAACCTCCCCGGCGCGGGTCTTCAAGTGGGGACGATTACGAGACTCGGCACCTCGCCGAACGCGGTGATCAACAACGCCGGCACGGTGCGTAAGCCCGCGGCCACCATCGGCTCCATCGGTGTCCCGTTGTTCAACTCCGGCCTGATGGAAATCCTCGGCGGCGGCGACCTGACCACCGCCGCGAACAGCCGAAGCAGTGGCGTCGTGGACATCGCCGCAACGGGGCGGTGGGTTCTCGGCAATACTGGAACCACTTTCCTGGACGCCGGCGCCACGACTACCGGAGCCGGACGGATCCTCATGCCGCTCGGTAGCAATCTAACCGTGACCAGCGCGTCCGCGATTACGCGACTCCAACAGGACGCGGGCACGACCACGGTTAACACCCCCCTCACGATCGGCGACTACATCTTCAACGGCGGCACACTGACCGGGCCGGGGAAGACCACGCTGACCGGCGCGTCCACGTTCGGCGGCTCGTCCTCCAAGACCATCTTGAATGACACCGTGGACAACGCCGGCACGGTTACGAGCGGCGGCACCGCGGTGCAACTGATCAACGGCACATTCAACAACCTGGCCGGGGCGACATTCAACCTTTCCACCGGCGGTTCCTTCTTCGGGACCGTCGGGCCGAACTCGTTCAACAACGCCGGCACACTGCGCAAGACCGGCTCCGGGACCACCGTGGGCGTCCCGCTCATTAACACCGGCCGCGTGGAAATCCTCGGCGGGGACTTGACCACGGCCGCGAACAGCCGCAGCAGTGGTGTCGTGGACATCTCCGCCGCCGGGCAGTGGCTGCTGAATTCCGGCGGCAATACGTTTCTGGAGGCCGGAGCGACGACCACCGGCGCCGGCCCGGTGGTCTTGTCAAGCGGGACCTTGGCCGTGACCGGCGCGGCCAGCGTCGCCCGGTTGCAGCAGAGCGGGGGCACGACGGCCGTCAATGCCCCTCTCACCATCGGTGCGTACGTCTTCAACGGGGGCACCCTGACCGGCCCCGCGAAGACGACGCTGACCGGCGCGTCCACGATCGGCAACCTTGGTACCAAGACCATCTCGAACCACACCGTGGACAACGCCGGCACGGTGACCCGCACCCTGGCCGGCACGTTTCAGTTGAATAACGCGGTGTTCAACAATCTGGCCGGGGCACTGTTCGACGTCGTCGGGGCAGGCGGGACCTCCGTCGCCGCCACCGGCACGGGCGGGTTCAACAACGCCGGCACCCTGCGGAAATCCGGCAACCTGGCGGCGACCTGGGAGGTCCCGCTCGCCAACACTGGCACTGTGGACGTGCTCACCGGAAACCTCCGATTAATCTCGGCCGCCGGCGGACCTGTCCTGACCAACACCGGGACCGTTCGCGTCGGAACGGCGACGCCGACCACTGCCTCGGTCACCCTCCCTGCGAACTACACGCTGGGCGGCGGAACGCTCACCGGGACCGGGCAGGCCAACTCCCCGAACTTCACGGTCGGCCTGGCCGCGACGCTCGGCGGGTCGCTCACGATGAGCGGCAACGTGATCAACCGCGGCACAGTCAGCCCGGGGAGCGTGATCAACGCGCTGACCGTCACCGGCAACTACACCCAGGTCGATGACGCGACCGCGGACGGTCGCCTCCTCATCGGACTGCGCGGCGACTCGGGCAGCGGACTTTTCGGCAAATTGCAGGTGAACGGCCAGTCCGCACTGGCCGGCCCGCTGGACGTATTCGCCGACGGCGCCTTCCTGCCGGACTTCGGCGACGTGTTCGAGGTGTTCCGCTCTGTCGGCCAGCGAACCGGCGACTTCATCTACCCCCAGGGCGGGTATGACCTCGACGGTTACCGCGTCCTGACCCACGAATACGACGGCACCGGCCTGCGGCTCCGCCTCATTACCGAAGTCGGCGATCTGCCGATCATCGACCCGATCGCCGACGTCATCGTGAACGAAGGGCAGACCGTGCACCTGA
>Ga0075428_100008656_pt1 | contig 11287 bp, 6 predicted proteins | sample RhiMetdeltSRZDD2_FD_75291 | JGI IMG/M metagenome (GOLD analysis project Ga0075428, IMG submission 75291) | Populus rhizosphere microbial communities from Tennessee, USA - Rhizosphere MetaG P. deltoides SRZDD2 | ecosystem: Host-associated > Plants > Roots > Rhizosphere > Soil | place: USA... | reverse complement strand
CGGACGGAGGTGGCAGCTGCTGCATCGGCTGGTGTATTTCAGCGCGGCTGCTGCCTGCTTGCACTTTCTCTGGAAAGTGAAGGTCATGATTGGCGAGCCTGTGTATTACGCGGCGATCCTGGCCCTCCTTTTGGCGTTCCGGATCCTCTGGCGTTTCCGCCAGAAAGCACAGAAAACACGGATCTTGACGGATAGGTCGGGGCCGACCAATCCCTATCCGGCCAGTTGACCCCCCATACCTGCCCGTTGACCTGAAATCGGCTGTCTTTGCCTACCAAAACCGTTACATTCCGGGGTATGCACAAGCCGATTAAATACGTGGAGAAGGGTTTGACCTACGTCGCCAAGGGCGCCTGGGTCGCGTTCGACACGCTCAATAGCATCAAGCCTGGCAATACGTTCACGCCCAAATGGTCCGACCTGCCCCTGCAGAAGTCGCATCAGAAGGTGAAGCCGCCACTCGGCTGGCCGCGCGAGACCGACTCGCTCTGCCCGGTCTGCGTCCGCGAGGCGCGCCAGGAGATCCTCGACGGCAAGCGCGATTACAAGGTTCTGCTGAGCGAGAAAATCGGCGAGATCAAGGCGACGATCATCGAGCGCGACGGACAGATCCTGATGGTGAAGGATTGCCCGCTGCACGGCCACTTCGAAGACGTGATGGCCATCGATCCGGCGTTCTTCAAGCACCTGGAAGACGCGTTCCCCGGCAGTGACATCCGATCGCACGCCGACGAGAAACTCCACAACCACGGGAGCAGCACGATCAAGTACGGCCGAGGCGCCGTGCTCACCATCGATCTAACCAACCGTTGCAACATGATGTGCGACCCCTGCTTCATGGACGCGAACCAGGTCGGGTTCGTCCACGAGCTGTCGTGGGACGACATCAAGACGATGCTCGACAACGCCATCTCGATCAAACCGCGCCGTCAGATGTCCGTGCAGTTCTCGGGCGGTGAGCCGACGATGTCGCCGTACTTCCTGGATGCGGTGCGCTACTCGAAGAAGGTGGGCTACAACAGCGTCCAGGCCGCGACCAATGGCATCGAGTTCGCCAAGAGCCCTGAGTTCGCGAAGGCGGCTGCCGAAGCGGGGCTGCGTTATGCGTATCTGCAGTTCGACGGCATCGGCAACGCCGCCAATGCGCACCGCCTGGTCGGTAACCTGTTCGACGTCAAGCTGCGCGCGATCGAGAACTTGCATGCCGCAGGCGTCGACATCGTGCCCGTCACCACGATCGTTAACGGCGTGAACAACGAGCAGGTCGGCAGGATCATCCAGTTCGCTCTCGACAATCCGAAGAAGATCAACTTCCTCTCATTTCAGCCGGTGTCGTTCACCGGACGCGACGAGCTGGTGACCGACGAGCGCCGCGCGGCGCAGCGCTACACGCTGTCGCATCTCGCGCACGACGTGAAAAAGCAGACGGGCATTGGCGAGCCGGTGCGCGACTGGTTCCCGATTTCCTTCATGGGCACCTTCACGGATTGGGCCGACCTGGTCCACGGGCCCTCCGCGGAGTGGGGCAACCTGACCTGCGGGTGTCACCCCAACTGCGGCGTTGGCATGGCGGTCATGATCGACAAGGAAACCAAGGAAGCCGTGCCGGTGACGGCGTTCCTGAAGGCCGAGGATCTGGCCAAGGATCTGCGCAAGGTCAACGACGCGGCTCGTGGCCGGTTCCTGTCAGTGACGGGCATGGCGCTCGCGCTGATGAAGAACTACGACCCGTTCAAGGCGCCGACACACTTCAAGCTTGCCGATCTCCTGAAGAAGTTCGACAAGACGTTCGGCGCGACGGGCAAGGATTACGGCAGCGTTGGTGGCAATCGGACGAAGGCCGATATCGACAGGCGCCGTTCGGATCGCTGGAACTTCCTCTTCGTTGCGGGCATGTGGTTCCAGGATCTCTTCAACTACGACTTCCGGCGCACGGAGCGCTGCATCATCCCGTATGCGACGCAGGAAGGAGAGATTTCCTTCTGCGCGTACAACACGGGCATCGGCTGGCGGAACATCATCGAAAAGATGCACATGACCGCCACCCTCACGAAGTGGTACGAGGAGCACGGCCGCCACGAGATCTTCGCGGGCGGCAAGAACGTCGCGCTGTCGACCAAGGAGCACAACCTGGTTCTCGACCCGGTTGCGGTTGCGGCCGGCAAGCAGACCGATCTGGACGAGAAGGGCATCGCCAAGACGGCACGCGAAGAGAAGCTTCGTGCGCGTGCAGCCGGCAAGAAGCCCTCCGATGCCGAGAACGAGCGCATGGCTGCGCTCTACCGCCAGCACGTCCTCAAGGAGGCGGCGCCGGAGCCGGTCATCCAGATCAAGGGACTTGGCGGGAAGAAGAAGGATCCAGTCCAGGAAGTGCTGCACAAACCGCAGCAATAGTTCCGGGGGCTCGGGACTCGGGATTCGGCCTTCGACAGGCTCAGGCCGACCCTGAGCGAAGTCGAAGGGGTCGTATGAGCGGCGGGGCAAAGTGCTCCGCCGCTCTTTTTTTGGAGACGCATGCCGGAACCCGAAATGCCGAGCCGCGATACCATCACAGCCGTGATCGTCCGTCCCCGTCTTCTGCAGCAAGCCCAGCAGGTATTCGAGCAGGCATTTGGAACCGACGTCGCGCCGCGGATCGCCACCGCACCGGGCCGGATCAATTTGATCGGTGAGCACACCGACTACAACGACGGCTTCGTGCTGCCGATGGCAATCGATCGCCACGTGGCCGTCGCGTTCGCGCCCCGCGCCGATCGCGTGTTGCGCGCCCACTCGGTCGAGTTTCGGCAGACTCGCGACGTCTCGCTCGATACGCTCGAGCGGCGCTCGGCCGCCGATCGCGCCAAACGCAGCGGACGTGGCGGATGGTTCGGCTACGTTGCCGGTGTGGCCTGGGCAATGATCGGTGCTGGGCATCGGCTGAACGGTGTTGACATGGCGATCGTGGGCGATCTGCCAGCTGGTGTCGGGCTGTCGTCGTCGGCAGCGCTCGAGATTGGCGTCGCGCGCGCGATCGCGGAAGTTGCCGGGCTGCCATGGAACCCGATGGACGTTGCGCGGCTCGCGCAGCAAGCCGAGCACGAGTTTGCCGGTGTTGCGTGCGGCATCATGGACCAGGTTGCGGTCTCAGCCGCACACGAAGGCGCTGCACTCCTCCTCGATTGCCGGTCGCTCGAGACGCGGAATGTCCCAATTCCGGCAGGCGCGCGGATCGTCGTGTTCGACAGCGGCGTCCGCCGCGAATTGGCAGCAAGCGCTTATAACGATCGACGTGCCGCGTGCGAGCGCGTCGTCGCAGCGCTGCAGAAGCGCGACCGTTGGGTGCACGCGCTGCGAGATGCTGACGACGCGATGCTCGCCGCCGTCGCATCGACACTCGACCCGCAGGACGTCAGGCGTGCCTCACACGTCATTGCCGAGAATCGTCGTCCGCTGGTCCTCGCGAATGCCTTTGAAGATGGAGACCTGGCTCGCGCCGGGCGCCTGATGATGCACTCCCACGCGAGCCTGCGTGATTTGTACGAAGTGTCGTCTCCCGAACTCGACGTGCTCGTGGACTTGTCGATCGAGCAACCCGGCTGCACGGGGGCGCGCTTGACCGGCGCGGGCTTTGGCGGCTGTGTGATTGCGTTGGTAGAGGAGGGCTCGGTCGAGCGCGTCATGTCATCAGTCGAGGCAGGCTACGAACAGCGGTGCGGCCGGTCGACGACGGCGTTCGTGTGCCGCCCGGCTGGTGGAGCGGGGTTACATTAGCTGTCGCTGTCAGTTGACAGCATTTAGAATCTCCTTATGAAGAGCGCACGCGCGTCATTAACGTTCGCCATGGCTCTCTCGCTCTGCGCGGCCGCCGCACAGGCGCAACCGGCGAAGACTCCCACCCGGGCACTCAGCGATCTTTCGCAGTCGCTTCAGGAACTCTCCGACAAGGTCAGTCCAAGCGTCGTGCAAATTTTTGTGATGGCTTACGGCGAGCCAAACGACGAGGACCACTCGACGACAGAGCCGATTCTCGAGCGGAGCTCTGGGTCCGGCGTCATTCTCGACCCGGACGGCTACATCGTCACCAACGCGCACGTCGTTGAGCGTGCCGTGCGGCTGGAGGTTGAGTTGTCGCTCGCCGCCAGCGGCGGAAAACCGGGCACGTCGGTGCTGCGACGCCGAGGGAGGGTACTGGGCGCGCAGATTGTCGCGGTCGACACCGAAACCGATCTTGCCGTGCTCAAAGTCGAGGCGACGGGACTTCCCGTGCTTCCCATGGGTGACTCAGAGACCCTGCGTCCGGGGCAGCTCGTGCTCGCGTTCGGCAGCCCGCTCGGCCTCGAGTCGTCGGTGACGATGGGCGTGGTGAGTGCGGTGGCGAGGCAGCTGTCGCCTGAAGATCCGATGATCTACCTGCAGACCGACGCGTCAATCAATCCGGGCAACAGCGGCGGTGCGCTTGTCGACACTGAAGGCCGGCTCGTTGGCGTGAACACGCTCATTTACTCGCAATCGGGCGGCAACGAAGGCATTGGCTTCGCAGCTCCGAGCAACATCGTTCGCAATGTATTCGCGCAGATTCGGAAGACCGGGCGAGTGCGCCGAGGAGAGATTGGCGTACATCCGCAGACGATCACGCCGCTGCTTGCCGAAGCCCTGGGCATCACCGCTGACTCGGGCGTTGTGCTCGGCGACGTGCTGCCTGGGGGCCCGGCCGCGAGTGTCGGCCTGCAGCCTGGCGATGTCGTGCTGGCGCTCGACGGCAAGAGGATGGAGAACGGGCGCCAGTTCAGGATCAACATCTACACGCGCGGTCTCAACGAAACGGTGACACTCGACGTCCAGCGCGGTGAGCGTCGCCTGTCGGTGCGGGTGCCGGTCGGCGAGCGCACCACCGACACGTCGCGCCTCAAAGATCTGGTCGGTCAGCAATCGCCAGTGCAGTCGCTGGGCGTCATGGCGCTCAATCTGACGCCGCAGATCAGCCAACTGCTGCCGGGCCTCCGCCGGCCTAAAGGCGTCGTGGTCTCCACGGTGACCGCCGCCATTCCTTTCTCACAACAAGGACGTTTGCAGCCGGGCGATGTGATTTACGCGTTGAATGGCACGACGGTGGAATCTGTGGCCGATTTGAACGCGGCCACCGCTGCCCTTGGTCCTCGCAAGGCAGCCGTCATTCAGCTCGAACGCCGGGGCATGCTGATGTTCCTGTCGTTTCGGCTCGAGAAGTAACCCGCGGACAGCGGAATTATCCGCCGCGTGTGTGCATCTCGAGATGCGCATCTTTCTTTAATGCGCTGACCGGAATCAGGGGCTGGCGTTTCTCGAACGACAGGCGCTCTTCCGCGCCGCGATCCGCGCGCGACGCCCAGACCGTCGAAATGAGCTGGCGGAGCTCCTGCGCCGTGGCGCCGGCGCGAAGTGGCCGCCGCAAATCAGTTCCGGCTCTCGCGTACAGACACATCAACCAAACGCCGTCCGCCGTCAGCCGGCATCGATCGCACGTGCTGCAAAACGGTTGGGTCGTCGACGAGATGATTCCGAAGACGGTGCCGTCGGGCAGGACGAACCGGTCGGCAGGCGCAGAAGATTCCTCATCGAGTGGCACCACGTCACCGTACGCCGCTCGGAGCCTGTCGAGCATCTCGCGGCGGGAAACGACGGCCTCAGGCGTCCACCGCGTGGCGCCGCCGACGTCCATGTACTCGATGAATCGCACCTCGGCTGACACTGATCGGCCGTAGTCAACGAGCGCGGTCAACTCGTCGTCGTTCACGCCGCGCATAACGACCGTATCAATCTTGAGCGAGTCGAACCCGGCCGACGCGGCTGCGTTGATTCCGGCGAGGACTGAATCGAGGCTATCGAATCTCGTCAAGTCCACGAACCGACGGCGGTCGAGCGTGTCGAGGCTGACGGTAATCCGGTGGAGCCCTGCATCCCTCAGAGCCTGAGCCTGCTGAGCCAGCAGGACACCGTTCGTCGTCAGCGCGAGATCGCGAATATCACGGCGATTCGCCAGCGATCGGACGAGCGACGGCAGATCGCGACGCAGCAGAGGTTCCCCCCCGGTTATGCGCACGCGATCGACGCCAAGCGCTGTGAACGCGTCAACGATCGTCCCGACCTCTTCGAACGAAAGAAGGGTTTCTTTCGGCAGCCACGCGTAATCCGGTTCGGGCATGCAATACAGGCAGCGTAGATTGCAGCGGTCGGTTACCGACACCCGGAGGCTGCGCAGGGGGCGCCCGTAGCGGTCCAGAATCGCCATGTGTCTTCATTATCATCCGAGTTCTGCTATCCTCGCCCGCGGGAGCGCTCGGGTCGCCCGAGCCGTGGGAGGGAGAGGGATTCATGCGTCGAGTTCATCTGATCGCGGCCTCCGTGTCTGTCATGTGTCTTGCGGCGTCGCCGCTCGCCCAGAACGAAGCCGCTCGCGCGAAGGCACCAACCGCCGCCGCGCGAGCGTCGAATGACGACGCCAGGACGGAGCGTCTCAAAGCCGAGGCGATCAAAGACGTCGAGTCGATGGCCGGCTTCACGCAGCAGATGGTCGACTCGATCTTCAGCTTCTCGGAGTTGGGCTTCCAGGAGCACGAGACTCATCGCTACCTCGTGGACATCCTGAAAAAGAACGGATTCTCCGTGCAGGAAGGCATCGCCGGAATTCCCACCGCGTTCATGGCGACGTGGGGATCGGGGAAACCGGTGATCGCGCTTGGCTCCGACATCGACGGCATTCCGCAGGCCTCGCAGAAGCCCGGCGTCGCGTATTATTCGCCGCTCATCGAAGGCGCACCGGGTCACGGCGAAGGCCACAACTCCGGTCAGGCGGTCAACATCACCGCGGCACTCGCCGTGAAAAAAATCATGGAGCGCGAGAAGCTCTCCGGCACCATCCGGGTCTGGCCGGGCACCGCAGAGGAGCTGGTTGGCACCAAGGCCTACTTCGTTCGCGAAGGGTTCTTCAAGGATGTCGATGTGGCGCTCTTCACGCACGTGTCCGACGATTTATCAGTTTCCTGGGGCGATCGACAGGGCACCGGCCTGGTGTCCGTCGAGTACACGTTCAAAGGCCAGACGGCGCATTCCGCAGGCGCACCGTGGCGGGGCCGCAGCGCCCTTGACGCGGTCGAGCTGATGAACATCGGTTGGAACTACCGCCGCGAGCATCTTCCGCTCGAGCACCGATCTCACTACGTCGTCACCAACGGCGGCGATCAGCCGAACGTGGTGCCGCGCACGGCATCGGTTTGGTACTACTTCCGGCACACGACATACAAAGGCATCAAGGAGCTGTGGGAGGTCGGCGACTCGATCGCGAAGGGCGCGGCGATGATGACCAACACGGAGGTGCAGCCATCGCGCGTGCTCGGTACAGCGTGGCCGCAGCATTTCAATAAGGTCATTGCCGAAACCACGTGGGCCAACATCCAGAAAGTCGGGTTGCCGCAATGGAGCGAGGCCGATCAGACGCTGGCCAAAGCGCTGCAGAAGGAACTTGGCGTACGCGAGCAGGGTCTCACCACCAAAATTGGCACAGAACTCCAGGGGCCGGTGCGCGAAAACCGCGGCGGCGGTTCCGATGACATTGGCGACATTTCGTGGAACGTGCCGACCGTGACACTGCGCTTCCCGTCGAACATCCCCGGCCTGCCCGGCCACAACTGGGCCAACGCGATCTCGATGGCGACGCCAATCGCGCACAAAGGTGCGACGAATGGCGCGAAGACCCAGGCCATGACGCTGCTCGATCTGCTGTTGAAGCCGGCGCTCGTCGAGCAGGCGTGGACCTACTTCCGTACGGTCCAGACCAAGGACATGAAGTACGAGCCGCTCATCCGCGCCGAGGACAAGCCGGCAATCGAGTTGAACAAGGCCGTCATGGATCGGTTCCGGCCGGAGTTGAAGAAGTACTACTACGACCCGTCGCGCTACAAGACGTACCTCGAGCAGCTCGGGATCAGTTACCCGACGGTAAAGAAGTAACGCGGATCACGTGCCGCTGCACGTTGCCGCGGACGTTCGAGAGATCCACGGGCGTGTCGTTCTGCGGCAGCGAGAGGAAGTACTCCGTCAACGGCTGATCGTCGGTGAGAATCCGTCCATCGCCGAGAAACGCGCGCAGTTCGACCGGTCCGGCCGTGTAGCGTGACAGCAGATTCTCGAAGCTGGTGAATCCCATCGACTCGAGCGCCGCGCGCGACTGCGGCGCTGCAAGTTTCCGCAAGAACGACTCTTCGTCGAGCACGAGGGGACGGCTCGAACCGACCATCAGGCTGCCGCCCTGCCACAGCGTCGTGTGCGGAAAGACGCTGACGAACGTCCGCATGATCAGTTTGTATTCGGTTTCGCCCGCGCTGCCGATCCACTGCACTGCAATGCCGCGGTTATTGAGGACGCGCCGCATCAGCCGGTAGTACTCGACCGAGTACAGGTTGCCCGCGCCGGCGTGCACTGGAAGGATCACGTCCGCCGTCACCACGTCGTAGCGGTTGGGCGTCAACATCATGAAGTTCCGGCCGTCGTCGACACGCAGCCGCACGTTTGGACGTTCGAACAAGTGCTGGTTGATGTCTCCGAACTGCCGGGCCGCTTCGACCACGGCGGGGGAGAGCTCGACAACGTCGACGGCGGTCCCGCTGCTGAAGGCGGCGACGGCGCCCGCGGTCGCGCCACCTCCAGAGCCGATGACGAGCGCGTGGCGCGGCTCAGGATGAATCGCCACGGGTAACGTGCCAATCAGCTTGTGATAGCTGACCATCGCCGGCGTGTCGCTCGCCTGATGCATGCCGTTGATGTAGAGCCCGCGCACCGGCGAGCCGAAGTTCGTGTCGCGGCGGAGGATCGTCACTGTGGCGTGGCCGTCTTCCTGTCGCCAGATCGGAGCATCGCGCGGATAGCGCGAGCGGAGCAGCTTGATGACGGGATCAGGTGTTCGCCACGCCACGACCGCGAACGCCAGCACGGAAACCGTGGCGATCCCCAGTGCGGTCTGCCGCCGCGGCGATTGCACCAAGAGCAATACACCCATCACGAGTGCCAGCGCGGACATGACGAGCAGACTGGCGCGACTGCCGATCGTCGGCAGGAGCACGAATCCGCTGAGCAGCGAGCCAGCGACGGCTCCCGCCACGTTGACGGCGTAGATGGCTCCAATCCGCTCGCCGGCGCGGTCGTCGGCGACGCTGCTGGCCCATAGCGCAATGCCGATTGGAAATGCCATTCCCATCAAGAGCGCCGCGGGGAAGATGGCCGCGATGCTGGTCACGACCATTGGTCCGAAATAGGAGAATGGCCCGCCAGCGAACATCGGACCGGATCCCATGTAGATCGCGTTGGCGTTGCTGATCAGCACCATCGAGCCGATCGCGGCCAGCGCCAACAGGACTTCGAGTATGCCGAGCGTCGCGAGAGAGTTGCGGCTACGGCTCGTGAATGGCGTCGAGAGCCAACTGCCCAGTGCGATGCCGGCCAGCACGGTCGCAAGCATCACGGTAAACGCGTAGGTCGTTGGGCGGAACAACAGGATCAACATCCTGAACCAGATGATCTCGAGCCCGAACGCGACAAATCCCGACACGGCGAAGGTCAGAAGCACGAGTCGAAGAACGATCGGCGACAAGTCGGCGCTGGTCGGGCCTGGAGCTTTCGGTTGTTCGGCAGGCGTAACGGTCGATGACGGGACGTCAGCGCGACGCGGGAAGCGCGCGAGGATCAATGCGCCCGCGGCGACCGCGAGATTGATCATGGCCGCGATGCGGAACGCCCACGAGATCCCGAGCTGCGGGATCATCCAGATGCCGGCGACGAGCGCGCCAACGACCGCTCCTCCCGTGTTGCAGGCGTAAAGCAAGGAAACCTGCCGGCCCAGGATCGTGCCGCGCGCCAGCGCCGACTTCACGACCAGCGGCAGCGTCGCGCCCATCAGCGTCGTGGGGACGACGAGGACGGCGAACGAGAGGAGGAGGCGGACGAAGCCGACCAGTACGGGCCAGTCGCTGAGCGGTGGATACAACCGCACGTAGAGAGCCTCGACGGCTTTGAGCCCGAGCGGCGTCGCAAGCGCGGCGGCGGCGACGAGCGCCTCAGCGACGGCAAAGATGACGAGCGGCCGCCGTACGCGATCCGAGAGCCGGCCGGCAACGGCGCTACCCACGGCCAACCCGGTCATGAATGCCGCCAGCACGGTGCTCGCGGCATGGACGGTCACGCCGAATACCAGAGCCAGCAGGCGCATCCAGAGCACCTGATAAACGAGAGCGCTGACACCCGAAAGAAAGAACAAGAGCAGCAGCGGCGCCAACCGCGCGCCAGCCGGCCGTGCATCCGCTGGGGGCATGCCGCAATCATAGACGACTCCCCAGCCAGCGCGAGCGAGGAAGCCACTATAATGTCTGGATGTACGTCGCCGTTTCCTCGTCTCCTGTCTTCTGACCAGCCAGCGATCTATGCCCGAGCAGACGCGCCCAGCGCGTGGCATGCGCGATTTTCTGCCGGACGACGTCCGCCGCCGCGACTACGTGATCGGCATCGTCGAGTCCGTGTACCGGCGGTACGGCTTTGAGCCGCTCGAGACGCCCGCGCTCGAAAACATCGAGACCCTGACAGGAAAGTACGGCGACGAGGGCGCGAAGCTGATCTTCAAGGTCCTGCGACGCGGTGAGCACGAAGCGTCGGGCGAGACGGATCTGGCTCTGCGCTACGACCTGACCGTTCCGCTTGCGCGGGTCGTGGCGGAGCACCGCGGAAAGCTGCCGCGATTCTTCAAGCGCTACCAGATTCAGCCAGTGTGGCGTGCGGATCGGCCTGCGCGCGGTCGCTTTCGTGAGTTCTATCAGTGCGACGTCGACGCGATCGGATCACGCTCGCCTGTGGTTGAGGCCGAGCTCTGCGCGGCGGCCAGCGACGTGCTGCGCACGCTGGGATTCAGCGATTTCGTGATGCGGCTGAACCATCGCGGACTGCTACGCGGAATGCTTGATGCGTTTGGAGTGCCGGCTGCCTTACACGATCAAGCACTCGTCGCGGTCGACAAGCTGGACAAAATCGGCCGTGATGGCGTGGCTGCGGAGTTGGCGACGCGTGGCATCCCGGATGACGCCGTGAACAAGCTGCTCGCGGCGTATGACGTGCCACAGGTGAAGGCCGCGTCGAAAGCGGCCACGAACGCGGAAGCGCTCGCACGCGTCCGGCAATACGTCGCGGGACATCCTGACGGCGAGGCCGCCGTGGACACGTTATCCGAGATCGTCCGCCTGTGTTCTGCAACCAGCGGTGCTGACCATGTGCTGGTCGATCCAAGCCT
>Ga0075428_100008655_pt1 | contig 11287 bp, 8 predicted proteins | sample RhiMetdeltSRZDD2_FD_75291 | JGI IMG/M metagenome (GOLD analysis project Ga0075428, IMG submission 75291) | Populus rhizosphere microbial communities from Tennessee, USA - Rhizosphere MetaG P. deltoides SRZDD2 | ecosystem: Host-associated > Plants > Roots > Rhizosphere > Soil | place: USA... | reverse complement strand
GTGTTGTTGCTGCCCGTCGACGCCAGGGCCACGACCTGGCCCGCGACGGCGTTGCCGTTGCTGTCGCGCACCGTGACCGTGATCGTCGACGTCGCGACTCCGTTGGCCACGACGTTGCTGGCCGGCGAGGCCACTGCGGTCGACAGTGCTGCACTGAGGTTGTTCGGGTCGCCGACGAAGCCGACCGCCGGTTGCTGCGCGACGACGACCTGGGCGGCGCCCGGGTTGACGGTCGCCGTGATCGTCTTGGTCTCGGCCGTGATGCTCGCGATGGTGCCCGTCGCGACGCCGCCGGCATCCGTGACGCCGGGCTGCGCGAACGTGTTGTTGCTGCCGGTCGACGCGAGCGCGACGCTCTGGCCCGCGACGGCGTTGCCGTTCACGTCGCGCACCGTGACCGTGATCGTCGACGTCGCGACTCCGTTGGCCACGACGTTGCTGGCCGGCGAGGCCACCGCGGTCGACTGTGCTGCACCGATGTTGTTCGGGTCGCCGACGAAGACCACCGCCGGGTGTTGGGCGATGACGACTTGACCCGCACCCGGGTTGACGGTGGCGGTGATCGTCTTGGTCTCGGCCTTGATGCTCGCGATCGTGCCCGTCGTCACGCCGGCGGCGTCCGTGACACCGGGCTGCACGAAGGTGTTGTTGGTGCCCGTCGACGAGAGAGCCACGCTCTGGCCCGCGACGGCGTTGCCGTGCACGTCGCGTACCGTGACCGTGATCGTCGACGTCGCGACGCCGTTCGCCACGACGTTGGTCATCGGCCAGGCCACCGCCGTCGACAGTCCTGTACTGATGTTGTTCGGGTCGCCGACGAAGACCACGGTCGGCTGCTGGGCGACGACGACCTGGTTGCCACCCGGATTGACCGTGACGGTGATCGTCTTGGTCTCGGCGGTCGTGGTGGCGATGGTGCCGGTCGCGACGCCGCTGGCATCCGTGACGCCCGGTTGCACGAACGTGTTGTTGCTGCCCGTCGACGCGAGGGCCACGCTCTGGCCCGCGACGGCGTTGCCGTTGCTGTCGCGCACGGTCACCGTGATCGTCGATGTCGTCGAACCGTTGGCGACGACGTTCGTGCTCGGCGCGGCGGTCGCGGTCGACAGGGCTGCGCTGAGGTTGTTCGGGTCGCCGACGAAGCCCACGGCCGGCTGCTGCGCGACGACGAGCTGGCTCGCACCCGGATTGACCGTGGCGGTGATCGTCTTGGTCTCGGCGGTCGTCGTGGCGATGGTGCCGGTCGCGACGCCGTTCACGTCCGTGATGCCCGGTTGCACGAGCGTGTTGTTGCTGCCGGTCGACGCGAGGGCCACGCCCTGGGCCGCGACCGGGTTGCCGTTGCTGTCGCGCACCGTGACCGTGATCGTCGACGTCGCGACTCCGTTGGCGACGACGTTCGTGCTCGGCGCGGCTACCGCGGTCGACAGCGCCGCACTGAGGTTGTTCGGGTCGCCGACGAAGAGCACGTCCGGCTGTTGCGCGACGACGACCTGGCCCGGGCCGGGGTTGACCGTGGCGGTGACCGTCTTGGTCTCTGCGGTCGTGCTGGCGATGGTACCGGCCGCGACACCGCTGGCATCCGTGACGCCCGGTTGCACGAGCGTGTTGTTGCTGCCCGACGAGGTCAACTGCACGGCCTGGCCCGCGACGGGATTGCCGTTCGTGTCGCGCACGGTCACCGTGATGGTCGAAGTTGCCACGCCGTCGGCGATCACCGCTGCCGTGGACGCAGTCGCCGTGGACAAGCTGGCACTGATGTTCAGTTCGCCGCCGACGAATTCGACGGTCGGGTGCTGCGCGAGCTCGATGACGTGTGAGCCTTGAAGGACCGCGATCGTGATCGTCTTGGTCTCGGCAGTGGTCGACGCGATCGTGCCCGTGGTCGTGCCGTTCTGATCGGTGTCAGCGGGTTGCACGATCCTGTTGTTCGAACCGGTCGCAGTCAGCTGCACGGTGCGGCCCGCGATGGGGTTGCCGTTGGGGCGCCGGATCACCACGGTGATGGTCGAGGTTTCGATGCCGTTCGCGAGGACGCCCGTCTGCGGCGCCGCGGTCGCTGACGACTGGGTCGGCGAAGCAACAGTGGACACGTCGGTCATCTTGGAGCCGCATCCACCCAGTACCGCGAGCACCAGGAAGGCAGCGAGACGGAGGCGCTTGCGGCACTCTCCCACGATCGCCAAGCGAGACATGTCCGTGCCTTTCGGCGGCAGACGGTGTCGACTTTATCGACGGGGACCGCTCGTGAACCCGAATGAGACGTTTGTCCGCAGCGGACCCCAAGCAGCGTCGAACGCCCAATGGCAGCGCCGGCATGTCGAGAATGCCGCCGTGCGAAGCGCGTTCAGCTTCAGTGACGTTCAGCAGTGACGCTCAGCAGTGACGTTCAGCAGTGCCGTTCCGTCGTGCTCGTCGATGCGCCGCCAATCGCCTGCGATGAGAAATGGTGGAGAGTAGGGGAGTCGAACCCCTGACCTCGACAATGCCATTGTCGCGCTCTACCAACTGAGCTAACTCCCCGCCCCGATAAGCAGGCCAAGTCCCTTTCAGCCAGCGGCTTCGGCATCCTGGACCGCGAGGTCCCACCAACTGTCGGCACTGGGGTTTCAAGGGGAACGGCCGAACGTAGCGCGCCCGACGTGAAGTGCAAGCGCTTCCTCGTGCTCGGTGGTTTGTCATCGCCGCAACGCGGCGTCCCCGTGCGGAGCAGCCGCGAGCCGCCGCTGCGGCGATGAGTCCGGACCACCGGGGCGGGGGCTCGCGGCAGTTTCCAAGTAGCCCCAACCTTCCTCTGGCCGCGTCCGACCGCGCGCGCTAGGCTCGCCTTTCGCATCGACGGCTGGTTCAGGTCAAGGCCAGCGTGTCGCGCCGGGAGCCGGCGCGGCTGGTCGCGGTCGGCGATGGCTGAGGCGGTGGCGTGATCGCCGTATTTCGAGGGCGCACGATGGTCAACAAGGGATCGTTTTTCCAACGCTTGAAGGAACGATGGGGTAGTTCAGGCTCGGGGGTGCGCGTGGATGCGCGCAGCGGTGAGAGGGGCGCGGGCCCCGTGCAACGTGTCGAGCCCGAGCGCACGAAACCGAACGGCCGCGAGCTCGCGAGCGAGCTGGCGCCCGCCGAAACGCGTTCGCAGCGCAAGCTGTCCGAGCGGGAGGAGGCGCTGCTCGCGCTCAGCACGCACTTCAAGGAACTGTCGACGATGCTGCGGGGTTCGCAGGCGCGCATGGACGACCAGCTCGAGAAGCTCGTCACGGCGACGAGCTCGCTGACGACGCTGCCGGCACTGTCGCAACAGCAGCTCGAGATGCTGCGCGCGGTTTCGGCGCACATGGAGCGCCAGAATGCTCTCGGCGCACAGCTCACGACCACGATCACGAAGCTGCCGAGCCTGCTGCAGAACGTGGAGGCTGCGCTGCAACGCGCGGCGGCCACCGACGAGCGCACGGCGGCGACGGTGCGCGAGTTCCAGACCACGATGGATCGCATCCACAGCTCGATGGGGCAGATGGTCCAGAGCAGCGACCGCCAGGCCAAGGCTACGCAGCAGCTCGCCGAACACCGCGACGAAGCGCTCAAGGGCCTCGTCGAGGGCATCGAGCTGTCGCACCAGAAAACGTCGCACGAGCTCATGCGCACGACGGACGAAGGCCTGCTGTCCTTGCGGCGCATCAACGAGGACCAGAGCAACCGCCTGCAGCGCACGATCGAGGACAACGCGGGCTGGAGCCGCGCCGTGATGTTCGGCATCGGTGTCGTCGTGCTCGGCATCGGCGCCCTGATCGTGCTGCAGATCGCGCGGTGACAGCAGCCGGCAGCGAACGCCGCCTCTGGCTCGTGCGGCACGGCGAGACCGAGGGCCAGTCGTCGGTGCGCTTCCACGGTCGCAACGACGTGCCGCTGTCGGACGAGGGCCGTTGCCAGATCCAGGCGCTCGTGCCGTGGTTGTCGGGCGTCGACTTCGTGCGCGTCGTGCATTCGCCGCTGGTCCGGGCGGCCGAGTCGGCGGCCATCCTCGCGGCCGGGTGCGGCGTGTCGTTGCAGCGGCTTCACGCGGACGAACGGCTGCGCGAGATCTCGTTCGGTGCCTGCGAGGGCCTGACGGCCGACGAGATCGCCGCAGCCTTCCCGGACTTCTGGCGCGCCCACCGCGCGGGCGCCGCCGAGGGTTTCCCGGACGGCGAACGCAAGGACGACTTCGCGGCGCGCGTGTCGGCGGCCGCGATCGACCTCGCGCGCGACCCGTGGCAGGGCGACCTGCTCGTGGTGGCGCACCGCGGCAGCGTGCGACAGACCCTGCGGGCGCTGCTCGGCGTGCCGAGGGGCGTGCAGGACCCGTTCGGCGTCGCTCTCGGCAGCCTCACCATCCTGCGCGAGGCCGGAACCTGGCAGCTCGACCTGATCGGCGCCTTGCCGTAGCGCAACCGCGCGACTTTGCTTGGCAGGACCGGCCCGATCCGCGATCCTGCGCGGTTCCCGATGATCAGTCCTTCGCCGCGCCTGCGTTTTGCTCCGTCCCCGACCGGTCCGCTGCACCTCGGCGGCGTCCGCACGGCGCTCTACAACTGGGCCGCGGCGCGCGCGCTCGGCGGTGCGTTCCTGCTCCGCATCGAAGACACGGACCAGGCGCGCAGTTCCGCCGCCTCGCTGCAGATCATCCTGCAGGGCCTGCGCTGGCTCGGCATCGACTGGGACGAAGGTCCCGAGTTCGAGGGTTGCGGGGGCGGGGGTTTCGGCCCGTATTTCCAGATGCAGCGGCTGCCGCTCTACCGGCAGGCGGCGGATCGCCTGCTCGCGTCGGGGCACGCGTATCCGTGTTACTGCACGTCCGAGGAGATCGAAGCGGGCCGCAAGGAGCTCGAGCTGCAGAAGACCGGGTTCTACGGCTACAACGGCCGCTGCCGCCACTTGACGGCCGGGCAGCGCGCTGCGTTCGAGAAGCAGGGCAGGAAGCGGAACCTTCGTTTCCTGATGCCCGAGGCGCGCGCGATGAAGGTCCACGATCTCGTGCGCGGCGAGGTCGAGGTCAACACGAAGGAGCTCGACGACTGGGTCATGCTGCGCCCCGACGGCGTGCCGCTCTACAACTTCGCGTGCGTCGTCGACGACATCGGCATGAAGATCACGCACGTCGTGCGCGGCGAGGAGCACTTCCTGAACGGCATCAAGCAGCGGCTCTTGTTCGAGGCGCTCGACGCGCCATGCCCGTTCTTCGCGCACATTCCGCTGATCCTGAACAAGGAGGGCAAGAAGCTCAGCAAGCGCGACGCCGACACAAACATGCTCGACTACCGCGACAAGGGCTTCCCGCCCGAAGCGGTCTTCAACTACATCGCGCTGCTCGGCTGGGGTTTCTCGGCCGACCGCGACGTGTTCACGCGCGAGGAGATGGTCGCGGCCTTCCGGATCGAAGGCATCGGCAAGTCCGGCGCGAGGTTCGACGAAGAAAAACTGCGCTGGATGTGCGGCGAATACGTGCGGCGCTGGACGCCGGCGCAGCTGCTCGAGCGCGCGCGGCCGTGGCTGCAGGACGTGCCGGCCCAGGCGTTCACGACGCACCGCGCGTGGCTGCAGAACGTCGTCGCGTGCTACCAGGAGCGCATCGCGCTGCTTGGCGAGCTCGCGCCGAAGATCGGCTGGCTGTTCGCCGATCCGGCGATGGACGACGCCGCGCAGAAGAACCTCGCGAAGGAGCCGGCGGCCGGGCAATGGCTCGCCGCGTTCGCCGATCACCTCGAGGGCATCAACCTGCCGCCGAGCTGGCCGGCCGACCGGCAACAGGCCGACGACGCCGTCGTGCTGCCGTCGAAGAAGACCCTGCCGTCGGAGATTGGACCGGAGCCGCCCTGCGCGTTCGCGACGCCGGGGGCGATCGAGCGCGATACGCGCGCGGTCGTCGAGCGGCTCGGCGTCAAGTTCGGCAGCTTCGTGCACCCGGTGCGCGCGGCGCTGACCGGGACCGACAAGGGACCGGGCCTGTTCGACGTCGTGTTCCTGCTCGGCAGGGACACGTGCGTGCGGCGGCTGCGCGCTGCGGCCGGCCTGGGCCGGCAACTCGGCCAGTAATGGCGGCGCCGGGTAAGCCCGGCGTTCAACGCGGGCGCGGCGGATCGAGCTCTTCGGGGGATTCCGGCTCGACCGTGAGCGTCAACGCGAGTTGGCCCGCGCGCTGCAGATCGGCGCTGCGTTCCGGATCGGCCGTGGCCGCGGCCCGCAACAGCAACCAGTCGAAGCGCGTGACCGGGAACAGGCTCCACAGCAGCACGCTCGCGAACAGCGCCGCGGTGGCGATGCGCCAGTGTCGCAACGCCGGGGACTGCGTGCCCGGCCGCAACCACAGGAAGGTCACGACAAAACCGGTGATCAGTCCGCCGACGTGCGCCGTGTTGCTGATGATCGGGATCAGCAGCCCGATCAGCAGGTTGACGACGATGAGACCGAGCACGCGCCGCGGGCCCTCGAAGTCGAGGAACGCGAACAGGTGCCGGCCCGAGCGCATGTTCACCGCGACGAGCGCGCCCGTCATGCCGAACAGCGCACCGGAACCGCCGACCACGGGCGTCATCGGCGTCCACAGGCACACTGCGAGTCCGCCGCCGAGAGCCGACACGAGGTAGAGCGCGGCAAAACGCACGCTGCCGAGCGACCGCTCGAGTGCGGGCCCGATCGCGATAAATGACGCCAGGTTGACGAGCAGGTGCAGGATGTTGCCGTGCAGGAACGCGTGCGCCACGAGCCGCCACGGTTCGCCCGCGGCCGCCGCCGCAGGAATCAGCATGCCGAAGTGCGCGAGTCTGACGTGGAAGTCCTCTGCTTCCGGCAGCATGCCCGTCACGACGGCTAGTGTGCCGTACGCGATCGCGATCACGAGCGTCACGGGGATGTCGTCGACTTCGGCGAGCGCGTGGCTCACGGGTGCCCCCGCTTGCGCCACAGGCGCACGCGCGCGAGGGCGCGGAACCAGTTCTCCTCGGCCGTGAGCCGCGTGCGCGGCGGCGCCGCGGCCTCGTGCAGTGCGGCGATCGCGCCGGCCGTGTCGCCGGCGCGCTGCAGCGCGTCGGCGAGCCACAGGTGGCTGCGCGGCCCACCGCCGTGCCGCTGCTGGTGCGCCCGCAGCACGTCCAGCGCGCGCGCATCGCCGAGCTCGTACAGACAGCGGCCGAGGTGCAGCGCCGCGTCGCCGAACGCGTGGCCCGGCTCGAGCGCCTCGGCGCGGTCGAACGCGTTTGCGGCGAGCTGCCACTCGTGCTGCGCGAACGCGACGAGGCCGAGCTGGTGCCACGCACTCGCGACGCCGGGATCCATCTCGACGGCGCGACTCAGGTGCTGCCACGCCGCTTCGGTCTGCCGCCGCAGCCGAAGCAGACGGCCGATCTCGGCGTGCCGCGCGCCGGTCTCGAAGTGCCGCAGCTCGCTGATCGCCCGGTTCAGCGGCCCATGGTCCATCGTGAGCGCGAGCCACGTACGGCTGCCGGCGCGCCGCAGCCACGCCGCGGCCGGCGGGAACAGCAGCAGTGCGACCGCGATCGTGCCGCCGAGCACCCACGCGCAGGTGGTCAGTGCTCGACCGGTGCCGTGCGCGATCCGTACGGCGAGCTCCGGATCCGCCGCGTGCACGAGCCACAACACGACCGGGAACGCGGCGCACAACCACACGAGCAGCAGCGGAACGTGCCGCAGCGATGCCCGCGCTCGCATCGGCGGTCCCGCCGTCATGGAGCGCCCGCGTGCACGAACGTGCCCTTGTCCTTGTCCTTGATCACGCCCGGGAACTGCAACACCTGGTTGTGCATGGACACGTAGACGCCCGGTGCGAGCACCTGCACGGCGAGCAGCGCTTCGGTGAGATTCTGCAGCGCGTCCGTGTTGCGCATCACCCAGGGTCGCATGGCGCCGGTCAAGACGATCGGCACGCGCCCTTGGCCGACCAGCACGTGGATGCGTTCGCCGGTGACCGCCAGCCGGTCGGTGCCGTGCACGATCACGACGCCGTCGTGCGCTTCGGCCATCGAGCCGGCCGTGCGCGCGATCAGCTCGTGGTCCTGCGGCGTCATCTGCAGGCTGTCCTTGTTCATCAGCGGGATGCGCACGATCTCGACGCCCTGCAGCTGCAGGCTCGAGAGCACGACGTCGAGCACGCTGGTGCGGTTGTCGAGCACGCCCTGCAGCTCGTCGTAGGTCTTCTCGAACGTGCCGCCGGTCGAGATCAGGGCGATGCGTTTCCTCGTGGTCACTCGACCACAGCATCGCGCAAAGGCGGGCTTTCGGCCAGCGTTCTGCGGCCGTCATGCGACGGTGCTCTGGTCTCGCCCGTGCTTCCTGCTACAACACCCGCGTGCTGTATCGCAACGTCGGCTCCTCGGGTCTCAAGGTCAGCGCCGTCGGCCTCGGCTCCTGGCTCACGATCGGCAACTCGGTCGATGCAAAGGCGACGTCGCGGCTCGTCGCCGCGGCGTTCGAGCGCGGCGTCAACCTGTTCGACACCGCGGACGTCTACGCGCGCGGCGAGGCCGAACGGGTGCTCGGTGCTTCGATCAAGACGCTGCCGCGGCACCGGCTCGTGATCGCGACGAAGTGCTTCTTCCCGATGAGCGACGATCCCAACGACTGCGGGTTGTCGCGCAAGCACGTGCACGAATCGCTGTCGGCGTCCCTGCGCCGGCTGCAGACCGACTACGTCGACCTCTACCAATGCCACCGGTTCGATCCTGGGACACCGCTGCTCGAGACGGCGCGGGCGATGGACGACCTCGTGCGGCGCGGCCTCGTGCTCTACTGGGGCACGAGCCAGTGGCCTGCCGAGAAGATCCAGGAAGTCGTCGAGTTGTGCCGCGCGCAGGGCCTGCACGCGCCGATCAGCAACCAGCCGCTCTACAACCTGTTCGAGCGCGGCATCGAGACCGAGGTGATGCCGACCGTCGTGCGGAACGGACTCGGTACGCTGGTCTTCTCGCCGCTCGCGCAGGGTGTGCTGACGGGCAAGTACCGACCCGCCGAGCAGGCACCCGCCGATTCGCGCGCCGCCGATGCGCGCAGCAACCAGTTCATCGGGCGGTATCTGACGCCCGATCGGCTCGCGAAGGCACAGCAGCTCGCGCAGGTGGCGGCGCGCGCGGGCTTGACCGCGGTGCAGCTCGCGCTCGCGTTCTGCCTTCGTGATGCGAACATCACGTCGGTGCTGGTCGGCGCGCGCAGCACGGCACAGCTCGAGGGCAGTCTTGCCGCGGTTGGCGTGCCTTTGGGCGCCGACCTGCTGCGCGACCTCGAACGCACCTTCCCGAGGTGACGCTGCCCGTGAACGCGCCCGTGCTGCTGCGGCTGCCCGATGCGACCGCGTTGCGGCAGATGTTCGATCTGCGGTACGGACCCGAGGAGCGGCGCGGCTGGGGGCCGGCGCTGCGGGCCGCGTACGGGCACTACACGCCCGACGACGTCTACGAAGCGCTCGTCGCCGGGATCGTCGTGCCCGGCGTGGCCTGGCTCGACGTCGGCTGTGGCCGCCAGGCGTTCCCGAACAACAAGGCACTCGCGGCCGCGCTGTCGTCCCGCTGCGCGCGGCTCGTCGGGGTCGATCCCGATGCGACGCTGCAGGAGAACGAATCGGTGCACGAGAAGGTCGCCTTGCGGATCGACGAGTACGACGGCAAGCAGCAGTTCGACGTGGTGACGCTGCGCATGGTCGCCGAGCACGTCGCGGACCCCGAAGCGGCCGTGCGCAGCATCGAGCGGGCGCTGCGCAAGGGTGGCATCGCGGTCGTGTTCACGGTTTTCGCATACGCGCCGATCCCGCTGCTGACGCGGCTCGCGCCGATGCGTCTGCGGCACGTGGTCAAGGATTGGTTGTGGGGCAGCGACGCGCGCGACACGTTCCCGACGCGCTTCCGCATGAACACGCGCGGTCGGTTGCGGCGGGTGTTCGCCGGCGCCGGCATGCACGAGGAGGCATTCCTGCGGCTCGACGACTGCCGGACCTTCGCGCGTTTTCGGGCGCTGTGCGAGCTCGAGCTGCGCGTGGCGCGGTTGTGCCGGTGGGTCGGGCTGCCCTACTGGGAGCACTGCCTGCTCGGCGTGTATCGCAAGCCGTGAGACCTCATCGCCGCGCGGCGGCTGGCAACTGTTTCGTCCTGGTCAGGCGTGCGTTGCGGCGATGACAGCTACAGCCGCAGGGCGCGGGCGGGGCGGCAGCCCAGGAGGCCGTCGCTCTTCGAAGGCGCATTGCTCGAGCGGTCGGCCGAACGCACGCTCGCAGCGGTGCTGAAGAAGCTGCCGCCGCGGCTGCAGCGATCCAAGGTGCCGTTGCCCTGCAGCCGCAGGCCATCGCCCGCGCGCACGGGGCCCGAGTAGTCGCCATACTCGTCGCGACACCACTCCCACACGTTGCCGTGCATGTCGTGCAATCCGAACGCGTTTGCCTCGAACGAGCCGACGCGCGCGTGCACGGCGAACCTGTCCGTCCACGTCTCGCAGTTCCACTCCGGCATCGCGAGCTTCGCGGTCGCGTCGGCGATGTTCGCGTGGCGCCCCAGGCTCCCGAGCGGACACGACCATGGCGTCGTCGAGCCCGCGCGGCAGGCATACTCCCATTGTGCTTCCGTCGGCAGCGAGAGCCCCTGGCATCGCAGCAGCTCATCGCACGTGGACCAGTCCACCTGCTCCACGGGATTGGCCAGCGAGATCGTGTCTTCGGGCACGGGGACGCCGGCTTTGTACTGGCTTGGCCGCCGCAGCTCCTCGTGGCGGCAGAGCCTCTCCCACTGCCCCTGCGTCAGCTCGTGCCGAGCCAGGAAGAACGGCGCCAGCGTGACCTCGTGCACGGGGCCCATGTAGTCCTGCGCGCGCTCGTCGTAGTTTGCGCCGTTGGGATCCACGCTCTGCGCTCCCATCGCGAACGTGCCGCCCGGCAGCAGCACGAACACGATTCCGGTGTCTTCGCCGACTTCGATCCGCCCGCCCGCGTCGTGCTCGGGGATCACAATGCCCTTCGGATCGCTGCTGCCGTCCCACGCCGATCGCAGCTCGTAGAACTCCCACAACTTCGTGACGGGGTTCATGCCGATCGGCACCAGGCCCGTCACGTCCTCATCGCGCAGCTCGATGCCGCGTCCCGCATACCGCTTGCTCGCCACGACGTCGTCGGCCTTCGCGATCGAAGCGCGCACTGCGCCCCAGGCGTGCCGCGCGTTCGGGTGCGCGCGCGTCAGCTCGCCGATCTGCCGGGCCCAGGACAACGCCTGTCGGACCGAAGCTGCCTCCTTGTTCGCGAGCGAATCGAGCTTCTGCAACAGGT
>Ga0075428_100008649_pt1 | contig 11291 bp, 17 predicted proteins | sample RhiMetdeltSRZDD2_FD_75291 | JGI IMG/M metagenome (GOLD analysis project Ga0075428, IMG submission 75291) | Populus rhizosphere microbial communities from Tennessee, USA - Rhizosphere MetaG P. deltoides SRZDD2 | ecosystem: Host-associated > Plants > Roots > Rhizosphere > Soil | place: USA... | reverse complement strand
AAGATCGAGGCGGCGCACGCCCTGATGGTCAACGCCGCCCGGCTCAAGGATTCCGGGCAGCGCAACGACGTCGAGGCGGGCATGGCCAAGCTGCTGGCCAGCGAGTACTGCCACGAGATCGTGACCGAGGCGTTCCGGATCCACGGCGGGTACGGCTACTCGAAGGAGTACGAGATCGAGCGGCTGATGCGCGAGGCGCCCTTCCTGCTGATCGGCGAGGGCACGAGTGAGATTCAGAAGACCATCATCTCGCGCGGGCTGCTCAAGGAGTACGGAGTACGCTAGCCCGGTGCGCCAACCTCCGCTTCGCTCCAGCCGGCTCCTTGGTCACCCCCCGACACAGTCTTAGGTGACCTTCGATGCGACGACTGCTCACGCCGAAGTGGCTGCTCGGCCACGCGCTGGTGTGGGTGGGTGTCGCCGCCTTCCTGGCCCTGGGCTGGTGGCAGGCGGGCCGCGCGGCCGAGGGCAACGTGCTCAGCTGGGCCTACACGTTCGAGTGGCCGCTCTTCGCGATCTTTCTGGTATATATGTGGATCCGTGAGATGCGGCTGGCGTTGGGACGTGTGCCGCGGGAGAAGCCGCGGCCCGGCCGGCGCGAGCCGGTGCTCACCAGGCGAGCGCCGGGCGAGGTCGTCGAGGACGACCCGAAACTGGTGGAGTACAACCGCATGCTGGCCTGGCTCAGCGAGCACCCCGAGGCAAGACCGAGCGACTACCGGGTTTAGGAGTCTGAAATGTTCAAACGCGGCCTGGCCGGCGCGCTGACCCGCTACCGCGCCATCGCCTGGGTGGTGGGTGTGCTGCTGCTCCTGCTGACGCTGGTGGCCATGCCCCTGAAGTACTTCGCCGACAACAGCTTGGGCGTGGCGATCATCGCCCCGATCCACGGCTGGTGCTACGTGCTCTACCTGGTGGCCGTCGGCGACCTGGCCCGCCGCGTGCAGTGGTCCGTCTCCCGCATCCTGCTGGTGGCGATCTCCGGGACCGTGCCGTTCCTGTCTTTCTTCATGGAACGCCAGGTCCGCCAATGGGTTCAGCTCCCGGAGGAGCCCGCCCCGGTGCAGGCCCGTTAAACTGCTGCCCATGGCTGGTATCAATGGTGACACCCTGCTGCAGTCGGCCGTCCTCGAGGACCTGAGCGACGCGGTCAACTATCAGCGGTGGCTGGCCGATCTGGTCCGGCCATACCTTGGCGACGATCCACTTGAGATCGGCAGCGGCCTCGGCGATTACGCCGCGCTCTGGCTGCCCGATGTGAAGCACTTGACCGCCACCGAGGGCGATCCCCAACGGCTGGTCGCCCTCAAGACCCGCTTCGCCGGTGAACCCAAGGTGACCGCCCGGGAGCTGCTCCTGCCGACCGACGAGACCGGCTCGCACAGCGCGGTCGTGGCGCTCAACGTGTGGGAGCACATCGACGACCACGTCGGCGCCCTGATCTCGGCGAAACGCCTGCTGCGCCCGGGTGGAGCGGTGGCGCTCGTGGTGCCGGCGTTCGAGGCGGCGATGAGCCGGTTCGATCGGGAGATCGGGCATGTGCGGCGGTATACGACCGGCTCCATGGCGCAGGCCCTCACCGCGGCCGACCTAAAGATCGAAGATCTTCGCTATGTCAACCCGGTGGGGCTGATCAGCTGGATGGTGGTGTGCAAGCTGCTTCGCCAGCGGCCCAAGAACGGCCCGGCGCTGCGCGTCTATGACCGCATGGTCGTCCCGGTACTGCGAAAAGCCGAACGCGGCCGTAAGCCGCGGTTCGGCCAGTCGGTGCTCGCCGTCGCGAGGAAAAGTTAACTCCGTTCAGGCGCAGCCGTGCTTTTGGGCGTCGCCCTGAGTTGTCCACGAAGTGGCCAACTCAGGCGGTTGCCTTGGAGATTAGTGTGTGTGGCCCGCCTGGGCCTTGACCTGTTCCATGTCGAGCGCCCGGACCTGGGTGATCAGGCTCTCAAGCAGCTGCTCGGGGAGCATGCCCGGCTGGGCGAAGACGATCACGCCATCACGGATCGCCATGATCGTGGGGATCGAGCGGATGTCGTAGCGAGCCTGGAGCTCAAGCTGGGCCTCGGTATCCACCTTGCCGAAGGTGATGTCCGGGTACTTTTCCGACACGCGCTCATAGATCGGCGCGAACCTTACGCAAGGGCCGCACCAGGAGGCCCAGAAGTCCACCAGCGTGATGCCGTCCTTGCTGGTGATCTCATCAAAGTTGGCCGTGGTGAGCTCCACAGTTGCCATGTCCCGCTCCGCTTCATCGAAATGCTCAGACGCGAGAAACAACCGGCCCGCACGGCGGCGAATTCCCGCTCGGATACCCTACCCACGGTGGTGTCGATTACACCGAATCGGCCGACTCGGGGCGTTTTGGCACCATCACCCGGCGGCGGAAGACGCAGACCAGGGTGCCGTCCTGCTTATAGCCGCGGGTCTCGACACTGACCACCCCGCGATCGGGCTTGGACTGCGACTCCTTCTTGTCCAGCACCGTGGTCTCGCCGTAGATGGTGTCGCCGTGGAAGGTCGGCGCGACATGGCGCAGCGACTCCACCTCGAGGTTGGCGATCGCCTTGCCGCTCACGTCCGCCACCGACATGCCCAGCAGCAACGAGTAGATGTAGTTGCCGACCACCACGTTGCGTTTGAACTCCGTTTGCGTCTCGGCGTAGTGGGCGTCGAGATGCAGAGGATGGTGGTTCATGGTAAGCAGGCAGAAGAGGTGGTCGTCATACTCGGTCACGGTCTTACCGGGCCAGTGCTTGTAGATCGCCCCGACCTCGAACTCTTCATAGAAACGCCCGAACTGCATACCCCACCCCAATACGCAATGAACGGCGGGGCCCTCCCCGGCACCCGCCGCCCACGCTCTCGTGATTCACGATTTTGCCGCAGGTGTAACGCCGTGTATAGGCCCACTCGCGTAACCCTGGTCACAACATAGCGTCACAGTGGCAAGTGATTGCGGCATATGCTGGCGACAGGAGGTCATCATGCCGAGGCAGTCCGCTTCCGGAAGTCTCCTTTCCGCGAGGGAGTCAGTACTCCTCGCGTTCGAACCGCATGAGTGGGAGTTGCTCACGCGACTCCCAGCCCGCATCATGATCGCCGCGACCTCGGCCGAGAAAGACAGCGATAGCCGCTCCGTGGATGAGGGCTTAGCCGGGATCAACGCCATCGCGGCGGGGGCCGGCTCGCCTTCAGATCTGGTACGCACGGTGGTCGCTTCGATCTACGCCGAGGCCGATGACGATCCGCCGACCGCGGAACAGTTCCGTGACCGGCAAGCGGGCATCACCGAAGTATTGGTCAGCTGCCGCGCGGCCGCCCTCGTCCTCGACTCGAGGGTGACACCGGTCGATGCCCAGGCCTACCGGGCATGGGTGGAGGCAATCGCCGACAAGGTTTGTGGCGCCGCCCGTTCCGGTGGGGTGCTCGGCATTGGAGCCGTCACCCACAGCCAAGCCGAGCAGCAGTTCCTCTCCGATCTGGCCGAGGCTTTGCGCAATGGCTGACGGGCGCTGTTTCACCAGCTGGTTTCCGGCAGCTGGTTTAACGTAGCGTCCGTGGATGCGGAGGACGACGAGATCGGGGTCGGGCCGTGGAGCGGTCCATGGCCCGACGACCCGAGGTACGACCCCGAGCTCCTGGCCGAGGGGGACCGTCGCAACGTCGTCGACCGGTACCGGTACTGGCGGCTCGAGGCGATCGTGGCCGATCTCGACGCGCGCCGCCACGCCTTCCACGTGGCGATCGAGAACTGGCAGCACGACCTCAACATCGGCACCGTGGTCCGCACGGCCAACGCCTTCCTCGCCGCCGAGGTGCATATCGTGGGGCGGCGCCGGTGGAACCGCCGGGGAGCCATGGTGACCGACCGCTACCAGCACATCCGTCACCACGACACGATCAACGACCTGGTGGGCTGGGCCCATGACGAGGGGCTGACCGTGGTGGGGATCGACAACCTGTCCGGCAGCCGTCCCATCGAAACCGTTGTCCTGCCGCGGCGTTGCGTGCTTTTGTTCGGCCAGGAGGGCCCCGGCCTCTCGCCGGCCGCCCGCGACCACTGTGACCAGGTCTTTTCCATCGCTCAGTTCGGCTCGACCCGCTCGATCAACGCGGGGGTGGCATCGGGAATCGCGATGCATGCGTGGATACGAGAGTATGCACATCTGCCCGGCTAACCCCTAGAGTGGGGTTATGGGCCTCGCTGTGACCTGCCCCAGGTGTGGCGGCCCCTTGCGGGCGCCTGGTCTCACCCACTCGGAGTGGCTGTGCGACATCGACGGGCAGGTCCAGCCGATGCACCACGTCAACCGGCTCGGTGACGAGGTGCTGGCCAGCCTGACCGAGAAGGCCGGGCGGCACGGGGTACCGGTGTGGTGCCCCTGGCCTTTGCCGCCTGGATGGTTGATGACCGGCCTGGCCTGGGTCGGGGACGACCGGCGGGGGGTCACGGCCACCGCCGTGGCATGTAGCGGGCCGACACCTTTGGGGGACGGACCGGCAGATGTCGTGTTGGTGGCCGAAGATCCCGGCATCGGGCTGGGTGCCCGGATCGCCGGCCTTCCCGGCCCCGATCTCGGCCCCGATTTGGCGGGATTGGCCGTGGAATCCGAGGCGCATGCGAAACTGAAGGTGGCCGGACGGCCGACTCCACTCTGGTCGGTCGAGGGTCCCGAGGATCGCAGCGTCTACGCGGGCGAGGCGAAAGGACGATGGTTGTATGCCATCGCCTGGCCGGCGCACGCCGGTTACTTCTTTGCGGACAACCCTGAGCTGCGCGATTTGACCGAATGGCTGCCCGCTGAGCTGTTCTTCGGCGCTATGTCGCGGCGTCTGTAACTTTCCTGATCGGACGTTGCACATGGCGGCCGGAGATGTGCCTTAATGATTCTCGGTAGGAACTAGAACTGATAACCTGAGAATCGCTGCGGGGCGCGCTGATGCATATCTTGCGGAGGCAGATCCCCGAGGCAACGGCAGAGGGAGAAGGTCCGAGATGCTCAAGAAGATCCTTGTTTGGGGAGGCATTGCCTTCGTGGTCTTCTTCGTGGCTTTCCGCCCTGGTGCGGCGGCGGATGTGGTGAAGACACTGGGCAGTACGGCCGTTGACATTTTCCAGGGCGTCGGAGACTTCTTTAGCAGTTTGGTGTCGACCCTCGCATGATCGGCGGTCTGGGCGAGCCCGAGGATCCCGACCGACGGGATACCGAGAACATCCCGCGCACGCGGGGTGAGGCCAACCCGCCGCCGGACGAGTTCGGCGACCCCTCGGAGGCTCCGACGCACTTCGTCGGCAAGGCGACCGTGGGTGCCGGAGTCGGCGGTGTCGGGGGCGGCGGCGGACACTCCGCGTCGAGGCAGGGTATTGACGAGCCGTTCCCTGAGTTCTCCGAGGAGGAGCTGGCTGGTGTCCGGTACGACGACACCGGGGTTCCGCTGGGTCCGCGCCGGGTGCTGCCGCTGGAGGACGAGCCGAGCACGCTGGTGGCCAAGTACCTGTTCCCCACCGAGCGCTATCGCGGCGAGTGGAAGAGGCACTGGATCCACCTGACCAGCCATCTGCTCATCGGCGTGGTCGCCACCTTTGTCCTGGGCTACCTGTCGGGCTCCCTCGCCAAACTGAACGTCGAGGGCCTGTGGATGGCGGCGGTCGGCGTCTGGGCCATCATTATGTCGTGGGTGGCGTGGCGCGTGGCGGACTGGTATTACGACCGTTTCATCCTTACCAACAAGCGTTTGATGCTTGTCAATGGCATCGTCACTCGCAGGGTGGCGATGATGCCATTGATCAAGGTCACCGACATGAAGTATGAGCAGTCCCCGCTGGGGCGCCTGCTCAACTACGGCACCTTCGTGCTGGAGTCCGCGGGTCAGGACCAGGCATTGAGCAAGGTTGAGCACATGCCCAACCCCAATGAGCTCTACCTGCGGATCGTCGAGGAGATGTACGAGCCGGCGGCTGTGGAAGCGAGACTGGGCCGCGAGCCGGACGAGGAGTGACTCCTCGGCTCTAGATCCGCCTGGTCTCTTGTGCCACCCTGTGCTGTATCCCGTCTGAACGGCGGGTGACCAGGGGAGGTGGCTCGTGTCCGAGCAACCGGCCATGGAGGACGAGTTCCGTGAGTTCGTCACCGCTCGCTCCGGGGCCCTGTTGCGCACCGCCTATCTGCTCGCGGGCGACTGGTCGACCGCCGAGGACCTGTTGCAGACGGCGCTGACCAAGACCTACCTGGCGTGGAAGCGCCTGGGCCAGATCGAGGCCGTCGAGCCCTATGCCCGTCGCGTACTGGTCAACACCGCCACCAGCTGGTGGCGCCGCCGCTGGCATGGCGAGCGCCCCACCGAATTCCTGCCCGAGACCGCCGCTCCCGACCGCCTCGACGAGCAGCTCGACCGCGATGTCCTGTGGAAACATGTGAAAGCTCTCCCAGCACGACAACGCGCCGTGCTTGTTCTGCGTTTCTACGAGGACATGTCCGAGGCGCAGACAGCCGCGATGCTCAACATTTCCGCCGGCACGGTGAAGAGCCAAACCTCACGTGCCTTGGGAACGCTGAGAAAGCGGCTGGCGGCCGAGGGTTTGGCCCCGTCCCTGCCGGAGATCCGCAAGCCGGCGGCGGAGCCGGCCCCCGCGCCGTCCGGCAAGGCCGCGGTCGCGTCGAGCCCGTCGAGTCCGGAGACCCCGGCCGGTGCGCTCCCGCCGCGGCCCGTAGTGCCCGCCCAGCGTCAGGACCAGGAAACTGCGCGACCTTTGCCGGTCGGGAGAGCCGGGCGATGACCATGCTTGAGGACGACCTGCGCGAGATGTTCGGTGCGTGCGTCCAAGCCCCCCTTGCGCCGATCGACCCCGCCGGGTCCGCGATCGCGCGCGGCCGGGTGAGGAGGACGCGGCGCCGGATGCTCGCGAGCGGCATCGCGGTGTGCACGCTCGCGGCGATGGTCGCCGGGCTCGCCGTGATCAAAGGCTTCTGGGCGCCCGATCGGCCGGGCGGCGAGGGCACGGTCACGTTCGAGGCGCTCTATGGCGCGGGATCCGGAGGCAACCCGCCCGCCGACCGGCCCATGCCCGTCATCGACCTGCCCATCGACCTATACCAGGGCACGGCGCTGTGGACCGCCGACGGCCGGCGCCTGGTGCTACCCGGTGTCGAGCAGGTCATCGAGGTGATCCGGGTGCCGCAGGGCTGGCTCTACTCCGACGACATCCGGTTGCGGCTGCTCACGACCGCCGGGCAGGCGGTGTCGCTGCGCGAGGGCGTGGCCTCCTGGGCGGTCAGCGACGACGGCGCCAGCGTGGCCAGCGTCTCCACCGACTCCAAATTGGCGGTGCAGTCCGCGGGCGGCGGTGGTGCCACCAAGGCGACGGCGGTCCCCGCGGGTTCCCGGCCGTCCGGCTTTGACGGGGCGCGGGTCGTCCTCAACCGCGAGGGCGGCGGCTCCGACAGCTGGGAGCCGGGCGATCAGGCCTATGTGGAGGAGGGTCAGCCGGAGCTGGTGGCCGTGTACACAGCCGGCTCGAAGCAGGCCGTCGGGATCGTGCGCGACGAATCCAAAACGTGCCTTGTCGATCTGGTGGCAAAAACCAAAGGATGGCTTCTTGGTACCCGGCTGGGCTGCGCTGATCTGCTGAACTATGCCGCACAGGCCGGCAGCGGTCCCGGCCGTGCCGCCCGCTCGCCGGATGGGCGCTGGCTGGCCGTGCCCTCTCCGACCGGGGTTCACCTGATCGACATCGAGGCGTCGCGGCAGGCGATCGAGACCAGCGCGCTGCTCGACCGGCCGCCGGTCTTCGGCTACAGCTGCATCTCGAGCCCGGATGCGCCAGCGGTCTGGTCCGACACGGCGACCGTCGTCACCATCAGCAGCGCCAACGGGGTCGTGGCCTGCGACATCAACGGATCGCGTTTCGCGGTGGCGTTGCCCGCCGGCGTCTCCGACGGCTGGGACCTGGTGCGGCGGTCCGGGGTAACCAGCTAGATGCTATACGTCCTGTGTGGACGTCAAGCTGTTCGGCGAGGTCTTCGTCACTCTGCTCGTGATCACCGATCCGCCCGGGATGGTGCCGATCTTCCTGGCGCTGACCGGGACCATGGCGGCCCGGGAACGCAACCGCGCGGCGTGGAATGCGGTCGCTCTGGCGCTGGGAGTGATCGTGGTGTTCGCCGTCGCCGGGCGGACCATCCTGGCCTACTTGCACATTGAACTGCCCGCGTTGCAGGGCGCGGGCGGGCTGCTGCTCGTGCTGGTGGCGCTGGAGTTGCTGACGGGCAAGACCGAGGCGCCCGATCAGCACAAGACGTCGAACGTGGCGCTGGTGCCGCTGGGGACCCCGCTGCTGGCCGGGCCGGGTGCGATCGTGGCCACGATGCTGTTCGTACAGGGATCGGACTCGACGGCTGAGTATGTGGCGATCGCGCTGGCGATCGTGGCGGTGATGGCGACGGTATATCTGGTGTTGCGTTACTCGGGTTTCCTGGTGAGAGTGCTCAAACCCAGCGGGATCGAGGTGCTGACGCGCATCGCCGGGCTGCTACTGGCGGCGATCGCCGTGCAGCTGATGGCGGACGCGGTCGCCGCGTTCGTGGAGGAGTTCGCGCAGGCGCATTGATTGTCGGACCCCACTGGCAGAATTGTCCCGTGAGCACACAGCTGACTTTCGACCTCATGCCGGAGCGGCTGTTCGTCTGCACCCCCAGCAAGCTGGCTGGTTTCGACGACTGCCCCCGCAAATACAGGTATTCATATGTGGACCGTCCGGCCCCGGCCAAGGGTCCGGCCTGGGCGCACAACTCGGTGGGCGCGAGTGTTCACACCGCCCTGCGCCACTGGTGGGATCTGCCCGCCGAGCGCCGGGTCAGGGGCAGCGTGGCCAAGCTGCTGCGGGCGACCTGGGTGCGCGAGGGCTATCGGGACGAGGAGCAGGAGCGGGCGGTGTTCGCCCGCGCGCTGGGTTGGATGGGGTCCTATTTGGACGATCTGGAGCCCGGTTACGAGCCGGTCGCGGTGGAGCGCACGGTGGCGGCCAAGACCGCGGTCCTGGCGCTGAGCGGCCGGGCCGACCGGATCGACCGGCGCGGCGACGAGCTGGTGATAGTCGATTACAAGACCGGCCGGTCCGGGCTCGGCCCCGACGACGCGCGCGGCTCCCAAGCCCTTGCGCTGTATGCGTTCGCCACCGAGCGCACCTTCCGCCGCACCTGCCACCGGGTCGAGCTGCACCACCTGCCCACCGGCACGGTCGCCGCCCACCGCCACACCCCCGAAACCCTTGCGCGCCACGTGAGCCGGGCCGAGGCGACCGCCGGTGACATCGTCGCCGCGGAAAGGGCGGTCGCCGCCGGCACACCACCCGACGAGGCATTCCCGGTGCGGCCCAGCCCTTTCTGCGGTTGGTGCGATTTCAAGCGCGTGTGCCCGGGCGGGGCGGGCGCGCCGCGGCGCGAGCCGTGGGCGGGCGTGGAGACGATGGCCACCTGAGCCGGAGGGTCTGCGGGACAGGAGGCCCGGGCAGGGCGAGGTTAGTTAGTCGTCGTCGAGTTCGCGGCAGGCCGGGCACAACCCCCAGTAGGTGACCTCCGCCTCATCGACCACGAAGCCGTGGGTCTGATTGGGGTCCAGGCATGGCGCGGAGCCGACCGCGCAGTCCACGTCGGCGATGGCACCGCAAGCGCGGCAGACGATGTGGTGGTGATTGTCCCCGGTGCGCGCCTCATAGAGGGCCGGTGAGCCGGCGGGCTCGATGCGGCGGGCCAGACCGGCCCGGGCCAGGGCGCCGAGCACGTCATAGATCGCCTGGGTGGACACCGAGTCGAGCTGGGTGCGGGCCTGACGGGTGATTTCGTCGACCTCCAAATGGCCGCCCTGCGAAAGGATGTCGAGCACGGCGAGCCTTGGCTTCGTCACGCGCAGACCGCGCGTGCGCAGAAGCTCGACGGAAGGTGGCTCACCGGACACCTAACCATTTCAGCAGGCATCTTGGATCGGTTCAAGAAAAGTACAAAATGCGTGCCGCGCGACACTCTCTTCCGAGGGCTGGCCCATCGACTTAGGTCCGTCTACGCTCACCCCATGATCGACGAGATATTGGGACTCCCGGCACACCCGCTGATCGTGCACGCGGCCGTGGTCTTCGGCCCGCTGCTGGCCGGTGTTTTGATCGCGTATGCGCTTGTGCCGCCGTTCCGCAAATATATTGCCTGGGCGGTGGTTGGTCTCGGGGTCGTGGCGCCGGCGGCACTCTGGCTGGCCAGACTCTCCGGTGACGCTTTCCTGGAGAGGCAGCGGAAAGCGGGCGCCGGGCCCGAATTCGCGGCGCAACTGCAACAGCACGCCTCCTTCGGCGAGAACGCCTCCGTGTATGGAACTGCCCTGGGCGTATTGGCGATCCTGCTCGTGGTCGCCGTGACGGCTGCGGGCCGCCGGCCGAGCACCACCGGATCTCAGATCCTGACCTACGGCATCGCCGTGCTCGGCATCATCGCGGCGGGGTTCACCCTTTACTACGTCATCAGGGCCGGGCACACCGGCGCCACAAACGTCTGGGGCGTCTAGAAAACCCGCCAGCACACCAGAGCCAGCAGAGTGACCAAAGCGATCAGACCGATCGCGTTGGTGAACCGGGCGGCCTCGCGCTCCGCGGCGTCAACGGCATCGTTATCGATGACCGGAAGCGTGCGGGGCAGCGGGGCCGATTCCTTTAGCTCCGGGTGCCAGCCGGCCGGCGCGGGCTCCCCGGTGGGCGGACCATCGTAGGCCCCGGTTCGTTCGGCGCGCGGTTCGGGGCGACGCCACAAAATGTCACCCTCAGCCATTAAGCTGCCCGCGTGACATATGACGACGACCGGGTTGTCTCCTTCGACGAGGACATCCTGGTCTTGCCTGACCAGAGCACTGACAACACCGACCACGGTTGGGGAGAGCGCGCGACCAGCAATGACGATCGCCTGATCGAGGAGCGGCCGCCGCACTGGGACTGATGATGTCGCGCCGGGCCGCGGATCGCGCATCCGGGCCGGGTTTGTCGGGGGCACCAATAAGAAATCGATGGCTTTCCCTATAAGGGAGGGCCAGCTGTGCCGTGGGCGAAGGCAAGGGCAACCGTGAGGTCGACCACATGAAGCCCATCCACACGAGCCCAGCATAAGACTCATAGGGGACGGGCGCGCCGATATGGCACGCGCGGTGCCCGGAAGCGCGTGGTGTCTGGCGGGCGGATGCGGTGCTGGCGCTCGGGTGGGACGTGCTGGCGGGGATGGCATGCGCGGTGCTGGGGCCGCTGGTGCCGCTGATGT
>Ga0075428_100008648_pt1 | contig 11292 bp, 10 predicted proteins | sample RhiMetdeltSRZDD2_FD_75291 | JGI IMG/M metagenome (GOLD analysis project Ga0075428, IMG submission 75291) | Populus rhizosphere microbial communities from Tennessee, USA - Rhizosphere MetaG P. deltoides SRZDD2 | ecosystem: Host-associated > Plants > Roots > Rhizosphere > Soil | place: USA... | reverse complement strand
CAAGCGCCGCGCCAGCGGCGCGCGCAGCGAGCCGAAGGCGAGCGGAGTAACATTCCGGGCGATGCGGGTCCTGATCACCGGGGGCGCGGGATTCGTGGGCTCCGCGCTCGCGCTCGCCTTCAAGCGCGAGCACCCGACCGCCCGGATCGTCGCCTTCGACAACCTGCGCCGCCGCGGCTCCGAGACGAAGCTCGCGCTGCTGCGCTCGCGCGGCGTCGAGTTCGTGCACGGCGACGTGCGCCAGCCCGGGGACCTCGAGGCGCTGCCGGGCCGCTTCGACTGGGTGATCGACGCCGCGGCCGAGCCGAGCGTGCACGCCGGCCGCGACGGCGCGCCCGGCTACGTGCTCGAGACGAACCTGCTGGGCACGCTGCACACCCTCGAGCTCTGCCGCCGTCGCGCGGGACACCTGCTCTTCCTCTCGACCTCGCGCGTCTACTCGATCGAGCCGCTGCGGGGCCTGCCGCTCGTCGACGGCCCGACCCGCTTCGAGCTCGAGCGCGCCGCCGCGCCGCCCGGCGCCTCCGAGCACGGCATCGCGGAGGGCTTCGCCACCGACCGCCCGCGCTCCTTCTACGGCGCGAGCAAGCTCGCCTCCGAGCTGCTGGTGCAGGAGTACGCGGCGTGGGCCGGCGTGCCCGCGCTGATCGACCGCTGCGGCGTGATCGCGGGCGCAGGCCAGCTCGGCCGCGAGGACCAGGGCGTGTTCGCGCTCTGGGTCGCGCGCCACCACCTCCGCGCGAAGCTCCGCTACACGGGCTTCGGCGGCGCCGGCCGGCAGGTGCGCGACCTGCTCCACCCGGAGGACCTCTTCGAGCTCTTGCAGCGGCAGATGGCGGCGATCGACGCGCACCGCGGCGCGGTCTTCAACGTCGGCGGCGGCTGCGCCGGCTCGACCTCGCTCTGCGAGTGGACGGCGCTCTGCCGCGAGCTCACCGGCCACGACGCCGCGCCGGCCGGCGAGGCCGAGACGAGCCCCGTCGACGTGCCCTGGTACGTGAGCGACCACCGCCGCGCCTCCGAGGCCTTCGGCTGGGCGCCGCGGCGCGGGCCGCGCGCGATCGCCGAGGACCTGCTCGCCTGGGTGCGCGCCGAGGAGCCCGCGCTGCGGGCGCTCTTCGCGCAGGAGTAGCGGGGCGCATGTCGGTCGCGATCGTCACCGGCTCCTCGGGCCTCGTCGGGAGCGAGTCGGTGCGCTGGCTCCACGAGCGGGGCCTCGAGGTCCACGGCCTCGACAACGACCTGCGCGGGACCTTCTTCGGGCCCGAGGGCTCCGTCGCGTGGATGACCGAGCGCCTGCGGCGCTCGCTGGCGCGCTTCCACCACCACGCGACCGACGTGCGCGACGCGGCGGCGGTCGACGCGCTCTTCGCGAGGCTCGGCCGCGCGACGCAGCTCGTCGTCCACGCCGCCGCCCAGCCGAGCCACGACTGGGCCGCGCGCGACCCCGGGACCGACTTCTCGGTGAACGCGACCGGCACGCTCGTGCTGCTCGAGGCCGCCCGACGCCACTGCCCGGACGCGACCTTCGTCTTCGTCTCGACCAACAAGGTCTACGGCGACACGCCGAACCGGCTGCCGCTCGTCGAGGAGGCGACACGCTTCGAGCTCGACCCCGCGCATCCCTGGGCCGCGCACGGCATCGACGAGACGATGAGCGTCGACGCCTCGACGCACAGCCTCTTCGGCGTGAGCAAGCTCGCGGCCGACGCGCTGACGCAGGAGTACGGGCGCTACTTCGGCATGAAGACCGCCGTCTTCCGCTGCGGCTGCCTCACCGGCCCCGCCCACTCGGGCGCCGAGCTGCACGGCTTCCTCGCCTACCTCGTGAAGTGCGCGGTCGTCGGGCGGCCCTACACCGTCTTCGGATACGGCGGCAAGCAGGTGCGCGACAACCTCGATTCGCGCGACCTCGTGCAGGCCTTCTGGCGCTTCCACGAGGCGCCGCGCCCGGGCGAGATCTACAACATGGGCGGCGCGCGCCGCAGCCACTGCTCGATCCTCGAGGCCGCGGACCTCGTCGCGGAGCTCTGCGGCCGCGAGCTGCGGCTCGAGCACAGCGACGCGGCGCGCCGCGGCGACCACGTGTGGTGGATCAGCGACGTGCGCCGCTTCGAGGGCCACCACCCCGGCTGGCGCCCGCACTACGGCCTGCGCGAGATGCTCGCCGAGATGGTCGAGGCCGCGCGCGAGCGCTTCCGGGCCCGCGCCTCGTGAAGCTCTCGGTCGTGATCCCGGCGCACGACGAGGAGGAGTGCATCGAGGCGACCGTGCTCGGGCTCGCGGAGGCGCTCGTGCAGGCGGGGATCGCGCACGAGATCCTGGTCGTGGACGACCACTCGCGCGACCGCACCGCCGCCGTGCTCGCGACGCTCGCCGCGCGGGTCCCGAGCCTGCGCTGCGTCGTGAACCCGCGCGTGCCCGGCTTCGGCATGGCGGTGCGCGCGGGTCTCGAGCGCTTCGAGGGCGACGCGGTCGCCGTCGCGATGGCCGACGCCTCGGACCGCCCGGACGATCTCGTGCGCTTCTTCCGCCGGCTCGAGCCCGGCGACGTCGACTGCGTCTTCGGCACGCGCTGGAGCCGCGAGTCGCGCGTCGTCGACTACCCGCTGCCGAAGCGGCTGCTGAACCGGCTCGTGAACCAGGCGATCCGGCTGCTCTTTGGCCTGCGCTACGACGACACGACCAATGCCTTCAAGCTCTACCACCGCCGCGTGATCGAGGGCCTCGAGCCGCTGCTCTCGCACCACTTCAACCTGACGGTCGAGCTGCCGCTGAAGGCGATCGTGCGCGGCTATCGCTACGCCGTGCTGCCCAACGACTGGCTCGGCCGGCGCGGCGGGCAGTCGAAGCTGCTGCTGAAGGAGATGGGCTCGCGCTACCTCTTCATCGTCCTCTACTGCCTGATCGAGCGCTGGCTCTCCGCCGGCGACTACCGGCGGCCCGAGCCGGCGCCGGACCGCGACGCTTGACCGCCGCCCCGGCGCCGGCCTAGGCTCGCGCGATGGCACAGAAGCTCCTGGTGCGGATCGGGGAGCCCGTCGAGGTCGAGCTCGAGGGCCTGCGCGTCAGCGTGCGGCGGCGCGAGGTCGGACCCGACGGCGGGCACACGCTCGAGGTCTCGGGCCCCGTCGCGGGCGAGCGCGCGGAGCTCCTGCGCTTCGACCTCTTCCGCCTGGGACCGCACTACCACGTGCCGGCGAGCAACCCGGAGCAGGTCGACCTCGACCCCGCCGACGGCGACCCGCTCGAGTTCGCGCTCGACTGCCTGCGCGACCGCCTCGCTTCGCTGCTCGCCGAGGCCGCGTTCCCCGAGCTCGCGCGCTCGGTCGCCGCGCAGCCCCCCGCGGCGCTCGCGGGCTTCGCCGAGCGCGTGCGCGCCGCGGTGAAGCAAGCGCCCGAGCCGAGCACGTCCTACGAGATCGAGATCCCGGAATCGGGGACGGTCTTAAGAAATTAAGGAAATTCAGATTCTCCCCGCGCCGAGGTGGTCGCGGTCTCCCGAGGGGAGAATCTGAATTTCCTTAATTTCTTAAGACCGTCCCCGCGCGGCCCGGACGGCGAGGTGGACGACCTGGCCGTCGTCGCTGCGGTGCAGGACGGTGTTGTAGCTCTGCTCGCCGCGGTGGTTGTAGGCGTCGGGGCGGGCGAAGCTCAGGATCGCGCTCGTGCGGTAGGCGCCGAGGTCGGAGCGGGCGGGCGGCGGCGCCGCGTGCAGCGTGTCGCCGTAGTGGAGCGTGACGTCGCCCGGCCGGGCGTGGAAGTGGGCACCGTGCGGCGCGTTCGGGTCGCCGGCGTGGATCGCCTGCGCGCAGGCGCGCTGCCACGAGCCCGGGAGGAAGGTGAGCTCGCCGGTCTCGGGCGTGGCCTCGGTGAGGTAGACGGAGCAGACGAGCGTCGGGCACATCGAGGCGTGCCCGCCGAGGCCGCAGTCGCGGTGCCACGGGAGATCGCCCATGCCCTCCGCGACGCCGGGCTGCTTCCAGATCACCGTGACGCCGTTGCCCTCGCCGAGCGTCGGCACGAGCTCGAGGTCCGAGAGCGCCGCCAGCCCGAGCACGCGCGGATCGCCGCGCAGCGTCGCGAGCCGGGGCTTCGCGGCCGCGCGCGTCACGCGGCAGAGCAGCTCGCGGCCGTTCCCGTCCTTCCCCCACCAGGAGAGCTTGTCCCCCTGGCGCGCCTCGGCGCGCAGCTCCTCGGACTCGGCGAGGAAGGCGCGGATCTCGTCGGCCGCGAAGACGCCGCGGACGAAGAGGTAGCCCGCGCTGCGCAGGAAGTGCGCCATGTCCTCGCGGTCGCTCGCGAGCGGGAAGGTCGTCTCCGGGTCGAGCGGAGCGCCGCGGCGGTCGCGCAGCGCCGCTGCCTCCGCGGCGTCGTAGGGGGCGCGGCCCTGGTAGAGCGCGCGCAGCGCCGGCTCCCAGGCCATGAACTGCATCGGCTCGCCGCGCCGGCAGCGCACGCGCCCCGCGTAGAGGAGCCCGGCCGGCGCCTCGAGCTCGTGGACCAGGCCCTGCCAGTCGGCGCGGTCGAGCTCGATCACGGTGGCGGCGTCCGCGTCGCCCGCCGCGACCTCGACGCCGCCGGCGCCGACGCGATAGGTGTAGGCGCTCTCGCCGCCGATGCGCAGGGCGAGCGGCGCGAGCGAGCGGGCGCTGCGCGCGGCGAGCGCGCCGCGGCCCGCCGCGAGCAGCTGCGGCAGCTCCGCGAGGTGATAGGCGTCGAAGTCGATCGCGGGAAATCCGGCCCGGGCGGTCGAGGGCATCGCAGCGCTCCTCCTCAGGCTCTCGCGCGACGATAGCCCAGCGAACGCCTCGCATCGACTCGCGGGCTACCCCGCCGCCCGCGCCGCGACCCACGCCTCGATGCGCGCGTTCGCGGCGCGCGCCATCGCGGTGGGGAAGAGCGTGAAGCCGTGCACCGACTCGGGGTAGAGCGCGAGCTCGGCCTCGTTCCCGGCGAGCTGCCAGCGCAGCGCGAGGAAGAGGCTGTCGTCGAGCAGCGAGTCGGCCGTGCCCACCGTGAAGAGCGCCGGCGGGAGCCCGGCGAGCTCGGCGTAGAGGGGCGACACGTCCGGGTGGCGCCGCTCCTCGGAGCCGCGACCGGGGAGGTAGAGCTCGCGGTAGGTCGGCACGCCGGCGCGGCGCTGCGACGGCGTGCCGTCGAGATCGTAGACGCCGAAGACGAGGTTCGCCCCGGCGAAGGCGTGCGCGGCGCCGTGGCGGTCGCGCAGGCGCAGCAGCGTCGAGACGGCGAGGCTCGCGCCGGCCGAGGCCCCGCCGAGGATCAGGCGGTCGGTGCCGAACTCGCGCTTCGCGTGCTCGATCAGCCACAGCGCCGCGGCCTCGCAGTCGTCGACGGCTGCGGGAAAGGGGTGCTCGGGGGCGAGCCGGTACTCGACGGAGAGCGTTGCGACGCGCGCGCTCGCCGCGAGCGAGGCATTCGCACGGTCGTCCATGCGCGCCGCGCCCATGAAGAAGCCGCCGCCGTGGATGTCGAGGTAGACGGCGCGCGCCCCCGGGGATGCGAAGCTGCGCAGCAAGAGATCGCCCGCCGGCCCGCGGATCCGGCGCTCCTCGAACCCCGGGATGCCCGCGTCGCCGAGCAGCCCCCCCATCACGCGCGAGAGGTCGCGCGCCTCGGCGATGCGCTCGGGGGTCCAGCGCACCCGCGGATCTTGGTCGGGAAGCTGCGCATTGAACTCGCGGCTCTCGGCGACGTGCGCCGAGAGCGCGGGGTCGTAGAGATGGCGGAGATCCATCGCGCCCCTCCTTCGCTCGCCGCCCGCGCCGGGGCGGTCCGTGCGAGAATACCGCGGCGGGGGGGGCCGGAGCCGCGGCGGGGCGGCGCGGAGAGAACTTGGATCGGCTGCTCGCGGCGCTCGGCAACGCCTTCCTCGTCTCCTTCGCCCTCGACGCCGCGCTGACCCTGGTCGACGAGCTCCTCCGCGCGGGCCTCGGCTCGCCGCTGCTCGGACCGGCGCGCAACGCGGTGGCGCGCCTGCCGATCGCGCTCGCGCCGGCGCTGGCCGTGCTGCTGCCGCTCGCTCCGGGCCTCCCGGCGCGCGTCTTCCTGCCGCCGCTCGCCTTCCTCGCCTGGGTGGCGCTCGGTGCGCTGCCGCTCTCGATCTCGCTCGCCCCGCGCCAGGCCGGGCTCGCGCTCGGCGTCCTCCAGGTCGCCTTCGCGGCGGGGGCCTTGCTCGCGCTGCGCCACCACCGGCCGGAGCGGAGCTGGCTGCTCACGCGCCAGGGCCTCGCGCGCTCGCGGCTGCGGCCCGGCCGCGCGCTCCTCCTGCTCGGCTCGGCGGCGCTCGCGATCCCGCTCGCGCTGGCGGCCTACGGTCTGCTCGCGCTCGCCTTCTCGATCGAGCTCGCGACGGGCGGCTTCATGCGCTTCGGGCTCGACGGGATCAGCGCCGGCGAGCGCGACTACGCGCGCGGCGAACAGCAGGTGCGCCTCGTCGGCATGCTGCACCTCGGCGAGGGCGCGGCCTACCGCGAGCTCTTCGCGAGCTTCGGCCCCGACGCGCTGGTCCTCGCCGAGGGGGTGACCGACCACGAGCACCGGCTCGCCGGCGGCCTCCCCTACCAGGCGATCGCCGGCCCTCTCGGTCTCGAGGTGCAGCCGCCGATCGACGAGGCGCTCGCCGAGGTCGCCCGCGAGGAGGGCGCCGCGCCGCCGGCGCCCGAGATCGTGCGCGCCGACGTCGACGCCTCGGAGTTCTCGCCGGAGACCCTCGAGTTCCTGCGCGAGAGCGCGCGCCTGCTCACGAGCCCCGACCTCGCGACCTGGCTCGGGCGCGCGCAGGAGATCGGCGAGCGCTTCGACTCGGCGGCGAGCGAGCGCGTGCTGCACGACATCCTGACGCTGCGCAACGCGCACCTCGTCGCCGCGCTCGACGCGGCGCTCGCCGAGCGCGATCGCATCGTCGTGCCGTGGGGCGCCCTGCACCTCCCCGAGATCGAGCGCGCGCTGCTCGCGCGCGGCTTCGAGCGCCGCGAGGAGCGCCGCCGGCCGCTCGTGCGCTACGGGACGCTCGCCGGTGCGCTCGTGAAGGCGTGGAGAGCGCGCGCGGGCGCCGCGCCCGCGGATGCGGAGGCCCGGGCGCCGTCCGTCGCAGTCGCTCCGACCGGCGCCGGCTCCTAGACCGGATCGCCCGGAGACGCGGCGACGACGAGGTCGCGCGGGATGCGCGTCGCGTCGGTCTGGCCCGAGAGCATCATCGCGTTGTGCAGCTCCTCGCGCAGGCGCTCGAGCAGCTCGAGGACGCCCTCCTCGCCGGCGATCGCGAGCGCCCAGACGTAGGGCCGGCCGATCAGGACGGCGCGCGCACCCAGAGCGAGTGCGCGCAGCACGTCGCGCGCCGAGCGCACGCCGCCGTCGACGTAGACCTCGACGCGGCCCGCCACCGCGTCGACGACCGCGGGCAGCGCGAGCGCGGTCGGGATCGAGCCGTCGAGCTGCCGCCCGCCGTGGTTCGAGACCACGACGGCGGCCGCGCCCGCCTCGACGGCGAGGCGCGCGTCGTCGGGGTGGAGGATCCCCTTCAGCACCAGCGGGAGCCGCGTGGTGCGCGAGATCCTCGCGACCTCCTTCCAGTCGAGGCGCGGGTCGATCACCGCGCCGGTCGCGACCGGGCCGAAACCCTGCTCGGGATAGCCGCGATAGCGCGGCGAGCCGACCGGCGTGTCGACGGTGAGGACGATCGCGCAGAAGCCCGCCTCCTCCGCCGCGCGCAGGCGCAGGTCGGTCTGGGAGCGGTCGACGTCGCTGTAGAGCTGGAACCACTTCGGGCCCGCGCTCGCGCGCGCGACCTCCGGCGGCGGGACGGAGGCCGCCGTCGAGACGACCTGCAGCGAGCCCGCGCGCTCCGCCGCGCGCGCGACGGCGCGCTCGGCCTCCGGGTGCGCGAAGGCGTTGAAGGCGCACGGGGCCAGGAGCACGGGCGCGCGCACCGGCGTGCCCAGCACGCGCGTCGCCGTGTCGACGGCGGAGACGTCGACGAGCACGCGCGGGCGCAGGTACCAGCGCCGCCAGGCGAGCAGGTTGTGCACCGCGGTGGTGTGCGCCTCGGCGGCGTCGGCGCGCGCGGCGTCGGAGAAGTAGCCGAACGCGCCCTCGGTCAGGTACTCGCGCGCGCGCGCCTCGAGCTGGTCGAGCCCGGCCGGTAGCAGCATGGGCGCAGACTCTACCGGATCCCGTGCTCGCAGCCGCCGGGCGACGCCCCTACACTCGCCGCCCGGAGCCGCGCTTGTTTCCGCTCTACGACGAGAATCCGCACTTCCTCACGCCGGTCACGACCGTCGCGATCATCGCCGTGAACGTCCTCGCGTGGGCCCTGGTCCAGGGCCTCGGGAGCCACGCGGCGCTCGCCAGCTCGGTCTGCGAGCTCGGCCTCGTCCCGGGCGAGCTGCTGCAGCGCATCCCGCCCGGCAGCGCGGTGCCGCTCGGCGACGGGCGGAGCTGCGTCACGACGGCGCACCCCGAGTGGATCACGCTGCTCACCTCGATGTTCCTGCACGGCGGCTGGATGCACCTGATCGGGAACATGTGGTTCCTGTGGATCTTCGGGAACAACGTCGAAGACTCGATGGGGCACGTGCGCTTCGCCCTCTTCTACCTGCTCTGCGGCCTCGCCGCCGCGGCGCTGCAGATCGCCTTCCAGCCGTCGTCCGGCGTGCCGATGGTCGGCGCATCGGGCGCGATCGGGGGCGTGATGGGCGCCTACGTCGTGCTCTATCCGCGCGCGCGCATCCACACCGGCGTCTTCCTCGGCTTCTACTTCGCGCGCTTCTCCGTCTCCGCCGGCTTCATGCTCGGCTACTGGTTCCTGCTGCAGATCGTCGGAGCGGCGGCGAGCGCGAGCCGCGGCGAGGGCGGCGGCGTCGCCTTCTGGGCGCACGTCGGCGGCTTCGCCGCGGGGGTGGCGCTCGTCGCGCTCTTCCGCCGCCCGGAGCTCCTGCGCCGGCATCCCGTGCACGGCTTTGGCCCGCGCGGCTGAGATCGCGTACCCTGCGGCCTCCCCAAGGAGCTCCCCATGCGCTTCTCGTACGGCGAGTCGATGTGCGACCCCGAGCACTACTTCCCGCTGGCGATCGCCGCCGAGCAGGCGGGCTACACCTCGTTCTGCGTGCCCGACAGCCTCCTCTACCCCGAGCGCTCCGACACGAAGTACCCGTACACGCCCGACGGCAACCGCGAGTTCCTCGAGGGCAAGCCCTTCATCGAGCCCTTCGCGCTGATCCCCGCGCTCGGCGCCGTCACCGAGCGCCTGCGCTTCACGACCTTCGTGATGAAGTTCGCGATCCGCCACCCGGTGCTCGTCGCGAAGCAGGCGACCTCGATCGCGGTGCTGACGAAGAACCGCCTCGGCTTCGGGATCGGGCTCTCGCCCTGGCCCGAGGACTTCGCGGCCTGCGGCGTCCCCTGGGCGGGGCGCGGCGAGCGCATGGACGAGATGATGCAGATCGTGCGCGGTCTGGGGAGCGGCGAGTACTTCGGCTTCCAGGGCAAGCACTTCCAGCTCGACCCGATCAAGCTCTGCCCCGTCCCGACCCGGCCGGTCCCGCTCCTCGTCGGCGGCCACGCCGAGGCGGCGCTGCGCCGCGCGGCTCGCCTCGGGGACGGCTGGATGCACGCCGGCGGCGACGGCCAGGCGCTCGCGGGGATGCTCGCGCGCCTCGCGGCCCTGCGCCGCGAGTACGGCACCGAGCGGCGCCCCTTCGAGATCCACGTGATCTCCCTCGACGGCTTCAGCGTCGACGGCGCGCGCCGCCTCGAGGACCAGGGCGTGACCGACGCGATCGTGGGCTTCCGCAACGCCTACGAGCGCGACACGATGACGCTGCAGCAGAAGCTCGACGCGCTGCACGCCTTCGCCGACCGGGTGATCGCGAAGGTCTGAGCGCCCCGCGGCGCCGGCGGCAGCTCGGGCGCAGCCGCCTCGCAGGCGGCACCCGCGCGGCCCCGCGCGGATCGCCGCACGCCCCGCGCGCCGTCGGCGCCACGGCGCGCCGCCCTGCCGCGCCCCTGACCCGATAGCTGCTCGCCGCCTGCGCACGGGCTGCAGCCTGGTGAAACACAGACGTGTCGACCCGCGTTGACCCGACGGCCCGCGCGGGCGTAAGCATGTCGGGCCCGATGGGGGGCCAGAAGCGGGTCGCCGGTGCGTCCGCGACCCGTGCGAGAAACGGATCATGCACAAGCAGTGGATGCTCTCATCGGCGGCAATCGCCGCCCTCGTCGCCGGGCCGGCCGGCGCCGCCTCCGTCCAGGCCCGCTTCGGCGTGCCCGCCGCGGTCGAGTTCTCGGCCGTGTCGGACCAGTGCCAGAACAATCCCGGCCCCTTCATCACGCTCTCCGGGGACCTCACGCTCGGGGGCATCGGCGGTCGGCTCATCTTCCGCAACAACGCGCAGGGGACCCACGAGCGAGTCGAGGAGGTGAAGACCGGCGTCACGCTCCTCGCGGCCGGAGAGACGATCCATTTCGCGAAGCAGCCGCCGCAGGGGGGCGTCGGCGGGAACCCGTACATCTGGGTGCAGTTCTACGACGGCGCCTGGAAGTCCGTCTCCACGCCGATCCTGCTCGGCCGCTGCGTGCAGGGGCTGCGCGGCGGCGCCGCGCTCTTCAAGCAGGTCGCCAACGCGGCGCTCGAGATCGAGGCCTCGGGCTCGTGCACGAACCACCCCGGCCCGGAGATCTCGCTCGAAGGCGGGATCGTCCTCGGCGGCCTCAACGCGAAGCTCGTCTTCACGAACAACGCGAAGTGGACCCACGTCGCGAAGAGCGACGTCGTGGTCGACCTGGTGATCCTGCCGGCGGGCCAGGGGATCGAGTTCCCGAAGCAGCCGCCGCTCGGCGGCGTCGGCGGGAACCCCCTCATCTACTTCCAGTTCGTCGACGAGTCCGGCGCGGCGCTCTCGCCGGAGATCTCGCTCGGGCGCTGCGTCCAGCTCTCGAAGTAGTCCGCGGGGAGCGGCGTGCACCTTCGCCACGCCGCGGCGCTCGGCGCCGCGGCCCTCGCCGCAGCCGCGTCGGGCTGCGGCGAGCCCTCGCGCACCGATCCCGCTCCGGCGTCCGCGCCCGCGGCGGACGCCGGAGCCCCGGCTCGCGGCGCCGCGCCGCCCTCGGCGGCGCGGCCCGACGTCGCGGCACCGCCCCCCGGTCGCGAGGCCGGGCTCCGGATCACGTACGACGCGCCGAGCGACCGCCTCGACCTCGTCGCGCGCGACGTCCCGCTCGCGCAGGTCCTCGCGGCGCTCGTCGCCGAGACGGGCATCGCGCTCGAGGACC
>Ga0075428_100008646_pt1 | contig 11292 bp, 10 predicted proteins | sample RhiMetdeltSRZDD2_FD_75291 | JGI IMG/M metagenome (GOLD analysis project Ga0075428, IMG submission 75291) | Populus rhizosphere microbial communities from Tennessee, USA - Rhizosphere MetaG P. deltoides SRZDD2 | ecosystem: Host-associated > Plants > Roots > Rhizosphere > Soil | place: USA... | reverse complement strand
ATCGTCGATCGTGACGCCGACTTCCGGGACGCCGCCAAATACCGATCCGAGCTTGCCGGTCTCGACGTGCTGCCAGGCGAGCTCGTACGCCTTGTCGGGCAGCGGCAGGTAGCCGACCTCGGCGACGAGTGCGCCGCCTTTGGTCAGCATGAACTTGACGAATTCCTTGACCTCGGGTCGCTTGAGCGATTCTTCCTTCACATAGACGAACAGTGGCCGCGACAGTGGGTTGTAGGTGCCCTTGGTAACGGCCTCGAGGCTCGGAGAGACGGGGCCCTGGCCCTTACCGCCATCGATCGGCACGGCGCGCATCTTGTCCTTGTGCGCGGCGTAATACGCGAAACCGAAGTATCCGAGTGCACTCTTGTTGTTCTCGACGCCCTGCACGAGCGTGTTGTCGTCTTCGCTCGCTGTGTAGTCGCCGCGGCTCGCCTTCGCCTTACCGTTGACGGCTTCCGTGAAGTAATCAAATGTTCCGGAATCGGCGCCGGGGCCGAACAGCATCAGTCGCTCCGCCGGATATTCGGCACGCACCTGCTTCCAGGTCGTGACGCGGCCCTGCGCGGCCGGCTCCCACATTTTCTTGAGGTCCGCGACGGTCATGGTCTTGACCCAGGTGTTCTGCGGGTTGACCACGACGGTGAGCGCGTCGAAGGCGACGGGTATCTCGAGATACTTGATCCCGGCGGCGCGGCAGGTCTCCATTTCCTCCTTGAGGATGGGGCGCGACGCGTTCGACATGTCGGTCTCGCCACGGCAGAATTTCTTGAAGCCGCCGCCTGTGCCGGCGATGCCCACGGTGACGCGGACCTTGCCGCGCTTCGAAATCTGGTACTCCTCGGCCAGCGCTTCCGCGATCGGGAACACCGTGCTCGAGCCGTCCATCTTGATGGCGCCCTGGGCACTCGCCGAGGTCGGCGCGCCTGCGGCCATCACCCCGGCGACGAGCGCCGGCATCGCGACATTCCACCAAAGCTTCATGGGCTTACCCTCTTCGAGAAGACCGGCGACGTCCGGCCCGTATCCGATCGTGGCCGGAAGTGTGATGACCGTTCATGACAGGGATATGACAAGCGCGTGCTTGTGAGCGGGCGCGCGCTCCGCTATATACCGCCCCCTCTGCAACGTGGCACACCGAACGCACAGGAAGATGTCAGCCATATGTCAGCTGCACTCGAATTGGCGATTGAGCTGTTGCGTCGCGCCTCGCTGAGTCCCGAGGATCGGGGCTGCCTGGACGTGATCGGCAGGCGGCTTGCGGCGATTGGCTTCGACAGCGAGCGTCTGCCCTTCGGACCGGTGGACAATCTCTGGGCGCGGCGCGGACGCTCGACCCCGGTGCTGTGTTTCGCCGGGCACACCGACGTCGTGCCGCCGGGTCCCGCGGAGGACTGGTCTTCCGACCCCTTCGAGCCGCAGGTCCGGGACGGCCGGCTCTACGGCCGCGGTGCCGCCGACATGAAGAGCGGGCTGGCCGCGATGGTGGTCGCGGCGGAGCGCTTCGTCGCGCGACACCCCGATCACCGCGGCACGCTTGCGTTCCTGCTGACTAGCGACGAGGAAGGTCCGTCGATCGACGGGACGCGCCGCGTCATCGAAACGCTCGAGTCGCGCGGCGAGCGCATCGACTGGTGCGTCATCGGCGAGCCGAGCAGCCACGAGGCGCTCGGCGACACGATCAAGGTCGGACGACGCGGCTCACTTTCCGGCCGCCTGACGATCCACGGCACGCAGGGACATGTCGCGTACCCGCAGCTCGCGGACAACCCGGTGCATCGCTTTGCGCCGGCGCTGGACGAGCTCGCCGCAACCCGCTGGGACGACGGTAACGAGTACTTCCAGCCGACCGGGTTCCAAGTATCGAACATCGCGGCGGGCACGGGCGCGCCGAACGTGATTCCCGGGAAGCTCAAGCTGCGTTTCAACCTGCGGTTCTCGACCGTCCAGACCGTTGAGACGCTGCAGCGGATGGTGCTCGCGATCCTCGATCGCCACGGACTCGATTACACGCTCGAGTGGTTCGTTTCCGGGCAGCCGTTCCTGACCCGGCCGGGCGTCCTCACGGATATGGTGCTGCGCGCCGTGCGCGAGGTGACCGGGCGCGCCGCCGCGGCCTCGACCACGGGCGGGACCTCGGACGGCCGTTTCATCGCGCCGACCGGCGCGCAGGTGGTCGAGCTGGGAGTGGTGAATGCGACCATCCACAAGGTCGACGAGTACGTCAACGTCGACGACATCGACGTGCTCGCGCGTATCTACGAGCGGGTGATGGAGCTCGCGCTCACCGTCGACGCAGGTTGACGAAGAGCCCCCAGGCGCCGAGTACCAGCATCCATACCAGCACCCAGGCCGGCATGGAGAGACCGAGGAAGCGCCAGTCGATCTTTCCGCACTCGCCCGACCCCGTCAGGACCTTGGCAAGCACTTCCTTGAGCGGCAGCACCTCGAGCATGTAGTCGAGGCTCGCGCCGCATTCGGCGACCGTGCCCGGCGGCTGCGCCGTGATCCACACGTGCCGAGCGGCGATGGCCGCTCCAACCGCGGCCACCAGCGCGATGATCGTCCCCCAGGCGAGCGCGGCGCCGCCCCGCGCGCGGTGCAGCGCCGCGCCCAGAAACACGAGCGCGGTTGTAAACACGGCGATCCGCTGCAGGATACAGAGCGGACAAGGATCCAGCCCGAGCACGTGCTCGCTGTAGAGCGCATAGCCGAGCAGCGCGGCGCAGACCGCGAATCCCGCGAGGTTCCCGATCCGGCCGGCCGCAGGTCCGACCGCCTGCCCGGCCGTCACCGAGCCGTGCCAGCGCGCGCCGCGAGCGCCGAGGCGAGCTGCTGTTCCACGTCCTCGATGGCGAGGTGCCGCACGTCCTTGCCGAGCACCGTGTAGATCACGTACTCGCAGATGTTCTTCGCGTGATCGCCGACCCGCTCGAGTGCGCGCGCCACCCACAGCACGTCGAGCGCGCGGCGGATCGTGCGCGGGTCCTCCATCATGAAGGTGATGCACTGGCGCTGGATGGCGTCATATTCCTCGTCAACCAGCCGGTCGCGCCGTGCGATCTCGAGCGCGAGGTTGACGTCGAGACGGGCGAACGCGTCGAGCGCGCCGTGAACCATGGTGGCTACGAGGTCGGCGACGTGCTTGATCTCGCGGTAGCGGTCCGCCGGTCGGTCGACCGTCGCGAGCTTGGCAGCGATGTGGCCGAGCTTCTCCGCCTCGTCACCGATGCGCTCGAGATCGGTGATGGTCTTGATGATCGCAACCAGCAGTCGCAGATCCGAGGCCGCGGGATTGCGCGTCGCGAGGATCCGGTTGCAGTCGTCGTCGATCGCGACTTCCATGGCGTTGACCCGCCGATCGCGCTGCGCGACCTCCTCGCCGAGCGCGCCATCCCCGTTGACCAGCGCGCGCGTGCCATCCTGCAGCTGCTTCTCGACCAGCCCACCCATCTGCAGGACGCTGGATCGCACGCCCTCGAGATCGGCGTTGAACCTGCTGTGGATGTGGTGGGAAAGATCGGCGGTTTCCATGCATGCGCTCCGCGATGTGGCTCGTATACCTGAGGCGCGTTACAGCGGCAAGCGCTTCTCAAAAGCCGAGGCGGCTGCGCAGGGGGGTCCACGCAGCCGCCCGGCAGGGCACCACCGGCCACGCCGACGGCACCGGGGTCAGTATTTCCAGTTGAAATCGAGCTGCAGCCGGTCGTAATCGAGCTCGGTGCCGACGTCCTTGTTGAGGGTGTTGATGAAATACGTGAGGTTGACGGCGATGTTGCGCACCGGCGCATAGGCGCCACGCAGCGCCCAGCCCTCGGTGTCGGTAACGCCGTTGCCGAAGTCCGAGTCGATGAGCTGGCCGAACAGTGCGTCCTTGTCGATCGACTGGTACATCGCTCCTACTTCCCAGGTCCGGGGATTGCTCGCGCGCCCGAGGCGGAAACCAGCGTTGTAGGCCGTGTCCTCCTCGACGCCGGAGGCCATGTTCTGCGCGTATTGCCCCCAGAGCTGCAGTGGCAGGCTGCCGACCTGCGTGCTGAACTCCGCACCGAGCTCGCCGATCTCGTAGTCGAAGACCAGGATGTTCGTGATGTTCGGAGCCACGAGCGGGTAGGTCGTGTTGCCGTTGGCGCTGTTGTTGAAGAGCGGCGAATTGCCGCGACATCCGCCGCAGTTGTAGTAGTGACCGAAGGCGACGAGGTTGCTCGCATCGCCTATCGGCATCCGTAACCCCAGCTGCGCACCAAAGATAAGCGTGTCCGTGTGTTCGGCGCTGGGGTCGTCGTTGTGCTGCTCGTTCCACCACCACCCGTAGCCACTCCCGAACAGGATTCCGCGTTCGAACTTGGCCGCGATGCCTTCGGGGTTCAAGTCGCCATCGAAGAAGAGCGAATTGCCGGTCCGGTAGAAGGGATACGGCTGCTTGCCGAAGACCAGGTTCGCGCCCTGGGCGAAAGTCCAGTCGGCATATGCCAGGTCGATATCGACCTCCTTGCGCGTGGCGTTGTCGTCGAGGCTCTGGTTCGAGGATCGCGGGTCCCTGTTCTCGGCCGTCGAGAGCTGCACCGTCGTTTTCACGTTGTCGCTCACCTGGGCGTCGAGGCCGAACCGTGCGCGGATCCGGTGGCGATAGCGATCTTCCGCGTCCTCGACTGTCGTGACCCCTTCGTCGGATGTCGCGGTCCGCTCACGGTGGACCTCCTCATGCCGGTAGCGGAGGTCGCCGCGCCACTTGATCTTGGTCGCCCAGTCGGCGCCCTTGACCTTGCTGATCTCGTTCGAAGCAACGGCGGCTTCCTCGCGCAGCTCCTTCGTCTGTGACTTCAGGTAGTCCGTCTCGGCGTCCCTACGATCGACCAGCGCCTTAAGCTCGGCGTTCTCGGTCTGGAGCTCGGTGTTCGCCGCCTCGAGGCGGTTCAGCCGCTCGGTCAGCGCCTGCAGCTGGGCTTGCACGGCCTCCAGATCCGAGCGGCTGGCGGCCCCACGGGATTGGGCGTCGGCCTCTCCAGCCAGTGACAATGCGACGGCGACGGCGGTTGCCAGCACGATGTTTTTCACGATGTTCTCCTCGCTGAATGCCGATGGCGGGCTTTGATGCGACGGCTCGGCCGCGTTGGACCCCGTCGATGGGTCGCCTTTATATGTGCGTCACATTACGGATGTGTGTCAGCGCGGTGTCCGGACTGCGACACCGTCGGCGACCGGCGGATCAGGCCCGCGCGAGCGCCTCGCGCTGCGAGATCCTGCTGGCGGGGAACCGGCAGGTGAACGTGCTGCCCTTGCCTTCTACGCTCTTGACCTCGAGTCGCCCGCCGTGGCGCTGCAGCGCGTGCTTGACGATCGCGAGTCCGAGCCCCGAGCCGCCGAGCTTTCGCGACCGGCCGGCGTCAACACGATAGAAGCGCTCGGTCAGCCGCGGCAGATGCTCCGCCGCGATCCCGATGCCGGTATCGCGGAACTCCACGTTCGCGCCCCGCTCGTCGATCCACCAGCGGACATCGATGCGCCCGTCCGGCGGTGTGTACTTGGCCGCGTTGGAGAGCAGGTTCGAGAAGATCGAGTGCAGCTCCGTCTCTGAGCCCAAGAGCAGCGCGTCCGTATCGAGCGTGACGAAGACCTGCGCGGTTGGCTCGGGGCGCGCCGCGATTTCCCTGCGCAGCAACGCCAGCATCCCGGCGACGTCGACCGGCACGCGGTCGGCTTCGTTACCCGACGCTTCGAGACGCGACAGTTCGAGGAGGTCGTGGACGATCTGGCCCATGCGCTCGGACTGCCGCCTCATTTCCTGCACCGGTCCGTGCCACGCCGGGTCGAGCGCCGTATCCTCGGCAAGCGAGTCGAGATAGCCGCTTACGACGGTCAGCGGCGAGCGCAACTCGTGCGAGGCATTCGCGACGAAGTCCTTGCGCATCGAATCGAGGCGCGCCTCGGTGGTCACGTCACGCACAAGCAGCAGCTGCGGTCCGTTGGGATTGGTCGTCACCAGCCGGAACGACAGCCACAGCTCGCCGTTCTTCGTGAACCGGATACGCGGCGGGGTTCCTTCGCCGTCGCGATCGAGGTACTCGACGAAATCGGGAGCGCGGACCAGGTTGTCGATCCGCAGACCGTAATCGGCCTTGCGTTTGAGTTCGAGCCAGCGGCTTGCGGCGCGGTTGAACCAGAGTATCTCGCGGTTCGCACCAAGCAGGATCGCCCCGTCCGGCATCGCGGTCGTCATCCGGCGGAACTCGCGCAGCAGCGCGCTCGTCCGACGCTTGTGATAGGTCTTGCGGCGGTAGAGCCGGTCGACGATCGCGATGACCTCGCCCCAGAGACCCGTGAGGTCCGGGGCCGATCGCGTGGCACGCGCGCGCAGCCAGCGATCCAAGCGCAGCAGGTTGACCGCGTGCCGCAGCAGCATGAGCGCGAGCGCGACCGAGACGAACGCCAGCGGCCGGCCGGCGATCAGCCCGGCGATCAGCGCCACGGCGAGCACCGCCAGGCTTCCAACGACGAACTGCCAGGCGGGCTTGGACACCGGTATCCGGGCGCGCGCCCGCCTACTCCGGCCGCGTCGAGAAGCGGTAGCCCGAGCCTCGCACCGTCTGCACCAGGCCGTCGCGACCAGACGGCTCGAGCGCCTTGCGCAGCCTGCGGATATGCACGTCCACCGTACGCTCCTCGACGTACACATTGCCGCCCCAGACGCGGTCGAGCAATTGGCTGCGGGAATACACGCGCTCGGGGTGCTCCATGAAGAACTGCAGCAGGCGGTACTCGGTTGGACCAAGTGGGACGTTCTGATCGTCGACCGTCACCCGGTGGCTGGCGGCATCGAGTGTCACCCCGCCCGCCTCGAGTGATTCGCCCGCCGTCCCAGGCGAGGCCCGCCGGAGCACCGCGTTGATGCGCGCGAGCAGCTCGCGCGGGCTGAAGGGCTTCGTGACGTAGTCGTCGGCGCCGCCCTCCAGACCCGACACCTTGTCGTGCTCGTCGGCGCGCGCGGTCAGCATGATAACGGGCAGGTCCTGGGTGTCCTTGCTCCGCTTCACCGCGCGTGTAAGCTCGAGGCCGCTCTGGTCGGGGAGCATCCAGTCAACGAGCAGCAGGTCCGGGCGCGCATCCGCGATGCTCGCACGCGCGGCCGCGCAGTCTTCGGCCTCGCGGACTTCGAAGCCGGCCCGACGCAGGCCGAACGCGATCATGTCGCGGATCGGTTTCTCGTCTTCGACGATCAGGATCTGCTTGCCCGTCATTCCATCCACTCCGGTCGTTGCGGGCGCATTACAAGACCGAATTATTGCAGTGGCATGACAGGGCCCGCGCGGGCGGTAGCGACTTCGTCACGGACATAGATCGGCAGGGCCTCTTCCGCCGCGACGGTCCGGCCCGCGGCGAAGCACGCCGCACCGAGCCGAGCGATCGCGTCGGCACGGGGATAGAGCCCCTCATGGAGGCGCAGACCCCTGGCCGTAAGCGCCGCCCGCAGGTCGGCGTGGCGCGCGAGCCCGTTGCCGGCCGCATGCCGTGCGTCGGCACGTGCCGGGATCGATCCGGGCGGGCCTACGCGTTCGGCGTCGAGCGCGGTCACCACGCCATCCGTTCCAAGCGCAAAGTGACCCCAGTACAGCTCGCCCATCCGTGCATCGTTGCAGACCAGGACCGTGTCGCCGACCGCCCCCGGGATACGCTCCGCGACGGCAGCGAGGCTGGAGACGGGTGCGACGCGCAGCCCGGCCGCGTACGCCAGGCCCTGCACCACGCCCGCCGCGATGCGCAGCCCCGTAAAGGCGCCGGGGCCGCGCCCGAAGGCGATGCCGTGCAGGTCGCACAAGCCAAGCCCCGCCGCGGTGAGCAGTTGGTCGACGAAGGGCAGGATGAGCTCCGCGTGCCCACGTTCGGTCAATTCCTCGCGCAATGTGAGCTCGTGGTCCAGAAGCAGCGCCACCGAGCAGCATTCCGTCGAGGTGTCGAGCGCGAGCAGGTTCACGTTGCCGCCCGAGCCGGGAACTCAGCCGTGCACCGGCGCGGGCGGCAGGCCAGCGACTGCATGCGCGTGTGCCCCGGGCTCGCCGCCGAGTCGCTCGCGGAGAAAGCGCCGCACCTGATCGAGCGAACGGGTGCGCGGCATGGGCGGAAGGCTGTCGAGGAACGCGCGCCCGTAGCCCCTGCCGGTGAGTCGCGGGTCGCAGAGCATCACCACGCCAAAGTCCTGCTCGTCGCGTATCAGCCGACCGACGCCCTGCTTGAGCGCGATCACGGCCTGCGGGACCTGCTCGTCGAAGAACGGATTGCCGCCCTGCGTACGTATCGCATCGAGCCGCGCCTTGAGCAGCGGGTCGTCCGGCACGGCAAACGGCAGCTTGTCGATGATCACGACGCAAAGCGCGTCGCCGCGCACGTCGACGCCCTCCCAGAAGCTTGCCGTGCCGAGCAGCACGGCGTTGCCCGCCTCGCGGAAACTGCGCAGCAGCTGGTCGCGAGCAGCCTCGCCCTGCACGAGGACCGGCATCGGTGGGTCGCTGCCCAGCCGGCGCCGCAACTCGAGCGCGCCTTCCCGGAGGCCGCGGTGGCTGGTGAAGAGCAGGAACGCACGGCCGCCGCTCGCTTCGATCACCGGCAGCACGGCCCGGATCACCTCACGCGTATAGCCTTCACTGCCCGGATCGCCGAGCCCCTCGGGCAGGTACAGGAGCGCCTGGTTGCGGAAGTCAAAGGGGCTCTCGAACCGCAACGCGCGTGCTCGAGCGAGCCCGGCGCGACGCTTGTAATGCGAGAAGTCCTCTCCGACCGCGAGCGTCGCCGACGTGAGCACCCACGCGCAGGACTGCGCGGCGATGAGCGCACCGAGTGCCTCCGCGACGTCAACGGGCGCGTAATGCAGCCCGAGGTGGCGGGGACCCGCTTCGGCCCAGCGCACGGCCCCCGGCGCCTCGTCCGCCACCAGCTGGCGAAGCCGGCTGGCAAACTCATTCGCACGCTCGCGAAGTCGTGCGATCGCGGAACCTCCGTCGCTCGCTAGCGGAGCGAGCCCCCCGGCCAGCTCTTCCGCGGACGCCGCGAGCCCGGCGATGTCCTCGATCAGTCGATCCGGCCAGTCGGCATGCTCGAGCCGTGTGCCGGGCGGAACGCCACCGCCGAGCGACGCCAGCCGTGCCTCGACAGCCGCTAGGGCCGAGTCAACGCTGCCACCCATCTGCTGCGCAAGCAGCAGCTCGCCGGCCACGTCGCGCGTCAGCGCCGACATCTGCCGCGTGCCTATGGTGAATCCCAGGAACTGCGCCGCGATCTCCGGCAGCTGGTGGGCCTCGTCGACGACGATCGCGTCCGCGCCGGGCAGGAGCTCCCCGAACCCCTCCTCCTTGAGCACGAGGTCCGCCAGCAGCAGGTGGTGATTGACGACCACGATGTCGGCCGCCTGGGCGTCGCGACGCGCATCCAGCACGCAGCAGTCGTTGAAGCGCGGACAAGAGGCGCCAAGGCAGTTCTCGCGCGTCGACGTGACCCAGGGCCAGATCGGGTCGGACTCGCCGATTCCAGCCAGCTCGCTGATGTCGCCGCGCTTCGTCCTGTGGCTCCAGCTCTCGACGCGTGGCAGCAGGCTCGCGATCTCGCTGCGGAGCCCCCGCGACCACGCCTGCTGTGTTGCGAGCGTGAGCCGGTGACGGCAGAGGTAATTTGCGCGGCCCTTGAGCAGCGCGACGCTCGCGGGACGGCCGAGGGCCGCGCAGATCGACGGCAGATCACGGTGGTACAGCTGGTCCTGGAGCGCGCGCGTGCCCGTCGACACGATCACGCGACGGCCCGAGAGGAGAGCCGGCACCAGATATGCAAACGTCTTGCCGGTCCCGGTCCCGGCTTCGACGATCAGCGTCTCGCGGTCGGCGAGCGCGGTAGCCACCTGGCACGCCATCGCGGCCTGCCCAGGCCGCGGCGCATAGCCGGGCAGCGTCCGCGCGAGCGGACCGTCCGGCCCGAACACCTCCTCGATATCCATCCCGCGTCAGCCGAGCGTCGCCCGGAAGCGGAGCAGCGCAGTGGCTCCGGCCGGAAGCGGACGCTTGAGCAGCCACCGCACGTGCGTGTAATCGGTCGGCAGCGCCCGCCTGACCGCCTGCCCGCCGGCCGCCACCTCGAGGTCGGACGCGGCCGCGAAGGACTCACCGCTGTCGACCGAGAAATGCACGGTGGCCGCGGGGCCGACTGCAGAGCCCCCCACGTAAGTGAGCCCGTACGGCAGACGCTTGGTAACGATCACGTTGGTCACCGGCGTGCGGCCCGGGTTGGTCACCCGGATCGTGTAATGAACCTCGTCCCCCGCACGTATCCGGCTGGCGGGCACGAACCTCCGCTGCGATGCCTCGGGATCCGCCCCCGAGCTCAGCGTCTCGACGGTTACGAGCGTCGTCAGAGGACCGCTGCCGACGGCGACCGCCTCGCCCGGGGTTGTGTCGGGCGGATCCGCCCGCAAGCCGCCAGTCGCAAGCAGCAGTACGGCCAGCGTAGTCGTTCGTGCCGCCCCACCCCGTCCCGATGACGATCTCCGCATTGCGCCGCACTCTGCGATAAGCCCCTTGGCTCGGCAAGTCGATAAAAGGCGCTGCCGTGCCGGGGTCCTCGTGCCAAGGGTTTGACAGCCGGCTGGCGCCGATCTATGCTGCGCCGCAACAATTGCTGCATTGCAGCAAGTACTGCTCAAGGAGTAACGATGATGATCAGCCAGATGCAGGAATTCGCCGCCGGGAAGGCGCAGGCTCTCAGCGACGAGTTGACCCGCGTTCGTCATGAGACGATCAGGTCGGCGCGTCTGGCAGCCAGTAGCGGGGCCGAGTCCCTGAAGGCGCTCAAGACCCCGCTGCGCACGGTTGCCCGCGGCGGCGTCCGCCTTTCCACGGTGTCGCAGACAGCCGTGCAGGAGCTGATCGAGCTGCAGTCGGAAGCGCTGAGTGCGGCCCTCAACGAGTTTGCGCTCCGCCTCGAGCGCGCCGCCCGGGCGGCCGGCGTGGTCGAGCTGGTTCGGGACCAGGTTGAAATGATGCCGGCGACGCGCGCCCGTATCGCCGCCAATGCGGGCCGGGCCGTGGAGATCTTCACGAGCGCAGGCCGCGGGCTGCGGGACGTTGCTGCACAGACCTACGAGCGAGTAGCCGATTCGACAGAGAAGGCAGCCCCCGCGCGCAGCCACCGCGCGCGTCCGAAGAAGACGGTCCGCCGTGGTCGGACCCGCTCGCGCAAGGCCGCCGCCTGAGGCGACCAAGCCGACGCCGCCCGCGCTGCGCGGGCTTCCAGTTTCTCCCCCTGATTGCGCCCTCA
>Ga0075428_100008645_pt1 | contig 11293 bp, 11 predicted proteins | sample RhiMetdeltSRZDD2_FD_75291 | JGI IMG/M metagenome (GOLD analysis project Ga0075428, IMG submission 75291) | Populus rhizosphere microbial communities from Tennessee, USA - Rhizosphere MetaG P. deltoides SRZDD2 | ecosystem: Host-associated > Plants > Roots > Rhizosphere > Soil | place: USA... | reverse complement strand
GGAACCATCATGGCGCTGCCGACCACGCCGTGCATTGCGCCCTTGATCGATGCGACGGGCGACGCGCTCGAATCGTTTCGCGTCCGCGTCATGCGGCTCACCTGCATTGCCGGATTGAGCGGGTTGCCGCAGGTGAGCCTTCCGGTCGGCACGGTCGACGGGTGCCCGGTCGGACTGTCCTTCATCGCCTGGAACGGCGGCGATGAGGCGCTGCTCGATCTCGCCGTAACCACGTCCCGCTACTGCGGCGTAACGACGTAAGCTCCGGATCAATTCAACGAGCACGTGCGTCCTGGCGCGTTGTGTCACCACGTTGGCCGAATCGCGTCCGAATCAGGCCGGTTAACCGTCACCGAAAAGATCCGCCGCGTTTGCCGCTCCCGGTTTGAACCGTCGGCACGGCTGGCGCGACGAATACATGCGCCGCCGGAGGCGGCACGAAACATCCGCCGGCTGCCGACGAAACATGCGCGACATCGTGCGGAAACAAGCCCGCGTTAGGAAGGAACCGGCGACGGGCGTTGCGCGTATAGAACCGTGGAGGCTGTCATGAACAAGTTCATCCCAAGCCGCTCCGCGGCACAAGCGTTGGCCCTATCGGCTCTGATGGGCGCAACCGCTTATCTGACATTGCCGGCCCAGGCGAAAACCAGTTTCGACGGAAATTGGAGCGTGGTGATCATCACCGAGAAGGGCACCTGCGACCGCTCCTACCGGTACCCCGTGCGCATCAACGGCGGATCGGTTGGTTATGCCGGCGAAGCATCGTTCAATGTTTCTGGCCGCGTGGCGCCGAACGGCAGCGTGACCGTGTCGGTCAGCCGCGGCGAAAAGCGCGCGAACGGCTCGGGCAAGCTTTCCGGCGACTCCGGCTTCGGCTCCTGGTCGGGCGGCGAGTGCTCGGGCACCTGGCAGGCTGAGCGGCGCTCGTAAGACCGCGACGCGCAGCGCTCTCGCCTCCGCAGAATTTTCCATAGTGTGGGGCCGCGGCCGCAGGTCGCGGCCCATTCATTTTGAAGCTCGCGCGCCGTGTGGCGACCCGCTATGGTCCGCGCGCCGCCAGAAAAGGCAGAACCGCGAGCGAGATGCCATGAACACGTCGCTGGTCCAGGCGCAGTTCGGCGCCAATGCCGCCGAATATCTCACCAGCAAGCCGCACGCGCAGGGAAAGAGCCTCGATCGGCTGGTTGCGCTGGTTGCTCCGCAGCCGCACTGGCGCGCCCTCGACGTTGCAACCGGCGCCGGCCACACCGCGTATGCCTTTGCTCCCCATGTCGGGCTTCAATGGGCAACCGACATCACCGGCGAGATGCTCGACCTCGTGCGAGCCGAAAGCGGCAAGCGCCAGCTCGCCAACCTGCGCGTCGCCCACGCCAAAGCCGAGGCCCTGCCGTTCGACGATGGCAGCTTCGATCTCGTGACCTGCCGAATCGCGCCGCATCATTTCGACAGCATTGCCGCCTTTCTCGATGAGGCGCGCCGCGTCCTCAAGCGCGACGGAACCTTGGCGGTGGTCGACAACGTGGTGCCCGCGGGAAGCGTCGGCGATTTCATCAATGCCTTCGAGCGCTTCCGCGACCCGAGTCATTTGCGCGCCTGGACCGTAGAGGAATGGCGCGCGGCCCTTGGCACCCATCGATTCGCCATCGCCCACGAGGAGACGTTGGCGAAGGAAATGGACTTTGCCTATTGGGCGGGCCGCCACGACCCGACCATGCAGGCCTATCTCCGCGCGATGCTCGAGCACGCCGCACCGGCTGTGCAGCAGGCACTTCAACCGGGAACCAAGACAGGTACCCTCACTTTCTGGCTGAGCGAAGCCTTGTTCATCGCTCGGCCGGCGAACGGCTAGCGCATGTCCGGCGAAAGCCTGCCCGGGCTTGATCCGGGGTTGGGTCCCGGTTCGCCGGGCAAGAACATACGCCGCTCAACGAACCAACCCTCACCGGCTGGCGCGACGGCGTGACGCTGCCTGCCGCTTGGCCGGTCGCGCGGCGACTTCCACCTTGGCGAGCGGAGAAATGGCGGGGCCGTTCAAGGCGGTCCCGTCGATCGCGAATTGCGAGCCGTGACAGGGACAATCCCAGCAGCGCTCGAGCGAGTTCCAGTGAACGTGACAGCCGAGATGGCTGCACACTGCGGAACGCATGAACAGCTTGCCCTTTTCGTCACGATAGGCGGCGATCTTCTTCATGCCCTCGCGGATGATGGCGCCGCGGCCCGGCTTGAGCTCGTCGAGTGATCCGAGCTCGCCCGGCGCGACGTATTCGGCGAAGTTCTTCACCGTCGTTAGGTTCTCGCTCACGAACCTGGTGACCGCGTTCGCGACCTTGCGCGCTGGATCGTAGATCTCGGCCCACGGGTGGCCGCGATCGAGAATCAAGCCCGAGAGAATCATGCCCGCGAGCACGCCATGGGTGATGCCCTGCCCCGAATCGCCGGTATGAATGTAGACGTGCTCGTTGTCCGGATTGGCGCCGGTGAACGCGGTGAAGTCGACCGGCTCCATCACCTGTCCCGACCATCGATGCGTTTCGTCGCCGAGCTTGGGGACGAGATTGCGCGTCCACGCGGCGAGCGCCGCGAACCGATTTTCGGCGTCATCGGCTTCGCCGGTCTTATGGTCGGCGCCGCCGACGATCAGGTAGTCCTTGGCTTCCGTCGCTTGCTGCAGGCGCACGTAATGATATTCGTCGAGCGTGTCCCAATAGAGCGCGTCCGGGATGGTGCCGCGCGGCAATTTGAAAGCCATCGCATAGGTGCGGTACGGTGCCTGCTTGCTGTGTATGGCGACGCGATCGTTGATCGGCGAATTCGTGGCCACCACCGCATCGGCCGCGCTCACCTTGTGCCCGTCCCCGGTGGTGACCGTCACGGCCCCGTCCTTTTCTTCTACCTGCTCGACGCAGGTGTCGGCGAAGAAGCGTCCCTTCCGTCGCTCGATCGCGCGCACCAGGCCGCGCAGATACTTGAGCGGGTGGAACGTGCCCTGCCGCGCATAGCGCAGACAGCGAAGCTCGCCGAGGCCATCGAACGGCAGCCCGCGACTGTCGCTCACCTCGAGCCCCACTTTCCGCGCGGCATCGAGCTCCTGATCGAGCTCGGAAACGTCCTTGCCGAGCGCCGGGAACAGGTAGCCGTCGACGCGGCGGAAGTCGCAGTCGATCGACTCGTCCCGCTGCACGGCCTCGATGCGGTCGATCGACGCGGCCTGGCTGGCATGGAATTGCTTGGCGACGTCAAGCCCGCGGCGATCGATGAGACTGTCAGATCCATCATCGCAGACGGAGGAAAGGTGGGCGGTGGTGCGCGCCGTCATGCCGCTGCCGATCTTGCCGCGGTCGAGAACAACCACGCTCTGTCCGCGCGCCGAGAGCTCGTAAGCGGTGGACAAGCCGGCAATGCCCGCCCCGATGATCACGGTATCGGCGGTCACATCGGATTTGAGCTTGGACGCATCCGCGGCGACTTCCGTCTCCATCCACAACGATCGCGTACGTTCCTGGTCCACATTCATGACGCACCTCCGGTCGGAGGGGAACGCAAGGGCGCCAAGGCGAGTTCCGCTTGCAACCGGCGACGTCGGCTGCTCTGCTGGATCCACGCGCCTCCTTCTCGCGCGTCGGATGAATCGAATGCATGCGCGGCATGTTCTGATACTGGCGGCGATCGCCCCGCTTGTCTGGCCGGGGATCGGGCTTGCTCAGACGGAGCGGATCGGCCCCGGCGGGATACCGATGGCCCCCGGCCCTTCCCAGCCGCGCGACTTCACGCCCGGCGGAATTGGGCCGGGCGGCGTTCCGGTCGCGCCGGGCCCCGCGGCACGCGATACGATGATCGAGCGCATCGGTCCCGGCGGCGTTCCCCTCGCCCCGGGTCCCGCTGGCAATGTCGGCACCGGGCCGACCCTGCCGCATGTCAGCGCGGCGCCTTCGTCGCGCAATCTTTCGACCACGATCCGCACGAAGCGGCGCCCGATTTATCGTGGCAAAAGCAAGCGGCACCCGAGAACGAGTCAACGGTGAGAAAATAAAAGCCCCGGCGAGCCGGGGCTTTCGCTTGTGGTGCCTATCGCCGGTCAAAATCCCTGGATCGAGTCGGCATCGCGGTAGAGTTGCAGGCGGATATTCGGGTCGGGATCCGCCCCGACCACGCGCCCATGCTCATCCTGGACCACGTTCGGCGCACGGAAGACAGCGCGCGGCGCGCGGCGAGGCGTTCCTGGCAGGACCTGGGCAAACGCGCCCTCGGCGCTTTGATAGGAACCCGAAGCCGCGGGGGCGGCTATATTGCCGGAGCCAACGGATGGATCGAACGACTGAGCCAAAGCCGGCGACGCGAGCGCCAGCACCGCTGAAACAGCCAATACAATCTTCTTCATCTCACTCTCCAATTCTCTTCAGCCACCCAGTGGCGCGGCTTATGTGCACCGCAGCATGAAGTTGTGCAACGCAACAAATTGTGAGGAGGCGTGATGGCGACGTGAGCCGGCGTGAGATCGCGTGAACGGTTCACAGGGCGGCGATCTTCCGACAGACCCGCTTCGCGGCGTCTTGGTCGCCCGCCCGAAAGCTCAGGACAATGCCGCGATGCCTCCGCAGCGTTGGGCTCACCGCACCAGTTCACGCATCGCGCCGTCCAAACCTTCCAGCGTCAAAGGATACATGCGGTTGCCCATGAGCTGGCGCACCATGCGGATCGACATCGTGTACTCCCACTGGTGCTGGGGCACGGGATTGAGCCACACGCAGGCCGGATAGGTGCGCGTCACGCGCTCGAGCCAGGTCTGGCCCGCTTCCTCGTTGAAATGCTCGACCGAGCCGCCGGGTGAGGTGATCTCGTAGGGCGACATCGCCGCGTCGCCGACGAACACCACTTTGTAATCGTGCGGATAGGTGTGAAGAAGGTCCCAGGTCGGTGTCGTCTCCTGCCAACGTCGGCGGTTCTCCTTCCACACCCGTTCATACAGGCAATTGTGGAAGTAGAAATACTCCATGTGCTTGAACTCGGAGCGCGCGGCCGAGAACAGCTCCTCCGTGGCCTGCACGTGCCAGTCCATCGAGCCGCCCACGTCGAAGAACAACAGCACCTTCACGGCATTGTGCCGCTCGGGCCGCATCTTGAGATCGAGATAGCCGCGCTGCGCCGTCTCCTTGATGGTGCCGTCGAGATCGAGCTCTTCCGGCGCGCCGGTTCGGGCGAACTTGCGCAGCCGCCGCAGCGCCATCTTGATGTTGCGGGTGCCGAGCTCGACCTCGTCGTCGAGGTCCTTGAACTCGCGCTTTTCCCATACCTTCACGGCGCGGAAATGCCGGTTCTTGTCCTGGCCGATGCGCACGCCTTCCGGATTGTAGCCCCACGCCCCGTATGGCGAGGTCCCGGCGGTGCCGATCCATTTGCTGCCGCCCTGATGCCGTCCCTTCTGCTCGGCCAGCCGCTTGGCGAGGGTCTCGAGCAGCTTGTCCAGCCCGCCCATCGCCTCGATCTGCCGCTTCTCCTCCTCGGTGAGATATTTTTCCGCCAGCTTCTTCAGCCACTCGATCGGAATATCGGCGGCCAACGCTTCGTCCAGGTGTTCGAGGCCTTTGAACACCTCGCCGAATACGCGATCGAATTTGTCGAGGTTGCGCTCGTCCTTCACCAGGGCGGCGCGGGAGAGATAGTAGAAGTCCTCAACGCGCCGGCTGGCGAGGTCGGCATCCATCGCCTCCATGAGGGTAAGGTATTCGCGCAGCGTCACCGGCACGCCGGCGGTCTTGAGCGCGTTGAAGAAGGCAACGAACATTCTTGTCCTCGTGCCGCAGCATAGCCAAAACCGACGCGATCGGCACGAACGCAAGGACCCTGCCTGCCCTGATTTCGTCCCGCTCGATGCGCTAGAACCCGGGCCGGCAGGAGGTCTCATGTATCGGATCGTTGCGGGCTTGGTCGCGGCCCTGGTCGTCACGATGGCCAGCGGCCCCGTCGCGGCGCAGGTCGGATTCACCGCTGAGATTTCGATTTCCTGGGAAGTGAAGAACCGCTTTCGCCTCTTTCGCTACGAAAGCGACTTCCTCCGGCATGTCGATGCCGAGCGCGGCGACGGCATCGTTGCCGCCGAACAGCGGCTGGCGCGGGCGACCGACGGCCAGGGCTGGGCCCGCACCATGCTCAACGGCTTATGCGTCGACGCTTCCGGTCGCCTCCTCGAGACGTGCGAGCGCGATGGCGAGAAAGAGGCCTATCTCGCACCGACCGATCATCGGGTGGGTGTCGTCGTGCAGCACGCGCTACCGGGAGCAAGCTGCGCCTGGACATTTGAAAACGGTGAGGACCCGGCACAGGCGGTGACCGTTCCCTGCGAGGAGGAGGTGCGGCTGCGGGTCCGCTACGGTCGCCCCACTTTGGCGACTGCCGATATTCCCCTGGCCGACGGGACGATCAGACGCGCGACCGCGGAGATTCTGGTGCGCGACCTGCTCATCGCCGGCCTTGGCGATTCGATCGCCTCGGGCGAAGGAAATCCCGACCGCGCCATCGCGCTCACCGACGAGGGCTTCTGCTTCCGCCGCTTCCTCGGCACCGCGCGCAGCGACTACTACCGTCCCGGTCGCGCCGGTTACCGCGGCAACCGGAGCTGCGAGGCGAGTGCGGCGTCTGCCGCGACCGATCAGCAGGACTGGGCCAAGCACCGGGCGCGCTGGATGAACGCCGCCTGCCATCGTTCGCTCTACGGGTATCAGGTGCGCACGGCCCTGGCCCTCGCCGTGCAGGAGCCGCATGTCGCGGTGACGTTCCTTCCCCTCGCCTGCACCGGCGCGCGAATCGGCCGGGGATTGCTCGACGCGCAAGGTGCGAGCGAGATCGTGTGTCCGCAGCGCGGCTCCTGTCCGCGCACCGTGCCGGCGCAATTGATTGCGCTGCGCGATGCGCTGGCAACCGCCCGCCGCCAGCGGCCCGACCGCAGCCTCGACCTCGTGCTCCTGACCATCGGCGCCAATGACATCCACTTCTCGGAAGTGGTGGCGAATGGGATCCTCGATCGCTCGGCCGAACGCGTGGTATTCGAGCGCGGCGGCCTGATCGCCTCGGTCGAGGAGGCCGACAGGGCGCTCGCCAGCCGGCTGCCGACAGATTTTGCGCGAATGCGCGCGGCGCTGAAGACGCTGGTCGGTGACCTCAAGCGCGTCGTCTTCGTCTCCTACAGCAATCCGGCTCTCAACCCCGAAGGCACGGCCTGTCCGAGCGGCCGCAACGGCTTCGACATTCATCCCGCCTTCGCGGTCAACGGCGAGCTGGTGCGCCAGGCCAACGAGTTCGTCGACAGGAGATTTCTCCCCGCCATCAAGGCGCTGGCACTGTGCCAGGGCGGTGCCATCTGCAACGAGGCCGCCGACCGCATGACCTTCGTCGATGCGCATCAATCCGCTTTTGCCGAGCACGGGTTCTGCGCGCAATCGGAGAGTGACCCGAGCTTCGACCAGGAATGCTTCGCGCGCGACGGCCAGAGCTTTCACAACAGCCCGGTCGAAGGCGCCGCCCAGCCGCTGCGGTGCGGCCGCAGCGTGCGTGAATTCCGCGCCTATGCGCCCCGCGCGCGTTGGATCCGCACCGCCAACGACAGCTACTTCGCTGCCATGACCTATCCGGAAGGATTGGGCCCCGCGCAGCCCGCGGACATTCACGATGCGACATGGGGCGTGGCAAGTGCCGTCTACGGCGGCGCCGTCCACCCGACCGCCGAGGGTCATGCCGCCATGGCGCAGGCGGCGCTGCCGCAGGTTCGCAGCGTGCTGGGTCTTGCCCGGCCCACCCCTCCCGTGCTGGTGGAGCCGCTGCCGCCGGCATCACAATCGCAGTGACGCGAATAGCGAGATAACGAGTAGCGAATAGTTAAGCGGCGCCGCCTTCCGGCAGCATCCCTATTCACTATTCGCCGTTCGCTATTCGCTGGAGATCACGCGACGCCGAGTTTCTTCTGCAGGCTGGTCGACGACGTCGTGTATTGGAACACCAGCCGCTTATCCGGATAAACGTAGCGGTGGGCCTTCTGCGCCATCAGCGCGACCTCGTGGAATCCGGAGAGGATCAGCTTGAGCTTGCCCGGATAGGTGTTGATGTCGCCGACGGCGAAGATCCCCGGCTCGTTGCTTTCGAATTTTTCGGTGTCCACCGGGATCAGCTCGCCTTCGAGCTTGAGGCCCCAATTGGCCACGGGACCGAGCTTCATGGTCAGGCCGAAGAACGGCAGCAGTGCATCGCAGGCAATGTTGAAAGTCGAGCCGTCGTTGCGTTTGACCACGGCGCAGTCGAGCTTCCCAGCCCCGCCTTCGAGGCGGGTCACCTGACCGAGAACGAAATCAATTTTTCCCTCGGAGACGAGCGCCATCATCTTGTTGACGCTGTCGGGCGCCGCGCGAAATGCGTCGCGCCGGTGCAGCAGGGTCAGGTGACTGGCGAGCGGAGCCAGGTTGAGCGTCCAATCGAGCGCTGAATCGCCGCCGCCGACGATCAGGATGCGTTTTCCGCGAAACGCTTCCATCTGGCGCACGGCATAATGCACCGAGGTTCCCTCATAGGCTTCGATCCCGTCGATCGGCGGACGCTTGGGCTGGAACGATCCCCCGCCGGCGGCAATGACGATCACCTTGGCCTCGAACACCTTGCCGGCGTCGGTGGTGATGCGGAACAACGGATCGCCGATCCGCTCGATCGTCTCCACCATCTCGTTGAGATGGAAGGTCGGCCCGAACGGCTTGATCTGCTCCATCAGGGCATCGGTCAGGCCCTGGCCGGTTATGTAGGGAATCCCCGGAATGTCGTAGATCGGCTTTTCCGGATAAAGCTCGGCGCACTGACCTCCGATCTTGTCGAGAATGTCGATCAGGTGCGCCTTGATGTCGAGGAGGCCGAGCTCGAAGACCGCAAACAGGCCGATCGGCCCGGCGCCGATGATCAGTGCGTCGGTCCGGATCGGCTCCACATTGAATCGTTCTACCTTCATCAATCATAACCACTGTGTAATCGGCGTCTGGTGCCTAACCTGGCGCCCGCTGTTGGGCGGGGAACGCCCTCGGTCCCGATCTCGCCCTGTCCCGCAAAGATCGCGGAAGCTGCCTAGCGGCATCTCCCGGCGGATGTCGGCCGACTGTCTAGCCGTCCCGCGCGGTGGGGAAAAGAGCTTCGCTCCGCATCGACCAAAGAATTGCCGCTGCTTGAATCATTTTGACAGACATCCCACGCATCCGCTTGCAGCGGCAGGCGAAGCTGGCCGTTCGGTGGTGGAATTTAGCGGCCCTGGTACGACGGGGTACGAACCACCAGCCCGTCCAGCTCCTCGGTGACCTGGATCTGGCAGGACAGCCGCGAGTTCGGTTTGGCGTCATAAGCGAAATCGAGCATGTCCTCTTCCATCGGCGATGGCTCGCCGGTCTTTTCCACCCACACCTCGTCCACATAGACGTGGCAGGTCGCACACGTGCAGGAGCCGCCGCACTCGGCGACGATCCCGGTGATGCCGTTGCGCAAGGCCGTCTCCATGACCGTGGAGCCGAGCTCGGCGTCCACCGTATGGGACGTGCCGTCGTGCTCGATGTAGGTGATCTTGGGCATGGCCTACCAACGGATCTGCCGGACCTTTCACGCCTGGCGAGGGGGCACCGTGACCACCAGCCCCTCAAGATCCTCCCTGACCTTGATCTGGCACGACAGCCGTGACGAAGGCCGCACGTCGAACGCAAAATCCAGCATGTCTTCTTCCATCGGCGACGGTTCGCCGGTTTTCTCCTGCCACCCCTCGTCGACATAGACGTGGCACGTGGCACAGGCGCACGCGCCGCCGCATTCGGCCTCGATGCCGGGCACATTGTTCTTGATCGCGGTCTCCATGACGGTGGAGCCGACCTCTCCCTCGACGGTGCGGGAGGCCCCATCGGACGTGATATAGGTGATCTTGACCATCGTGGAACGAACGGAGCCGAACGGCCCGGCAGGCGCGTCGAACGTGGGACGGGCCGCCTCTATAATGGCTTGCTCGGTACCGGGCAAATGCGCCCGTCAGGACGCTCGAAACGCCCTAGTGCCGCGAACCCGCCTGTTGCAAAGGCGTCCGAACTTCGGACCAGTGCCTTCGGAAGGAGGCTAGTGCGCGCGCAACAGGTCGGCAATGAAGTCGCGGGCCTGCTCGGTGGCCGCACGAAGTTCGGCAAGCGCCCGCGTGAGATCGGCCGACGCCGACACGTCGATGAGTTCGAGGGCTTCCGCAGCACGGGCCACATGAGCGGCGCCGATCGCCCGTGCCGAGCCTTTCAACGTATGTGCCAGTGAGGCGACCGCGTCCGCCGACGCCGCTTGCATCCGCGACATCAGGATCATCGCCTGGCGATCGAACAATTGCAGGACCTCGCGCTCCAGGCTGCGCTCGCCGAGCGTCATGCGCGCGAGATGCACGAGATCGATCGGCCGCTCGACCGATGCCACGCGCGACGACCGGGTTGCCAGCGAAAGCTCCGTCATTTGTCCTCCCCGACGCATTCGTCCCTTCCTTCGACTGACGTTTTGGCCGGCAATGGGCCAAAACCGGGTAAATCCGGGGCCATTGCGGTCTTTGTTGAAGGCAGCCAAACACGGGCTGGTTAACAGGGGATTAATTCGCCCGATCAGGAGCTTGCCGGGCCCGGCGCGAAAGGGCTTCGCGAAGCGGCGCCGCCCGGTTGCCAACGACCGGCGGAGTCGGGGCCACCGTTGGACCGGAGGGGCTCGGGCCTGCTCGGCCCTGCGGGGCGCCGGAGGGCGACCAGGGTCGGGGCCTCGCGGCGGCAGATGTTTCGGGGCCTCGCGGCGCGCAGATGTTAACGATGATTAAAAAGAGGTTAACAATCCATTTCTTTCGGCCACACAGAGCGATAGGATGACCGAGCGGCGGTCGGAAGTCCTTGCGGCACTCCGGGGCCTTGCTGCCGGCGGGGCGCCGAATACGCGCGCCCATCACCGCCGGAAACGAGAACGATCCGGACGAACGGTCCGAGGGGACAGTTGTGTGGGGGACGTGAGACGGACATGGCGAACAATCCGAGAAAGATAAAGGATCCGACCGAGGCGGCATTGTCGGCGATCCAGGATGCCCTCAACCTCCGCGAATCCCCGACGCCGGCCCCGCAGCCCGCTGGAGAGCCATCGGTCGGCCCAACGCCTGGTCCGACCGACCTGGATTTCGGGGCGTCGCCGCGCGCTTCCGGCCTTGATGAGGAGCTCTTCCGCGGCGAGCGCGACGTCCAACCGCTTCTGCCCGGCATTCAGGAAACCTCGCAACGGC
>Ga0075428_100008643_pt1 | contig 11294 bp, 10 predicted proteins | sample RhiMetdeltSRZDD2_FD_75291 | JGI IMG/M metagenome (GOLD analysis project Ga0075428, IMG submission 75291) | Populus rhizosphere microbial communities from Tennessee, USA - Rhizosphere MetaG P. deltoides SRZDD2 | ecosystem: Host-associated > Plants > Roots > Rhizosphere > Soil | place: USA... | reverse complement strand
CACTTTGCCAGATCAGGCTCCATCACTTGCTCACCCATTCGTCGGGGCTGGCCGATTTTCTCGGGCCGTCCGCCGAACCGCGAGAGTATTCCGTCGACGAGGACTACCAGCCCCTTTCGCGGGAGGAGCTGCTCGACCGAATCTTTCGTTCTCGACTATTGTTTCCCCCCGGGGAGCGTTGGTCCTATTCCAACGCGGGCTACAGCCTCCTGGCCGCCATCGTCGAGCTAACGGCCGGTGACGGATTCGAGGCTTATCTTCGTCAGGCATTACTCCGGCCCTTGGCAATGCACGACACCGGGTACACCTTTGGGACGTCGGAACATTCGCGCGTCGCATCAGGCCGAATCGGGGACTCCGACTGGGGCCGACCGGTGGACAAGGCGGAGAGCCCCTCGTGGAATCTTCTCGGCAACGGCGGGCTGCTGACGTCCATTGCGGATCTCGTTCGCTGGCAAGCAGCGTTTTGTCAACTCGCGGATGACATGCTCTGTGGAGCGGCAAATCGCCGCATCGTCGTCGAGCCAGATCTGGATATCTGGTGTGGCCGCGGCGTGTTTCTTTGCGACACCGGTTCGAATCTGGGACCGGTGGCTTACCACAACGGAACCAATTTGGCGTTTTCCGCGACGGTGCGCTGGTTTCCCGCGCTGAACCGGTTCCTGGCCGTCGTCGGCAACCAATTGGACCACTCGGCGCTGGAGGTGGCCCGAACACTTTCGGATTGCTGGAAAGCTTCGCAGCCGACTTGAGGCGCGTTCAGGACAATCGAGTCGCTGTTCCTGCTTTCGACCGACGTTACGTCGCCGCAGAAGTCGGTGCGCGGGCGAAGACCTGGTCGTAAGCGGCCAGCGCGCGACCACCGATCCGCTCGGCCATTTGGCGATACGCCTGCCGACGGTAGTCCCACCCAAAACGCGAGCGGGGCGCCTGCTCGAGCCAGTCGAGCAGGTGCACGCAGCACAGGTCGTCGAATTCGCGCCGCGTCAGGGACATCGTTTCGCCGCTGTCGCGATTGCGGAGCAGGAATGGCTCGTCCGCCTGCCCGAGCAGTTCGTCCAGCGACGCGCGGTCCATGACGCAGTTCCAGTACGCCAGGCGCTCGGCCCGGCTGCCGATCAACTCGGCCAATTCGCCCCGCCGAGACAGCGGCAGCTTGAACCCCTGGAATTTCTCCGTGCCGTAGATCGAATGGAACAGGCCGGCCACGCACAATTCCTCCTCGCAGCCGCTCGTCTGCATCAGCTTGTAAACGCTGATCAGGTGGGCCAGGTAGTTCTTTTGCGTGTGGGCGATCTGCTCGATTCCCAGGCCCGTCAGAAAATCGGTCAACTGCTTGAAACTCGCGGGCATGTGTGTCACGCCTCCGACAAATGGTACACCGGGCTGATCGATCGCGGCCTGACGGCTCAGCATATCAGCCGCCGCACGCGTATGCCCAGTCAACGGGCTCAATTCATTTGACTTTTGCCACATCGCCGTGGATAACAGGCGAAAGACATTCGCGGAGGATTGCCATGCGCGATTTTTTGCATGCTGTTCCAGTGGCCGTCATTGCTCTTTGTCTGGCGTGCGGCGCGATCGCCCAGCAGCCTGCGGCCAAGGCCAAGGCAAAGAAGGCGAAAGCCCAGGTCGAAAAGATCGATCCTTGGGGTCGTCCGGAAGGGAGCATCGTCGACCAGGCAGCCCGCTATTACGTCTGGTACGACGACAGCGGCTGGCACGTCCGCAGCACGGCCAAGGGGCAACGCACGTTCCACGGCACCATTTCCGTCAAGGACGCCCGCATCAAGTCCTGCGTCCCGATTGGCCTTAAGGACGGCAAACAGAAAGGGCAGCCGGACGCCTGGCGTGTGAATGAGAAACGAACCCAGTTGACGTTTCGCTTCAAGACCAGCACAAAGTCGGACGGTTTCGATATCGACGTGGAGGGGGACGGCACGATTGAGTTCGAGCTGGCCATCGACAATGAGCAGAAGCCGCAAGCGATCTTTGTCGGCGAGAACAAGCGTCATCCGGCCAAGAGCCCATTCAGCCAGCCAGCAGCGCCGGCCAAATCTGGACAGTGACATCGTCCGTCGAACTCAGCGGGCCGCCGCGACCTTGGACCGAATCAGCTCATCCAGCTCAGCTTTCAGCCGCGGCAAGATCTGGTCATAGGGAAATGCGCCCAGCTCGGCGCTTCCCCGCTTGAGGTTCACGAAGTTGGGACCACACCATAGACCCAGGTCCGCGTCGTCGGTCTCTCCGGGGCCGTTCACGCGGCAACCCATGACGGCAATTGTGATCGCATGGTCCTTGGCGTAGGCCGTCATTTCCTTGACCTGCTCGGCCAGATCGATAAATGCCTGATTCTCCACCCGCGAGCAGCTCGGACAGGAGATGATGTTCAGCGTCGGTAAACCGTAGGTCACCACGCTTCGCACACGGCCGGCGTAGATATCTGCCAGAATTTGCCGGCCGGCGGCAATCTCTTCGGGCTTGCGGGGATTGGGGACGGTCAGCGACACGCGGATTGTGTCGCCAATGCCGCGGCTAATGAGCTGCTCGAAGGCGATGCGGGTCTTGATGATGCCATCGGGGGGCAGGCCGGCTTCGGTCACGCCCAGGTGCAGCGGCACGTCGGGCCGCTTGTCGGAAAAGCGGCGATTGACCTCGACGACTTTGGCGGGGTCCGAGTCCTTGAGCGAGACGTTGTACTGCGTGAAGCCCAAGTCATCGAGCAGCTCGCAGTGCTCCCAGGCCGACTCGAGCATCGGCGTGATCGAATCGGCCGGATCGTACTTCTCTTTCTTGGCCGGATCGACGCTGCCGCAGTTGACGCCGACGCGGAGGGCGCAGCCGCTGTTCGCGGCGACCTGGGCGATGTACTTGACCTTGTCCTGCCACGGTCGCGTCGGCTCGTGATGGTAAAGATGCCCGGGGTTATAGCGGACCTTATCGACGTGCGGGGCGACCAGCTCGGCCAGGCGATAGTTTTCCTGAAGATCGACCGACAGGTTGGCCCTGGTCTGCTTGCGGATTGCGGCCAGCGCCTCGGCGTCCTTTTTGCTATCGACGGCAATCCGCACGACGTCGGCCCCGGCCGCGTGCAGGGCGTTCACCTGCTCAACCGTGGCGTCAATGTCCTGGGTATGCGTGGCCGTCATGCTCTGGACGGCGATAGGGTGCCCAGCCCCGATCACGACTGAGCCGATGCGCACGCTGCGAGTCGGGTTGCGATGGATCTCGATCGACATTCGGTCGGAAATAAGCGTGTAAGGGGAGACGAAGCGGCCCGGCTCAAGCACCTGCTAGCTGAGTTTGATGCTGATTCACGATTCATTTTGTGTAACCGCAGTCGCTGGGGCAATGTCACCGGCGGTCAAAACTGCCCATTTTCGCTCTTGCCCGGCAGTTTTACTCAAGTTACTCTCCCGCCCGCACTTGGACTTCTCTTCGCATCCCCCTTGGCCACAGCCCATGGCGGCCTACCGACCTGCTGACCTTCGACGGACGGTAGTGGCGACGTCGCTGATTGCCGCGGCCCTCTGCGGCAGCGGCTGCGGCATGGTTTCCCGCCAGCAGAACGTGTCTGGCGTGAGGTATTTTCAGCAGGGGCAATACCCCGCGGCACTGCGGCAATTCCAGCAGGCGGCCCAGAGCGACCCAAACAGCGCCGATGCCAAATACAACCTGGCGGCCACGACGCACCGGCTCGGTCTTCAGAACCGCGACACGAACCTGATGATCCAGGCCGAAGGACTGTACAACGAGTGCCTCGACCGCGACCCGAATCACGTGGCCTGCCACCGCGGGCTGGCCGTGCTGCTGACCGAGACGGGACGAGTGCCGCAGGCGTTTACGCTGCTGCGGAACTGGAGCGTGCAAAACCCGAACCTGGCCGACGCACGGATCGAGATGGCGCGGCTCTACGAAGAATACGGAGATTTGACAACCGCCGAGGCCCAATTGCAGCAGGCGCTGCAGGTAGACGTCAATAGTGCTCGGGCCAACGCGGCACTCGGCCAGATTCGGGAGCGCAAGGGGGACTACCAGCAGGCCTTGATCAACTACCAGCGGGCCTATGCGCTCAACAGGTCGCAGCCCGGGGTCTCCGAACGGATCGCCCAGTTGCAGCGGCAGACTGGCAGCGCGGGAATTTCGGCCAGCCTGCCCGTAAATTCGCCGCGGAACGCGTCATTGCCGCAGCGCGGGCTGAATTACTAGCTGGCGGCAAGCGAGATCTCTTCCCCACGCAGAAGAAACCAGGCCGGCTGCCAACTTATGCTGCGCGAGTTACGACTCGCCACCGAAAGAGCAGCCGGCCCGTATGGACGCCGCCAGGGCGGCGTCACTTCTTGCGAGTATACTCGATCGTCATCATCGACGTTTCTTTGCCATCCGGCAGCGTCATGAACATCTCGAAAGTGTGGTGATCCTTGTCGGTGTACTTGGTGACCAGGCGGTGCTTGGCCATTGTGCCGTCAGGCATTTTCCCTTCGCCGGTCATGGTCATCGTCTTGGTCTTGGCGTCGTAGGTCCCTTCCAGAATCATCGGCGAAGTCGTCATCGAGTCCACCCAGATGGCCACATACTTCTTCTTGCTCGCGTCGTAGCTGTCCAGGCCTTTGCCCTGGAACTTCGTCCCACCGAACTCCCCCTCGAAGTTCGTGGCCAGCCACAGCCCGCCGCATTCCATCTTCGACACCGAGGCGCCTTTGGACTCCGACCCATCGGACGTTTTGCACAGGGCAAGCCACTCGCCCTCGGTTTGCTTCAGCACGTCGTGCTCGGGTCCAGGCTGCGGGAATTCCTGAGCCGTGGCGATCGACAACGATGCCAGGAGGAGGGGAATCGCGAGACCACAGGCGCGTGTCATGGCAATACTCCTGCAAAAAGTGAAAACCGCCGGCAATCACGGGATGACTGGGATTGCCGGTGAAATGTCGCAGAGCCGAAAAGTCTATGGGGCTGGCGATCATTGTCAAGCGCGACACATGCTCATTTCTTCATGTTTGGCGCACCTGCCTCGTGGAGCCTTAACGATCGACCGACAGTCGGCGCCAATCGGGCCGGGCAGTGGCAACTTTCATCCCCGGCGGCAGTTCTGTATGATATCCACCAATTCCGGCAATCAACCTGGCTTTTCCGGTCGCCAGTCCCGTCGGCGCAATAGTCACCAAGGACGCGCACATGCTCGAGTACCTGATGCTGCTGGCCCAGCAGGAAGACGACAACTCGCTCAGTTTCATGCTGCTGCTCGGATTGGGATGTGCGGGGCTGTTCGTCCTGTTCATGTTCATCGTGCTAATTGCGTTTGCCATGTATGGCAAACTCTGGTTCCAGGCGTACATGTCCAGCGCCGACGTGAGCATGATGAGCCTGATCGGCATGGGCTTCCGCCAGGTCAATTCGCGCGTCATCGTGCAGGCCAAGATCATGGCCGCTCAGGCGGGCCTCGATATCAACCGCCGCACCGGGACCAGCACGCAGCGGCTGGAGGCCCACTACCTGGCCGGCGGCAACGTGATGAACGTGATCCATGCCATCATCGCCGCCCACCGGGCCGGCATCGACCTGGACTTTGACCGGGCCGCCGCGATCGACCTGGCCGGCCGCGACGTGCTCGACGCCGTGCGGACGAGCGTCCACCCAAAGGTCATCGACTGTCCCGATCCGCGCCGCAGCACGTCCGACGTCCTCTCCGCCATCGCCAAGAACGGCGTCGAGCTGCGCGTCAAGGCCCGCGTCACGGTTCGCACCAACATTCTGCGGCTGATCGGCGGCGCGACCGAGGACACCGTCATCGCCCGCGTCGGCGAAGGGATCATCACCTCGATCGGCTCGGCCGCAACGCACGAGGAAGTGCTCGCCAACCCCAACCGAATTTCCCGCGCCGTGCTCGACCGGGGGCTCGATAACCAGACCGCGTTCGAGATCGTGTCGATCGACATTGCCCACGTCGTCGTCGGCGAAAACATCGGCGCCCGCTTGCAGGCCGACGCGGCCGAAGCCGACACGCGCGTCGCCCGGGCCAAGGCCGAGCAGCGGCGGGCGGAAGCCATTGCCGCCGAGCAGGAAATGAAGGCCAAGGTGTCGGAAAACCGGGCCAAGCTGGTCGAGGCCGAGGCCCAAGTGCCGATTTCGATGGCCGATGCGTTCCGCAAGGGAAATCTGACCGTGGCCGGCAAGTAAAACGGAATTGATTCCGTTTCGTCGTATTGCATACTGTGATCTGTGTCGCCGACGGACCGGATCGAAATCCGTTCTGCGTCGAAACAAGTCGCATCGAGGAGTCGCACCATGATTGCTTGTCTCGTGCTCGCCGCTGCGCTGGCCGCGGAACCGACCCCCGCGCAAGTGGAGCTGCTCAAGACCTTTCGCAGCGAGTTCATCGAAATCACGCCGGGGGAGGGAAAGTTCCCCCGCTCCTTCGTCATGGGGTCCGACTCTTCAGAGGCAGCGGAGAAACCGGCGCATCAGGTTACGTTTGGATACCGCTTCGCGATTGCCAGGTACGAAGTGCCGCAGAACCTGTGGGAAGCGGTGACGGGAGACAATCCCAGCAAGTGGAAAGGCCCTCGCAATTCGGTGGAGATGCTCTCCCGCAGCGATGCCGCTGCGTTTTGCCGCCAGGCCACCGAGCTGATGCGATCGGCCGGACTGATCGGCAAGGATCAGCTGGTGCGCCTGCCTTCGGAAGCCGAATGGGAATACTGCGCTCGCGCCGGCAGCACCACGAAGTTTTCCTGGGGGGATGACGTCGCCGCGATCAACGACTACGCCTGGTACACCGGCAACGCCAAAGGTAACGATCCGCCGGTGGGGGCGAAAAAGCCCAACGCCTGGGGTTTGTACGACGTCCACGGCTATCTGTGGGAATGGTGCCTGGACGCCTGGCATGACGATTATGTCGACGCGCCGGACAGCGGCGCCGAATGGAGCGTCAAGGAGCCGGCGCCGGCGGAATACGTCGTCCGCGGCGGAAGCTGGAAAGACAAAGCGGAACAGCTCGCGTCGTCGTTCCGTCAAGGATTGGCGGCAGATACGCGCGATGACGCCGTTGGCCTGCGGTGCGTCCTGGCGGGCGTGCGTCCCTCGGTTGTCGCGGCTGGTGCGCCCGGAGAGGCCCAGCCGGCTGAGTTCAAACCGACCGCACAAGCGGAGGTATTTCCAGCGGACGCGAAGCTCGAGCTGCTGTGGGGCGAAGGGGAATTCACCGAGGGGCCGGCGCTAGCGCCCGACGGCTCGATCCTGTTCTCTGACATCGGCAATGCCATCTACCGCTATGACCCGGCCACAGCCAAAACGGCCATCTTCCGCCAGCCCAGCGGACGATCAAACGGACTGATGTTCGACCAGCAGGGACGGCTGATCGCCTGCGAAGGAGCCAACACCGGCGGCAATCGGCGAATTTCGGTCACGAAGGGAATCAACAAGGAGAAGGACGGCGTGACCCACACGCTGACCGACAAGTTCATGGGGAAGATGTTCAACAGCCCCAACGACCTGGCGATCGATCCCGCGGGCAATATTTACTTCTCCGATCCGCGCTACGTCGGCGACGAGCCACGCCAGCTCGACTTCGAGGGAGTTTTCCGCGTCACGCCGTCGGGCGCGACCACGATTGCCACACGCGACGTGCAAAAGCCCAACGGCATTCTCGTTTCGGCCGACGGCAAGCGCGTCTTCGTTTCGGATAACAACGCGGAGGGAAACCGGCAACTGGTGGTCTTCAACGTCAAGGCCGACGGCTCGCTTGACGGCAAGAAAGTCCTGCACGATTTTCGCGCCGGCCGCGGCATCGATGGCATGACGCTCGACACCGATGGCAATATCTACGCCACGGCCGGCACCGGCGAGTTGGCCGGCATCCACGTCTTCAGCTCGGAAGGAAAACACCTGGCCTTTCTGGCCACGCCCGGCGACCCGACGAACTGCACCTTTGGTGGCGGCGCGGACAGCGGCACGCTCTACATCACTGCGGCCACGGGACCGACAATAGACGGCAAACAACCGCATTTCGGCCTGTTCCGCATCAAGACCGGCAAGCGCGGCTACTACGTCGTGCAATTGGCCAAGGAATGATTCGGCCGTTTTTCTGCGGAGTCGGCTCGGCCGGTTAATAACGGTCGCCCGATGCGGTTGGGGTGGCAGACCGCCGCAGCCGTGAAATCTTCAGGCGGCCGATATGGACGAACTTTCCCTGTACCAGCGCGTGCTGGGAGACGATTTCCAGCGTCTCGATCCGGTCCTCCAGCGATTCCATGGCAGCGACAGCGGCCGGGCCCGTGGCCGGCTCGAGGTCACTCGCCCCAGGCGCTGGTGGGCGCCGCTGGTCGCCTGGGCGTGCGGTTTCCCCGCCGCCGGTTCCAATGGGCTGCTGCTCGAAGTGCATGCGAGCGGCCGCGGGCAAAAGTGGGTGCGGTGGTTCGGCAGTCGGCCGCTGGTGACGACGCAGTACACCGGCGCGAGTGGACTGCTGGAACGTGACGGCCCGCTAACGCTGGCATTTGCCATGCAAGTGCGGTGGGGCGGACTGACGATGCGCTCGCAGCGCGCCTGGTTTTGCAGCGTGCCGCTCCCACAAGTCGTTTGTCCACAAGTGACCGCCGCTGTCCGGCCGGATCCGCAGGGGTGGCTGGTGCGGGTCCGCATCCGATTGCCGTGGCTTGGAGAGATCACGCGTTACGAAGGAAGAGTGATTTGCCATGACTGCCTCATTGAGCCTGCTGCTGCTTCAGGGAGTGCTCGGTGCGTTTGATACGCTCTGGTACCACGAGTGGCAGGCGCGGCTGCCATCGCGGGCACTGGCGGGGCGCGAATTGCTGCTGCACTCACTGCGGGACTTTGCGTATGCCATCGTGTTCGGATCCTTGGCCTGGGTTCAGTGGCGAGGGATCCTGGCATGGCTGCTGATTGCCGTGCTGGCGGCGGAGATCGTCATCACGCTGTGGGACTTCATCGAGGAGGACCTGCGCCGGCCGCTGCCGCCGGGAGAGCGCGTGATGCACACGATCATGGGAATCGTGTATGGTGCGTTCCTGGCTCGGCTGGCTCCGGAGCTGGCGGCATGGATGGTGCAGCCGACCGGCTTGGTCGCGACAAGCTATGGCTGGCTGTCGTGGCTCATGTCCGCCTTCGCCATCGGCGTCTTTTTCTCGGGAATCCGTGATCTGGTGGCCAGCTTCCGCCGGCCACCAGCTTGACCCCATCTGCCAATCGATTGCATCCCGCTTTGCAGGAGGTCGCCGTGCTCCGCTTGATCGCCTCGCCGACGCGCATCCAGGCCGCCGGCTTACCGCCCAAGCTCATTGAGGAATTCATCGGCCGCGTCGCCAGCCGGACCGACGCCGTGAGCATCGCCCGGATGACCAGCCCGGAAGGTTGGAGCGAGCCGAAGCAGACGCCCCAGTTCGATGAGTACACGGTCGTCCTGCGCGGCTGCCTGGTCGTGGATTCGGCCTCCGGGACTACAGAGGCCCGCGCTGGCCAGGCGATCATCGCACCCGCCGGCAGTTGGGTCCGCTACAGCACACCTCAACCGGGCGGGGCCGAGTACATCGCGGTTTGCCTGCCGGCATTTTCGCCAGCAACCGTGCATCGCGAGTCGTAGCAGGCAGAAGATGCGCCGTTGCCAGGTCGGTCGGCACACGGAGTGTGACTACTACTTCTTCGCCTTCCCCTTTCCTTTCGCTTTCGCTGGCTGCTCTGACCGCTCGAACTTAACCACCGTGCCGTCGTCCTTGTACTGCTGCTTGAGCTTCTCGAGCTGTTTCTTGAGATCCTTCACCAGCTCGGCACTAGCCGGATCGTTGTAAACGCTCCTCAGCTCCTGAGGATCTTTCTCCAGGTCGAACAGCTCCCACTCGTCGATCGTGTAAAAGTGGATCAGCTTGTAGCGATCGGTGCGAATGCCCAGGTGCGGATGGACGTGGTGCGGCTGAGGGAATTCGTAGTAGTGGTAATACACGCTCTTGCGCCAATCGGCCGGCGTCTTTCCCGTCAGCACCGGCACGAGGCTCCGGCCCTGCATGTCGGCGGGGACTTCAATGCCGGCGACGTCCAAAAACGTCTCGGCAAAGTCCAGGTTCATCGCCATGTCGGCCGTGACGCTTCCCGGTTTGACTTTGCCTGGCCAGCGCACGAGCAGCGGCGTGCGAAAGCTTTCCTCGTACATCCACCGCTTGTCGTACCAGCCGTGCTCGCCGAGATACCATCCCTGGTCCGACGTATAGAAGACGACCGTGTTTTCAGCCAGCCCCGACTCGTCGAGGTAGTCGAGCACCCGCCCCACATTGTCATCGACCGCATCGACGCAGCGGAGATAGTCCTTGACGAACCGCTGATACTTCCATTTGGTGAACCCTTCCTGCGTGAAGCGGGCCCCCTTGAGAAACTCGTTCTCCTCCTCGTAGGCCTTGGTGAACGCGTCCAATTGCTCTGGCGTCAGCCCTTTGGGAGGCACGAGCTTGAGATCATCGTCATTGAGGTCTTTGGCAACGGACATTTGGTTCGCCTTGGCCGGCGAGGCGCGGCCGGAGTAGTCGTCGAACAACGTCGGCGGCTCTGGGACGGTCACGTCCTTGTAGCGATCGAGATACTTCGGCCCTGGCTGCCAGTTCCGATGCGGCGCTTTGTGCTGATACATCAGAAAGAACGGCTTGCTCTTGTCGCGCTGGTTCTTCAGCCACTCCAGCGTCAGATCGGTGATGATCTCGGTCGTGTAACCCTCGTGCCTGATTGTTCCGGCCGCCGTCTTCATCGGCGGGTTGTAGTAAGGACCCTGCCCGATCAGGATGTTCCAGTAGTCGAAGCCCACCGGATCGCTGTTGAGGTGCCACTTGCCGATGACTGCCGTCTGGTAGCCCGCCGCCTGAAGCAGCTTCGGCGCGGTCTGCTGTTGGCCGTTGAACCAGGCCTGTGCCGAGTTGTCCGGAAAGCCGTTTAGGTGGCTGTACTTTCCCGTCAGGATCACCGCCCGGCTGGGACCGCAGATCGAGTTGGTCACAAAGCAGCGGTCGAACCGCATCCCCTCCCGCGCCAGCCGGTCGATATTCGGCGTCTTGTTCCGGTTGCTGCCGTAGGCGCTGATCGCCTGGTAGCCGTGATCGTCCGACATGATGAACAGGATGTTCGGCCGACTCGCCGCTTCAGCGGCGGGCGTTTCCATCGGCGGCGGCAAGGCAATTGCCGCTGCCACGAGCGCGATGGCCAATGCCGACCAACTTGCCTGGCGGGAGCAGGGGCGAACCAAACGGACAGCGATTTTGCAACTGGTGAAAAACATCGTCTCAGGCCCACGGTGAATT